>Ga0184615_10002419_pt1 | contig 10010 bp, 8 predicted proteins | sample PLM4_65_coex_FD_133134 | JGI IMG/M metagenome (GOLD analysis project Ga0184615, IMG submission 133134) | Groundwater sediment microbial communities from an aquifer in East River, Colorado, USA - PLM4_65_coex | ecosystem: Environmental > Terrestrial > Soil > Riparian zone | place: USA: East... | reverse complement strand
GGCGGCGGTGAAGGAGCTCGACCGCGTCGCGTCGTCGAAGGCCGTCGCCGGCATTTCGATGGGATCGAGCGTCGCCGGGCTGCCGCTCTCGGACCCGCGCTTCGAGCCGGTCTGGAAACGCATCGACGAGCTGCGAATCCCGGTGGTCGAGCACCCGATGCATCCGAAGTTCAACGCCGACATGCAGGACATGAACCTGTCCATCCTGGTCGGTTTCATGTTCGACACCCAGCTCATGGTCGTGCGGCTGATCCTGAACGGCATCTTCGAGCGCTACCCGAACTTTCCGTTCCTCGTCGCGCACACCGGCGCCGGGCTGCTCGACATCAAGCATCGGCTGCGCGGCGCGCATAACCGCAACCCCGAATCCAGCAAGCACATGAAGAAGCCCTTCGACGACTATCTGAAGGGGCTCTACTTCGACACCTGCATGAACGATCACGAGGTGCTGATGGATGCGTTCCACTTCATGGGGCCGGACCGCCTCATGTGGGGGACGGACTATCCCTTCGTCGACAACGACACCAAGCAGGTCGAAGGCATGGAAATTTCAGCCGCCCAGAAGCAGGCGATCATCGGCGACAACGCGCAGAAGATCTTCAAGTTGAATTGACGCCGCGGGCGGGTCGGGGACCCGCCCCTACGAAGCCGACATCTGAACTGTAGGGGCAGGTCCCCGACCCGCCCTCTTTAGCGCGCGGCCAGCGCCTTCTCGCGCAAAGCCGTCAGCGTGGTGGACGGCGTCGTCACGTCGGGATCGAGCATGAGCTGGATCAAAGCCGGCTTGCCGGCGGAAAGCGCGCGATCGAATGCGGCGGCGAACTCCTCCGTGCGCGTCACCGTCTCGCCGTGCCCGCCATAGGCGCGGGCGAGCGCGGCGAAATCCGGGTTGGTGAGCTTGGTGGCGATCACGCGGCCGGGATAGTGTGTCTCCTGGTGCATGCGGATCGTGCCGTAGGCGCCGTTGTTCACCAGCAGGATCACGATGGCAAGGTTCTCGCCCACCGCGGTCGCCAGCTCCTGACCGGTCATCAGGAAATCGCCGTCGCCGGTCATGCACACCACGGTTCGGCCCGGGTGGCGGAGCTTGGCGGCAATGGCGGCGGGTAGGCCATATCCCATGGAGCCGTTGATCGGTCCGATTTCCGTCGGAAAGCCGCGATAGACGTAGAAGCGGCGCAGCCATGCGGTGAAGTTGCCGGCGCCCTGGGCGACGATGGCGTCGTCGGGCAGCACGGTGTTGAGATGCGCCACCACCTCGCCGAGGTTGAGCGGACCCGGCGACTTGGTCGGCTTGCGCCACGCGCGCTCCTCGGCCACGGCCTCGGCGGTCCATTCGCGCCAGCGCGGATCGGCGATCGGCTTCATCGCGCGCGCGGCGGCGCAGAATTCCGGCATGGTGGATACGATGGGAAGCTCGGGCTGATAGATGCGGCCGAGCTCGTCGGCACCCGACAGCACGTGCATCAGCGTCTGCTTCGGACGCGGCACGTCGAGCAGCGAATACTCGTCGGTGATGATGTCGGTGAGCTGGGTGCCGACGACCAGCAGCACGTCGCAGTCGCGCATCCGCGTGGCGAGCTTCGGGTCACGGCCGAGCGCCGCCTTGCCGGCGAAGTTGGGATGGCGGTTGTCCATCAGGTCCTGGCGCCGGAACGCGGTCAGGACGGGCAGGGCGTTGGCTTCGGCGAAGGCGGCGAGGTCTTCGCGCGCCTTCGTGTTCCAGCCACTGCCGCCGACGATCACCAGCGGCCGCTCGGCGCGCTCCAGCAGCCCGCGCAGCCGCGTCATGTCGTCGGGCACCGGGTAGGCGCGCGGCATGACGTAGTGCTTGCCGGTCTCGGCCTGCGCGCGATCCTCCTGCATGTCCTCGGGGATCACGAGGATCACTGGGCCCGGCCTTCCGGCCATCGCGACATGGAAGGCGCGGCTCACCATTTCCGGAATCCGCGCGGCATCTTCGATCTGCGCGATCCATTTCGCCGATTGGCTGTACATGCGGCGGTAGTCGATCTCCTGGAAGGCGAAGCGCTCCGCCGACGCGCGCGGAATTTGACCGATGAACACCACCATCGGCGTCGAATCCTGGAACGCCGTGTGGATGCCGACCGAGGCGTTGCACGCGCCGGGACCGCGCGACACGAACAGAACGCCAGGCTTGCCGGTGATCTTGGCGTCGGCGTCCGCCATGTACGCCGCGCCGCCTTCCTGGCGGCAGACCACGAGGCGGATTTCCGGCGCATCGTGGAACGCGTCGAGCACGTGCAGGTAGCTTTCGCCCGGCAGGCAATAGACCGTGTCGACGCCGTGGGTGCGCAGCGAGTCGACGATCAGCTGGCCGCCGGTGCGGAGATTGGAGCTCATGGTTCGATGGCCTTATCGAAATAGATGACCCAGCGACGCGCCTGCGTCGCCACTTGCGGATTGGCTTCGACGTAGCGGGTCGACATTTTTCCGTCCAGCGCGCGCGGCAGGATCATCACGCGCACGAACTTGGCGGGCTTGTCATCCGGCGCCCATGCCACGACGGGATCGGGGCCGGTCTCGAACCATGCCTCGCCGGGCTTGTAGGAATGGGTGTGGCCCTGCGTCTCCACCGTGAAGCCGCCCTCGATCAGGCAGCGTATGCCGGGCCCCTGATGGGTGTGCATCGGCGCCTTGCCGCCGATTCCGAGCGCGATGGAATCGAGCCGGATCAGATACTGCGCGCGTTTCTCGATCTCGATCGGCGCGGCGTGGGTGCGCTTCGACGTGCCGTTGGCGAGCTTGCCGTCGTTCGGCTCGGGGTCGCGCACCAGCTCCCAGCGCAGCACCTCCGCGCCCTCGGCGCCGGCGCCGATCGAGATCGCACCGGAGGAAAATCCCGATCCGTCGGCGGTCAGCCGCGCCAGACCGTTGCCGGCCTCGACATGCGCCGCGCCCTTGGTGACGTAGAGAACGCGGTTCGCCGCCGGCAGATGTGCCGGCTTCGCATTGGGCTCGAACGTGTCGGTGAACAGCCTGAGAGTGTACGCCATCGCCGAGACAGTCTAAGGTAAAGACCATGAAATTACACGAGGTTAGAGTCCATCCCTCGCGTGAGAAGCTGGCACGCGAGGAGCAGCTTGCCTGGAAGATCGCCGCGTGCGCCGCCGATTTCGCGCCGCTCGATCAGGGCGCCGTCGCGACGGTGATCGATCGCATGATCGACAATGCCGGTGTCGCGATCGCCGCGATCAACCGTGCGCCGGTCGCCGCCGCGCGCGCCCAGGCGCTCGCGCACCCGCGCTCGAACGGCGCGACCTTGTATGGCCTGCCGACCCACCGGCGCTTCGATGCCGAATGGGCCGCATGGGCCAACGGCACCGCGGTGCGCGAGCTCGACTTCCATGACACGTTCCTCGCGGCCGATTATTCGCATCCGGCGGACAATATCCCGCCGCTCCTCGCGGTGGCGCAGCAGATGGGCCGGACGGGGGCCGAGCTATTGCGCGGCCTCGTCGCCGCTTACGAAATCCAGATCGACCTGGTGCGGGCGATCTGCCTGCACGAGCACAAGATCGACCACATCGCGCATCTCGCGCCCGCGGCGGCGGCCGGCATCGGCGCCATGCTGGCGCTGCCGGTACAGGTGATCTACCAGGCCGTGCAGCACGCGGTGCACGTCTCGTTTTCGACGCGCCAGTCGCGCAAGGGCGAGATTTCGAGCTGGAAGGCCTTCGCGCCCGCGCACGCCGGCAAGCTCGCCATCGAGGCGGTCGACCGCGCGATGCGGGGCGAGGGTTCGCCGTCGCCGATCTACGAAGGCGAGGAAGGCGTGATCGCGATCATGCTCGACGGGCCGCAAGGCGTGTACCGCGTGCCGCTGCCGGAAAAAGGCGAAACGAAACGGGCCATCCTCGACTCCTACACCAAGGAGCATTCGGCCGAGTATCAGAGCCAGGCGCTGATCGATCTGGCGTTCAAGCTGCGCGGGCGCATCGCCAATCGCGACGACATCGAGCGCATCAGGATCGTCACCAGCCACCATACCCATGCGGTGATCGGGACCGGCTCGAACGATCCGCAGAAATTCGATCCCAACGCCAGCCGCGAAACGCTCGATCACAGCGTCATGTATATCTTCGCCGTCGCTCTCGAGGACGGCGAGTGGCACCACATCCGCTCCTATCTGCCTGAGCGCGCGAAGCGCCCGGAGACCGTGCTGCTGTGGCGCAAGATCGAAACCGTCGAGGATGCGGACTGGACCCGGCGCTACCTCGATCCCGATCCGACCAAGCGCGCCTTCGGCGGGCGGGTCGAGATCACGATGAAGGACGGCACAACGATCGCCGACGAGCTGGCGGTCGCGAACGCGCATCCCAACGGCGCACGCCCGTTCAAGCGTGAGGATTACATCCGCAAGTTCCTGACCTTGACGGAAGGGATAACCAGCAACGTCGAAGGGCAGCGCTTCCTCGATCTGGTCCAGCGCCTTCCCGCGCTGCGCCCGGCCCAAATCGCGTCGCTGACCTTGGCGGCGGACGCGGCGTGGCTCGTCGCCGCCGCGCGCGACCAGAAAGGCATTTTCTGATGCTGTTCGCGAAAAAGACCTCGGCCGAGAAGCGTGTCGCGCTGCGCGCGGCGCTTGCCTCCGGCAAGCTGCAGCGCTTCCCCGGCGTGTTCTCGCCGCTGGTCGCCATGCTGATCGAGGATTTGGGGTTCGACGGCGTCTATATCTCGGGCGCCGTGCTCGCGAACGAGCTCGGCCTGCCGGATATCGGCCTCACGACCTTGACCGAAATCGCAACGCGCGGCCGCCAGATCGCCCGCGTCACCGAGCTGCCCTCCATCATCGACGTCGATACCGGTTTCGGCGAGCCGATGAACGCGGCGCGCACGGTGCAGGAGCTGGAGGAGCTGGGGCTCTGCGGGTGCCACCTCGAGGACCAGGTCAATCCGAAGCGCTGCGGCCATCTCGACAACAAGATCGTCGTCGAGCGGTCCGAGATGGTGCGCAAAATTCGGGCCGCGGCGGACGCGAGGCGCGACAAGAATTTCCTGATCATCGCCCGCACGGATGCGCGCGAGCCCGAAGGGCTGCAATCCGCCATCGACCGCGCCAAGGCCTATGTGGACGCCGGCGCGGACATGATCTTCCCGGAGGCGCTGGCGGACGAGTCCGAGTTCGAGAAGATGCGTGCCGCCGTCAAGGCGCCGCTGCTCGCCAACATGACCGAGTTCGGCAAGACGAAGCTCCTCGACGTCAAAACGATCGAACGGCTCGGCTTCAACCTGGTGATCTACCCGGTGACGGCTTTGCGCCTCGCCATGAAGGCGATCGAGGACGGCTACGCCGAGATGAAGCGTGCCGGAACGCAGTCGGGCGTTGTCGACCGCATGCAGACGCGCAAGCGGCTCTACGAGCTTCTGCGCTACGAGGATTACGCCGCGTTCGACAAGGACGTGTTCAACTTCAAGGTGTGAGCACCATGGCTTCGAATGCACCCAAGATCGAAAAGGGCCTGGCCGGTGTCGTCGTCGACGAGACGGCGATCTCCGAAGTCATCCCCGAGCTGTCGGCGCTCACCTATCGCGGCTACCCGGTGGACGAGCTGGCGCGGAGCTGCTCCTTCGAGGAGGTCGCGTTCCTGCTGTGGAACGGCGAGCTGCCGAACAAGAAGGAGCTGGCAGCTTTCAATCGCGCCGAGCGGCGCGAGCGCGAGATCAGCCCGCGCATGCTGAAGGTGATCGGCGCGTTTCCGAAATCGGCGCATCCGATGGACACGATCCGCACCGCGGTCAGCATGCTCGGCGCGGAGGAGAAGACCGCCTGGGGCGGGGAGGGCGACGCCAAGGATCGCGCGCGCGCGATGAAGATGCTGGCCAAGATCCCGACCATGGTCGCGACCGATTTCCGCCTGCGCCAGGGCAAGCGCCGCATCAAGCCGCGCGGCGATCTCTCCATCGCCGAGAACTTCCTCAACATGTGCTTCGGGAAAGTCCCGCCGAAGGAGGTCGTGAAGGCCTTCGACGTGTCGCTGATCCTCTATGCCGAGCACTCGTTCAACGCCTCCACCTTCGCCGCCCGCGTGGTGTCGTCCACCCGCGCCGACATCTACGCCGCGGCGGTGGCCGGAATCGCCGCGCTCAAAGGTCCGCTGCACGGCGGCGCCAACGAGGCGGTGATGCACATGTTGAAGGAGATCGGCCGGCCCGAGCGCGCCGAGGCGTGGCTCCGCCAGAAGCTCGACGACAAGGAGCTGGTGATGGGGTTCGGCCACCGCGTCTACCGGATCGGCGATTCCCGCGTGCCGAGCATGAAGGCGGCGCTCAAGGAGCTGTCGGACTGGAGGGACGACCACAAATGGCTCGAGATCGAGAACGAGCTCGAGCGCGTCATGGTGGGCGAGAAGAAAATCTATCCCAACCTCGATTTTCCCGCCGGCCCGGCCTACTACCTGATGGGATTTCCGATCGAGCTCTACACCGCGATCTTCGTGATGAGCCGCATCACCGGCTGGTGCGCCCACGTGTTCGAGCAATCTTCCGACAACCGGCTGATCCGCCCGCTCTCGGCTTATATCGGCCGAGGCAAGCGCGACGTGGTGCCGCTCGCCGCGCGCTGATTATTCGACCGCGAGGTCGGCGGGCGGCGGTGCGGTCCGGGCGCGCAGCCGGCTCGCCCGGTAAACGATGTAGGCGGAGGCGGCCATCACCACGAGGGTACCGAGGGCTGCCAGCGCGTCGGGCACTTCGCCGAACAGAAGGAAGCCCATCCCCGCCGCCATGGGCATGCGCATGAAATCCATCGGCTGGATCACGGTCATGTCGCCGGCGCGGTAGGCGCGCGTCAGACACGATTGACCGATGACACCGCAGACACCCGAGGCGGCGAGCCAGCCGAACTGCTCGAGCGTCGGCGTCTGCCAGGTCCAGATGGCCGGCGGCAACAACAGCAGCGTGCCGATGAAAAAGAAATAGAACACGATGCGCTGCGGCGGCTCGGTGGAGGTGAGCCGCTTGACATTGAACAGCGCCAGTGTCGTCAGCACGGCCGACGCCATCGCGAATGCGGCGCCCGGTTCGAGCCCACCTTGCGGCTTCACGATCAGCATCACGCCGACGAAGCCCACCACCGTCGCGATGGTGCGTCGGATACGCACGCGCTCGCCCATGAACAGCGCCGCGATCACGATGCTCCACAACGGATAGGAGAACGACAGCACGATCGAATCCGACAAGATCAGGGTCTGCAACGAGAACACCAGACACACGAACGAGCCGATGCCGGTGACGGTGCGGAGGAAATGATCGAACGGCCGCTTGGTCTTGATGCCCTCGATGCCGACGCTGGCGAGCCAGGGCAGCAGCAGCAGTAACGCGAAAAAGGTGCGGAACAATCCGACCACGAAGGGCGGCAAGTCGGCGAGCACATGCTTCACCGCGGCGAACATGAGCGTCAGCACGAAGCCGCCGACGAGGCACCACAACACGCCGCGCACATTCGGATGTTTCGCGTCGCCCCACGCCTTGAGCCGGCTCGCGCCGAGCCTCACCCGCTGGAGTCCGGATCGGTGCCCAGCACGTCCCGGATGGCGACGTCGGCTTGGGTGTATTCGCGCTTCTGTGCCTCGGCGACGGCGCGGTAGGTGACCTTGCCGCGATGCACGTTGAGCCCGCAGAGCAGGTTCTTGTCCTCGTGCAGCGCGTGCGCATAGCCCTTCTCGGCGAGGGTGACGACGAAGGGCAGGGTGGCGTTGTTGAGCGCGAAGGTGGAGGTGCGCGCCACCGCGCCCGGCATGTTGGTCACGCAGTAATGCACCACGCCTTCGTCGATATAGGTCGGCTCGGCGTGGGTGGTCGGCCGACTGGTCTCGCTGCAGCCGCCCTGGTCGATGGCGACGTCCACGATCACCGAGCCGCGCTTCATCCCGCGCACCATGTCGCGGGTGATGAGTCGCGGCGCGGCGGCGCCCGGCACCAGCACCGCGCCGATCACCAAGTCCGCCGTCTCGACCTCGTCCTCGATCGCCTGGGCGGTCGAGAATACCGTCGTGATGACTCCGCGGAACTGCGTGTCGAGCACGGCGAGCCGCGCGAGCGAGCGGTCGAGCACGGTCACTCGCGCGCCCATCCCGGTCGCGACCACGGCCGCGTTCAAACCCACGACCCCGCCGCCGATGATGACCACCTTGCCGGGCGGAACGCCGGGCACGCCGCCGAGCAGCAGCCCGCGCCCGCCACGTGCGATCTCGAGGCAGTTGGCGCCGGCCTGCACCGCCATGCGGCCCGCCACCTCGCTCATCGGCGCCAGCAAAGGCAGGCGGCCTTCATCGTCGGTCACGGTCTCGTAGGCGATGGCGACGGCGCCGGATTTCACCAGCCCCTCGGTCTGGTCGGGATCGGGCGCCAAATGCAGATAGGTGAAAAGCACCTGGCCGGGCCGCAACATGCCGATCTCGCTCGGCTGCGGCTCCTTCACCTTCACGATCATGTCGGCGCGCGCGAATACCTCGCCGGGTGTCGCCGCGATCTCGGCACCTACCGCCTTGTAGTGTGCGTCATCGATTCCGATGACGCGACCCGCATTGGTCTCGACCACGACACGGTGGCCGTGGCGCGTGAGCTCGCGCACGCCCGGCGGGGTCATGCCGACCCGGTATTCATGGGTCTTGATCTCTTTCGGAACGCCGACCAGCATGGGGCCTCCGGAGGGGGTTATAGCGCATGGCAGCGGCGAGTCGAGGGGCGCATCACCACAACCATGGCCACGGGCATAGCCATGTCCACGGCGCCGCGGCGAACGAGCGGCGCATCTTTTGGGCGATGTGGCTTACCGGCGTTTTCACGGCGGTCGAAGCTGCGGGCGGCGTCTATGCCGGCTCGCTCGCGCTGATTGCCGATGCCGGCCACATGCTCACCGACGCCGCGGCGCTCGCCCTCGCGTGGTACGCGTTCCGCCTGGCGCGCCGTCCCGCCGATCCGCGCCGTTCCTTCGGCTATCACCGCGCCCAGGTGCTCGCCGCCTTCGTCAACGGCGGCGTGCTGGTGGCCGTCGTCGTCTGGATCGCGGTTGAAGCGGCGCACCGGCTGTTCGCGCCGGTCGAGATTCGCGGCGGCCCGATGCTCGTGGTGGGGGCGGTGGGGCTCGCGGTGAACGTGATCGCCTTTGCGATGCTGCGCCAAGGGCAGGACAATCTGAACGTGCGCGCCGCGGCGCTGCACGTGATCGGCGACATGCTCGGCTCGGCGGCGGCGATTGCGGCGGCGATCGTCATCCTAGGGACCGGCTGGACGGCGATCGACCCGATCCTGTCGCTCGCCGTGGCCGGACTGGTGCTGCGGAGCGCCTGGGTGCTGCTGCGCCGATCGGGCCACATCCTGCTCGAAGGCACGCCGGACTGGCTGGATGTCGACAAGCTGAGCAGCGAGCTTGTCGCCGCCGTGCCGGGCGTCGAGGACGTCCATGACGTCCATGTGTGGTCGATGACGACGGAACGGTCGCTGCTGACCTTGCACGCGCGTGTGGCCGAGGGGGCCGATCGCGACACGGTGCTCACGGCCATCCAGGCGCACCTATTGGGGCATTACGGCATCGGCCACACGACGATCCAGATCGAACGCACGATGTGCGAAGACACACCACATCATTGAAAGGGAGAAAACATGGCAGACTTTTCGCGCAAGGTCGAAGGCGACAAGGTGCGCCGCGAGGTGCTGGGGGACGCATGGGTGGAGCCGCAGGTGCAGCGCGCCAAGGGCGATCCGTTCCGCCAGGTGATCCAGGACTACCTGACCGAATGCTGCTGGGGCTACGCCTGGACCCGGCCGGGCCTGCCGCGGAAGATCCGCTCCATGCTCAACCTCGCGATGCTGACCGCGCTCGACAAGCAGGAGGAGCTGCGCGGCCACGTGCGCGGCGCGCTCAATAACGGCTGCACGCGGGAGGAGGTCGCCGAGGTGCTGCTGCACGCCACGATCTATGCCGGGACGCCGGCCGGGGTGGCTGCGTTTCGCACCGCAGCATCGTTGTTCGACGAGATGGATGG
>Ga0184615_10002418_pt1 | contig 10011 bp, 3 predicted proteins | sample PLM4_65_coex_FD_133134 | JGI IMG/M metagenome (GOLD analysis project Ga0184615, IMG submission 133134) | Groundwater sediment microbial communities from an aquifer in East River, Colorado, USA - PLM4_65_coex | ecosystem: Environmental > Terrestrial > Soil > Riparian zone | place: USA: East... | reverse complement strand
GACGTGGTCTTCTTAACATCCAGTTTAGGCCATACCTCAAACTCCACCGTGGGCGATCGTTCGCGCTTGGCCATACGCGGCCGCCGAACTCGCGGTGCGATCTCCGACGCCAGCAGCCTCATGTTCGCGAGTAGTGAGGAGAACTGCTTTGGTCCCTCAGTCATCCCGTCCGCCGAGTGTATGTGGCCAGAGCCTCCCCACGGTTTGAGCAGCCGATGGACGAACACGTAGAGTGAGCGACTGTCGATCGCCTCCATGATAAGTCCCTCCTCCTTGAAATAGTCGTAGAGCATCTGCGTGGCCGGGTGACGGCTAGCGCGCAGGTATTGAACGAGGTCCATGTAATGCGCTCGTCGCTGACCATACTTCTTGAGAAGCGCGATTTCCTCCGCGGTCAGCGGCGCACGGGTAATGACCAAGAAGGCAAGTCCCGCCTTTTTACAAACACGTAGGTAGTCCTCCAGCTGGAGCTCGTGGAAACTGTCGTCGAACTTCAATTCCACAAGCGCCACCGGAGCGCCGTCTAGGTACAGGGCGAGATCCGCCCAGCGCTTTCGATCACCCTGGTAGAACGAATACTTATCTTCAAGCCTTAGCCCGCCTCTGCGGTAGACCGATGCGCGAAGTCGTCCTGGAAACTTCGCATGGAAGAAATCGTAGAACGGCCGTGGGTCCTGATGGCAAACAGCCTGCATGAGACGGGCGATATATCGTCCCGAATACTTCTGTTCAAAGAACCCTTGCACCTCTGAAAAGAGATTCACGTGAGGTTCCGTCGCTCGAGCCCTCGGGCGATATCGGCAACGCACTGCCCCTGGCGCCACCGCTCCCACAGCTCAGTCCTCTGCTTGGCGGTAAACCGCTTACGCGAGATCGACTCCATGGAAGACCTCCCAATCTGCGAAGATTAGAGGTGTTGCATCGATCAGTTGAACCCGCCACCCAAAGCCGCCGCTCCGACAGGCGCATAGCCTCGCACCCTTTGAAGAACCTCGCTCGTAGCATCGGCTAGATTTCCGCGGACGGCCAATTCATTGACGGCTATTACTTGAACGCCGTCCGGGTGTTTCTCCAGCCAGCGGGCGAGCGGATCGGCGGGATAGTCGATTTCCAAGGCGCCGTGAACGATTACGACGAAGGACGCACCGTCCGGCCGCGTGATCTTGATTGGTGCCGTGAGGCGGCCGGATTCTGGTACGGTGATCGGCGCTGCTCGCTCGATCTGCAATGAAGTGTCATTTCGTTCAATGTCGTTGGCCAGGAGTTCGGCCGACCTGATAAGGCGGCGGCTGTCGAAGAGCGGAAGATCACCAGCCACAAGATATTCAAGCAACTGGGCACCGACGTGTCGGTCAAGCAGGCTATGCTCAAACTTGTTCTTGAAGCTCCGCAAGCAGCGATAGCACGAGGCATCGCAATCCTCGGGGCAAGTCTTCATCAGGTTCAGCGCAAGACGAAAGAGTTCTTCACCGCGTTCTGCCAGCTGGCTTGCGAACCCGGCGCCGCCCGGAAGCGTGTCATAGAGGAATATCTCCGCCTCCAACCCGCTCGCGCCCCTCTTGGTGAGCGCAGGGCGGAACTCGGCCAGCAACTCGCCGGGTTCAATCTCCAGCAGCTTGGCGGCAGCTTTCGCCAAAGCTTCGCTGGCAGTGCGGAGCGCAATGTCGGTTGGGTAGTGGCCCGGGCGAAGTCTCATGGGTGCCATGACGCGAATCGAGAAAAGCGCAATGTCGGTGATGAAGTCGGTGCCGAGGACAAGGTGCTGCGTGAGCCCGTTTCCTTCGCAGGCTCTCTTGTTGTCGCGTTCCGGGAACGGCTTTTGATGCGGGCCGAGGAGCTTCTTGCCTGGATCGCTGCTCGCTTCAATGCGGCCGCATTTGGTGCAGTAGAGATAGCCCTCATTCTTCGGTCCGGTATTCGAAACGAGAAGGTGCTGGCGCAGGCGCAGGGCGCGAATGTGCTCATTGACCGCCACCCATCCGGGATCGGTGGACGGCGTTTCCATCGTCAGCTTCGCGCGCGTCGCGTAGCTGGTCTCAGGAATCTCTTCCGGTGATGTCACTTCCTGTAAGTCGATTGGATGCGCAAATCCGGGCGGCCGCATCCAGTTCCGCGCCGGCCCGAATGTCCGCGCGGAGCCGCACGCTTCGCAATCACGCACTTCTCCAACATCAACTTCCGCCACGGGAAATGTCTTGGCGAAGCCGCAGCGGCGGCACTCCGAGTATCGCCGCCTTGCATTCCATGCGATAAACCTGTCATCCGATATCACGGAGTAGATCGCGCCTGATGTGTAGCACTTTCCGGCGATCCACACCTGTTTGCTCGGTGCGTATTGCGTCAACGCAATCGGCAGCCCCTGCGAGGGAGCAAAGCGCATCACTGGATGAAAATAGGACGAGCGGTCGGGATCAAAAACATGGAATGTAGCCACGTCCGTCGGGAACGCATAACGGGGCAGTTTGCCGCAGTAGAGCAAGCGGTCGAGAAGCTTACCGATGTTGTCCGTGGGTTTCGAATCATCTTCGCCGAGTTCGGGCTCCACTTCGACGGTATCTTGCGCGGTCCCTGCTTCCGCCTCGCTTGGTTTGATCGCATCGTCAATCGCGGCAATGCAATCCTCTTTCATTGTTGATAGGAGTTCGTCGCGATCACGGCGCGATAGTTCTTCAGGCATCCAAGCGGAGACGCGACTGCGCATTTCAGACTCGTTCTTCTTCAGCCAGGCCGCGAAGCCATCGCGGCTCAGGAGGCCTTTGCCAGAGCGGAACTCGGAAACAGTTCCGAGGACGGAAAAGAGGTCGTGGCGCTGGCTTGCGTCGACCTCCGGGAGGAGGTCCTGGTGGTAGCACTGAAGGAGAAAGGCACGAATATGCCTGCGCGCGATGTCGGGATTGTCGAGGGTGAGGCGGGGATCGACCACATCGCCGCAGATCATCTCTTCGGGCTCCGCGAAGTAGTGCTCATCGTGCGTGTCCGCGCTGCCGAATGCGAGCACCGTGGCAATCGCATTCCCGCGGCGGCCCGCTCGTCCGGCGCGCTGCTGGTAGTTCGCCCTTGCCGGCGGCATATTTCGGAGCGCAACGCCGGACAACGCGCCGAGATCGATGCCGACCTCCATTGTCGTGGTGCTTGAGAGCACGTCGATGGCTGTCGCGCGCGTTCCTCTTGCGCCCCAGATGAGACGCACATCCTGGAATAGAAGCTCGTTCTCCTCGGCTTTCGAGAACATATCCTCGTTCTGGGGCGCATTGAGCTGCGCAGTGTGTTCGGCCGCGATCAGCGCCATCGGTTGCGTTGGTGGCTGTGCCAGCGCGGCGATTGCCGGTCGACGGTAGTACCCCTTTCGTGCGGTGAATACCCGGTCGTTGTCGGGATCGAGTGCCGCAACGTTGGTGCTGCTGCAATCAAGGCAGTGTTCGAAGCCGATGACAGGGCGGTGGACGGACTTGCAGCTCAGGCAGCGGACCCAATCGCCTTCCAAGCACAGCGTGAGCTGATTGCCGCGCAGGCGCTTGTAGCCGCTCTCCACATCCTGCGTGAGTATCTTGAGAAGCTGCGGCGTCCAGTGTTCCTCAAAGACCTTGCGCGCGCCCTTGTCGAGCAGGATTTTGTCCATTGCTTTGAACTTGCCCTTTCGCGGCCTGACGCTCGTCCCTTCGGACCGCGGCCGGTTCGCCCAGACGAGAGGCATCGAGTTGAGCCAGAAGCCATTGTTCTGCCAGCACCGCAACCACGCACGCGCCAGGGAGACCTTTGCTGCCGGTGATTCGACCACGCCCGGAATCAACGGCAGGCGCTCCAGCGCCGTAGTGTGTTTGGCGCATTCCGCGACGGAGGCGAGCGCCAGCGCCTCGAGCCCAAGGAAGCGGTCCCCTATTGTCTTGATAATGTTTTCGAGCAACGCTTCCGGCGGACTTTCCGAACGGAGTTCGATGCAGAGATTTTGCAGGCCCATGTCGGTCCGCGCACTGCCGTCGGCGATTGCGGCGGCCACAGTATCCTCCGCATTGAAAGTTTCGCCGCCTTTCAGCTCGGGGCGAAGGCGCACGCCGAGTTCCTGCGAGGCCAAGAGAACGGCCAGATAGAGGTCTTCCAGGCTCAGATGCTGCCGCAGAGGCGCGCAGTCTTGCAGCCGCTTGTAGCCGTAGAGAATTAGCGGCCGCAACGAGTCGCGCACCGAGTAGTTCTGCAAGTTCGGCGCAAGGCGCGCGGCGACCTGCCGCGAGTCCGAGAACGTCAGCACCTTTCTGCCGCGCAGCGGCGCAAACGGCGTCGCCTGCACCGTCCCCGGCGGTTGAATCTGAATCTGGCGGGACACCAGCGCCTGAAACGGCTCGTCGCCCTTTGTCTGATGGTCCTGCACGTAAGAACGGCCGAAGCTGGCTGTCTTGCCGCACACGCCGCACGGGATGAACTGGCCGCGTGCTTCAAACGATGCACTCGCTTCGTCGTCGTCCTCGGGCTGCGCCACGACCACGCGGTCCCTCCGCAAATGGACCGGCCGCATGCGCGGTCCGGGTTTCGCCGGGTTTAAGTTGGCACTCTCCAGATCAAAGTCCGCGAGCTCCGCGACAGACTCATCAGCGGGCTGTTCCAATAGTAAGTCGACGGGCAAAAGCGGGCGCGTCTCGTGGTCCGCAAAACGCAGGCGCCCGCCCGGCATCGACCAGAGCGTGGCCGGAGCATCAACATCATCTGTGTATGCCCGCGCGTAAGCCGAACCGCAGTTGCGGCACGTATAGAATTCCAGAACGCGCGCGTTGCACTCGCAGAACTCCCGCGGCTGGCTGTACATCTTTCCGCAGATGCCGTCGCGCGCGTCCTCGGTGAGTTCCGAACAGTTCGGGTCCATGCAGACCCACAAACCCGGCAGGCCCCGGAAGAAGTTGTGTATACGGCAGGGAAGCAGGCCGGGCGATTTTGGTTCGGGGCGCGCCATGCTGCCGAGCGACATAAGCACGGTTATCGCCGCATCCGCGGTTGGTGCCGGCGCCGTCGGAAATACGTCCGAGCCAAGCCGGGCAACCGGCCTTGCCTTCTTCATCGTCGAATTAATGAGAAGCCCCATCGGCCCGAAACTCGCCAACGCCTTGTAGAGAGAGATTTCAGGGGACGCTTGCGGCGCCACGCGGAGATATTCAAGAAGCGGACGGATGACCTCCGTGCGCTCGGCGTCAGTTACGGCGTCGTAGAACCTCGGAAGATCGATCTCCGCGAGGATTTCCGCATCGTGCGCGGAGCCCGCGGCGGAGTGGGAGCGCAGGTCAAGATTGCCCTGAATGGGGATGAAGGTCGCCGCGGGCACGCCGGAGAGCTGGGCGCCGAACTTCGGCGCGTATTTCGCGTCCTTGAAGCTGGCTGTCGCGCAAATCACCTGAAAGCGCTCCGTGGTGACGGAAAGACGGTCGCGCAGGCGGCGCAGCAGCAATCCCACTTCTGCGCCAGCAGCGCCCCGATACAGATGCGCCTCGTCGAGAACGACCAAGAATTTCTCCGCTGGGGTGTTCTTCAGCCACTCGCGCGTTGAATCGAAGATCGACCGCTCGATGGGCCGCATGAGCATGTATTCGAGCATCGAATAGTTAGTCACGAGGAGATCGGGCGGAGACCCCTGCACCTCATGCCGCGTCAGCAGCTCGGAATCGTCCGGCTGCGTGATTGCGCGAATGAACTTACCGGTCTTGCTGTCCTGCCAGCGAGTTCCTTTCTGTCCGAACCAAGCGGCGAGATCGGGCTTGGCGGGCCACTTCCCGCGCTCTTTCAGATCGCGGAGAAGGCGCCGCGCCTCCGCCTTCTCCTCAGGTTCGCCGTCTTCCGCCCGCCGCAGCAGCGAGACGTAAAAGCTCTCGAAGCCCGCGAGCTTCTGCGAATCTTTTTCGCTCGTACGGATTCCAGCATAGGGCGTGCGGCTCGTGTAGCGGGCGAATCGCGGCGGCCGCCCCGCCCAGCTCTTGAAGCGGCTGGTGACGCGCGGATCGGAAAAAAGCGAACGGAGCCGCCCAAGCTGGTCATTCACCAGCGCATTCATCGGATAGAGAATGAGCGCGCGCATCCCGGCCTGTTCGGCGAAGGCTCGCGAGTTTGCTTTCGCCTCGCGCGCGAGCTTGCCCAGTATCGGAAGCAGGAACGATTCCGTCTTTCCCGAGCCCGTGCCGGTCATGACGACAAGGTTCTTACCCTGGATAAGGCTGCCGTCAATGGACTCCGATTGGTGGCGGTAAGGAGGATCGTAGAGAATCCGCGGCAGACTGCCTTCGCCCTTCGAGAGAGCCTGAAAAATCTCAAGAGCGGCCTCCGGTAATCCCGGCATGTCGGCAAAGGCTCTGCCGGTCTCGTAGCGCGGCGTCGATTCAAGGAAGGGAATCTGATGAATTACCCCGGGCTTCTTAAGCAGCTCCAGTCGCTGCGCAATCAGAGACGGAGCGCTGATGTGATACGTCGCCTCTATGTACTCCGTGAGCGCTTCGTGCAGCCGTGTGATGGTTTCATTGATCGTCTGCACCTAGTGGTCTCCCGAATTGCCGGCTGCCGCGGGAGCGAGCCAGAGATGCTTTTGCAGGAACTCTTCTTCGCCCGCGAGTTCGCTCGAACGCACTCGGTAGGAAAGCAAGCACTTCTCCGGCTCTTCGTGGCGTCCGACGAGCATAAGGCGCCTCTCCGCCCATAGGGGAAGCGGAGAGAAGAAGTCCAGAAACGCATATTCGCTCGCGGCGCGCATTCGGTAGACCTGCGGCGCCCCGTTTGTGCGATCAATCGCCATTTGGAGCCGCCATGCTTCATCGCACCCGCGCCAGCGGCTCCGCGGCGCCGGGAAGTCGAGGAGTCTTCTCGGTTGCCCGTCTTCCAATTCGACGGCACACCAGATCGGCGCGCCATACTCCTGCGGCCTGCGCGCCACGAACAAACCGCTCTGGCGTCTTGGCTTTGCCCAGCGCCCGGGGTAGTAGGTGACCGGCCGGGAAGGATCGATAATCTGAAGGTCCGGGATATCACCGCTGCGCTGTTGCGTGCGCAGCTTGCCTGCTATCGCATCCCGCAATTCCTCGGCCTTCTGGGCCTTGGGCAGCTTGAGCCAGTTTTCCTCGACGAGTTTCTGCAATCCGAGCGCGGTCAGGTCTTCCGGCAGCCCCTCGTCCGGGGCTGCCATGATGGCGCGCGTGTACCCGTCATGGTGGATACGGGACATGAGTTCGGAGGGGAGGTAGGTATCACGGTCGGCGACAATGCCGGTCAGAAAGATGCTACCGCTAGGGCGCATGATGAAGCTGGGCGGCGCGGCGAAGAGCCAAGTCCCTCTCGCTGAAAGGTCATCGGTGGTGACCTGGTTCAGCTCAAGAAGGTCGCCGCCCACGACGAGACCTTCAATCGCATCGGCTATCTTCAAGGCAAGCTCACCGTCTTCGGAAAGGTATTGCAAACTTTCGAGGGCCGCGGCGCGCAGCGTTGCCGCCGAGCACGGGCAGTAGATGCCGGCCGTGTGGCGAAGAAGGGCGGCGAGAAAGGCTCTGTCAATGGCAGCATCCTGCGGCGAGAGGCCGAGCATCCGGCGGCAGCCTGCGAGCACTTCGTCGCGCGTGATCACGGCTACTGCCATCGCTGCCTCGATGCGAACCGTTCGCTCTCTTCCGGCGCCAACTGGGAGCACAGCAATGCCGCGAACCTCGCGCCCCGGATCACTGCGGGATCGGCTGCGGCCTGCTTCGCGAGTGCGTCTAGCGCGCTTCCATAGCGCATAGGGAGGCTTTGCGGCACGGTAGCCAGGCGGACAGCAAATTCACAAAGTTCGGAGTTGGAACACACCCTAAATTTGTGTGCTAATTCTTTATACCAGGCCAGTGAAGCGTCGCCCAAAAGTCGCTTCCAATCGCGGTCGAGCACAATACTAAATCCATCAATGTAATGGTGCACTTTGCGTCGAAGCTCTTCGCGAGCTGAGGGTTCTTTCGGATTGTTAAGAAACGCCCGTTCTGTTGCTGCCCAGTTGCTACCACAAAGCTTCGCGTATATAGCAGTCAAGAGTTTGTCTGAAATCTGCTTTCTTCTGATTTCCGCCAGTGGACCGAGGAGACGCGCATTGAGCCATAGGCCCAGCGCACCAATCGCACTTACAAGCGAATATTGCCCGCTCGCCACGTCGGAAACGTCGGGAGTAACTCCTAGACCTCGAAGTCCCTTCCCCGCAAGACCATAGCTGATGACGAGAGCATCCTGATGTGCCCCATGGCGAGCAACGACGAGCATTCCCGGAGGCTCAAGCGAAATGCCGGCGACGATCTCGGCCGAACTAGCTGCAATTGGCTGGGTCGGATTCTGCATGAAGAACATCTCGCACTCAGCATCACCCTCTAATCCTGTGTCGTCGAGCAGCCTGAGTCGGACACGACCCTCCTCTCGCTGCGTCAGCCAGCGCACGGGCTGTATGTCGCGATGGAAACGAACGCTGTACTCACCGAGCTCGCCGGCTTTGATGCAGAGCCGGCCGGCCACGGCTTCTGGGTAGCGCCAGTTGGCCGCTTCCTCGTTTCCCTTTAGAAACACTGCGAAGCGCTTTTGCCAGGTCTCGGGCGCAACCGGGAGTGCCATTCGTGAATCCACAACCCCAGTAAAAATTTGATTTCCATCGCTCTTTTCAAGGGCAACGGAGCAATCGACCGTATAGCTTTCCGGGCCAGTGATGGTGATGGAAAGCTTGTTCTCCCAGAACTCGTCGAGATCGGCATCGTGGGGATCGATCCGAACGATCAGCCCCGTGTGTGCGGGAATTCCTGGGGTCCAAGGCTCTGGCTCCCGGACCAAGAGTTCCACGAAACCTTGTGGAGGAGCGCTGCGCGCGATATCCGCGATGGAGCCGTGACGCTCAGCGGTAATGTTGAGAAGGTGTTTGCCCGCAGGTAACGCGCGCAGACGCACGAATGTAGGCACGCCTTCGGTCGGCGCGGCGATAGAACCTTGATTTACTCCGTCAAGCTGGGTCGCAAATGACGAGACAGGATGATCATGAACGATTCCAAAGCACGGCTCTTCGGTCGTGAGCCATTCGCTTCGGCCCTCTCCGTCCCAGCCGCGGCATGGCAGGCCGGCAGGCCACACGCTGATCGAACGGGCGATCTGAAGGTCGGCATCGTTCAGCCATCGAATGTCCTCTGCGGAAAGCTGTTGGGGCAGCGCGATCCGAAATGCGTGAACACCGGTGCACTCGACAGTGCATTCGCGTGAGAACGCACTCGCGACTGGCAAATATTTGGCTGAGAGAACTATGTACTCGAAACCAGGGCGCACGGCGCGACCCTGAATCTCTCGCGCAATACCGTCGGGGCCAATGCGAAAGAGCCAGAACGAACCAGATGAGAGCACACAGTCCGTTTTGAGCAATTGGTCGAGAACCGGGTGGCTCTTCTCGTCGAAGACGAGCAGCGGAGCGCCGGGATTTGGCCAGGATTTCAGGATTGCGACAGCGTTCTTCGAGAGCAGCCAGCCAGCTGGCTTCGTCTCGGAAGTGCCGGCCACGCGGCATCTTGTTTCCTTGAGAAAGGAGCGAAGATCGGCGCTAAGGGCCCCGACTGGCGCGAAACTCGGTATGCCCATCGCTGCAGTCCACGTGCCTCCCCCGGAATGGCGAAGAAACACTCTTGGCTTAATGTCGCAGTAAACAGATAAATCAAGACTCCTATCGAGATCATTTCTCGTCCGCGGCCGATCGCCCACGGTACCGCTGCCTCGACCGATGCCCTTGAACCTGTCAACGACGGTGCGAACGTCCTTGAGCCATGCACGCGTGGCACTCACCGCATTCAGGTCGGCAACGATCCTTTGGAGAGTCGGCGGGTAAATCGGTTCAGGCCCGCCGGTGGGCGAGAGGCCGAGCAGGCTGAGAAGGATGCGACCGGTGAGTTCTTGCTGTTGGAGGAACTGCTGAAACCGCGTGGAGGTGCCGTCGCCGTAGTTCGCCAAGAGCCGCCCGGCGGATATTGAGTCGAGCGTATCCAGCCCCGCTAGCTGGAAGCGGAG
>Ga0184615_10002417_pt1 | contig 10012 bp, 6 predicted proteins | sample PLM4_65_coex_FD_133134 | JGI IMG/M metagenome (GOLD analysis project Ga0184615, IMG submission 133134) | Groundwater sediment microbial communities from an aquifer in East River, Colorado, USA - PLM4_65_coex | ecosystem: Environmental > Terrestrial > Soil > Riparian zone | place: USA: East... | reverse complement strand
GCCGGCGACGAGAAGAACCTCACGCGTGGTTTCTCCGCATCATCAGAAGTCCGTCCTGAAGTGAAGCGCGCCGGCATCCTGGAACGCCTTCACGGCGCGGAGCGCGTCCTTCACGTGGCTCCGCTCGACCGCGGTCAGCTCCGCGAGCGGCACGGCGCTCGAGGGGGGCTCGCCCTTCGCGAGGCGCTCGAGCTGCAGCCGCAGCCTGAGCGCGACCAGGAACCGGTACGCCTCCGCCACCGCGGCGAAGGTGTCCTCCTGGAGCCGGCCCGCCCGGGCGGCTGCCTCGAGCCGGGCCACGGTGTTCCGCGGCCCGCCCCCGAGCTCCAGCGCGTAGCAGCGCGCGAGCAGCACCACCGGCGCGATCCCGTGGAGCTTCAGGTCCACGGTGGACTTCCCGCGGAGCGTGAGCACGAGCATCGGCGGAGACTTGAACTCGAGCGCAGACCGCGCCAGGAACCGGACGAAGACCGGCTTGGTCACGGCCTCACCCATGATTCGCTCGAGCGGCGCGAGGTCGAGCGTCCCGGCCACCCGGCGGAAATCGAAGAAGATCGCCGCGCGCAGCACCGCCTCGGGCGACGGCGCGTCCACCCACTCCTCGAACCGGCGCGTCCACTCGGCGAACGTGCCGTTCCAGGCGCGCGCCATGTAGCCCCCCGGGCAGCGCGGGAACCCCGCCGCCTCGAGGTCCGCGTTGACGCGCTCGGCGAACGCGACGAACCACGCGCGCGTCTCCGGCCCCTCGTCCTGCCAGACGATCGCGTTGTCCTGATCCGTGAGGAGCGTCTGCTCCATCCGCCCCTCCGAGCCGAGGGCGAGCCACGCCCAGCGACACGGTGCCGCTCCCAGGTCGGCCTCCGCCATGCGGACGATCCGGTCGACCAGGGCGTCGTTGAGGCGGGCCACGAACCCCGCGATCACGGTCGCGTCCAGGCCGCCTGCGAGGAGGCCGGACGCCATCTCCGTGACGGTCCCGGCATAGCCGGGCAGGCTCTCACGGCTGTGGAGCCGCTCGACCCGCCTCAGCACCGCGAGCGGTCCCTGGGCCGAGCACCGCAGGAGATCGGTCGACGTGAGGACGCCGACGATCTCCTCGCCGCGCACGATGGGGAGGTGGTGGACGCCGGCGTCGAGGAGCACCGCCCAGGCTTCGTAGATGCGCGCTCCGGCACGCACCGTCCGCGGCGACGGCGTCGCGACCGTGGCCACCTTCGCCTCGGGCCCGAGCCCCTCCGCGAGCACGCGGTTTCGGAAATCGCGTTCGGTCGCGATCGCGGGCGGATCGCTCCGGACGAGCACGCAGGTGGCCTTCTCCTGGCGCATCCGCCGCGCCGCCTCGCCGACGGTGGCGTCCGCGTCGACCCAGACCGCCGGCTCGCGCCCGATCTGCTGGACCTCGAGCGACAGGTCGGTCCGGAAGGTCGCGACGGGCGACTGCGACAGCGCAGACTTGAGCCGCTCCGCGACTCCGACCGCGAAGTGGCTCGCGAACTGCGCGTTCTGCAGGAGAAGCCGGAACTCGGCCGCAGGCAGTCGGTACGCGACGAGGTCGTCGTCGACCTCGACGTCCAGCGTCGCCCGGCCGGTGATGAGCGAGATGTACCCGAACGTCTCGCCCTCCTCGAGCACCTGGAGCGTCTGCCCGTCGCGCTCGAGGCGGACCGCGCCCTTGCGAATGATGAAGAGGTGCTCGAGCGGCTTGCCGCGCGCGCGCACGAGCCACGTGCCGGCTGGATGGAACGCCACGTCCACCGCCCCGGCGACGCGATCGAACAGCGGCGCGGGCAGCGCACGGAAGGGCGGCGTGGCCCTGAGCCAGATGAGGTGATTCGTCGCGCCCATCAGAAGAAGTCCGTCCGGTAGTGATACGCGGCCCGATCCTGCCAGCGCTTGATGGCGCGGAACGACTCCTTCAGCCGGCTCCGCTCGATGGCGGAGAGGTCGGAGAGCCGCACGACGTCCGTCGGCGCGTGCCCCTCGGACAGGGTGCGGAGCTGATGGCGGAGGCGAAGCCCGAGGAGGAACCGGTAGGCCTGCGCGACGCTCTGGCGGGCGTCTTCCGACAGGAGCCCCGCCTCCACGGCGGCCGCGAGCCGATCGAGCGTCGCGCGGGCACCGGTCCCGACCTCGAGCCCGTAGCAGCGGGCGAGAAACACGACCGGCACGATCCCCTGCGCCTTCAGGTCGGCCGAGGTGGACTGGCCCCGGAGCCGCAGCGCGAGCGACGTCGGCGGCTGGTGCTCGATCGCGGTCCGCGCGACGAACCGGAGGAAGAGCGGGTTCCGCTGGGCGCGTTTGGTGGCCGCGACGAGTGGCGACAGGTCGAGGGAGCCGCCCACCTTCCGGTAGTCGAACAGGAGCGCGGCCGCGTGGGGCCGCTGCTCGTCGATGCACGCGTTGAAGCGATGCGTCCACTCGGAGAGGGTGTCGTGGGAGGCGCGCGCCATGTGCTCCATCGGACAGGGCGGGAATCCCGCCGCCTCGAGGTCCGCGTTGACCCGGTCCGCGAACCGCTGGAACCACTCGCGCCGAGCGACGCCCTCGTCCGCGTACACGAGGCCGTTGTCCTGGTCGGTCAGGAGCGTCTGCTCGCGGCGCCCCTCCGACCCGAACACGATCCAGGCCCAGCGCGCCGGCGCCTCTCCCAGGTCCGCCTCCGCCCAGGAGAGGATCCGGCGGACGAGCGCGTCGTTGAGCCGTGACACGAGCTGGGCGATGACCGTCGCGTCGAGCCCCGCCGCGAGGAGCGCCGCGTCCATCTCGGCCACCTTCCGCGCGTAGCCCGGGAGGCTGTCGCGCGAGGCGAGCCGCTCGACGCGGCGGAGGACCGCCATCGGTCCCTGCGTGGAGGCCTTGAGGAGGTCGTTCGCGGTGACGACGCCCTCGATCTCCTCGCCGCGCGTCACCGGGATGTGGTGACAACCGGACTCGAGGAGGACCGCCCACGCCTCGTGCAGAGGGGTGCTCGCAGCGAGCGTGCGGAGCGGCCGCGACACCACCTGGGCCAGCGGCGCCTCGGGGCCGAGCCCTTCGGCGAGCACACGCTCCGTGAGGTCCCGATCGGTCACGATGCCCGTGGGCTCGCTCCGCACGAGCACGGACGAGATCCCCTTGGCGCGCATGAGCCACGCCGCCTCTCCCACCGTGGAGACCGCGTCGATCCAGACCGGGGCGCGCCGGACCAGGCGACCGATCTCCTGGGACAGGTCAGCCTGGAACTGGACGACCGGGGAGTGCTCGAGGCTGTTCCTCAGCCGGTCGGCGAGACCGACCGCGAAGTGGCTCGCGAACGCCGCGTCCGCGGCCCGGAGCCGCTGGAACTCCGGCTCGGGCAGCTCGTACGCGAGGAGATCCTCCTCGACCACCACGTCGAAGCTCGCCTGCCGCGTGATGAGCGAGGTGTAGCCGAAGGTCTCTCCCTCCTCGAGCACCTGCACCGCCTGGCCGTCGCGCTCGAGCCGGACGGAGCCGCGACGGATGACGTGAAGCCGCTCGAGCGGCGCGCCCCCCGCGCGAACCAGCCAGGTGCCGGCGGGGTAGAAGCCGACCTCGAGCGACCGCGCCGCCGCCTCGAACAGCGCCTCGGGCAAGGCGTGGAAGGGTGGCGTCGCCCGCACGTACGCCACCGGGTCGAGCGCGTCCATGCGCGACCAACATAGCGCACCGCCGCGCCGCGCGACGGTGAACCCGCGGGCGGGTCTCAACCAGGGTTCGCGGTTCGTGATCACGAATCGCGCCCTGGTTGAGCCAGTTCGCCACGGGGCGTGCCGCCCCGCCCCGTCGAGCAAAGCTCGCCGGGGCCCCACCCCTGCTCGCCGGGTCCCTTGGCGCCTCGCGGCGGGCCTCCGCCGCTTCGCGAGGCGCTTCCCGGCGGGCTCGCTTCGCTCGCTGTTCGCGAATCACCGCCCGTTTACCGGAACGTGCGTCGGCCCGCGGACGGGCCGCCGGCGTCGTGCGCCTCGCGCGGGTACCGCAGGCTCGCCACGAGCTCCTGCACCTCGCGCGGCGGAGCGGCCGTCGCGAGCGAGACCCCGACGATCACGGCGAACGCGAGGAGCATCCCCACCGAGCCGATGCCTTCCGGAGAGATGCCGAGCAGCCAGTGGCGGGGACCGTCCAGGTCCGGGCGCAGGATCTTGAAGAACGCGATGTAGCCTGCGGTGAAAAGGATCCCCGAGATCATCGCCGCGATGGCGCCCTCCTTGGTCGCCCGCTTCCAGAAGATCCCGGCCAGGATCACCGGGAAGAACGAGGAGGCGGCGAGGCCGAAGGCGTAGGCCACCACCTCCGCGACGCGTCCGGGAGGATGCAGCCCGAACCACGCCGCGAGCGCGGCCGCCGAGAGCGCCACGATGCGCGCTCCGAGCAGCTCGGCCTTGTCGGTCATCCGCGGGAACAGCACGGACTTCACGAGGTCGTGCGCGACCCCCGCGGCGATCACGAGGAGGAGCCCGGCGGCTGTCGAGAGCGCGGCCCCGAGCGCGCCCGCCGCGACGAGCGCCACCACCCACGGCGGCAGCCGGGTGATCTCCGGGTTCGCGAGCACGAGCACGTCCGGATCGATCGTCACCTCGTTCCGGGCCGGGTCGGCGCTCATGCGCATCCGCCCGTCTCCATCGCGGTCCTGGAACCCGACCAGCTTCGTCCCCTCCCAGTTGCGGAACCACTCCGGCGCGTCGGCGGCGAGGCGCCCATGCACGGTCGCGACCGACGTCGCGCGCGCGAACACTGCCACGGCGGGCGCCGTCGTGTAGAGGACCGCGATGAAGACGAGCGCCCACGCCGCCGAGGAGCGGGCGTCTCGGATCTTGGGCACCGTGAAGAAGCGGATGATGATGTGCGGCAGCCCTGCGGTGCCGACCATGAGGGCGGCGGTGATCGCCACGACGTCGAGACGCGTCTTCCAGCCCGCGGTGAAGGCGGGGAACCCGAGGTCCAGGCTGATCCGGTTCAGCACCTCGAGGAGGTGCTGCCCGCGCTCGGCGCCGAGGAGCGCGGCGCCCTCGCGCGTGAGCGTCCCGCCCATGCCGAGCGGCGGGACCGCGCTCCCGGTGAGCATCATCGACATGAAGATCGCGGGGATGAGGTAGCCCGCGATGAGCACCACGTACTGCGCGACCTGCGTGTACGTGATCCCCTTCATCCCGCCGAGCACCGCGTACAGGAACACGATGACGGCGCCCACCACGACGCCCTGCTCGATGCTCGTACCGAGGAAGCGCGCGAGCACGATGCCGACCCCGCGCATCTGCCCCGCCACGTAGGTGAACGAGATCGCGATGGCGCAGAAGAGCGCGACGACGCGTGCGGCGGACGAGTAGTAGCGATCGCCGACGAACTGCGGGACGGTGTACTTGCCGTACTTGCGGAGATACGGCGCGAGCAGCACCGCGAGCAGCACGTATCCGCCGGTCCAGCCCATGAGGTAGGCCGAGCCGTCCCGCCCCATGACGGCGACGAGCCCGGCCATCGACATGAACGACGCGGCGGACATCCAGTCCGTTCCGGTCGCCATCCCGTTCAGCACGGGGTTCACCCGGCGATCGGCGACGTAGTAGTCCACCGCCGACTTCGCCCTCGTGTAGAGCGCGATCCCCATGTAGAGGACGAACGAGGCGACGACGATGACCCACGTCCAGGCGCTGACTCCCATGGCGTCCTTTCGATGAAGTGCGGGCGCGGGGTGCGGTCAGCGCTCGTACACGCCGAACTTGCGATCGAGATCGTTCATGAGCTTCACGTATACGAAGACCAGGACCAGGAACGTCAGGATCGATCCCTGCGTCGCGAACCAGAAGCCGAGCGGGAACCCGAGGACGTTCACGCGGTCGAGCGCGTCGGCGAAGAGGATCGACGCACCGTATGAGACCGAGGCCCACACCGCCAGCAGGACGGCGATGTAGGACAGGTTCCGGCGCCAGTAGCTCGCCTGCTGTTCAGGGGTCACGTGGCCTTCCTCCCTGGTGCGGTCGTCGCACGGATCGAGGCCGCCGTGAAGCTTCCGTCACACGAGGGAGCAGCCCGTTCGCTTCCTCGGTGCTGAAGAGCCCAGCAGATCCCGGGCCTCCGCGGCGCGAGGATCGCCGGCCTTGCCGTGCGCGCAAGGTGTGCGTGGCCGGATCCGGCGTCGCGGCACCCTGTGCTACGGTGCTCGATTGGTGCATGGGCGTCCTCGTGCGCATCAGTTCCCCGATCCCGTGGAGAAATACCGCATGTCCCCGGCTCCGGTCATCGCGCCAAGAAGGCCCACTCCTGAGACCTCGGGTCGTCGAGCGATCACCAGGGACGAGCGTCGCGTCATCATTGCGTCTTCTCTCGGTACCGTTTTCGAATGGTACGACTTCTATCTGTACGGGTCTCTCGCCGCGATCATCGCGAAGCAGTTCTTCTCGGGCCTGGACGAGACGAGCCAGTTCATCTTCGCCCTGCTCGCCTTCTCGGCCGGTTTCGCGGTCCGCCCGTTCGGCGCGATCGTGTTCGGCCGCCTCGGCGACCTGATCGGCCGCAAGTACACGTTCCTCGTCACCATCATGATCATGGGCCTGTCGACCACGGTGGTGGGCGCGCTGCCGTCGTACGCGTCCATCGGCGTGGCGGCGCCCATCATCCTCATCGGCCTTCGCCTGCTGCAGGGCCTCGCGCTCGGGGGCGAGTACGGCGGCGCGGCGACGTACGTGTGCGAGCACGCTCCGGCAGGGAGGCGCGGCTACTTCACGAGCTGGATCCAGACGACCGCGACGGTCGGCCTGTTCCTGTCGCTCCTCGTGATCCTCGCCTGCCGCATCGCGCTCGGGTCGAGGTTCGACGATTGGGGCTGGCGCATCCCGTTCCTCATCTCCCTCCTCCTCCTCGCGGTCTCCGTCTACATCCGCCTTCAGCTGCAGGAGTCGCCGGTCTTCCAGCGCATGAAGGCGGAGGGGAAGGGGTCGAAGGAACCGCTCACCGAGTCGTTCCTGCGCTGGGGCAACCTGAAGGTCGTCCTCCTCGTCCTCTTCGGCGGCGTCGCCGGCCAGGCGGTCGTCTGGTACACGGGCATGTTCTACGAGCTGTTCTTCATGCTCCAGACGCTCAAGATCCCGGCGCAGCCGGCAAATCTCATGGTCGCCGGCGCGCTCATGCTGGCGACGCCATTCTTCATCGTGTTCGGCGTCCTGTCGGACAAGGTCGGCCGCAAGCCGATCATCATGTTCGGGTGCATCGTCGCCGCGCTCACCTACTTCCCGCTGTTCAAGGGCCTCACGAAGGCGGCGAACCCCGCGATCTTCGAGGCCCAGCAGAACAACCCGGTCGTCGTCGCCGCCTCCGAGGGCGACTGCTCGTTCCAGTTCGATCCCATCGGCAAGCGCAAGTTCACGTCGTCGTGCGACATCGCCAAGGGGTGGCTCGCCAGGAAGGCGATCCCCTACAGGAACGAGCAGGCTCCGCCCGGCACGATCGCGACCGTGCGGATCGGCTCGAGGGTGGAGATTCCGTCGTTCGACGGCCGCAGTCTCGGGTCCGCCGACTTCAGGACCCAGGTCGGCGCGTTCGAGACGGCCATGGCCGAGCAGATCAAGGCGGCCGGGTATCCGGCCTCGGCCGACATGACCAGGATGAACGTCCCGATGGTCATGGGCATCCTGTTCCTGCTCGCGCTGTACGTGACGATCGTGTACGCGCCGATGGCGGCGTGGCTCGTGGAGCTCTTTCCGGCCCGCATCCGCTACACGTCCATGTCGCTGCCGTACCACATCGGCAACGGCTGGTTCGGCGGCTTCCTCCCGACGATCGCGTTCGCGATGGTCGCGGCGACCGGCGACATCTACTACGGGCTCTGGTACCCGATCATCATCGCGGTCATGACCGCCGTCGTCGGCACGCTGTTCATGCCGGAGACGAAGGACCGCGAGATCCACCACGACGCGGCTTAGTGGCGCGGGCGGACCACCGTCACGGTGCAGGGCGCCTCGGCGGCGACCTTCGTCGACACCGTGCCGAGGAGGCGGAAGATCTGCAGGGGCTCGGGCGCGGCGTCGCTGGAGACGCCGGCCGAGACCGCCCCCAGCATCCCGCGCAGCGGGACGTTTCGCGGGGGCGCGCCGATGACGATCTGATCGACCTGGTTCAGGCGGGCGTACTTGAGGATCGCCTCGGCCGGATCGGTCGACTCCAGCACGTGGAAGGAGATCTCACCGGGTCCGAGCGTGAGCGGCTCCGCCCAGTGCCGCAGGATCACGAGGTGCTTGATCCGCTGGCTCGTCGCCGTGTCCTCCACGCGGGAGCTGCCCACCTCGGGCGGAGGTCGGATGACGGTGATGCAGGCCACGCGCTGCTCGCCGCCCGCGGCCCGGATCCGCCTCACCTCCTCGCGGAGCGCGTCGAGCTGCGCGTCGTCCACGTGCTCGGTCGCGATCGCGACGAGGATGACGGACGGTCCCGCGAGCCGCTGCGTGGGCGCGGGGGCGTCGCCGGGCTCGAGACCCGCCGCCCGCACGTACCGGCGCAGCACCTTCCAGGGCCCGTCGCGCCGGAGCTTCCGGCCGCGGGGCCCGACCCCGATCTGCTCGGGATCCGCCAGGTCGAAGGCGACCTGCGCGGCGGACGGGTAGCGGTTGTCCGGGTTCGGCTCGAGGCAGTGCAGGATCACCTCCTGCAGCCACTCGGGGCTGGAGCGCACGATCGCGCGTGGCGGGACCGGATCGCGCCAAAGCCGCATGCGAAGCGCCGAGAGGCTCGCGGGCGAGCCCCACGGGAACCTGCCGGTGGCGAGCTCGTACAGCACCACCCCGAGCGCGAACACGTCGCTGTGGGGATCCCAGCGCACGCCCATCACCTGCTCGGGTGAGATGTAGGGCGCCGATCCGATGGGGCTCCGGATCTCCTCCCCCAGCAGGTCCGGGTAGTGCCCGTGGCGCGCGAGGCCGAAGTCGATGAGGACCGCCTCGCCGTTCGGACGGATGATGACGTTCGACGGCTTCACGTCGAGATGAATCGCCTCCTGCAGGTGAAGGCTGTGGAGCGCGGTTCCGAGCGCCGCGCCGAGCTTCGCGATCTCGGCCGGGTCGATCGGCGCCGCGTCCGCCCACTCGGCCAGCGACCGCCCCTCGACGTGCTCCATCACGAGGTACGGCTGGCGCGCGAGGTCGCCCGCGGCGACGAAGCGCGGGACGTGCGGCCCGGTCAGCGCCGGGAGGACGAGCTGCTCCACCTCGAACGAGACGACGGTCTCGCCGGGCTCGCCGTATCCGAGCCGCGGGACCTTCATGATCATCGGGAACCCGACGTCGGGTCCGGTGACCCGGTAGATCACGGCCATCCCGCCGGAGTGGATCCGCTCCTCGATCCGGAACCCGTCCAGCTCGGTGCCGGGATCGAGCAGCGCGCCCATGTCACTCCCCCCGCTCGAGGCGCCGGGCGAGGCTCTCGGGGAGCCCCGCCGCCCGCACCTTCGCAGCGGCGGTCCGCCAGTCGTACGGGACGCGGTGAAAGGTGAGCGCGGGGCGGTTCGTGTCGAGCATGGCGTAGCAGGCGGCGGTGTTCCCGTCGCGCGGCTGCCCCGCCGAGCCCACCACCGCGAGCCAGCGTCGATGGGTCGGCACCGGGATGGCGACCCCCGGCACGGGCCGAAACGGCACGGGCCGGGCCGTGGCGCCCTGAGTGTACAGCACCGGCTCGTGCACGTGCCCGCAGAACACCCAGGTGGCGGGCGCGGCCGCCGCGATCGCGGCGGCGGCCCGGGCCGGATCGGTGACGTAGATCCACTCCGGAGGCTGCTCCGGGCTGGCGTGCACGAGGAAGAGCCGGTCCTCGCGCACGACCAGCGGGAGCGCCGCGAGGAACGCGCGCTGCGCGTCGGAGAGCTGCGTGCGCGTCCACGCGATCGCGCGCTCCGCCGCCTGATGCATGAACTCGGACTCGCCCTGGAGCGCCGCGTCGTCGTGATTCCCGCGGACCGCGAGCGCACCGCGTTCCACGTGAGACCGGACCAGGTCGACGACCGCGCCCGGATCCGCGCCGTACCCGACGAGAT
>Ga0184615_10002416_pt1 | contig 10012 bp, 14 predicted proteins | sample PLM4_65_coex_FD_133134 | JGI IMG/M metagenome (GOLD analysis project Ga0184615, IMG submission 133134) | Groundwater sediment microbial communities from an aquifer in East River, Colorado, USA - PLM4_65_coex | ecosystem: Environmental > Terrestrial > Soil > Riparian zone | place: USA: East... | reverse complement strand
GCGATTCCGCCCGCCCCGGCGCCCTACAAGATCCGGGATTTCCTCCCGGTCTCGGCCGGTTATGACTACGATTCAGGGACAACGCAAGTGATCGCGGACTCGATCAAGGCCAGTCTCCAGGCCGCGGGAATCCCGGACGCGCGTCCGGAGGTCAAGGTCGAGCCCGGCCGCTTCGGCGCGTTCTCCGTGGAGCGCCGCCTGGCCAAGGCGCTGGACGCCCACCTCCTGGCGCCGTTCACTCCGGGTTTCGGCTCACTCCTCCCGGAGTACATGTTCCAGATCGCGCCTCGCGCCGTCAAAGTGCCTCCGAGCATGGGCTACCGGATCGGGGCCCCGTCGGAGCCACGCCGGCACAACGCGACGTGCATCCGCTGCAACGGCCCGGCCTGGGAGGGGTTCATGGTGGCGCAGTGCGAGCGGCCGGGAGGGTGCCTCCTGGACGCGAAACCGGAGAGCGTCCGGCGCGAGCCGGTCTCCCCCGGGGAGCACCTGTTCAGCGCGCGCGGTCGTGGGGTCTGGGTCCGGCACCCGGTCCAGGAGACCGCCGCCGCCCTCTGGCACGAGATCGTGATCGCCCAGGCGTTCGGGCGCGAGCCCGGAGCGGAAGCCCGCCACGCCCGCATGGTCTAGGTCCCCGTGAGCGGGCGTAGTTCCATCGTGGCGGACCACTCCTCCCCGAAGGTCTCACCAGCATAGGAGATCTTCCGGCACTCGAAATCGCCCGTAATCAGGCGGGATTCGATGCGTACACGCCGGCCCGGATCAAGCCCGGGCTGGATCAAGGCCTTGGCCGTGACGACACCACGCCGGCCCGAGGTTCGGCGTCCGACGTCGTTCCAGGTAGGGGAGTCCAGGAGGCCCGAGTCCGGGGACAGGACCACGGCGCGAGTCTGGAGGGGTTGGCCTCCGCGCTGGATCTGGAGGTTGTTCGCCTGGACGCTCCAACGCAAGCCCGCCGCGCGGAGAAGGTCGTTCAGGATGCGCGATGCGCGCCCGTGCGCCACGTACCCGTCCGCGAACGTGTCCGAGCCGTTCCGGAGCGCGTAGGCCGCGGAGAACTCGTCCAGGTTCCCGCGGCCGATCCCCATGGTCTCGATCGTGTCGCGGACCACCTGGAGGACGGGGGTCCCTGGGTTGTAGGACCGCGAGATCCGCGCCTCCGAGTAGGCCCGGCCGCCGTCCCTCGCCTGGATCACGGTCACGAAGTCCACCGGGCCGTCCGGTTCGGTCCAGACGTAGCGGGAGTCCCCGCGGAAGATCATGGGGGGATCCTCGTATCCGGCGTGGAGGATCGTGGTCCCGCCTTGCTCTACCTGGGCGCGGGTCCCGGGCGCGAGGTTGTAGATCCGGATCTCCGCCACGGACGGAGCCCGGAGCGTAGCCCGCTCGATCTTGAACCCGACGTCCAGATCGGACAGGTCCAGGGTCCCCACCTGGAGGATCACCTGGCGGCCGAAAAGGACCGTCATCCGAACTCGAATCCGAACCCGCCGCCCCCGGTCGCGGCCCTAGGTACCGGGACGTCGGACGACGTGTCCGAGAAGTAGAGGACGCGGTGCGTCCCGCCGATGTTGGCTAGGGATGGCTCCAGGAACTTTCCCGTGGTGTCCAGGACCGTCAAGGCGCCTTGCGGAGCCTCGGGGCGGGCGCGGACCTGGCGGAGGGCGTCCGCGCCCACACACAAGCCCTTGGCCAGGAGGAGCACGGTCCCGGACTCGGTCTCCAGGTCGAAAAACCACCTGGAGATCCGCTGATTCCACCAAAAGCGGAACAGGAACACGCGCCCGTCCAGGGTCACTCGGATCCGCTGGGAGGGGTTCATGGCCTGAACCGGGATCGTGAGGAGTGCGGTTGTCATCCGAACGCAGCCCCCGCCGCGCCCATGGCCGCTTCCGTGCGGGACTCTCCGGCCGCCCGGCGCCTGTCATACTCGTCCCGGGCTCGGGCCACCGTGCTGGACTCCCGGGTCTGGTCCGTGGCTTCCTGGCCTCCGCGGTCGGTCGTGGCCGCGCTACGCGGCTCCCGGGGCCGCGGACTGTCCACCGTGCGGGACTCCGCCACCCGGATCTCTTGGATCTCGATCGTGAACCGGAGAGAGTCCCCGTCGTCCACCTCCCGAGGCTCGGTCACCCGGAGGAGGATCACGGAATCGTATGTTCGGTGGGCCGTGGAGACCGTGACGGCCTTGGCCCCCAGGCGGATCGCGTCGATCGCCGCGATCACGTCCGCGATCCGATCGAACGGGGCCGAGAACACCAGGACGTTGGCCTTGACCTCGTCCACGGTCTGGGTCGTGGCCGTGACCTGGGAGCCCGAGTTCCCCGAGGAGGGGGGAGCGTCCAACGGGGTGTTGGTAACGATCGCCTCCAGGGTGAGACGGCGCGGGAGGGGCCGAACGTGGTCCGTGAGGGGGACCCCGCTCTCCACGGTGTGCTCCGTGGCCATGCTGGCCCCCTCGTGGGTCTCGCTCGTGACGCAATCGAACTCCAGGACGTGGATCGTCAGGGTCCCGATCAGGTCCCCCGAGTCCGGATCAAGGTCCGTGCCTTCCGTGTCCCACGAGATCGAGAGCATTACTGGCCCGCCGCCACGTCTAGGGTGTCGTCCGCCTGGGCCGTGAGAGCCCGGGAGATCGCAGATTCTACCATGCGCCCGGCCGCCTCCTCCGTGAGGCCCGTAGCGTCGATCCGGTCGATCCGAACGGTCTGGGTCACGGTCGGAGCCCCGCCCGAGCCTCCGCCGGGGGCCTGGAACCGATCCGGGACGGTCCCAGACGAGATCATGGCGTGGGCCTGGCGGAGGGCGTCCTCACGCTCCACGGTGTCCGGGATGAACGATTCCGTGGACGACCCGGAGGCCTGCCACTGGGCCCGGCGCTCCTGGGCGATCTGGAGAGCCAGGGCCGCCTCCGGGCCTTGCTCGCCCGCCAGGTTCTCCACGTCGTCCCCGATCGAGGGGAGAAGCCCGGTCAACTGGGCTACCTGTTGATAGGTGCTGGCGATGATTCCAAGGAGGAACTGGAACGCCTGGATCACGCCGGAGATCGGCCCGGTCGCGGGATCGCTCCATTGCTGGGCCCATTCGTCGATCCCGTCGGCGAAGCCCTGAAAAACGGAGTTCCCTCCGTCGAATGCGACCATGAGATCCTCCACGATCAGGATCAGGCCCAGGATCGCGATCCCCACGCCCACGAACGGGACCGCCGCCGCCGCCCAGGCCAGCGCGGACCGAGCCCCGGCCGCCGCCGCCGCCGCGCCCACCACCACGAACGTGGCCTGGAGGATACGGCCGCGCTCTGACATGAACGAGAGGGCCCGTGCGCCCGCCGTGGAGACCTCCACGAGCCTTTCCATGGCCGGGAGGACGAACAGGGCGAGCCGTGACCGGATGGAGAGCCAGGAGACGTCCAGGCGCGTATTGGCGTCCTGGAGTTCGCCCGCCGCCTGGACGGCTTCGACGGACATACCCCCGCCCAGTTCGGCGAGTTCCGCGCGAGCCTGGCGAATACCCTCGGAGCCTTGCTGGAACAAGGGCCCGAGCCGGGCGCCCGAGCGCCCGAGTAGATCCATGAGAACGCCCGTGCGTTCGCTCTGGGTGGACAGGTGCGCGATCGGGTCCGCCAGGTCCGTGAGGACGTCCGAGGCGTTCCGGAGATCGCCGTTAGCGTCCCGAATGTCCACGCCCAGGTGGCGGAACACCTGAGCCCCCGCCCCGCCCTGGGCCATCCGGTTTTGGAGCCGGACCATGGCCATGGTGAACTCCCCGGCCTCCACGCCGGAGAGACGGGCCACGTGTTGCCACTCCTGGAGTTCCGTGGACGAGATCCCCAACATGTTGGAGGTGTCGTTCAGTTCGTCCCCGAGGTGGGTCATTTCGGCCGCGAACGACCGGATCCCCATGACCAGAGCGCCACCGGCCACGACCCGGGCCAAGCCCTGGAGGTTCTCCACGGTAGACGTGACGGCGTTGTCCCCCGCCAGGAGGGGGCCGTTATCAAAATCTACCCCGAAACGAGCGAAGATCTCGCGGAGTGCGGCCACGGTGACAGTCTAGCACGTGTCGATTTTCCCTTGACCCCCTGATCAGGGCACGATAGACCCGGGTCCGGAGGTTCCCCCATGATCGGATCGTACGGCCGAAACCCGGGTCTGGATCGCGTCTCCCCGGACCTGGGCTCGCGCCTGGAGCAAGCCCTGGACCTGGCCCGGGCGTTCGGGGAGGGGATCCGACGCGGACGCGAGTTCGCGCGCCTGGAGGAGGAAGCCCGCCGATCGCCGTGCGGGATCCACGTGTTCCCGGCCCACGTCCACCACGTCGCGTGTCCGATCTGCGCCCGCGAGATCGCCCGCATTCGGGCCGGCGCCTACGATCGAATCAGCGAGACCGACCCGGGGGCCTGAGATCGAAATCCCGGTTAGCCCGGAGGACCTCCATGTCCTCGGAAATATCGAGCGCCAGGTGTGCGCGCGCCACGTCCTCCAGGCTCCAGGACGTCTCGATCTCGTGTTTCGTGGCCCGATAGCGGGGGTGCATGACCAACCGTTCCACGGTCCAGTCCACGTCCTCCGCGCCCTGGATCTGGGCTGCTAGCCCCTCGTATCGGGACCCGTCTGGCCCTCGGAGGCGCGGACGGACGCGGGCCGGCTTCCGAGCGCCTTGGAGAAATCCCCGAACTGGACCTCCAGGGCGAACCAGAGCCACCGAAAGAACGACGTGAGCGACCCGCCGAACAGTTCGTCCCGGTTGTCCACCGGGCTCCTGGGGTCGCCCAGGAACAGGAGCGGGGGCCACTTCTGGCCGTCTCGGGAGAACTGGGTCACCTGGGCGAGAATGTCGGAGACCTCGTCCAGGTCCCGATCGGAGAGGTTCTCCACGGCCTTGGTCACCATGGCCGCGAGCGGGAGATCGTCCACGCTCTTGGCGCCCTCCGCCAGGGTGGCGATCGAGGGGCCGAAGATCCGAGCCAAGCGCGTGAACAGGCGCCGGGAGTCCTTGAAAGGAAGCTGGGTCACCCGGTAGGTGACGTGATCGATCGGTTCGCTGGTCTTGGTCTGGAGCGCCATGGGGAAATATTACCACGGAAAAAGGCCCCCTCGCGGGAGCCTCTCCGGACCGGTTCTGTTCTCCCGATCAATCGTCGATCGCGCCACCGTGGATCCCGGAGAGCGTCGAAAGTTCGATCACCCACTCGCGCGTCTCCGCCTCCGCCCCCAGGTTCAGATCGGGATCGTCCGCGATGTAGGCCTTTTCGCACTCCAGGAGCGTGGTCCCGTTCAGGTCCATGACCATGAACGCGCCCACGCCCTGGCCGTTGACCGCGTTGCGATCGTTGTTGTACAGCTTCGAAAGCCGTTCGTTGACCTCGCTCGATTGCATGAGCGTGAGGCGAGCCACGGCGCGCCGGTCATGAGACCGGGTCCGGGTGACCTCTCCGTCCACGCTCGCCTTGCTCGAAAAGCCGGGCTTGACGCTCGACACCACGAGGAAGGTACCGTCCGCCACGCCCTTGTTGCAGGGGATCCCAGCGAACGTGATCGGGAACTTCTTGGGATCGTAGGTCTTCACGCCGTCACCGTTCCGTTCACGTTGATCTTGTGGACGGCGCCCGCAAGCTGCGCCTGGAACTCCAGGCCTCGCACGATGCGCGCCGCGCGGTCCGCCGAGTCCTGAGACGCGACGGGGAGAATGGTCACGTTCCAGCCGGGCGCGAGAACGCCGGCCGCCTCCGCGATCCGAAGCTGGGCCCGAACCTCGGTCACGAGGATCGCGAAGCCCGCGTCCGTATACGGGATCTTCGGGTTGTTCACGAGGGCGCCGAACAGGCGCTCCTCCATGCGGGCCGTGAGCCAGGCGAGGCCGATCGTGACGTCGATCCACTCCCCGCCGAACGACTGGCCCTGGCGCGTGACGGCCACGCCGGCCTCCGCGCTGTAGTGGTTGCCCTTGAAGGCCTCGATCGCGGTCCGCTCGGTTGCGGTCCACGAGTCTGCGCCGATGCCTCGGAGCGTCTTGTAGGCCCACGTGGCCGACCCCGGATCACGCGGGAGCATGTCCCCGATCCAGCCCGCCTCCTTGAACGAGAGGCGCGAATCCTTCGTGAACAGACCCGCGGCGGAGTCGTTCGCCTCCAGGGCCGTGTAGTCCCCGCCCGCCGAGAACTCGCCCGTGACGAACTGAGTGGGCTTGACGTACTGGGGCGCAAAGAACGCGAAACGGTCGTTGGCGAGGGCCCAGCGCGCGATCTTGTCCATGTTCTTGGGGCTGTTGCAGTCCGCGCAGACCACGTAGAAGTCCGCGTCCAGCGTGACCGCGAGGTCCAGCGCCGTCTCGTATCCGAACGAGGCCGACGTGTCGCGGACGTAGACCTTGCTGGACGTGAAATCGAAGTGAGCCAGGCCCGGGACGTCCAGGGGGACCGTGATCAGGGGCGAGGCCACCGTACAGGTCCCCACGCCCGTGTAGGCGTCCAGGGCCGTCTTGAGCAGGTCCAGGGTCGTGGCGATGTTCGTGGTCCAGGTGATCGCGATCGTGTGCGTCGTCCCGTCCGGCGTGATCGCCGTGCCGGCAATGTCCGTGCCGGATACCCAGTCCGTGAAGTCCAAGACCTGGGTGTGGAACACCGCCGACGGCGCCGGGAGGCGGCCGATCTTGATCTTGTCCGGGCGCGGGTTCTGGCTGAACACGTTGGCCGCCCACTTGTAGGCCATGGTCGTGGACGCGAAATCCGCCGCCACGCCCGCGAAGGTCGTGTATGTCCGGACCTCGTCCCCGCTCCAGGCCGTGTGGTAGGACAGAAACAGGGGGGTCCCGAATCCGACTCGATACGGCTGAACCGTGCCGGCCTGGATCTGGACGTTGACGATCTCGCTCAGGGCCATGACGCTAGGTTAGCACGATTCGCCTTGACCTATTCCGGTTCCGTGTCAACCGGGATGGTCGCTCGGGTGGTGCCCGTCTCGTCCTTGATCGTGCCCTCCCCGATCACGCGCTTGACGAACGGGATCCGGGCCATGGCCTGGGTCCGAGTCGTGGGGAAAAAGACCTCAAAGGCCCAGACGGAGATCGCGTCCCCGTTGCCGTCCGTGTAGTCCGCCGGCATGGCGGGGCCACACACGGGGGCTCCGAGGTTCGCCAGGGCCAGGGTCCCCTCCGCCTCTGAGCCCTGGAGGCACGCGCGGATGGTCTCCGAAAGCTCCAGAGCGTTCGGGGTCCCGTCGTCCTCGCTCGCGTCGTCCTCGGGCCCGTCGGTCTGGGACTCGCACGTCACGAGGACAGTCAAGCGACGGTTGCCCGTGACCGTCTCGCCCATGTCGTCCCCCGTGTCGGGGTTCTCGTGACGGCGTTCATCTACGCCGCGCGCCAGAATCGAGCGTACAGAAAGGGTCACGTTCAGCGGGTCTCGGGCCCGCGATCCGCGCGTGCGCCAGCCCACGTCCAGGCCCGTGGACGTGGCCTCGATCGCCATCTTGATTGCCTCGCGGTAATGCATGGTCACTCCCTGGGGGTCCGGCTCGTGATCGAACTACGCAACTGGCCCTTGTCGATCAGGGGCGTGGACGAACCCTTCCGGGCGATCGTGCTCTCCGCGTTCGGGGGCTCGATCCCCCGCGCGATCCGCTCCTGGATCGATCCGACGATCCACGCCCCGACTCGGGCGGAGGCTTGCTCGGGCGAGCGCTCGCCTCGGATGATGGCGCGGAGTTCCGCGGACATGGTGGCGTCCAGTTCGGCCGCGTGTTCGTCCACCCAACCCCCAAGCCACGAGCGCATGGGCTGGCCGATCCCTAACTCCGCCCAGCGCGCCACGTCCGCCACTGTGACGTCCTGGGCTCCGCCCTCGGGCGCGCTCGCCTTGGACCCGATAACGCCCACCTCGGTCACGACAGGGCGCCGGAGACGCGTGGCGCGGAGAAGGGCGTTCGCCCCTCGGTCCACCACGCGGACCGTGCGGACCGGAGGCACGGTTACAGCCCGGACTTGGCGACCCGGAAGCCGCTCGAAACGATCGTGTTGAGGCGCTTTCGCTCGCGCCCGTAGGGCGTAGCGTCCAGGCCGTCCACGGCGCCCGTCGGGTTCTTGCGGAGGTTCTTGGCCGTGGGGTCCAGCGTGAGGAAGTGCGCGGCCAGCCACGCGATCCCTTGGGGCTGGAGATCGCCCCAGATCCCCACCGGGGTCCGGAGGACGGCCCACGCGATCCGGGACTCGATCACGGCCAGGTTGGACCGTTCGAACTCGGGGAACAAGGCTTTGAACTCCGCCGCCGTCATGGCTCAGAACACCGCGCGGAGGGCCCAGGGGTAGCGGGCCAGCGTCGAGCGCTTGACGCGCCCCTTGCTCAGGGCGCCCACGCCCCCGATCGCGCTCACGTGGCGATTGTAGACCTCCACGACGTCCGAGCCCTTGCCCTCGGTCGCCAGGACCAGCGTCGGCTCGTGGCGCCGGACGATGGCCTCCAGCACGTCCAGAGGAGGCGCCGGGGGCGGGCTCTCCGGGTCCTTGAGATCGATCGTGACGGGGGTTCGGTCGGGCTTCGCCATACCCCTACAATAGCACGAACCCCGCACGATCCGGAGATCGTCGGGGCTCGGAGGCTAGGTCTCGCGCTCCCTAGGGAGCGCCGCGATCACGTGTTGGGGAGGCCGCTCAGGTAGCGGAGACCGAGCGGACGATAGACGATCCAGCCCGCGGTCCGGCCATGGCAAAGGACCTGGAAAGCCAGGTTCTTGGGCTGGGGCGCGAACACTTCGAACTCCTGCGGGACCACGATCGAGTGGACGTCCGCGTCCTTGCGCATGAGAAGACCACGGCTGTTGTTGCCGCTCGATCCGTCCACGGCGCGGAGGAGGTCCCACGAGAGGACCTGGCGCACGAAGCCGTTGGTGGCCAGGAAACGATCCTTGGCCGACTCGGGCTTGTTGTCGATCGTCATGGTCTGGGAGAACCGGAGGAACTGGAGCGTCGGGAGGACGAGGGTGTCCGGGCTCTGGGTCTCGCGACTGTCCGCGATGAACTCGGCCACGGCCTTGTTGAGGTCCGCGACCATGTCCAGCGCGACCGGCGTACTGTCCCAGGCCGCCGCCGTCATGGCGGTCCCGCGGATCGTTCCGGCGGTCGTGCCGATCGTGCGGTTACACATGCCGTCCGGAATGCCATCCGCGGGCGCGCCGAACGCGATCAGGTCGTCCAGGCCGCGCTCGTAGGCTCGACGGGCCGCAACGGCCTTGCGGGCCTCCAGGGGCCGGCCGGTGAAGGCCGCGCGCCGGAGATCCATGATCGAGTAGGTGTAGGCGTCGCCCAGCGAGATCACGGGGTAACGAACCTTCGTGCTCTTGGTCTCGACGGTCGGGAAGTCATCCGCGTAGTTCGTGATCACGCGGGCCTTGCCCACCTCGTCCGTCTCCTCGTAGGCGAACGACTCGGCCGCCGGATCGATATCCGACTCCACGACCGCGAGCATGCGCCCCTTGAGTTCGGGGTAGTCCATTTCGTAGACCTTCGTGCGAAGCTGCTCCAGTGCGAGCGCCAGCATGTTGGTCTCGTCCGCGTCCAGGCGCCGACGGTCTCCCGTCCGGTCCTGGCCGGTGCGGAGAAGGTTGTTCAGTCGGGTGGCCAGTTCGTGGGCCTGGCTCAGTGCCTCGGGTCCGGGCTTCATGGTTGTGTTGTCTCTTCTCTTGGGTTCAGGGGTGGTGGTTCAGTGGAGTGGGTGCCGGTTCAGCACTCCACCTCGATGTTGGCCACGAGGGCGGGCGTGTTCGACAGGGCCGCGTCCGTGGTGTAGGAGACGCCGATCACGTCGCCCGCCGCGAACGTCGTGACGTCCTTGGCCTGGGCCGCGTAGCCCGTGGCCTCCGCGCCCGCCGTCGTGAACGCGAGGTCCAGGGCCGCGCCCACCTCGGTCCCGTTCTTGGTCACCTTGACGGCCATGGCCGCCGTGGAGCCCGTCATGGCCGCCGAGAGGGCCGCCGAGAGGCCGGTGATCGAGCCCGCGCGGGGAGCGACCCAGCCCGACGCG
>Ga0184615_10002415_pt1 | contig 10013 bp, 11 predicted proteins | sample PLM4_65_coex_FD_133134 | JGI IMG/M metagenome (GOLD analysis project Ga0184615, IMG submission 133134) | Groundwater sediment microbial communities from an aquifer in East River, Colorado, USA - PLM4_65_coex | ecosystem: Environmental > Terrestrial > Soil > Riparian zone | place: USA: East... | reverse complement strand
CCCGACTGGCCGTGGAACGCGATCAGGCCCGAGCCGTGTTTTTCCCAGATGTCGCACATCTTGCGCAGCAGGGCGGTATCGTAGTGCATGCCTGCCGGCGGCATCACGCGCAGCGTATGGAATTCGGATGATGCGGGAAACTTGGCGGCGACTTCCGAGAAACGCGGGATGATGCCGCCGCCGTAACCGAACACGCCGACGGTGCCGCCTTTCCAGTAGCCCTTGCGCGTAGAATAGGAATATTCGAGTTGACCCATCAGATCAACCATATAGTCCTTGTCGTTGGCGAGCCGTTTCAGGCCGGTGACGAAGCTCGGCCACGGGCCGCTTTCGAGCTGGTCGAGCATCGGGGTCTCGTGCATTTTCTTCGCCATGTTTCGTCCTCCGCCGCAAACGGTTGGCAATCGGCATCTGGCGCAAGCCTGGTAGTGTCCGCCCCATCTGAAACCGGATTTGGGGACGGCTTGCGTCCACGCATTTGCACGAATGTTACAGGCGCCGATTTTTGGCGCTATCATCCTCGTTGGGTATGCCGGACACACCCCATTGGGACGTCAGCGGCCTACCCACTCGGGTTATATCCATATTCCCCGCTTTGGCTACGGCGGCTTTGTTCGTTGCGCGCGCGCGCCGCGGCGAGGTAACCTTGCTCGCGGGTGCAGATGTGCCAGCGAGCGCGATGCGCTTGCGGCCGAAGCTTTCCCGCATTCAGCGGAGCGCCGGACATGGAACAGATCACGCAACTCGACCGCTTCAGGGCCCCGCTCGGCGGGCAGGAAATCGAACTGCAGCAGGTCGCCTACGATGCGGGCGGCATCAACCTGCTGCGCGTCCGCATCCGCGAACGCAGCAGGTTCACGATCTTCGAGATCGATGCGGATACCGCGGCCCGCTGGGGACAAGCACTGCTGCAGTGGGCGCAACAGCAATCGCCGGCTGCCGAACCGCGATAACGCCACGTCAACGCACCGGCTGCGCTACCCCATGACCGCGGACATGATTTTCAGCATTCGCGGCCACAGCATTCCGCGCGATCACGGATTTGTGCTGTGGCGCGAGTTGCAGGCCTGCCTGCCCTGGTTCGACGCCGAGACGCAGGCCGGGATACACCCAATCCGCGGCGCGCCGGCTAACGATGACATGCTGCTGCTGACGCAGCGCGCCAGCCTGGTGCTGCGCCTGCCGCAGGCGCGGCTGGCGGATGCCGAAAGCCTGACGGGCAGACAGCTCGACCTGGACGGATGCGTGCTCGAGATCGGCGCCGCGAGGCAGCGCCCGCTGCTGGCTTTCGCCACGCTCTACGCGCACCAGGTTTGCACCGGCAGCGACGACGAACTGGACTTTCTCGGCGATGTCGCCGCGCAACTGGAGCAGATCGGCGTGGCGTGCAAGTACATCTGCGGCAAACGGCGCACGCTGCGCGCGGGGCAAACCGAGATCCGCGGCTACAGCCTGATGCTGCACGACCTCAAGCTCGAGCAATCCACGCTGCTGCAGCAAAGCGGTCTGGGCGACAACCGCAAGCTCGGCTGCGGGATTTTCGTTCCGCACAAGTCGATCGCCGCGGTCGCGGCATGAAATCCGACTTTTAGGGAGGCTTTATGGCAACACCGCCTGCGACGGTCACTCTGGATATGAGCGGCATGTCGTGCCCGGCGCCGCTGCTGGGCGCGAAGAAAGTCATCGACGATCTGCAGGTTGGGCAGATTCTGCTGCTGATCTCGAATTGCCCGGGTACTTCCGACGACCTGTTCGCGTGGGTCAAATACACCGACAACCAGATCGCTTCGACCGTCAGGCTCGGCGACAACAAGACCGGCTATTACATCCAGAAGGGCAAGGCCGCGGCCCGCCCGCGGCCGAACGCGGTGCTCGATATCAGGGGCGTGGTCTGCCCCGGCCCGATCATCGAGGCGAAAAAGCTGCTCGACGCGATGCAGTCCGGCGAGGTGTTGCAGCTGATCAGCAATTGCCCCGGCTCGCCCGCCGACGTCAAAGCGTGGGTCAAGACCACCTCCCTCGAGCTCGCCGGCATGCACGAAAGCGCGCGCGGCGAGTATGAGTTCTACATTCGCAAGAAGTGACCGCCTGGAGGTTTCCGCCCTGCAACCCGCCATCAGGACACGCCGTGCGCATCAAGAGCCGCTGGCATAAGAGCGACCAGCCTAAGAGCATGCCGCAGATCGCCAGCGCCATGGCGTTCATCATCTGGCGCGTCGGGCAGAATGCGCTGAAGCGCATGCGCAACGAACAATACGACATCGACCCCGGCCCGCAGTATTTCGCATTCCTCGGCGAATGGCTGATCTTTTTGATCCAGATCGCCGATCGCATCGCGTACCAGCGGCTGGATGCCACGCAGCGCAGCGAGTTCACCACCGCGCTCGCGCTCCGCGTCGCCGGGATACTGGACGACAACCAGAGCGAGCTGCTGGGCAGCCCGCAGGCGGGCAGCTACCGGGAGCGCTTCATCGCGCTCCTGAACGAGCTCGCCGCCGACTACGCCGGATTCAAGTACACCGATGCGGGGCCGGATTTCGCCTGCCTGCGCTACCTGGGCAATCGCGTGATGGAAACGATGGTGCGGAAAGACCGCCCCTGGGTGATCGACCAGATCATGGAGATCGAGGCGCCGGAAGCCATCGCCACCGTGCAAAAGGGCATGCACAACCTGTTCGATGTCCCGCCCGCGCGGCCCGCAGGCCACTGATCCGCGTCACCCCGTGAACACCGCAGCGACTTCCGCGACTACATTACAGCCAGCGCAAAGGACGCGCCCATTAGCCGGCCGTTGCGGCAAGGCTTTAGACCGCGTCAGCGGCCGGAGTTGCGGACGATAAAGTTCTTGACCGCGGCGACGTCGGGATCGAGCACGGTAAAGCGTTGCGGCAGGCGCTCGAGGTTCTCGAGGCCCGGCGGCACTTCGGGATCGCGGCCGAGTGCTTCGCGGATCGCTGCGGCAAATTTGACCGGCAGCGCGGTCTCCAGGCACACCAGCGGCACGCCCTCCTCGCGATGTTCGAGCCCCACCTTGACGCCGTCGGCGGTGTGGGTGTCGATGATCTGGCCGCGGTCGCGGTAGACGCGGCGGATGGTGTCGAGCCGGTTCGCGTGCGAGCTCGAGCCCGACGCAAAACCGAAATCCGCAATGCGCGCGAAATGCGGCGTGCGCGACAGATCGAAAGCGCCCTCGCTGTCGAGCTGCTGCCACAGCCGCTTCACCAGCGCCGCGTCCCTGCCGACCAGATCGTAGACGAAGCGCTCAAGGTTCGACGCGTTCGAGATGTCCATCGATGGGCTCGAAGTCTGCATCACCTGCTGCGGCGGCCGCACACGGTAGATGCCGGTGCGGAAGAACTGGTCGAGCACGTCGTTCTCGTTGGTGGCGAGGATGAGCTTCCTGACCGGCAGGCCCATGCAGCGCGCGATATGCCCGGCGCAGATGTTGCCGAAATTGCCGGTCGGCACCGCAAACGAGACCGGCTGCCCGTTTGACGCAGTGACCGCAAGGTAGGCCTTGAAGTAATACACCACCTGCGCCATGACGCGCGCCCAGTTGATCGAGTTGACGGTGCCGATATGGTGGCGCGTCTTGAATGCAAGATCGTTGCTGACGCTCTTTACGATGTCCTGGCAGTCGTCGAACACGCCGCGGATCGCGAGATTGAAGATATTCGGGTCCTGCAGCGAGAACATCTGCGCGGTCTGGAACGGGCTCATCTTGCGGTGCGGCGACAGCATGAAGACGCGGATGCCGCGTTTTCCCCGCATCGCGTACTCGGCGGAAGAGCCGGTGTCGCCCGACGTCGCGCCGAGAATGTTGAGTTCGCGCCCGCTCTGCGCCAGCGCGTGCTCGAACAGGTTGCCGAGCAGCTGCATCGCGATGTCCTTGAACGCGAGCGTCGGCCCATGCGCCAGGCCGAGGATGTAGACGCCGCGCTCCAATTGCCGCACCGGCGTGATTTCGTCCGCCCCGAATACCGCGGCGGTATAAGTGCGGTCCACGATGCGCTTGAGGTCGGCCGCCGCCACATCGTCGGCATAGCGGCGGATGATTTCATATGCGAGCTCGCGATAACCGAGCCGTCGCCAGGCGGTAAGCTCGGCATCCGTGATTTGCGGGTAGGCCGCCGGCACGGCGAGACCGCCGTCCTCCATCAAGCCCCCGAGCAGTATGTCCGCAAAGCCTGCGGCAGCGGTTCCGCCGCGAGTACTCAGGTAGCGCATGAGTACCGGCGGTTAGTGCGCACCGAGCTGTTCCATGCGGATGCGCGTGACCTTGCCGATCACCACCGGCAGCCGCTCGATTTTGGCGATCGCGGCGATGATGTTTTTCTCCAGCGTCAGGTGCGTGAGCATGATGATATCGACCTGCTCCTCGCCCTCCGGCGGCTCCTTCTGCACCATGGCGTCGATCGAAATGCCGCTGTCGGCGAGCACGCGCGTGATGTCGGCGAGCACGCCCGGCTTGTCGTAAACGCGCAGGCGCAGATAGTACGAGGTCTCGACCTCGGCTATCGGCAGGATCGGCAGGCTCGAGAGCTGGTCGGGCTGGAACGCAAGATGCGGCACGCGATGCTCGGGATCGGCGGTATGCATGCGCGTGACGTCGACCAGATCCGCGATTACCGACGAGGCGGTAGGATAGGCGCCCGCACCGGCGCCGTAGTACATCGTCGCGCCGACCGCGTCGCCCATGACCAGGATCGCATTCATCACGCCCTCGACGTTGGCGATCAGGCGGCGCGCCGGGATCAGCGTCGGGTGCACGCGCAGCTCGATGCCCTTCGGCGTGCGCCGGGTGATGCCGAGCAGCTTGATGCGGTAGCCGAGCTCTTCGGCGTAACGGATGTCCGCCGCGGTCAGCTTCGAGATGCCTTCGATATACGCGTCCTTGAAGCGCATCGGGATGCCGAACGAAATTGCCGCGATAATGGTGAGCTTGTGCGCGGCGTCGATGCCTTCGATGTCGAACGTCGGATCGGCTTCGGCGTAACCGAGCTGCTGCGCCTGCTTGAGCGCGGTCTCGAAGCCGAGGCCCTTGTCGCGCATTTCCGACAGGATGAAATTGCTGGTGCCATTGATGATGCCGGCGATCCACTCGATGCGGTTCGCGGTGAGCCCTTCGCGCAGCGCCTTGATGATCGGGATGCCGCCCGCGACCGCGGCCTCGAACGCAACCATCACGTCGTGCTTGCGCGCGGCGGCGAAAATCTCGTTGCCGTGGGTTGCGAGCAGCGCCTTGTTGGCGGTGACGACGTGCTTGCCGTTTTCGATCGCTTTCAGGATCAGCTGCTGCGCGATCGTCGTGCCACCGATCAGCTCGATCACGATATCGATGTCCGGATGGTTGACCACCTCGAACGCATCGGACGTCACCGTCGCCGCCTTGCCGACGAGCTTGCGCGCGCGCTCGACGTCCTGGTCGGCGACCATCTTGATCACGATGCCGCGCCCGGCGCGGCGCGTGATCTCTTCCTGGTTGCGCGTCAGCACTTCGTACGTGCCGCCGCCGACCGTGCCGATGCCGAGCAAGCCTACGTTGATGGGTTTCATGATTGCTGCCGCAATAGTGATGAATGATGAATGCGGAATGATGAATGAAAGCGGCGGCCTGTTTCTACCTGCCGGCAAGAACGACCCTGTATCACCAGCCCCTGATTCACGCTTCCACCATTGGGATTTGGCCTTTCATTCCGCACTCATCATTCATCATTCATCGTTCACAAAAGTCCGTCCTTGCGGAACATGTCCTTGATGCCGCGCAGCGCCTGCCGCGTGCGCGCTTCGTTCTCGATCAGGGCGAAGCGCACGTGGCTGTCCCCATACTCGCCGAAACCGATGCCTGGCGACGCGGCAACCTTGGCGTCATCGAGCAGCTTCTTCGAGAATTCGAGCGAGCCCATGTTCCGGTACGGCTCGGGTATCGGCGCCCATACGTACAGCGTCGCGCGCGGCTTGTCGACCTGCCAGCCCACCGCCTCGAGGCCCGCGCACATCACGTCGCGGCGCTTTTGATAAGTCATCCGCACCTGCTCGACGCACTCCTGCGGTCCCTCGAGCGCGATGATCGACGCCACCTGGATCGGCGCGAAAATGCCGTAATCGTGGTAGCTTTTCATGCGCGCGAGCGCGGTGACCAGGTCGCGGTTGCCGACCATGCAGCCGACGCGCCAGCCCGCCATGTTGTAGCTTTTCGACAGCGTGAAGAATTCGACCGCGATCTCGCGCGCGCCCGGCACCTCCATGATCGACGGCGCACGATAGCCGTCGAACACGATGTCGGCATAGGCGAGATCGTGCACGACATAGACGTGGTGTTCGCGCGCGATCGCGATCAGGCGCTCGAAAAACGGCAATTCGACGCATTGCGTGGTCGGATTGCTCGGAAAATTCACGATCAGCATCTTCGGCTTGGGATACGAATCGCGGATCGCGCGCTCCAGTGTCTCGAAGAAGTCCACGCCCGTCATCATCGGCACGTGCCGGATGTCGGCGCCCGCGATCACCGGGCCGTAGATGTGGATCGGATAACTCGGATTCGGCACCAGCACGATGTCGCCGCGGTCCAGCGTCGCCAGCGCGAGGTGCGCGATGCCCTCCTTCGAGCCGATGGTGACGATCGCCTCGGAATCGGGATCGAACTCGACGTTGAAACGCGTCTGGTACCAGTTGCAGATCGCGCGCCGCAGCCGCGGAATGCCTTTTGATACCGAATAGCGATGGGTGTCGGGACGCTGCACGCTCTCGATCAGCTTGTCGACGATGTGGCGCGGCGTCGGCTGGTCGGGATTGCCCATCGAGAGATCGATCACGTCCTCGCCGCGCTTGCGCGCCGCGGCCTTGAGCTCTCCCGTGATGTTAAACACGTAGGGCGGCAGGCGCTTGATGCGGGCAAACTCTTCCATGGCGATCGGCGAAACGCGGCTAAGGGCGTGAAAAAGCGTATAATTTTAGCCGAGCCGCATCCCCGCGGCAAATCTGATTTGCGTGAAATTCCATCGCGAGAACCCAACGGGGCAATACCTGTTCACCGGCTACGGTGCCGGCTACGTCATGGTGAACAACCAGCGTTACGAACGCAGCCTGGTGGTGACGCCCGAGCGCCTGATCGAAACCTGGCAGGCCGCGAGTTTCGACCAGCTGGACGCCGGCCATTTCGAGTTTCTGCTCGGACTCAAGCCGGAGATCGTGCTGCTCGGCACCGGCGCGACGCTGCGCTTCCCGCCCCCCGCGCTGTCGCGCTGCCTCGCCCAGGCGCGGATCGGGCTGGAAGTCATGGATACCAGCGCCGCGTGCCGCACCTATAACGTGCTGACCGCGGACGGCCGCAACGTCGTCGCGGCGGTGCTGCTCAGCTGAAACGGCTGGCACCGCCCGGCCTAAAGCCCGGCCAGCACTTTGAGATGGGTCGCGACGCTGCGCCCGAGCGCGTGCAGCTCATAGCCGCCCTCGAGCAATGACACGATCCGGCCCTGTGCATATTTGTCAGCGACGGCCTTGAGCTGCTGCGTGACCCACGCGTAATCGGCCTCCACCAACTGCAGCATCGCCATGTCGTCGTCGCGGTGCGCATCGAACCCGGCGGAGATGAACAGCATCGCGGGCTTGAAGCGCTCGAGCGCCGGTAGCCAATGCTCCTGCACTGCCGCGCGGAACTCCCGGCCCGAGCTGTAAGCGGCAAGCGGAATATTGACCATGCGCTCGGAACGTCCGTCAATGCCGCTGTATGGATAGAACGGGTGCTGAAACGTCGAGACCATCAGCACCCGCTCGTCGTGGCGAAAAATATCCTCGGTGCCGTTGCCGTGATGCACGTCGAAATCGGCAATTGCCACGCGCGGCACGCCGTGATGTTCGAGCGCGTGCGCCGCGGCGACCGCGACGTTATTGAACACGCAAAACCCCATCGCCCGGCCACGCTCGGCGTGGTGACCGGGTGGCCGGATGTTGCAGAACGCAGTTTCGGCTGCAGCGCTGATCACCATGTCGGTGGCCAATACCCCCGCACCGGCCGCGCGCAGCGCGGCATGGAGCGTATGCGGACACATCGCGGTATCGGGATCGAGATGGATCAACCCGGACTGCGGCGCCGTAGTTTCGATCGCCTGGAGGTAGCCAGCAGCGTGGACGCGCTCGAGGTGCTCGCGCTGCGCGAGCGGCGCCTCGAAATGGAGCAAATGGCTGCTGAGGCCCGAGGCGATGAGCTGGTCTTCGATCGCCTGCAGGCGCGCCGGGCACTCGGGATGCCACGCACCCACGTCATGCAACAGGCAATCCGGGTGGGTGATGAATGCGGTGTTCAAAGCGCGTTCTCCATGGCTTCAAGAGTGGCGGCGAAATCATATTATCCGCGACCACGAATATTGTCTAACCAGCGCCGACGCCCATGTTGGATTGGCGCAGGCTAGAATCCGGAGTTACATGCAGCCGCATTGCGCCCATGCAACCCTATCCTGAACACCTGGTCAGCCATCTGCGGCTGCGCGACGGCACCGGGATCGTCATCCGCCCGATCCGCCCCGAAGACGCGCAGATCGAGCAGGACTTCGTGCGCGGACTTTCCGATGAAGCGCGCTATTACCGCTTCATGGACATGCTGCGCGAGCTCTCGCCGACGATGCTCTCGCACCTCACGCGGATCGACTACCACGACCACATGGCGCTGATCGCGGCCACGCACCAGGACGGCCGCGAGGTCGAGATCGGCGTCGCGCGCTTCGTCGTCAACCCCGACGTCACGAGCTGCGAGTTTGCCGTGGTGGTCGGCGACGAATGGCAGGGCCGGGGCGTGGCCGGCCTGCTGATGGCGCAGCTGATTGCCGCCGCGCGCGAGCGCGGGCTGAAGACCATGGTCGGCGAAGTGCTATCCTCCAACCACAAGATGCTGCGCTTCGTGCACGGGCTCGGCTTCGAGGCGCACATGCGCGAGGACGATCCGACCGTGATGCGCGTCGCCAAGGAACTCGACGGGTGATGGGGTTCGGTTACAATTATCAGGACCATGAACCAGCAACTCGATAGCGTCGTACGCCAGGTCGGCACAATCATCCTCGGCAAGGAGCGGCAAATCCGCCTCGCGATTGCCTGCCTGGTGGCGCGCGGCCACCTGTTGATCGAGGACATCCCGGGCGTCGGCAAAACCATGCTCGCCCACGCGCTGGCCACCACGCTCGGGCTGCAGTTTCAGCGCATCCAGTTCACCAGCGACCTGTTGCCCGCCGATATTCTCGGCGTATCCATCTTTGACCGCGAATCGGGCGCATTCCGTTTCCACCCGGGCCCGATCTTCGCGCAGTTAATACTGGCCGACGAGGTCAACCGCGCCACGCCCAAGACCCAGAGCGCACTGCTCGAAGCAATGGAAGAGCACCAGGTCACGGCTGAAGGTGAAACACGGCCGCTGCCGGAACCGTTTTTCGTGATCGCGACGCAGAACCCATCGCACCAGATCGGCACGTTTCCGCTGCCGGAATCGCAGCTCGACCGTTTCCTGCTGCGCATCGAACTTGGCTATCCCGATGCCGGCGCCGAACGCGCGCTGCTGCAGGGGGTCGACCGCCGCGAGCTGCTGCCGCAGCTCACACCCTGCATGCAGCCCGCTGACCTGGTCGCGCTGCAGCACGCCGCGCGCGAAGTGCACGCCTCCGGCGCGCTGCTCGACTACCTGCAGGCGCTGGTCGACTACAGCCGCAAGTCGCCCGACTACGTCAACGGCCTGTCGCCGCGCGCCGCGCTCGCGCTGCTCAACGTGGCGCGCGCCTGGGCCATGATGGATAACCGCAAGCAGGTACTGCCGGAGGATGTGCAGGCGATCGTGCCCGGCGTAGTCGGTCACCGGCTGTACGTGACGCGCGACAACATACGCATCAACGGCGCCGACGTCGCGGAACGACTGATCGAGGCAGTGCCGATCCCGTGAAGCGTAAGGCGAGAGGCGTGAGGCGAAAGGCGAAAGGCGAAAGGCGAAAGGCGAGAAGCGTGAGGAGTGAACGGTGAAAAGCAAACTTCGT
>Ga0184615_10002414_pt1 | contig 10014 bp, 8 predicted proteins | sample PLM4_65_coex_FD_133134 | JGI IMG/M metagenome (GOLD analysis project Ga0184615, IMG submission 133134) | Groundwater sediment microbial communities from an aquifer in East River, Colorado, USA - PLM4_65_coex | ecosystem: Environmental > Terrestrial > Soil > Riparian zone | place: USA: East... | reverse complement strand
GTCACGATACGGGGCCAATTCGGTCTGCGATGGTGCGAGATTCGCACGAATACCGCGTTGACGCTCGCCGGCTTCGCCCGTACCATGCAGCGATCCTGTAGCGCGGCTACAGGCTTGTCCTCAGCGCCGACCCCATCCGCGAGGGCCTCGATTGATCGCGTCTCCGTCCTCCGCCGACTCGGCATCAGGCGCACCCAGCCCCACCGGCACGGCCCGTCCCGACGCCTTCGGCGAGGCATCGCCCGACGTCGAGATCATCGACGTCACGAAGCGGTTCGGGGCCGTCACGGCGGTCGACCGGATGCACCTCCGGATCGCGCACGGCGAGTTCTATTCGATCCTTGGGCCGTCGGGCTGTGGCAAGACCACCACGCTCCGGATGATCGCGGGCTTCGAGCAGCCGACCGAGGGTGAGATCCTGCTCGCGGGCCAGCCGATCGCCGGGGTGCCACCGTACAGGCGCAACGTCAATACGGTCTTCCAGCACTACGCCCTGTTCCCCCACATGGACGTCGCCCAGAACGTGGGCTACGGCCTGCGGCAGCGCAAGACCAGCCGCGACGAGGAGCGACGACGGGTTGGCGAGGCGCTGGACCTGGTCCGGTTGTCCGGATACGAGCACCGGCGGACATGGGAGATGTCGGGCGGGCAGCAGCAGCGGGTCGCGCTGGCGCGGGCGCTGGTCAACCGTCCGACCGTGCTGCTCCTGGACGAGCCACTCGGCGCGCTTGACCTGAAGTTGCGCAAGGAGATGCAGCTCGAGCTCAAGGCGCTCCAGCGCGAGGTCGGGATCACCTTCGTGTACGTGACCCACGACCAGGAGGAGGCCCTGACCATGAGCGACGTCATCGTCGTCATGCGCGACGGCCTGATCCAGCAGCTCGGCGAGCCGGCCGAGCTGTACGAGCGACCGGTCAACCGCTTCGTGGCCGACTTTATCGGCTCTTCCAACTTCATGGCCGGCTCGGTCGAATCGATCGACGCCGCGTCGGGTCAGGTCATCATCCGCAGCGACCGCGGTCTGGCGCTGCGCGGCTGGGTGACCGATCCGGATGCCCGGCCGACCGTCAACCAGGCGGTCACGGTGGTCACCCGACCGGAACGTCTCGAGGTGGTCCCACCGGATGCGGACGACGCCGGCGCCGGCTGGACGTCCGTGCCGGGCCGGATCCACCAGGGCACCTACCTTGGCGACCAGACCGAGTTCCGGGTGGAGACTGACGGTGCGGGCGAACTGATCGTCCGCCGTCAGAACGTCATGGGGGCTGGGGGGAGCCAGGGGCTGGGGCCGGGCGATCCGGTCACGGTCCGCTGGCGCGAGGAGGCAAATCTCGTTCTCGTTGGCTGACGTTCGGAAAGCGCCCGCAACGCGACGGGCTGGAGGAGGCACGACGTGACTGATCGGGATCTGGATGCCGCGATCCGGCGGATGACCCAAAGCAGGATCAATCGGCGGGGATTCCTGGCCGCGACCGGACTCGGCGCGACAAGCGCGTTCCTGGCGGCTTGCAGCTCGAACGGCAGTGGCGCGACCGCCGCCCCGTCGACCGAGGCCAGCGCGGCCCCGACCGCGGCGCCGTCGACCGAGGCCAGCGCGGCCCCGCCGGCCGACATCGAGAAGGAACTCTTCATGTACAACTGGGCGGCGTATGTCAGCCCGGACAACATGGAGCTCTTCAAGGAGCAGTTCGGGGTCGAGACGTTCACCTACGACGTCTACGACAACAACGAGGTCCTGATCGCCAAGCTCCAGGGCGGCGCGAGCGGCTACGACATCGCCGCGCCCACGGCCGAGTACGTCCCGGGCATGGTCGAAGAGGGCTTCCTGCAGAAGCTCGACCTGTCGCGGATCCCCAACGTCAAGAACATCAACAAGACGTTCAAGGGCTTGTGGTGGGACCCGACCGACGAGTACCAGGTGCCCAAGGACTACGGCACCACGGGCATCCTCTACCGCAAGTCGCTGATCTCGAAGATCCCCCAGTCGTGGCGCGAGTTCTACGAGATGATCAAAGGCGAGGCGTCGGGCAAGACCGTCTTCGTCGACTCGATGGGCGACGTCTTCGTCTTCCCACTCAAGATGCTCGGTTACTCGCTGAACTCGGTCGACCAGAACGAGCTCGAGGAGGCGCGCCAGATCCTCCTGGAGGTCGCGCCGCATCTCTACGCCCTCGATTCGAACGAATACGGCTTCAAGCTGAAGGACGGCACGTCCGTCCTCACCCTCGGCTGGACAGGTCCGCTCGGCCAGGAGCTGGCCGACGAGCACACGGCCGGAGAGGCCGGCTACGTGGTCCCGTCGGAAGGCACCCTCTTCTGGCTCGATACCTGGGTGATGATGGCGGAGGCACCCCACCCGAATGCCGCGTACGCCTGGCTCAACTTCATCCATGAGCCCGAGGTCCAGGGCGAGGAGACCAACTACAACCTGTATGCGACCACCAACGACCCGGCCAAGGAGTTCGTCAACCCTGAGATCCTTGCCAATCCGGCGATCTTCCCGCCGGACGACGTGATCGCCAGCCTCGAGGGCGCCCAGGACACGTCCGGGAACAACCAGCGGATCGACATCTGGGAGGAGTTCAAGTCGAAGATCGGCGGCTGACCCGGCGCCGAGGGATCCGGGGCGGCCATGTCGGCTGACGCTGCTCGGGGCGCGAAACTGGCCGAGCCCGGCCGGTTTCGCGCCCGTCTGCTGACCACGATCCTGGTCGCCCCGGCGGCGATCTGGTACATCGTGCTGCTCGTCCTGCCGCTCGTGATCGTCGTCATCTTCTCGTTCGGGACCCGCGCCAAGAACGGCGGGTATGCGCCCGCCTTCGTCCTCGACAACTACGCCCGGGCGTTGAGCAAGCCCGACCCGTTCATCGACAGCCTGTGGATGGCGGCGGCCGGCACGATCGGCTGCCTCCTGGTCGGGTTGCCCCTCGCCTACTTCATCGCCACTCGTGCGACCCGGCGCAAGGGCCTCCTGATCCTGCTGCTGGTCGTCCCGTTCTGGACGAGCTTTCTGATCCGGACCTACGCCTGGCTGCTGATCCTCGGCCCGGGCATCGGGGTCGGGACCCTGCTGGGCAGCCTCGTCGGCGGCGGGCGAGTCGACCTGCTCGGGACCCCCTTCGCCGTCCTGATCGGCCTCGTCTATGGCTACCTGCCGCTGATGGTCTTCCCGCTCTACGTGACCCTCGAGCGGATGGACCGAACCCTCATCGAGGCGTCCAAGGACCTCGGCGCCGGCCGCTGGGCGACGTTCCGCCAGGTGACCCTGCCGGTCGCCCTTCCTGGCCTCGTCACCGGCAGCATCCTCGTCTTCATCCCGATGATGGGCGAGTACGTCATCCCGCAGCTGCTCGGCCTCGGACGGACCTACCTGATGGGCAACGCCCTGGTCACCGACTTCCTCGACGCCCGCAACTGGCCGAACGGCTCGGCCCGGGCCGTCGGCCTGATCGTGATCATGATGGTCACCATCTCGGGCTACCTGTGGTTCGTCAACCGCGGCCGCAGGACGCGCGAGGTCAGCATCCTGTGAGGATCCGGTGAGCGCCACGGCCGTTCCGGCGACCCTGCCGCGGGTCGCGCGCCCGTCGACCCGCCGCCGGGCCGATCCGTTCGGGAGCCTGATCGAGGTCTGGTTCCGGGTCCACACCGGCGCGGTCTACGTGTTCCTCTACCTGCCGATCCTGGTGGTCGTCCTGTTCGCGTTCAACGACACGCAAGGCGTGGCCGCCCGCTTCGAAGGGTTCAGCATCCGCTGGTTCGAGATCGCGCTCGACGACCCGGTGGTGATGAAGTCGCTGACCAACAGCTTTATCGTGGCCATCCCCAACGCCATCCTCGCCACGGCGTTTGGGACGATGGCCGCGCTCGGGCTGCAGCGGGTCGGCAAGCGCGTCCGGCTTGGCTTCGACGCGCTGACCTACATGAGCGTGATCGTCCCGGAGATCGTCATCGCCCTCGCGACGCTTGTGCTCTTCGCGACGAGCTTCGACGCGATCGAGACGTTGACCGGGATCAAGCTCAAGTTCGGCTACCCGACGATCATCGCCGCCCACGTCCTGTTCAACACCAGCCTGGTGCTGCTCCTGGTCCGGGCGCGGCTGTCGGGCATGGACCGGACGCTCGCCGAGGCCAGCGAGGACCTGTTCGCCACGCCATGGCGGACCTTCCGCCAGATCACCTTCCCGCTGCTCCTGCCGGCGATCGTGGCCGGCTTCCTGCTGTCGTTCACGTTCAGCTTCGACGACTACGTGATCACGACCTTCGTGTCCGGGCCCGGCTCGTCAACGCTGCCGCTGTTCATCTTCGGCCAGGTCCGACGCGGGGTGACTCCGGAGACCAACGCGGTGGCCGCGATGATCCTCGGGTTCACGCTGGCCATGCTGCTGATCGGACAGGCAGTCCTGACCTGGCAGGCCCGGCGCGCCGGGCGCAGGGGCGACACCGGGATGGCCGCGGTGGTCGCGGAAACCTAGGACAACATCAGGCGACGGCCGTTGTTGCCGGCACTCCCGCGTCGGCCGCCAGCGCGGCGGCCTTGTCGGTCCGCTCCCAGGGCAGGTCCAGCTCGGGCCGGCCGAAGTGGCCGTACGCCGCGGTCTGGCGGTAGATCGGGCGACGCAGGTCGAGCGCGGCGATGATCGCCGCCGGGCGCAGGTCGAAGTGGCGCTCGATCAGGGCCTGGATGGCGGCATCGTCGATCCGCCCGGTCCCGAACGAATCGACATTGAAGCTGATCGGATGGGCGATCCCGATCCCGTATGCGACCTCGACCTCGAAGCGATCGGCCAGCCCGGCGGCCACCACGTTCTTTGCCACCCAGCGCGCGGCGTAGGCCGCGGAGCGATCCACCTTCGTCGGGTCCTTGCCCGAGAACGCACCGCCGCCATGGCGAGCCATCCCGCCGTAGCTGTCGACGATGATCTTGCGGCCGGTCAGCCCGGCGTCGCCCATCGGGCCACCGGTCACGAACCGCCCGGTCGGGTTGACGTGCATCACCGGGTCCGTCGAACGGAGCTCGTCGGGAATGGCCGACAGGATGACCGATTCGATGATGTCGGCCCGCAGGCGCTCGGGGAGCACATCCGGGTCGTGCTGGGCAGCCACCACCACCGTCCGCACCCGTCTGGGCACGCCGTGCTCGTATTCGACGGTCACCTGGGTCTTGCCATCGGGTCGCAGGTACGGCAGCTGGCCCGACTTTCGGACCTCGGCCAGGCGGCGCGCCATCCGGTGGGCCAGGGCGATCGGCAGCGGCATCAGCTCGGGCGTTTCGCGACAGGCGAACCCGAACATCATGCCCTGGTCGCCCGCGCCGAGCTCGAACGACGCCGACGAATCGTCGCGGACCTCGAGCGCCGCGTCGACGCCCCGGGCGATGTCGGGCGACTGCTCCTTGACCGACACGATCGTGCCGCACGTCTCGTAGTCGAACCCGTAGTCGGCGTGGGTGTAGCCGATCTCGCAGACCGTGTCGCGCACGATGGCCTGGAAGTCGACGTAGGTGGAGGTCGTGATCTCGCCCAGGACCATCACCAGGCCGGTGGTCGTCGCGGTCTCGCAAGCGACGCGGGCGTCGGGGTCGTCCCGGATGATCGCATCCAGGATCGCGTCGGAGATCTGGTCGCACATCTTGTCCGGGTGACCTTCGGTCACCGACTCCGAGGTGAACAGGTAGTGGGCGGCGTCGATCATGCTCATGGCCGCGAAGCCTAGCATGGCCCGCGCCCGACTCGGTCGGCTCGGTCAGCCGCTCCGGGCGGTGGCCGGGGACGGCGCCTGCCGCCGCCGCCAGGCATCGAGACCGACCACCTCGATCGGCTCGAGCGGATCGGCCGGTTCGAAGCCGAACACCTGGCCGAGGAAGGACAGTTCGGCCTCGAGCGACCGCCGGATCGCGGCAGCGCCACGGAAGCCGTGGCCCTCGCCCTCGAACGCGAGGTAGGCATGTGGGATGGCGTTGCCGGCCAGGGCCTCGACGACCGCCTCGGCCTGCGACGGCGGGACCACCCGGTCATCGAGCCCCTGCATGACCAGGACGGGGCAGGCGATCCGGTCGAGGAAGTGGACCGGCGAGCGCTCGCGGTAGGTCCGCGCGGCCTCCGGGTATGGCCCGACCAGCCGGTCGAGGTAGCGCGACTCGAACTTGTGGGTGTCTCGGGCCATGGTCTCGAGATCGCCGACGCCAAAGCGGCTGACCCCGGCCGCGAACACGTCCCGGAAGGCCAGCGCCGAGAGCGTGGTGTAGCCGCCGGCGCTGCCGCCCGAGATCGCCAACCGGGCAGGATCCACGTCGCCGCGCGCCACCAGGAACTGCGCGGCGGCGACGCAATCGTCGACATCGACGACTCCCCAGCGGCCGTTCAGCTCGCGCCGGTACGCCCGGCCGTAGCCGGTGCTCCCGCCGTAGTCGACATCGACGACGGCGATGCCCCGGCTGGTCAGCAGCTGGGTGGTCAGGTCGAGGGCGGTCGACGCGTTCGAGGTCGGGCCGCCATGCGACAGCACGACAAGCGGCGGTCGCTCGCCGTCGGGCGCGACGAAGCGAGGGTTGCGCGGCGCGAAGAAGAGCGCATGGGCGGTCCGGCCGCCGCTCGTCGGGAAGTGGATCGTCTCCGGGGTCGACACGAGCTCGGGGTCGAGCGCGATGCCGCTCGCGCGGCGCAGGACGCCGGCGACGGCGAACCTCGCCGGATCGAGCCGGATCACGACCGTCGGCTCCGCTGGCGAGCCCGCGATCGTCACGATCCCGGTCGCGCCAGTAGCGAGGCCTTCAAACTCCGTGTACGGCGTGTCGATCTCGCCGACCAGGTCGTCGGGCCGGACGTGCAACAGGCGATCGCGACCGTCGCGCCGGGCGACCGACACGATGGAGCCGTCGGCGGCGAACGCATACGACGACCGCCCAAAGACCCAGGCCGGGTCGGCGAACTCGGCGTCCATCGGCGCGATCGGATCGAGGGTCGGTCCGTCCAGCACCCGGTACAGGTTCCACCAGCCCGTGCGATCGGAGACGAAGTGGATCTCGCCGCCGGGCGACCACTCCGGCTGGGCGATCGACTCGTCCGGTCCGCCCGCCACCAGGGCTGGCTCACCGAGCGTGCCGTCGGGCAGGATCGGAGCGGCCCGGAGCCGGCTGGCATCCCACGGCATGTCCGGGTGATCCCACTCGAGCCAGGCCAGGCGGCTGCCGTCCGGGGCGAGGCGCGGGGCCGCCAGGAAGTCAGGGCCGGCAACCAGCACCACCGGTGGCTCCTGGCCGTCGAGGGGCACGCCGACGATCGCCGCCGCGGGCTGGTCGGCGGCCGAGTGGTCCTCCCGCACCGCTACGAACCGGCGGCGCGCCGGATCGGGGCGCAGGTCCGCGTAGCGCCAGGGTCCATCCGGCGTGATGGCGATCGGCTCTGTCGAACCGGGATCGAGGCGGTAGAGCCGCCCGTCGGCGAAGTTCGAGAAGACGACCACGCCGCCGGCCACCACGTACGACCCGCCGCCGTACTCGTGGACCCGGGTCCGCACGTTGAACGGCGCGGGCGTGACGTCGGCGCAGATGCCGTCCACGCCCGATCGCACCAGGACGCGCCGACCGGCCTCGGCGGGGCGCGCCTCGAGCCAATAGATGTCGTCGCCGTCGATCGACGGTTCGCCGAGACCGATGACGTCACCGACGACGTCGTCGACCCGGATCGGCGAGGTCCACGAGCCGAACGGTCCGACCGTCGGCTCCGGCCGTTCAGGTGGCTCGATCACGTCCCGTGTCGCCACGAGGCGACGTACTCGGCCTGCTCGGGGGTCATCGCGTCGAGGGTGATGCCCAAGGCGGCGAGCTTGAGCCGGGCGACCTCGGCGTCGATCGCCTCGGGAACGACGTAGACCCGAGCCTCCAGCTCGCCGTGGTGCTTTGCGACGTATTCGGCGGAAAGAGCCTGGTTGGCGAAGCTCATGTCCATGACCGCGGCCGGGTGGCCCTCGGCGGCGCCCAGGTTCACCAGGCGACCCTCGGCGATCAGGTTCAACCGCTTCCCACCCAGGTCGAATTCCTGGACGTTGTCGCGCACCTCGCGGACGTGCCCCTCGGCCAGCGCGCGCAACGCACCGAGGTCGAGCTCCGCGTCGAAGTGGCCGGAGTTGGCCATGATCGCACCGTCACCCATCACCTCGAAATGCTCGCGCCGGAACACGTTGATGTTGCCGGTGGCGGTGATGAACAGCTCGCCCCGCGCTGCCGCGTCGCCCGCGGTCTTGACCGCGAACCCGTCCATCAGCGCTTCGAGCGCGCGGACCGGGTCGACCTCGACGATCGTCACGTGGGCCCCGTGGCCGGCCATCCGGGCGGCGATCCCCTTGCCGACCCAGCCGTACCCGGCGATCACCACCCTGCGCCCGGCGATCAGGATGTTGGTCGCCCGCAGGATCCCATCCAGCGTGCTCTGGCCGGTGCCGTAGCGATTGTCGAAGAGGTGCTTGGTCTGAGCCTCGTTGACGGCGATGACCGGGAAGCCCAGGGCGCCGTCGGCGGCCATCGCGCGCAGGCGGATCACGCCGGTCGTCGTCTCCTCGGTGCCGGCGAGGACGTCCTTGACCTGGGCCGGTCGCTCGCTGTGCAGGAGCGAGACCAGGTCGCAGCCGTCGTCCATGGTCAGCTGCGGCTGCGTGTCTGCGACCGCATTGAGGTGGGCGTAGTAGGTGTCCCGGTCCTCACCACGACGCGCATAGGTGGCGATCCCGTATTCGGCGACCAGCGCCGCGGCGACGTCGTCCTTCGTCGACAGCGGGTTGCTCGCGGCCAGGACGACGGTGGCGCCCCCGGCCTTGAGCGTGCGCATCAGGTTGGCGGTCTCGGTCGTGACGTGCAGGCAGGCGCCGATGCGCAGGCCGTCCAGCGGTCGATCGCGCGCGAACCGCTCCCGGATCAGGCGGAGGACGGGCATCTCGCGCTCGGCCCATTCGATCCGGCGGACCCCCTCGGGCGCGAGACCGAGATCGGCAACGTCGTGGCCGGGCTCCATGGTGGTGGTCATCGAGGATCGGTCTCCTTGCGACTGAACAGGCGCCGAAGCGGCTCGGTGATGGACGGCCACGGCGAGCCGAGGCGGTGGACGAGCCGCTCATCGAAGCGGAGGTGCTCGGCAAAACCGAGCCGGCGATAGGCGCTCAGGGCGGGCGGGTTGTCGGCGCGGACGTTGAGCACGACCTGGTCGCATGTGCGGAGCAGCTCCGCCGTCACCGCGCCGGTGACCGCCGTCGCGAACCCGCGGCCGCGGAAGTCAACGTGGGTCAGCACGTTGCCGACGACCGCCATGCGGGCGCTCCGGCTGATGACGTGCGTGCCGGCCGCGGCAACGAGCTGGCCGTTCACCCGCATCCCGTAGTAGACCCCGTCGGCGATCGTCGACGGCGGCAGCCACGAGGCGAACCCGAGCTGGTAGAGCCGGTTGAGGTCGCCAATCTCGACCGGGAGCAGCCGCTGGACGGTCGCCGGGTACGGTCGGAAGCGCGACTGGTCGACCCACATCCGGACCATCGTCGGACCCGGGTCCACCCGGTAGGCGGTCTCGATCGCCGGGACCAACGCGCGGGGCGCCGCGACATAGGCCAGCCGGGGCCGGATCAGGTCCCGGAGGACCGCTTCGATCCCGTCTCGGCGGCCCATCACGAACAGGGGCTGCGGGGTTGGGCCGTGGTATTCGAGCACGAGCGCGACTGGCTCGTCCCGATCCCAGCCGATGCCCCAGCGGGTGCGCGCGAACTCGCGTTCCTCGAGGTCGCAGATCGCGTACGCGGCGTACAGCCGATCCTGCTCGAGGAACTCGCGGAGCAAGGCCCGGTCAGTGGTGGCGCGCGCCGCCACCGATGCGCGCCGGCCCAGGGCGACCGTGGCCATCAGGCGGATCCCATCAGCCGGCTCCGGCGCCGACGGCCGCCGCCACGACCGGGCTGTCGTCACGGGTCGCCGCCCAGCGGGCCCGGGCCGATTCGCTGGCCCCTCGAAGCCCCGCTTCGAACGGCGGGCGG
>Ga0184615_10002413_pt1 | contig 10014 bp, 16 predicted proteins | sample PLM4_65_coex_FD_133134 | JGI IMG/M metagenome (GOLD analysis project Ga0184615, IMG submission 133134) | Groundwater sediment microbial communities from an aquifer in East River, Colorado, USA - PLM4_65_coex | ecosystem: Environmental > Terrestrial > Soil > Riparian zone | place: USA: East... | reverse complement strand
GGTACTTACCTTATACATCAGGCAATCTTCATTTTCTTTACGCATATTATCCTCGAAATTGATAATATGATTATAGCCAATTAAGCCCGCTATCGCAATATCAGATTTCATTCGTTTAAAAGATCAGATTGCCCCTTTCCAGATCTTCGAGCAATTTTAGGTCCAAACTACCTGTTGCCTTTTTCTTGATACATTCCAGCTTTTTAAGCCATTGAATGTATCGCCTGATTATTCTGGGTTTGCAGAAACACCCAGTGTGGTCTACGAAGTTCTTGTAGAACCTAAACGGAGAGACTTCATACATCTGTTCAAAATGTATGAAGTAGAATAGAAATCGTCTTTGGAGACTGTTTTTGAAATACCTAAGAAGGTATTGCTTTTCTGACGGAATATCCGTATCAAAGAAAAAGTCGCCAGCGATCAATTTTTCATCTAAACTCACTCATTAAGTGAGATTAGGATAGTGAATACCCACAGCAGATATCCAACCAGACAAGCAGAATGCCACCAGAATAATGTTTTGGTATTTCCAAAACTTTCGATTCGTGCTGAATTTTATAAAATTCATCCACTCTTGCCTGCTCATCTTCCCATCCGTTTTCTTCCAGACAGAGATGAAAAATATCAATACAGTCTCTAAGTTCCAGCTTGCAAAGAAGCGTTAGATTTCTTTCTGACAACAAGTCAGAAACAGGAACTGGCCCACCGAAAGAAGCTGTTTTATTCTGAAAGAATTTCAGAAGGTATTTTTTGGCTTCGTTCTCATCAGTAGGTGGCGGCGGGGCAAATTCAACTTCCGGATCTTCTTCACAACAATATTCTAAGTTTTCCATAACCAATCCTCCTTGGCTTGAGAGTCCTTCCCTTAAAACTTGGCCTAAAATACCCGAGCGGGCGGCTTTTGTCAAGAGGGGGAAGGGGGAAAAATCTTCGTGAACAGATTAATACATAAATTTATGAACAAATTTTACTTGACGATAGCAGTGCTATCACTGCTTGGTTTGACAGGCTGCGGCAACCTCAGCCCACGAGACAATTTTTCACCAAAAATTGATGAAAAAATAGGCAAAATCGAGGGCAACCAAAACGAGCTAGAGAACAACTTAAATTCTATAAAAACAGAATTGATGAACATAAAAAATAGTCTTAAGATTGACGGTCAGAATAACCAAGTCCAGCAAGGATGGCTGAACATTCGTTCAGATGGATATGTCATCGGGGCTTTTGGAGCAATAACAATTGGAATGCTACTCTTCTATATGTACAAATCTAACAAGTACCAGAAAACGGCTACAATCCTCTCAGAACAAATCAAGCTTCATAATGATGAAACCTTGAACGAAAGAATATTAGCGTCGGCCTGGAACACGAATGTAGAAAAAACGGTATATTCACTACTTCACTAACTTTCCACCACAAGGGTAGAAATGCCTGAGCTTCCAACAGATACTTTGATCGAGGCAGATTTACCAGATAATGCAATTGTTTTGGCAAATTCTGCGACTGCTTCTACAAAGGTCGCCTGATCTGCAACAGATGAAAAATCATATGATTTTTCATAAGCAGACTTGAGATTTTCTATTGTCTCTGCGAGAGTGGGATTAGTTTCGAGTAGAGCTGGGTTCATTTGTTGTTCCTTTGTTTATAAAGATTAAGGTTTTACATCATACCCTTGATGAACGGTTGGAAGATAGGCATATCCTGCACAGGCACCACCAGTGCCGCAAGGACTCCACATCATTTTAGGATCTGTTCCATTTTTCTTACAAGTTTTAAGGTGTGCATCGACTTCCACATCGATCTTCTTTTTACGAGCAGCAAGGAGCTTCACGCAATAGCATTTTTTATAATCTTTCTTGTCGTTAACCATATAACGGCATTGCGTAAAACCGGTACCACCCAAACACATATTTTTGACTTGTTTTTCTGAAAGGGCCATTATTATTACTTTCTATTTTACTTGAAGACCAATGTCCGAGATTAAGATTCCCCGACTATGGTCCAATTCATGAGCAAACACAACATCATTTGTAACGAAATCGACCAGTTTAGTAGTTGGCTTTTTATCTCGTAAAACCAGTTCCTGCCCGATGACTCTTATTTCTTTAAATCGTTTTACTCGATAAAGTTGGTTTGGTAGTGACAAACAACCTTCGATTCCATAAACAATCTCATCTGTCGTTGTGCAATAGTTGCAATTTATGAAGCAGCGATAACGGTTGTTAGTTTTCACCAAAAATAAATTCAAATCAATGCCAACTTGTGTCGCATTGATCCCCAGAGCATTATATTGATCGCAGATTTTCCTTAGACCTCTGAAGATCTTGTGAGCCTCCGCTAAATCGAGAACTTCCTTGGTTTGGCGTGGAATTTTTTCGACGGAAACAATTTCCATTTTTTACTCCCGACTTTCCTTAGCAAAATGATCAAAAATTATTTTGAATTGGTCGTGAAGCCAAACTTTAAAAGACTCTACATTTTTTGTCATTTGTAAAGGCACCTTCAACACAATTGATTTTATTCTATCGTCATGTAGCGGCAATTTTTCAATTAAAATTTCGATCACCTTTTCTACCGAAATACCGCCCTTTTTTTGACCTGCTTTTTCCAGCGTATCGAAGACAACTTGTTGTAAATACACTTTCTTCAAATCAGGGTATTGAGTTTTCAACTCTTCTGCGAGTTTTGATTTTAGCCAATTAGCAACACTCAAGCCAGATCGCTGGGCAACTTTTCTAATGGCCTGTCTCGATTCGAGATCGATATCTGAAAAATCAGAATATAGATCGGAGGTAAAACGAGCCATAGTAATTTTGGGGTCTTTATTCTTGTGTAAATCCAAGCCAGTTTTAGCTTGTTGATATACACCGGGATCGATCTGTAGACCTATATAATGTTTAACCTTGCGTGCTTTTTTCACTTTGCTTCTTTTTTGCTTTTTGTTTGTTTTTAGGATTCTTCAAGCTTAACTCTTTTGCTCTTTCCCTTTCTCTTTGGATTTCCTTCTGCCGCCTTTTTTCAGAAGGTTTTTGGTAGTATTCTCGCTTCTTCAGCTCTTGAATTAAACCGCTATCCATACAAGCACGACGGAAGGACTTTAACATTTGTTCGAATCCTCGACGATTTTCAACTCTAACATTTACAACGCTCATTTTATTTTAATCTTCGATGGAAGGAGACACCTTAATATACCTTGCACTCATTCCTCGATTTTTTCCCTTTCTAATTAATGATATCGGCAATAGTGTTTTACTTTCTGAAGTAGAAGGTAGAATTTCTTTAGATTTTTTTGATAAGAACTCATCCAGACCATTTAAAACAATATTACTAAGATGAGTAACAGATTCGGTATTAGCTAAAGGCGAGAATGAGTAAATTATTTTTTTACATATTTTGGAGCCACATAAATCATCTATTTCGTAATCTCCCATTTCAAAATATTTTTGCCGCTCCGTACAAATTATATAAGGACAACGAGCCATGAGAGCGTATCTCGACAACCCATCAAAAATATCTAAAACGCATTCACACGAACGCATTACACTTAGCACAGCTAGCAGATTGTTTCTCGCTAAGTATTTACAAGAACTACCAAATTTTGACATATCATATGTTCGATAGTCTTGATAAACGATTGGAGTATATTTCATTTTTAATAACCCCTCGATAAGCGTTGTCCAAAATGTTTCATTAATCGTTGAAGATGCTGTTCCGCCTTTAGATAAAGTATAAATATACCTGCTGGGGCTAATGAATATATTTTTTCCCAAAGTATCTTCCTTCCAAGCAAGATTCACCGATGGAAGTGTAGGCAAAGAATAATAAATATCTTTTTCACCTTTAAAACCGCAATCATATTGGTCTTTAATTAAATCTTTAGCAAGAAAAACATTATCAAAATACTTTAACAATAATTTCTCATAATTATCTCCAATCGAATTGCTGAACTGACTAACGCCACGATTTAAATCACGTAATATTTCATTATCATCAATAGACCAATATTCATGAATTCCATTGTAAATTCCGTAATGCTCTGGCCAAGATAAAAGTATAATATATTTATTTGCCAAAACATCTGGTAAAAATATTGTCGATAACAAAAACTCTGATTGCATATCTCCAAAAAATGGAATAATACATATATCGCTATACCTGTCTGGCGTTTTATTCTCAGAAAACATTTCACGTTTTACATGAATTTTATTTGCTATTCTATCTAAAAAACTGTTTACTTCTGTTGACATAATTAAAACCAATTAATTTTACTAAACTTACTTCTAATTGTACCTTGGATCGCTGCCTCGCTATCAACTAATCCCATAATAGTTGAAAAATCATTACTTTTAACATCTAAAATAGCTTTCTTACAAACCTCCAGGGCCTTATCCGGATTTTCTAATACTTTTCTATAATGTGATAAAATTAACTTTTTATTACCCTTAGTAGTCAAATGCAGCCGATAGCCTTCCTGTCCCGTACCAAAAATTTGATCAGGGCTTTCCATAAGAATATAGGGAGTGCCAACCAACCCAGCTAATCGAGTAGATGCAGTCCAAAATTGGATTGTAAAGGCCATATGAGAAACATAGGCCAAAGTTTGCTCGAAATCACTGGGCGGGGGGCAGAAAACATTTTCGTCCGGGCAAGGAAGAGTAGTTGATTTTTCGCCAAGCCAAACAGGATTATAGCCTAAGTCTCTGACTAAATTAATTAAATTTTGATAGAACTCTGATGGGAGGTTTCTACCATAACATTTTCTGGCTCTGGCTGTAATTCCTATGGCATTAGGGAGAAGTTCATTTTTAGCCCTTTCCATTTTATCCTTATTAGGATTAGGGAGCCATTTAACATGTTTTTTGGCCCTATTGCAATCATTAAAGAAGCCGGGAGGGAGGTATTTCGAGCCACACTTTAGACATTGTTGATAATCTGCGAAACGTGAAACCCTGCCGGTGCAGGTAGATCCTTTTACATTGACAAGGCAAGAAACTATCTCTGGGTAGGTGAATATATTGCTGACTTCCTCAGTTGTAATTACTTTACCAAATTCTGAGGCGTGTTTTTCTACCTTAGCTAAAATTGATGAAATATGATGAAACGCTCTGCAATGTTCCCGAAGATTTTGGTGGTCATCGTCAATCTCCCAAAATTCATCTACTAAATGCTTATAGAGAAATTCTCGACCATGCCACCCCATTACAATAACATATTTACCATTATAACGTTCTTGAATTAATTTAGGAATAGCATACAGGGGAATCAGCGTTTCACAACCAAACTCGGAAAAGGCCGGTATAATAACAGTCTGCGAAGGTTGAGGGCGATACCTTGAATTGAATTTTATTATTTTGAATTTAACATCATCGATTGCGGCTTCAGTCTCTATTTCTTTTCTGTCGCCAGCATTATATGTCGTAGGGACAACGAATTTAGGCTTCATGTCTCCTTGTTTATCTTTTCGTCTTGGTAGTCTCGCCATTCCTTGGTAAGAGACTTCTTTTCTTTTTCTAATTCTTTCTTGCGGTCCTCTTGTTCTTTTCTGAGTTTTTCTAAATGTTTTTGTGAATCAGAAACAGGGTTTATATTGATTTTAACAGCTTTAACCAAATAACCGCATTTGGGACACTTAAACTGCTTGGCCCCGTTACAACTCACGCAGGACGCCACAGCGACGAAGTTTTTAAGCTCTTCGGCATTATTAATCGTTGCTCTAAATTGGCACTTGCCACAGCGTAGTTGAAGGATGGTATTGGTCACTAAATTAATAGAGACCTAATTCCACCAAATCGGGAGTTGGGTCATCAACTATTTTCGTATTGGAGTTTGGGTGTACAGGAAAGTCAATCATGACATACTCAGGGCAAGGAGTAGCCGTAACATTCATTTTTATTTTATTGTCTTCTACAGATGTTATTTCGATATTTGACTGACTCGAATAATAACCTATCGCAGTTGCCAATTCTTGTTCCATTGAATACTTCATAACATCGTTAACGGGTTGTCCAATATAAGAGCGACATACTAATTCTATTTCTTCCTGCAGTATTTTCATAAGATAAGCCTGCTTTATTTCTTTTTCGACTGCGTCCATAATTACTTCTTAAATATCTTAAATATTCTCTTAGTTTCCTTGCGATTCACAACATCCCACATTTGATCATGAGTTTCCTCATCCTCGTCGTCTTCAATACACAATCCTTGTATTGAGTAACGATAACTGCCTTTGCCATCCCTGCCCCCACCAGAACCGTGTTTGCCGCCTAATACTGCGCATAACTCATTAACACTCACTGATGAATTGGTGCTTCTCACAGACCCAATGACATTTTCGCCATCCACAATAGCAAAGCAAATAGATGTCTCAACGCTGGCCCATGTAATCATTTCGTCGGCCATATCAGCAATTAAATTATAGTGCTTTTCCGGCAATAGTCCGATTCCGACAACCGCTACTCCGTCGTCGCCTATAATAGCTTTGGTAGCCGCTTCCGCTTTGGCATCAATCCAAAACTTAGGTCTTTTGAATCTAATAATTTCTTTTAGAGCATTCGCATCTCTATATTGAAACAATTTCCAGTACGCCTCGAATTCGTACTCTGTGCAGGAATCAGCTAGCAGATTATCGGTATCGGTTGCAATACCGATCATCATCGCAGTTGCTACTTTAGAGTCTAAAGCATTGTCTTCTTTAAACTCGTAGCCAGAATGATAAATTAACGAATAAACCGTTGCACTACAACTACCGTTCTTTAAATTAATATAAGTTCCCTTAAAACCGCCGTTAGGGGTGCTTTTGTGGTGGTCGATCACAAGGCTGAAGTCTTTAGGAGTTAAATCGCCAATACCGGCATTCTCGCCATCGGGCACGCAATCTACTATAATGTTACAGCCAAATTGAGTCCGGTCAAACTCTTCCAATGGCTTTAGATCTGGGTCAAGTAGATTGACAAAAGCCATATTTTGGGGATGACTCACACAGCCTGTGTAAAAGCACTCTGAATTAATCCCCATCTTTGATAGAAGCCACTTCATTGATTGTCCCGATGCAATAGAATCTGCGTCGGGTATTTTATGCATAAAAATGGCAACATTGCCTTTTATGTTTTTAGCCCATTCAAGAAAGGATTGGATGTGCTTAGGCTTATCTTCTTCTTTTAATGACATATAATTTAGTTTGAATATAGAAGATTGTTCTGTTCTAACCAGTCAGATAAATTAATCTTCTCTCCATCCTTTTCTAAGAAAATATCGCCATGCCAAACATTGTACTCGTAAAGAGATGGCTGAAAATAGCCTTTATACCCTGATTGCATTTTTTCGTTAATAAAAGCACGCACTTCGGAACCTGCCCCAATAACTGGGTTCTTTTGATTTGGCAAGTTTAGATATACATTATAAACATTTCCGCTCATTTCACTTAACGAAATATCGTATTGTCTGCCGTTGAACACCTCCATTTTAGATATACTATAAATATTGCCATATTTGAGTGTTAAATTAGCATCAGGACTTGATGAAACTTTATCTTGCCCTTTATAAGTAAATGTTCCAGTTGCAACTCCGAACACCAAGAAAGACACAATGACCAAGCCAACGGGCCACCAGTTTTTTAAGTATTCATTCATAATTAATTCATCGTCCAGTCAAAAAGATTGTTGTTTGTTGGTTCCCAAGGGAAATAATAAGCGAGCAAAAATATTACAGTCATATAAAACAATATAACTGAAACAATAATCATCTCAAACATATAATTTTTAATAAATTTAAGCATTTTCTTCCTCCAGAGCCATCTTTAATTCCATAATGTCTTCGCACCACACGCCAAATCTCTTAATATTTTGAGAAATTACATGTAAATTGAGTGGCAATACTTTCCAAGCAGGAGAGCCATCATCGAGCGTTTTGACTTCATTTGTATATTCGATACGACCGTGTTCATCTTTAATGACCTTTTTCTTGCCATTTTCGATCACGGAGTTAGGTATTAACTCAACTTGACAACGAGTCAAATGAAGGTCTAAAGTAGCTTGCCTTTGAGCATTATCTAAGATTTCATACCATACATCTTGAACAAGAGTAATTCTGAAATCGTATTTTTGTTCGGCCATCCAGAGCTTAGCCGATTGACTAAACTTGCTGACCTTACCTAAATTAATTTCATTTTTTACATAAGCTTTAGAATCAACGATATCCACGGCAATATTGGCAGCAGCCAAATGTGGATGATATTGATCTTTTAAAGAACCAAGCATCTCCATGATTTGAGGAGTTGCTTTAAAATAATTCGACATATTTAGACATTTTCCGTATTGGTATTTGGCTGGAGTGAATCACTCAGCTCTTGTACGGTTTGTCGGAGAGAATCGAGCTTAGTCTTTAAACTTTTTTCCTTAGAATCATTACCTTCTACCTCCGCAGCATGAAAATCACGCTCCATAGCCTCAATTTTAATTTTAATTTCACTCAAAGAACGAATTAGTGGACCATCGGTAAAATTGCTGTCTGGGTGTATTTTGCTGTCGCCACCTAAAGTACTTGGTGTTACAGGGTTCTTGCTTCCAAACATTCCTGATGTACGGCTTTTGGCATACTCTGTGTTATCCTTAGCAGATTCGAAATATCTATTAATTTGCTCTGAGACCAGCAACATATCTTGAACATCCAATGCTTCTCTGCCGACTGGTATGGTTACATCATACGGAGTTGTATCTTTAGGCTTAAGCATCTGGTGAGATTTCTCTTTCTTTAAGAAATCATCCCATAAATCTTGATAGTTGTCTTCCATATGTTTATTTAGTTATAATTCATCGGTTTCTTCTTGAGGGAGATTATATCTTACATCGATTAAACTCGCACTCCACCATTTTGGGTCATTGGTAGGAAGACAATCCTTAAATGTATAAAAATAATACTGACAATGCATTTCGTAGGGCTTTTTTGCAACATCTTCTTCATTTAACCCGTTTAATAAATCGTTAATAATAGATTTTACTACTTCAATTGATGATTTTTCAGTGGCTCCAGCTAATTTTCTTAATAAAATGCTCGCTTTTCCTCCGGCTCCATCATTTTTTGTTAATAAATTAATTATGTCACTTTTCAAGTCACCTTCTATTAAATCGGCTTTGGTTTCGTAGCAAGCCAAGACTTGACCCGGCTTGGGACCATATTTTCTCACATCAAAAAAATAATGAGAAAAATTCTTGTCATCAATGACTAAGGTTTTAATATCTTCCTTCCATTTAATATAATCATCGACTGGGTTGTCTGATTCAAATATACCTTGCCAGCCAAGGAACTCCTTATAATTGTAACCTAACTCTTCGATCTTATCCTTTAACATTCTCCTCCATTACTACTACTCTGAAATCATTTTCCTCTTTAGGAACAAGATGTTTCTTCCACTTAGGGAAACTATGCAAAGTGTATCTACCAAATTGTGGGTGGGGCGGCAACAATTGCATTCTCACAATGTTACCTTCTTTTAATTTGTCTTTAAATCTGGCCATTTCTTCAGACCAAACTGTGACATTAAATGTTTCCCAATTTTCATCAATACAACTCAATAATATATATCCTGTGCCTGTTTTTGCGATCTTTTTGATTACTTTTTCTATTAAACATTCTACCGGGCCGAAGTCATTTGGGCCATAATCATTCATTAAATATTTCTCAATAGTAAGACCTTGTTTGTCTTTACATTTTTTAAGCCGGTCCCCCCAAGAGAATCCATAATAAGTTTGTTGGGCTAAATCTTCATCTAAAAGTAATTCTAAATATTTCTTATCTATAACTACTTCTTTATCAAATATTTTCTCCTTAACTCGATTTTGCTCTGACTTTTGATAACTAATTAATATTTTACTTACTTTCTTATGCAATAAAATATCATCACATTGCTCTAAAGTATCACTCGAAAGTCTTAAATCATCATTAACGCCAAGTTCTCTCAAAGCCTCTTGATACTTATTAATAGATACATTATAACGTTTTTCTCTATCTCTCTTTAAT
>Ga0184615_10002412_pt1 | contig 10015 bp, 8 predicted proteins | sample PLM4_65_coex_FD_133134 | JGI IMG/M metagenome (GOLD analysis project Ga0184615, IMG submission 133134) | Groundwater sediment microbial communities from an aquifer in East River, Colorado, USA - PLM4_65_coex | ecosystem: Environmental > Terrestrial > Soil > Riparian zone | place: USA: East... | reverse complement strand
GCCGCGCGGGCGCCTCGTTCGGATCGAGCAGGGGATTCAGCTGGTCGAGGCTCTCGGCGACCCACGTCTCGGTCTCGAGCCCGTGACTGCCGAGCACCGCCTCGGAGCCCGCCAGATGGAAGAGCCACGCTGTCTTCGCGAGCGACTTGCTCGCGGTGCCCTTGAACACGTGCTCGGTGACCGGGTTGTCGTCGACCAGCCCCACCGCGTCCGAACCGAGCTCGAGCACCGCGCCCGTGTCGATCGCGGCTTCGGCGAAGAGCGCGAGCTGCGCGTCCGTCACGTCGTCGAGGATGCCGAGCACGCCGTCGCGAACGCCGCGCACCCAGGTGAGCACCGGCCCCGCAGGCGCCTCGTGGACCTCCCAGTCGAGCCCGCGCGCGGGCGCTCCGTCTGCGCGCGCGACGCCAGCGGCGCTCGCGAGCGCGAGCGCGAGGCCGAGCGCGAAGCGCGCGAGCGCGCGGGCGGGCATCGCTACCGGCGCCGCCGGCGGTCGTTCCAGCGCCGGCTCTTGAACGCCTCGACCTGCCGCTCCTCCCAGGCCGCGTACAGACCCAGCTGGCGCGGGTCGAGAATCGGGACGAGCTCTCCGTGGCTGCGGGTCTGCCCCGCGAGCACGAGCTCACGCACGCGCGCCTCCTTCTCGGCGTCGCTCTGGTCGGTGCGCGCGACCTCCTTCACGACCTCCGCAAACACGTCGAGCGCCACGTTCCGGTACACGCCGCGCATCTGCTCGGCCTGTCCTTCGTCGAGCGCGATGTCGGGGACCTTCTCCTGCACGGCCGCGACCGTCCGGACCGCCATGTCGTCGGCGAGGCGGTCGACCTGCGCCGCCTCCAACCGGATGCCGTTGATCTCCCAGACGCGCGCGGGCTCGGCGGGCGTCTGCGCGCCCGCCAGCCGCGCGGCAACGACGATCAGCCACGCCGCGACGCTCGCGCGCGTCACGTCGCCGACTCCTGGAACCAATCGCGCGAGTAGCTGCAGACGCGATCGGGCCCCGCGCGCAGGAGCGCCTCGGCGTGCGCCTGGTCGATCCGGTCGAGCGGCGTGATCGCGGGGATGGCCTTCAGCGCGTCGAGCTGGTCGCGAGCTTCGCCCGAGTCGCTGGCATTGCCGCGGCAGAGCAGCTCGACCGCGAGCTCCTTCCGGTACTCGATGCGCACGGGCTGGAGCGCGACCGCCTCGCGCGAGAGCTCGATCGCGCGGTCGATGTTCCCGCTCGTGCCGACCAGGCGCATGTACCAGCCCGTCGGCGCCAGGCGGTAGAACTGTGCGAGCGTGTGCAGCGCGTCGGCTCGCGTGGAGAAGCCGAAGAAGCGGAAATCCTCGGGGAGCGAGACCGCCTTGCGCATGGTCTGCTCGAGCCAGCTCGGGCCGCGGCCGCCGAGCCAGCCGCGCACGGCGAGATTCACCGAGCCCGCGCTGGTCGCGATCCGTCCGTGGGCGATCGCCTGCCAGAGGTAGCCCTCAGCACGCCCCGGCGCGCGCGCCACCGCTTCGTCGGCCCAGCGCTCGGCGTCCTCGTAGCCCTCGATTCGAGCCGCGCGCGTGAGCGTCGCGGCGCGGCCCTCGAGCGCGAGGTAGCGCAGCCGCGCCATCATCCAGTACGGCGCCGGGTCTTCGGGCCGAAGCTTCATGGCTTCGTGCAGCCGCGCATCGCCCTCGGCGAAGCGCGCGTCGTAGAGCAGCTCGGTCGCCTCCTGCAGCGCCGCGTCGAAGCGCGCGAGCGTCGCGAGGTCGGCGCGCGAGGGCTCGCGTCGCACCGCGGTGTAGCGCGTGACGCGCTCGCACGGCAGGCGGGTTCCGGGCAGGTAGGTCGCGAGATAGGCGGGCGAGATCGGCTCCGCCACGGAGACGCGGATCACCTCGCGGTCGAGCTCGGGCGAGAGCTGCGCATCGACCGCCAAGGTGCCCGCGTCGATCCGATAGCGTCGCGAGGCATGACCGTGCGCGTAGGCCGAGGGCCGGTCCAGCTCCCAGAAGCGCGCGGCGACGTCGACCGCCGCCTCTCCGTTCACCACGAGCTGGCGGTGCCCGCGCGGAAAGGGGATGCCAGGGCAACCCTCCACCGAGTCCGCGACCAGCTCGATCCGGTCCACCGGGACGTCGGCGACCGCTTGCGCCCGGGGGGCGAGCGCGAGCAGGAGGGTTGCCGCCGACGCCCGGAAGATCACCGCGCCGCGGTCCCGCTGCGGACCTCGTCGCCCTTCACCGTGATGTGTCGCGGAGCCCAGACGTAGTAGCCGTAGAACTGACCCGGCACGATCCAGAGGATCGTGTCGATCGCGTTGAACTCCGTGTCGACCTCGAGGTTCTCGTAGCGCAGCACGGGTCCGTTCTCTGCCAGCAGGTCGTCGCTGCTGAAGCTCGACCACGGAACGAGTCCGGCCAGCAGCCAGTTCTTCATCGCGCTGCGCTCGAAGCGCACGTGCGTCTCGCTGCCCGAGGCCGGCAGCGTGCCGAAGTAGGCGTGGGGCGGGAGCTTGTGGTCGACGCTGAAGCAAGCGGTCGCGGCGAGCGCGAGAAAGCACGCGAGCGCCACGTGCAGGGTCCTGGTCATCGCGACACCCCCACGGGCACGTAGTCGACGACGTCCCCCTCCGCCCACGCCGACCAGGTGCCACAGATCAAGGTCAGCACGCAGGGCACGTGCGAGATCAGCAGGTCGGTGATGTTCTGTCCGTCGGCGATCTTCAGGTTGACGACCGCGTCGTGGCCGTCAGCCTCTTTGGCCGCCAGCGCCGCCGCGTTGAGCGACTCCCCGACGGGGAAGCCGCCGTGGATCCAGAAGAACTGCCGATCGTGCGCCTCGAAGTGGCGCACCAGCTTGACCGCCCGCCCGGGCGGCGACGGATCGGTGGTGAGCAGCTTGTCGCCGTCGTACGCGTGGCGGACCGTGAAGCAGCCCGCGAGCGGCACGATGGCGAGCAGGATCGAAAGGGCCTTGCGCATGCAGCGCCTCCGTTTGCGCGAGTTCGCGCCGTGCGGAGGAGCAATGCGCGTGCCACGCGCGCGAGAGGCGGGCCGAGTCCGGCGCTCAGGCGCGCGTTCGAAAACCTGAACTCGCGTTCAAGCTTTCGAACGCCCGTGGATGCCGTATTTCGTGAGCTTGTAGTGGAGGGCGCTCTTCGAGAGCCCGAGCCGCTCCGCGGCGCGCGCCTGCACGTAGCCGCAATCCTCGAGCGCCTGAAGCAGGAGGGCGCGCTCGACCTCCTCGAGCGCGTCCTGCAGCGGCTTGCCCGAGAACGACGCCAGCGAGGGCGCCGCCTCGCGCGGCGCGCGCAGCTCGGGCGGCAGCGAGTCGGGCCCGATCACGTCGCCGCTGGTGATCACGAGCGCGCGCTCGATCACGTTCTCGAGCTCGCGCACGTTTCCGGGCCAGCGGTACGCGGTGAGCAGCTCGGTCGCGCGATCGTCGAGGCGCACGCCCGGGCGCTCCATGCGCGCGGCGCAGCGGCGCAGGAAGTGCTGCGCGAACCGGGCGACGTCCTCGGGCCGCTCGCGCAGCGGAGGGATCGCGATGCGCAGGACGTTCAGGCGGTAGTACAGATCCTCGCGGAACCGCCCGCTCGCGATCGCGGTCTCGAGCTCGCGATTGGTCGCCGCGACGAAGCGCGCATCGGTCTCGAGCGACACCTCCCCGCCCACGCGCTCGAAGGTGCGGCTCTCGATCGCGCGCAGGAGCTTCACCTGGACGTGCTCCGGAATCTCGCCGACTTCGTCGAGGAAGAGCGTCCCGCCCTGCGCCAGCTCGAAGCGGCCGCGCTTGGTCGCGACCGCCCCCGTGAAGGCGCCGCGCTCGTGGCCGAAGAGCTCGCTCTCGAGCAGCGACTCCGAGAGCGCCGCGCAGTGCACGGCGATGAACGGCTGGTCCGCGCGCGCGCTGGCCCGGTGGATCGCGCGCGCCACGACCTCCTTGCCCGTGCCGGTCTCGCCCGTGATCAGCACCGTCGTGTCGGTGCGCGCGACCTGGGCCACCAGCCGCCGCACCGCCTCCATCTGCGGCGACGCGCCGAGCAGGTCCGGGACGTCGTCGCCCGCGCTCGCGGCCTCGCGCAGGCGCGCGTTGTCGCGCGAGAGTCGCGTCAGCGCGGCCGCGCGGCGCAGGATCCGCAGCAGGTCCTGGTTGTCGAAGGGCTTCATCACGTAGTCGGCCGCGCCGCGCTTGAGCGAGTCGACCGCCGTCTCGACGGTCGCGAACGCGGTCATGATCACGACCGACAGGTCCGCGTCGAGACGGCGCAGGCGCTCCATCACCTCGACGCCGTCGAGCTCGCCCATGCGCAAGTCGACGAGCGCGACGTCGAACGGCCGCCGCACGGCCAGCTTCAGCGCCTCGAGCGGCTCGTTGACGGCGTCGACTTCGAAGCCGTCGCGAGAGAGCAGCTCGCGCAGGATCACCAGGTAGTTGCTCTCGTCGTCGACGACGAGGATGCGGGGTTTCACGGCTCGGCCTCCGGGAAGACGAGAGAGAAGTCGCTGCCCTGCGGCCCGCTCGTGACCTCGATGCGCCCGCCCGTCGCGCTCACGATGCGCTGCACGATCGAGAGTCCGAGACCGGTGCCGCCGGTGCGCCGGCTGTAGAACGGCTGGAAGATGCGCTCGAGATCCGCCTCGGGGATTCCGGGGCCGCGATCCTCGACGTGCAGGATCACCTCGCCGACGCCCGCGCGCCCGGCCGAGAGCCCGACCCATCCGCCGCGACCCTGCACCTGCAGCGCGTTCAGGACCAGGTTCGCGAGCACGCGATGGAGCAGCTCGGGATCGACCAGCACCGGAGGCAGGTCGGGCTCGACCGTCACTTCGATGCGTATGCCGCGCTGCTCCGCCTCCGCTCGCAGCATGGTCTGCGTGCGCTCGAGCAGTGGAGCCGCGTCGCACGCGACGAGGCTGGGCTTGGTCGGCGCGGCGAAGCCGACGAACTCGGTGATCGTGTCGGCGACGCGCGTCGCCTCCTTCTGGATCACGCCGAGCAGCGTGCGGTCGCGTTCCGAGAGTCCGCTCGCGCCCTCGAGCAGCTGCGCGGAGCTGCGGATCATGCCGATCGGATTGCGGATCTCGTGCGCGACGCCGGCGGCGAGCTCGCCGAGCGAGGCCAGGCTCGCGCTCTGCACGAGCTGCCGCTCGAGCTCGCCGCGCTCGGAGACGTCGCGGACGACCTCGATCACCGCCGGCGCGTTCTCGCGCGAGCGATATGGGAAGGTGACGACCTCGACCTCGCGCAGCGAGCCGTCGGGGCGCGGCCAGCGGTATCGGCGCTGCGCCTGTGCGCCCGTGGCCATGGTCCTGCGCGCCGGACAGCCCGGACAAGGCGTCGGTCGTCCCGCGTAGCGCTCGTGACAGCGGGCTCCGGCCGCATCGCTCGGGGCGCCGAAGAGCCGCTCGATCCCGCTGTTCCACTCCGAGACACGGAAGTCGCGCTCGATCACCGAGATACCGTCGGCGATGCCGTCGAAGAGCGACTCGAGCCGCGCACGCGCCTGCTCGATCTCGCGCGTGCGCGCGGCGACACGCGCCTCGAGCTCGCGATTCGACAACGCCAGCGCCTCGGAGAGCCGCGCGATTCGAATGTGCCCGCGCCGCACGATCTCGAACAGCGCAACGAAGAGCACGCTCATCAGCGCAAAGGTGAGGATGGCGATCTCGCGCTCGCCCTGCGCGATCTTCGCGGTGATCGGGCGCGCGTCCTGGTAGAGCTCGAGCACGCCGATGATCGGTCCCCGCTCCTTCGAGTCGGCGCCCAGCTCGTAGAACGGCGTGTAGGTCTCGAGCAGGTCGTGACCGGGACGGATCGGGTCGACCTCGAGCTCGCCGCGCTTCAGGAACGAGTCCGAGTGACCGGCGAGCGCGCGCGCGAGGCCGGGATTGTCGATCGAGCGGTAGCCGACGTAGTCGGGGTTGGTGCTGTAGATGATCGTGCCGCCCTGGTCGAAGAGGTTCACGGTCAGGATGCGCATGCCGCGCGTGTGTGCCTCGACGATCGCCGCCAGCCGCGCGCGCTGACTCGGATCGTCGAGGTCGACGGTCTTTGCCTCGCGCGCGAGCGGCTCGAGGAACTCGCGGAAGATCGCGCGGTTGAGCGAGTGAGACATGTCCTCGGCGTAGAGGCCCGCCTCTTCGGTCAGGCTTCGCTCGAGGTTGCGCGAGAACGTCCACGCCGTGGCGAGGGCCAGGACGGCGATCACGCCCAGGCTCGCAATCGTGAAGTAGCGCAAGAGGTTGAAGGACCTCAAGCCGCTACCGTAGCGCGGCCGCGTCGATGCGGTACAGGCGAAGGCCGCCGCCGATCTCCGCCCCCCGCCCCGCGAGGCTCGCGGGGCCGGCGAGCTCGCTGGTGATTCCGATCGCCCCGCCGAGCATCGGCCACGCCTCGAGATCCAGGCGCACGGCGGAGAGGCTGGCGCGGCGGTAGAGTGGCGCGCCGGCAGGCGCGTAGTGCTCGAGCAGACGCTGGCTCGGCCCCGCGAAGATCGCCGAGCAGTCCGGGCAGGCGGCGGAGGCGCGGGCGTAGAGCTCGCGCCCGTTCGGATGCGGAGGCCGCGCGAGCGCGACCAGCGCGACTGCCGAGGCCGCGAGCGAAGCGTACGCGAGGCCGCGGAGCGCGCCTCGCGGGATCGCACCGAGGGCGCATGCCGCGAGCAGGCCCAGCGCCGGCGCGAGCGGCAGGAAGTGGCGCGCGCTCGAGAGGTTCTGCCCGATCAGCACCCAGAGCAGGTAGGGCCCGAGCGCCCACGCCAGGAAGCGGCGCAGCGGCGCGGGCGCGCGCCACACTCCGAAGAGCGCGAGCGCGAACAGCACCGGTGCCGCGAGCCCGAGCGCGAGGCCCCGCGCGGCGGAGCTTCCGCCCGCGCCGGCGAGAGCCGTGCTGCCCCACACCGAGAAGTGTCCGAGCGCGAACGCGAGCCCGCGCGCCGGCGCTCCGTGCGGCAGCGCACAGAGAAAGGCGGGCAACCAGAGTCCGATGCCGAGCGCGAGTCCGGCGCCGAGGCGCACGCGAGCCTTCCCGGGCAGCGCAGCGGCTGCGAACGCGAGCGGCGCCAGGTCGATCCGGATCCCGAGCGCGACGCCGAGAGCGACGCCCCCGGCGCCCGGCCGCTCGCCGGCCGCGAGCGCGAGTGCGACCCACGCGCAGGTCGTGGCGAGCAGGTCCGGCATCGGCCGGGGTCCCTCGAACCAGAGCAGCGGCTGGGCGAACAGGAGAACAGCCGCGCAGACGAGCGCGGACTCGCTCAGGCCGAATCGCCGGCCGAGCGCGAGCTGTGCGGGCACCAGCGCGGCGCTCGCGAGAACTCCGGGGAGCGCGAGCGCGAGCGCTTCGGGAAGTCCCGCCCAGGCGAGCAGGCGACACAGCGCGATGTACACCGGATAGCCGGGGAAGTGCGGCTGCTCGAGCGCGGGATCGAAGTCGAGAAGCCCGAGCGCGAAGTTCACGCTGTCCGCGCCGTCGAGCGCCGCGGGCAGGCGCAGCGCCAGCAGGACCGGCAGGGCCCACGCGCAGACGCGCGCGGCCGCCGGCGCGCTCAGCCGAGCAGCGAAGTCGCTTCGGTCAGGCACGGCTCTTCACGGCCCGGCTCGGGCAGGCCTTCGGGCACGCCGGCGATGCGCCGCGCGGCCGCGATCCCCTCCTCCATCGCGCGATCGGCAAAGACGTAGGAGAAGCGCCCTTGCCGGCCCGCCAGCTCGAGGTTCGAAATACGGGCGGCCGCACCCAGCGCGCGCGCGATCTCGGCGCGCGTCGTGCTTTCAAAGACCGGGTACGCGTGCGGCGCACGCGTGGAGAAGAAGCCGGTGACAGCCGCGTGGATCGCGATGCCCGCGCGCTCGAGCTCGGGCCAGGCGCGCGCGAAGAGCGCCGCGTCGTCGAGCTCGTTGATCGGGTCGCCCGGCGACTCGGGCAGCTCGAGCTGCAGCGAGCCGCGCCCGGGCGGAACCATGAACGAGCTGCGCCGCGCGGGCTCCTGAACCCGCGAGACCAGCCCCGCGCCGTCTGAGAGATAGGCCCAGGTGCTGCCGAGCTCGGCGGGCGAGGCCAGCTTCACGTTCAAGAAGCGCAGGCCGCGAAAGCGCAGCCGCGCTTCGACGCCGAGGAAGCGCGCGAGCTCCGGGAGCGGCAAGGTCGAGACGAACGCGCGCGCCTCGAGCTCGCCGGCCGAGGTTCGCACCGCGCGCACGCGCCCGTGCTCGACGGCGATGCCCTCGACGCGCGCCCCGAGCTGCAGCGTGCCGCCGAGCCCGCGGATCTCGTCCGCGATCGCGTCGAAGAGCTGCCCCATCCCCAGGCGCGGATAGAGGAAGCGGCGCGCGACCGTGCGCGGACGCGCTCGCGCGACTCCGAACAGGCTCGCGAGCGCGAAGCCCAGGTCGAAGCTGCCGATCCGCTGTGGCGCCCAGTCCGACGAGAGGAGCGCGGGCTCGATGCCCCAGAGCTTGCGCGAATATGGCGCGAAGAACTCCGCGTAGAGCGCGGGCCCGAAGCGCCGCACCATCCAGCCCTCGAAGGTCGCCTGATCGCGCGGCGGCTTGCGCACGCGCTCCGCGGCCCAGCTCGCGACGTAGTGCAGACCGCGCCTCAGCGGCACGTTGCGCAGGAGATCGCCGAGCTCCAACGGGTAGCCGAAGCGGCGGCCCTCGCTCACCACCACGCTGTGTCGGTCCACGAGCAGGAGCTCCTCGCCCATGAGCTTGCGCACGCGCTCGAGCAGCTCCGGCCAACGCGTGAGGAAGCGATGGCCGCCCTGATCGAAGCGATAGCCTTCGCGCTCGACGGTCGCGGCCAGGCCCCCGACGTGATCCGCCGCCTCGAGCACCGCTACGCGCGCGCCGCGGCTGGCGAGCTCCCACGCGCAGGCGAGCCCGGCCGGCCCGGCTCCGAGCACGGCGACGTCGAACGCGCTCACCAGTCCACCGCGCCCTGGAACAGGAAGCCGTTGTTGTCGATCTCGCTCGACTCGTCGTCGACGACCTCGTACTCGGCCTTGAAGCGCAGGTGCTCGTACGGGTGGAAGACGATCCCTGCGGCAAGGCGCTGGCCATCGAGAACCTCGACGTCGCGCTGGTCGTCGTCGAGCACGTCGTAGCGCAGCACGTACTCGAGCGGGCCGAGGAAGCGCGCGAAGACCGTGCGCGGGCTCCAAGTGGCTTCGAGATACCAGCCCTGCCGGCTGAAGCTGCCACCGAGCGGTGTCAGCGGACCGAGCTCAGGACAGGGGACGTTCGCGCAGCCCGTGCCGTCGGCCGCGACCGCGTCGGGATTCTCGATGCGCGAGAACGCCCACTCGCCGCGCAGCGCGAACGTGTCCCAGCTCGCGCGGAGATCGGCGCCGGTGGCCCAGAGCCCCAGCTCGTTGCCGTGGTCGTACTCACCCGTGAGACCGGACACGCCGATCCGCAGCCAGCGGTCCCAGGCGATGCCGAGCCGCCCGCCGAAGGATTTCCCCGAGTTGTTGTCGCGGTTCTGGCGCGCGCCGCGCGCGGAGAGGAAGGCCGGGTCACCCAGGCCGTTCACGAGCGCGACCTCGTACTCGCCCACGATCTCGGGCGCGCTCGCGAGCACGACTTCGCCGAGCAGCTCGATGCCGGTCTCGGAGTAGGTCTCGGGAATCACGAACAGGAAGGGCGCCGGGCGGTCGACCAGCGGATTGGTCGGCGCGTTCTGGTAGTAGCGGTCGATGCCGAACGGGAAGTAGAACTTCCCGCCGCGCAGCGAGAGACGCTCCTCCTCGGCGAGGTCCCACTGTACGAAAGCCTGATCGAGCTTGATCTCGTCGCCGCCGCTCTCGTACTCGACCTCCGTGGCGGCGTAGACGTCGTCGTAGATCGGCAGCCCGACGAAGAACGACACGTCCGAGGCCGTGAAAGAGCTGCGCGGAAGCAGCCCGGCGTCGGGATCGCGGTCCGGATCCACGCTACCGGCGCTCGGCTTCGCGATGCCGACGTAGTCGACGGCGAGGTGTCCGTGGAAGTCGACGCGGTCGAGCATCGACGTCTCGTCCTCGCCGGCGAGCACGCTCAG
>Ga0184615_10002411_pt1 | contig 10018 bp, 3 predicted proteins | sample PLM4_65_coex_FD_133134 | JGI IMG/M metagenome (GOLD analysis project Ga0184615, IMG submission 133134) | Groundwater sediment microbial communities from an aquifer in East River, Colorado, USA - PLM4_65_coex | ecosystem: Environmental > Terrestrial > Soil > Riparian zone | place: USA: East... | reverse complement strand
TACACGAAAGCGCTCTCCGCGGATCCCGTTTCTGCATTCGGCGGGGTCCTGGCGTTCAACCGCCCGCTCGAAGAGGACACCGCCGCGGAGATCTCCAAACTGTTTGTGGAAGCCATCGCCGCGCCGGGTTATTCCGCGGGCGCGCGGGAAAAGCTGGCGGGAAAAAAGAACCTGCGCCTGATGGAAATCAACGCACCCTCGTCCCCACCGACCGATGACTTGATGTGGAAACAGGTCAGCGGCGGTCTGCTGCTGCAGACCAAGGACACGCACCGGCTGGCGAAGGCCGATCTGAAAGTCGCCACCGATCGCGCTCCTTCGCCGGACGAAGAGCGCGCCCTGCTGTGGGCCTGGAAAGTCTGCAAACACGTCAAGTCCAACGCGATTGTGTATGCCCGCGAGGGTCAGATCGTGGGCGTGGGCGCCGGACAGATGAGCCGGGTGGACTCGGTGAAGATCGGTGCGGCGCGCGCCGTGTTGCCGCTGAAGGGGACCGTGCTGGCGTCCGACGCCTTCTTCCCTTTCCCCGACGGGATCGAGGAAGCCGCCAAGCACGGGATCACCGCCGTGATCCAGCCAGGCGGCTCGGTAAAGGATCAGGAAGTGATTGCCGCAGCCAATCGTCTGGGCTTGGCCATGGTATTCAGCGGCGTCCGCCATTTCCGGCATTAGCCGGTGTGCTGTAAAGTGTGAAGGCTACTCTGAGCAAGAAGATTCATTTGGAGGTTCGACACATGCAATCCGCCAGCAGGGGGCTCGTAGTGTTGGCGTTCTTGTTGTGGACCAGCTTGTTTTCCGCACAGACGCCTCCGGCCGAGCCGGAAGCCGCGCGTGCTGGCACGCGCGACCCGGGAGGCCTGGGACCTGGCACAATGGTGCCCCGGCTGATCAAATTCAGCGGGACCTTCCTGGACTCGTCGGGCAAACCGATGACCGGAGTGCACGGCCTGACCGTTGCCGTCTATAGGGAACAGCAGGGTGGCGCGCCACTCTGGATCGAGACCCAGAACGCGGAGTTCGACGCCCAGGGTCGTTACAGCATTTTGCTGGGCGCGACCAAGAGCGGCGGTGTGCCACTCGAGTTGTTTGCCACCGACGAGCCGCGCTGGCTGGGAGTGCCGATGCAGTTGCCCGGCTGGGAAGAAGCACCGCGCGTTCTGCTGGTGAGCGTGCCTTATTCGCTCAAAGCCGCCGAAGCTGAGACCTTAAGTGGACTGCCCCTGTCGTCCTTCGTGCTGACGCCGGAAGCTGCGAAGAAAGCCGGTTTGGGATCAACAAATACGGGGCTGGCCGTTGCCACCACCCTGCCGTTTGCCGCAGTGTCGGGAACAGGCCTAACCAACAAACTGCCCAAATGGCAGGACCTGATCGGCACGTTGGTAGACTCATCAATCACCGACACGGGGAGCGGCGTTGGCATCGGAACAACCAACCCCTTGTCCCCCGTCCACATTCAGGTGAGCGGAACATTCGATCCTGTCGTGAAAATCCAAGGAGCCAACTCCACCGATGGACTGGCTCTCAAGTTAACCCATCCCAACGCGGCACTCGGTCTGGCCATAGCCGGTGGTCTGGGACACTTTCTCCCGACGGCTGTCCAACATGACGGCATCATTTTTGGCCAGTCTGGGAGGAACATGCTCTTCGGGGCTGGAGCCGAGCGCATGAGAATCAGCGCAGCCGGCAACGTGGGCATCGGGACCACGACACCTACGGAGAAACTGGAAGTGAACGGGAGCGTGAAGACCACGGCCCTTAAGTTTGCCGACGCCACAACGCAAACCACCGCCGCGACCCTCACCGGGGTCACGGCCGGGACTGGCCTGAGCGGTGGTGGCGTCCTCGGCAACATTCCCCTGGCCGTGGATACCACGGTGATCCAGAGTCGCGTCACGGGTACGTGTGCTGCCAGCCAAGCCATACGGGTGGTCGGTTCGAGTGGCACGGTAACCTGCGAACCGGTCGGGGACGTTACCGGGGTGATTGCCGGAACCGGGCTGACCGGCGGAGCCCTGGCCGGCACCGCCACGCTTGCGGTCGCTCCTGCCACGCTGATTCGCGGCATTACCTACCTGGCAGGGTGCGACTCCTGCGGCGCTCTGACGGACGCAGACGATCAGCGGATGATTTACCTGAACGTGGTCGGGCCGATGACGATCAATTCGGTAACCTGCTTTTCCGATGCCGGCACACCGTCGATCAATCTCCAACGTGACGATGGAGCGCCGGCGAACATCCTCACTTCCAACCTGAGCTGTTCAACCACTGGCGTCACAAGTTCAAGCATCGCTGGTTCCGAAAGCGTACTGAACCTGAACGACAAGATTGACTTCGTGATGGTCAGCGCAGGAGGCACGGCGAAACGCGTCACCGTAGCCATCAAGGCCACGGTGAACTAAGGTGCGACGGGCAGGCTTTCTTCGGATCACCGGCGTCGTCATCCTCCTGGCTTCGGTAGCGTTGCAGGCACAGCAGCCTAACCCGCAGAACTTGGAGGGGATTTTGACCATCACCTGGGGCGACCCGCACCCCGACCTCGGATCCGGTGGTCAGATCCTTTACGCGCTGGAATCGTTCATCGGTCCGAACTTGCCTCCGCAACTGGCCGGTCGAAGCCGGGTGCGGCTGCAATTGACGGGTCTGGAGAATGTTGCCGCGCACTATTTTGGAAAACGCGTGGCCGTTTCCGGGCGTGTGATATCGAGCCAGGCTGCTACAGGGGAGAGCGTGGCTGTAGCGGTGGACTCCATCACTCCGATCCAAGCGCCGCAACGTCAGGCCCAAGCCGCCGCCGTGTTTGGAACCAAGAAGGTGATTTTCCTCTTGCTGCAATTCTCGGATGACATTGCCGTACCGCACCCACCATCCTTCTATACCGACCTGACTAATCCCGATACACCGCCCGGCGGGTCCCTCTTTCCGGCGACGATCAATGGTTTCTTCAAGAAGACCTCTTGGAACCAATTCTCCTGGATTGGAGATGTCGGCGGAACTGGGGGCCTTGGCGCGCCGGGCGGCTGGCTGGTCCTGCCACACCCGAAGAGCTACTACGCGAATTGCGGCTGGAGTACCGCGTGCGCCAATCTGCAGGCGCTCGCCGACGACGGCACATCACTGGGGAGGGCGGCGGGTATTAATTTCACGAATTATGACACCATCAACTTTGTCATAAGCAACGACCTGGACTGCTGCGCTTGGGGAGGCGGCTACTATAGCTCGGTGGATAACAAAGGTTACGGGGCCACTTGGGAGCCTCCCTGGGGCCAGGAGACCGGAGTCTATTCGCACGAACTGGGTCACAGCCTCGGCCTGCCGCATTCGGGGTGGGCTTATTACGCCTACGACAGCCCATGGGACATGATGAGCGGCAGGCAGTCGGCGAGCTCGATTGCCTGCGGAACTTATCAGTCGATCAACAGCGGAGGTACGCGGACTCTGTATTGCACTGAGCCCGGTGACGGTTACATTGCTCCGCACAAGGCCTATCTCGGCTGGATACCCACGGCAAACATCACCGTAACGAATTCAGGTTCCACGGCAACCGTGAGCCTTGAAGCCGATGCCCTGCCGTTGAGTTCGGCAATGAAGATGGTCACCATTTGCATCACGGGGCTTCCTTGCAGCGGCTCCTCGGCGCACTACTTTACGGTCGAGGCGAGAGTGAAGGGTTTAGGGACAACTTCCCAATACGACAACGCGATTCCCGGTGAAGGGGTGATTATTCACGACTTCCTGGGAAACAGGTCAAGCATTGGGGGACCGTGCTTCTTCAATAGTTCATCAGGTTGGGCGATTCCGGTCGATTCCACGCCGGGCGACTACGACTCGGTGAATTGCAACTCCGGCGGCCGAAATTATCCGAACTACGCTCTCTTCAACGCTCAGTGGAGTCCAGGCCAGACTTATACCAACAGCACTTACGGGTTCGCCATCACCGTGGTCAGCCGGACAGGATCGACGTTCGTGGTGTCCATTTCACAGAATTCTCAGAAGAAACGGCGGGGACAGATCACCAGCCAGTAGGGAGATCCAATCTCCCAGTTTCACCTTGACTTGCGACACATAGAACGCTAAGAAGGTCTCGTTCCCCCCTAGGTGTGCTCAGAAGTGTTTCAGTTTTCCCGGGCCAAGTAGATTCATTAACGGAGGATCGTGACATGCGAAACGCGGGGCGCGTTTTTGCGGTGTTGGTGGTTTTGGTGTGCACTATTCTGCTTTCTTCCCAGACGCCTCCGGCCGAGCCGGAAGTGGCACGCGCCAGGGTGCAAGACCCTGGCGGCATCGGGCCGGGCGTTGCCGTACCGCGGCTGATCAAGTTCGGCGGGGCGTTTCTGGATCAGGCGGGCAAACCGATGACCGGAGTGCACGGCCTGACCGTCGCCGTCTATAAGGAACAGCAAGGCGGCGCGCCACTCTGGCTGGAGAGCCAAAACGCGGAGTTCGACGCTCAGGGACGCTACAGTATTCTGCTGGGTGCGACCAAGAGCGGGGGCGTGCCGCTCGAGTTGTTTACCTCCGAAGAGCCACGCTGGCTGGGAGTCCAGATGCAGTTGCCCGGCTGGGAAGAAGCGCCGCGCGTTCTGCTGGTGAGCGTACCCTACGCGCTCAAAGCGGCCGAGGCCGAGACTTTAGGTGGTTTGCCGTTGTCGGCCTTTGTGCTCACGCCGGAAGCGGCCAAGAAAGCCGGCCGGGAAGGCGGGGCCTTGGGGCTGACCGCAGCCACCACGCTGCCGTTCGCAGCCGTGGCGGGGACGGGCACCGCGAATCAACTGCCCAAGTGGCTCGATGGCGCGGGAACCTTGGGAGACTCCACTGTTACCGACACTGGCAGCGCAGTGGGCGTCGGCACCACCAGCCCCAACGCACCCTTTCACGTCAAGGTGTCGGCAACCACCGATCCTGTGCTGAAAGTCGAAGGAGCCAATTTAACGGATGGAATCTCCCTGAAGGTGACCCATCCCACTGCGGTGATCGGATTTGCGCTTGCTGGAGGCACCGGACATTTCTTCAGTACCGCGGTGCAGCACGATGCCATCGTGTTCGGTCATGGCGGCAGGAACCTGCTGTTTGGACTGGGCGGCTCGGAGTACATGCGCGTGGCCGGCTCGGGCAACGTCGGCATCGGAACCACCACACCGGCGCAGAAGCTGGACGTGACTGGCAACATCAACGCCAGCGGCAACCTGACTCTGGGCGGCAGCATCAGTGCTGCCGGAACGTTCGGCTTTAGCGGCGTCGGCGCCTTCACCGCCGCCCCGACAGGAACGGGAGTGGGTCAGGGCCCGCTTTTCGTGAATCCGGCCACGGCCGGCACAGGCGAGACGTTGCTGGGACTGGCAGTCGGCGGCACGGAGAAATTCAGAGTGGACAGCGGCGGCAGTGTCACGACTTCCGGGACAGTGAACCTACCCGATACACTCAGCGCGACTATCGGAGTGTTGAATTTTGGCGCCGCACCCTTCCTTCATGCGAGCGGCGGCACTACGAACACCTTCCTTGGGCGCTGGGCAGGGAACTTCTACACTTTCCTCGGCAGCGGCAACACGGGTATCGGCGCCAGCGCCCTCCACGCCAACCTCAGCGGCGGTAACAACACCGCCATAGGCAGACAGGCCCTCGAGAACAACGACTCCGGCAACGGAAACACCGCCACCGGTGTCGGGACCCTCGGCGCCAACAGTATTGGCAGTAGCAACACCGCTACAGGCACCGGAGCCCTCGGCTCCAACCAAAGTGGCGCCAACAACACGGCCGTGGGTACCTTTGGCCTGTACTTCAACACGACTGGCAACAACAACTCTGGCCTTGGGCACATGGCGGGATTCACGACAGTCTTTGGCAATGCAAACACCACTGGCTCGAACAACACGTTCATCGGCTTCAATTCCGGGCCAGGAGTTGCCTCTGCTTCCAACCTGCAGAATGCGACGGCGATTGGGGCGAACGCGGTAGTCTCCGCCAGCAACTCGCTGGTCCTGGGGAGCATCAGCGGCGTGAACGGCGCGACGTCTGGCGTCAACGTAGGCATCGGCACAGCCACGCCGGCCGCGACGCTCGACGTTGTCGGCAATGTGAACACGAGCGGGAACATAGCGCTTCCCGACACGGCTAGCGCGGGGGCGATTGGCGTGATTACGCTTGGCGGCTCGCGCTTCCTTCACGGCTTCGGCGCCACGTCGAACAGCTTTGTTGGACGTAACGCTGGGAACTTTACCATGACCGGCACGTTTAACACCGCTGCGGGCACCGCTGCGCTCGCCAGCAACACCACTGGCAGCAACAACACCGCCACGGGCAACAATGCGCTCTCTGGCAACAGCTCTGGCGGCAACAACACCGCCACGGGTTTCCAAGCCCTCCTTACCAACAGTACTGGCAGCAACAACACTGCCACGGGCCAGTATGGTCTCCACTCCAACACTGGTGGCAGCCACAATACCGCCACGGGCACGCTTGCCCTCTACTCCAACACCACGGGCAACGAGAACATTGCCGTTGGACCGTCTGCTGGGTACACCACAGAACCGGCGAACGCGAATACCACTGGCTCATTTAACACCTTCATCGGCTCCCAGTCCGGGCCAGGCGTTGCCTCAGCTTCCAGCCTGCAGAACGCGACGGCGATTGGTGCCAGGGCCGTAGTTTCAGCTAACGATTCACTTGTCCTCGGCAGCATCAGCGGCGTGAACGGCGCCACAGCCAGCGTCAACGTGGGCATCGGCACGGCGACGCCCGGGAAACCGCTCGACGTAGTGGGCGATATCCGTACCAGCACTTGCATAATCGCCTCCAGCGGGACCATCGGAGGAGTCTGCTCGTCGGATCGCCGTTTGAAGAAGGACATCCAGGCGTTCCCGGAAGTGCTCGACAAACTGGTGGAACTACGGCCAGTCTCCTTCCACTGGCGGGACGAGTTGCCCGAGTACCATCTCGGTTCTGGCCGGGCTGCGGGCTTGATCGCGCAGGAAGTCGAGCAGGTTTTCCCGGAGATGGTCTCCACCGACTCGCGCGGATACAAGCAAGTGAATTACAGCGAGCTGCCCTACCTGATGCTGCAAGCCATCCGCGAGCTGAAGGCGGAGAACGACAAGCTGCGCAAGGAGTTGAACGCCAAGGACGAGCAGTGGGAACAGCGGCTGCGCCGGCTGGAATCCGCCGCCGCGATTCGCTAAGTCCCGGGCAGATCACCAGCCAGGAGTGAGTCCTGGCTGCTGTTTGCCCAGGGGCGTCCGCCATTTCCGGCATTAGCCAAGCAACCTTCAGCGCTTTTCTTTCTTGACTTGCGTAGCTTAGAGCGCTACAACGGCAATTGTTCCCCCCAAGCCTGTTGAGAAGGTTGCAGTTTCCCCCGGGGCAATAAGATTCATAAATGGAGGACCGTGACATGCAAAACGCCAAGTGCGTTTTCGTCGTGGTGGTGGTTTTAGTGTGGACTACCCTAATTTCTGCCCAGATGCCTGGCGGGACCGGGCCCGGTACAATGGTGCCCCGGCTGATCAAGTTCAGCGGGTCCTTCCTGGACCAGGCGGGCAAGCCGATGACCGGAGTGCACGGCCTGACCGTCGCCGTCTATAAGGAACAGCAAGGCGGCGCGCCACTCTGGCTGGAGACCCAGAACGCGGAGTTCGACGGTCAGGGTCGCTACACCGTTCTGCTGGGTGCGACCAAGAGTGCAGGTGTGCCGCTCGAGTTGTTTACCTCCGAAGAGCCACGCTGGCTGGGAATCCAGATGCAGTTGCCGGGCTGGCAGGAAGAGCCGCGCGTCCTGCTGGTGAGCGTGCCCTACGCGCTCAAGGCCGCCGAGGCCGAGACTCTAGGTGGACTGCCGTTGTCGGCCTTTGTGCTCACACCGGAAGCGGCCAAGAAAGCCGGCCGGGAGGGCGGGGCCATGGGGCTGACCGCCGTCACCAGTCTACCCTTCGCGGCTGTCTCGGGAACCGGCACTGCGAATCAACTGCCCAAGTGGCTGGACGGCGCGGGAGCATTGGGAGACTCCAGTGTTACCGATACTGGCAGCGCCGTGGGCATCGCGACCACCAGCCCCAACGCCCCCTTGCACGTCAAGGTCGCAGCGACCACCGATCCCGTGCTGAAAATAGAAGGGGCCAACGTCACGGATGGAATCTCGCTGAAGGTGACTCATCCCAACGCGGTGATTGGATTTGCGCTGGCCGGCGGCCCAGGACACTTCTTCGGTACTGCGGTCCAGCACGATGCCGTGGTATTTGGCCATGGGGGAAGAAACCTGCTGTTCGGTTTGGGCGGCTCGGAGTACATGCGCGTGGCGGGTTCGGGCAACGTCGGTATCGGAACGACGACACCGGCTCAGAAGCTGGACGTCGCCGGCGCTGTAAAGGCCAGCGGCGGGATTGTGTTTGGAGACAGCAGCACGCAGACCAGCGCAGGAATCAGTCAGACGGCAGGCGACGCGCGCTATGCGCAACTTGGTAACACAATCACTGCGGTTAACGCCGGCACAGGTTTGGCTGGCGGCGGCACTAGCGGCGCGGTCACCTTGAGTCTGATGGCGACTTGTTCCAACACAGAGATTCTGAAGTGGAACGGCTCGGCATGGGCTTGCGCGGCGGATAACAACTCGTCCTACACCGCCGGCACCGGACTGAGCCTCTCCAGCAACACTTTCAGCGTAGCCGATGCGGGCATCACTAGTGCCAAGATCGCTAGCGGGACCATCACCGACGCGCACATTTCCGCGTCCGCTGCCATCTCCGCCTCCAAGATCAATACTACGGGTCTCGACGCCGACACGGTTGATGGCGTCCACGCCGCAGCCTTGGCCACGGCCGCCGGATTGACCTCGGAAGCAACCGCGCGCGCCTCCGCCGACACCGCGCTGCAGACGGCCATTGACGGCAAGGTCTCGAAGAGCGGGGACACGATGACCGCGAACAGCGCCGGCTCCATCCTGGCGATCACCAACACATCCACAACCGGCGCCACGCTGGGCGTGGATAGCCAGAACATCAGTACGGATGGCATCGGCGTGCGCGGTCAAGCTACTTCCGCGGCCACCAGCGGGACGCCGGTGGGCGTTAAGGGCACCGCTGCCAGCACCACGGGCATCGCCGGACTGTTTGACAATACCGCCGGCGGCATGATTCTGCGCGGCTTGAACAACGGCGTAGAGAAGTTCCGCGTGGACGGCAGCGGGAACGTGCGGGCCAACGCTTATCAAGATCTGGCCGGCAATCCCATCGGCGGTGGCACGGGAGACATCACCGCGGTCAACGCGGGCACCGGCTTGACCGGCGGCGCCACCAGCGGCGACGCGACTCTGAGCCTGCTGACCAGTTGTACGGGCGGTCAAATCCTGAAGTGGAGTGGATCGGCGTGGGGCTGCGCCGACGACAGCAACAACACCTACACGGCGGGCACGGGTGTGAGCCTGACGGCCAACGCCTTCAGCCTGGACACAGCCTTCACCGACGCCCGCTACCCGCTGCTTGGCAGCACGGCCACGTTGGGCGGAAACACGTTCACCGCTTTGAACATCTTCACCGGAACGCCGAGTGGCGCCTCTGTGGGAGCAGGCTCGCTCTATGTGAATCCAGGCTCGGCAGCCACCGACTCTACGTTACTCGGCGCAGCGGTGGGTGGCACGGAGAAGTTCCGCGTCGATGCGGAGGGCGATGTTTCCGGCCGCAGCGGGTTCTTCTCCGGCTTGGTAGCCGCGGCGCTCGAAGGACAAGGTTCCTCCAGCGGCGTGACCTTCGGAGTAAAAGGCAACACCAGCAGCACCGGTGGCACAGGTGTGCGCGGTGATTCCACCGCTACAAGCGGCGCGACCTTCGGAGTGCACGGCGTGAATGCCAGCGACACTGGCGTCGGCGTGTTCGGCTTCAACAACAACCTGGCAGGAACCGGCACTCCCATCGGCGTCAAAGGTGGGTTGCTGGGCACCACGGGAATCGCCGTATTCGGACAAGCCAGCAACAACGACGGCAACGCCATCGGAGTGAAGGGCGAAGTCCGGGCATCTTCGGGCGTGGCGGGAGTG
>Ga0184615_10002410_pt1 | contig 10019 bp, 10 predicted proteins | sample PLM4_65_coex_FD_133134 | JGI IMG/M metagenome (GOLD analysis project Ga0184615, IMG submission 133134) | Groundwater sediment microbial communities from an aquifer in East River, Colorado, USA - PLM4_65_coex | ecosystem: Environmental > Terrestrial > Soil > Riparian zone | place: USA: East... | reverse complement strand
TCGGGCGCTCGAGCCCGGAATATTTCACCAGGTCCGTGAGGCGTATCCCGCTGTGGCTTCTCGAGGCGACCAGCCGGACCATCAACGCGGCGCGCTGGATGGCTTGCGTGCCGGCAGGCTTGTCCGGATGCGCGGGCCGCCCGGACTTCAGTTCTCTTTTCTTCATGTGCGTAATGAAAAGTCCATTATATGGAATCTTTATTCGCGGCGATCGGGTTCGTCCCTGACCGGGCGTGCTAGGATTCTCATCGAGGACGGCTATCCCCGGGCAGAATCGCTACGCTGCAGACCGATTGCCGCTTAAGCGGACATCCTACCCGAGTTTCCATATTGTGGATACTTCACGTTCGGTTCCTAGGTGACACAGGAGGACGATATGGGCAACAGAATGAGTATTCCCGACGCCATGAGCAATCCGATGGGCGCGCTTGCCGGCGCAAAGGCGAAGGAAAGCGCGGATCCGAGCTACAAGATTCCTTATGAAGACCTGCGCGAATGGATCGCGCAAGCGGAGAAGCTCGGCGAGATTCGTCACGTCAAGGGCGCGTCCTGGCAGGAAGACATCGGCATGGCGGCGGAGCTCGTGCAGCACGACGAGAACGCGCCGTGCGTGATTTTCGACGAAGTCCCGGGCTGCAAGAAAGGCCAGAGAGTCCTCACCAACTTTTTCGGCGGCAAGCGCAAGAACATGACACTCGGCTTCCCGCTGCACTACAGCAAGCTCGAGCTGTCGCAGGCTTTCCTGGACAATTACTTGCGGGAGCTGAAGCCCATTCCGCACCAATTCGTCGAAACAGGCCCGGTGCTGGAGAACGCGATCACGGGCGACGCAATCGACATCACCAAATTCCCGGTGCCTCTGTGGCACGAAGGCGACGGTGGACGCTACATCGGGACAGGCAGCTACAACATCACCATCGACCCCGAGGAGAAATGGATCAACGTCGGCACCTATCGGGTGATGATCCACGACAAGACCTCGCTGGGGTTCTACATGTCCCCGGGCAAGCACGGCCGCATCCATCGCGATAAGTACCAGGCGCGCAACGAGCCGATGCCGGTCGCGATCGTCGTGGTCGGGGATCCGTTGCAGTTCCTCGTGGCCTGCAGCGAGATGCCCTACGGCGTGTGCGAGCTCGACATTGCCGGCGGTCTGCGCGGCAAACCGGTAAAGGTGGTGAGAGGGAAAGTAACGGGCCTCCCCATCCCGGCCAACGCCGAGATGGTGATCGAAGGATTCGTGCAACCCGGCAAACGCAGGCTCGAGGGCCCCTTCGGCGAGTGGACCGGATATTACGGCAGCGACGTCCGCGAGGAGCCGGTGCTGGACATCAAGGCCATTCACCACCGCAACGACCCGATCATTCTCGGCTGTCCGCCCCAGCGTCCGCCGGAGGAACAGGCGCGCTACCGCGCGGTCACGCGCTCCGCCCTGATCCGCAAGTATATCGAACAAGCCGGCGTTCCCGACGTGACCGCGGTGTGGGCCCACGAGGCGGGCGGCTCGCGACTGCTGCTGGGCGTATCCATCAAGCAGCGCTATCCGGGGCACGTCAAGCAGGCCGGGCACGTGGCCGCCATGTGCCATGCGGGCGCGTACGCGGGCAAGTACGTGATCGTCGTCGACGACGACATCGACGTGAGCAATCTGGAGGAATTGATGTGGGCGATGCTCACCCGTTCCGATCCGGCCACCTCCATCGACATCATCACCAACACCTGGAGCACGCCGCTCGATCCGCGCATTCCCCCCGAGGAAAAGGAAAAGGGCAACAACACCAATTCCCGGGCGATCATCGATGCCTGCCGCCCCTTCCATTGGCGCGACAAATTCGCCAAGGTCAACATGCCGAGTCCGGAGAAGGCGCGCCTGGCGAGGGAGAAATTCGGGTATCTTCTCGCTTAAGCGCCGGGCACGCGCTCGCCCTGCGAGTTCGTCGTTGCACTCGGACCGGAACGGAGATTGAGGAGCAAATCCGCTTGACTGCGCGGGCCGATCCGGCCGCGCCCACGGAAGACGAAATCCGCGACGCGCTGCGATACGTGGTCGATCCCGAAGTGGGATTGAACGTGGTGGATCTCGGCCTGGTGTATGGCATCGAGGTGAGCGCCGAGCGCATTGACGTGCGCATGACCATGACGACGCCAGCCTGCCCCTTGAGCGACACCATCATGGAATCGGCGCGTGCCGCGATCCGCGCCGCCGCGCCGAAGGTTCCCGAGGTCGCAATCGAGCTGGTGTGGGATCCTCCCTGGAATCCGGAGATGATGTCGGAGATCGCGCGCGGACACTTCGGCTGGCCGGGAAGCTGAAGCGCGCGGCGCCGGCATGAAGAGCGAGATCAGGCCGGCGCTGAGACTGCCGCTGCTCGCGGCCGGCTTCATTGCCCTCGGTCTGGGCGTCGGCGCAGGGCTCGCGCGCATGGGCTGGACGTTTCCGCTGCCCGACTCGCGTCTCATTGCCTGGCACGGGCCGCTGATGGTTGCCGGGTTTTTCGGCACGGTGATCAGCCTCGAGCGCGCCGTCGCGCTTGCCGATCCCCGGGCCTACCTCGCGCCGCTTGCCGCTGCTCTCGGCGCGCTGGCGCTTGTCGCGGCGATGCCTCTTGCCGCGATGCTCCTTTTTGTCGCGGCGGGCCTGGCGCTCCTGGCCGCGTCGATCGCGATCTTTCTGCGGCAGCGCGCGCTATTTACCCTCACGCAGGTCCTCGGTGCAGCCTGCTGGACAGTGGGAAATCTCCTGTGGCTGGCGGGACCGGCGATGTCCGCCGCCGTGCCGTGGTGGACCGGGTTTCTGGTGCTTACCATTGCCGGGGAACGGCTCGAGTTGTCCAGGTTTTTGCCGCCTTCGCCATTCGCGCGGACGGCGTTCGCAGTCATCGTCGCCGCGATCCTGGGCTCGCTCGTCGTGTCCATCTTTTTTCCGCAAGCGGGATCGGCGGCGCAGGCGGCGGGATTGCTAGCGCTCGCGCTGTGGCTCGCGCGGCAGGACATCGCACGCCGTACGGTGCGCGAGCGCGGCCTGACGCGATTCATCGCCTTGTGCCTGCTTTCGGGCTATGCGTGGCTCGGCGCGGGGGCGATGGTGCTGCTCGCGGACGGGATTCTCCCCACGCCCGGCGCCCGTGACGCCGGCTTGCACGCGGTCCTGCTCGGCTTTGTCTTTTCGATGGTGCTCGGCCACGCACCGATCATCTTCCCGGCGGTGACGCGTGCGGCGATGCCTTACCACTGGAGCTTCTATATTCCGCTCGTGCTGCTCCAAGCTTCGCTCGCGATACGCATCGCGGGTGATCTTTCCGAGGTTGCCGATTGGCGCCGCCTCGGGGGAATGGCCAATGCGGCGGCCTTGCTTCTGTTCGTGCTCGGGACCATCGCAGCCGTCGTGCGCGGCAAGCTCGCCGCGCGCGGCAACCGTGCGGAGGATCCTGCCTAATTCCTGCGCGCCGCTTTCGGCGGGATTTGCGTTTTTTCGCCGGCGCGGCCCTGACGCTCGATCAGCTTGAGCATGGTGCCGATCGTGATCGAGCGGAAGGTCGCCTTGGCGATGTCGTCGATTTCGGCGAGCACCACACCGAGCGCGCGCCCTACGTCGGTAGAACCGGCGGGATGGCGGCTTCCGCCGGTTCTACCGCCGATGTCCTCGAACAGATCGATCACGTCCATGAGCGTCAAGCGCCTGGCGTTGGCACGGAAGCGGTAGCCGCCGCCGACGCCGCGCGTCGATTCGATGATGTCGGCGCGCACGAGCTCGCGCAGCACCTTGGCCAGATGGTGTGTCGAGACCTTGTACTTTGCCGCGATGTCGGCCGCCGAGACCTGATGGCCGGGACTGGCCGCGAATTCAAGCACGCTGTAGAGCGCGAGGCTGGTGCTGATTTGAAGCTTCATCCCAGCGCCTCACCGATCCGCAAACTCCGACGTTTTCAACGCAGGTCCTTTTCCAGCGGGATGAACGGCGCCGCCATCATGCCCTGGCTGCGGAAGAACGAAAGCACCAGGCTGTTGTCGCGCGCGATCAGCGTGCGCACCTCGTTCACGCCGGCGTGGCGAAAGCCCGTGCAAATCGCCTCGAGCAGCCGGGTGGCCACCCCGGCGAGGCGGGCACCCGGGCGGACGCTGATCCCGAACACCCACCCGCAGGGCGGGGAACCGAATTCCCAGTCACGCACCTCGCCGATGATGAAGCCCTGGATGTCACCGCCGGCCTCGGCCACCAGGAACAGGCGCTGACGGCTGCGGCTGGCACCGTAGCGGTGGAACAGCTCGAACCAGTAGTCGGGTTTCGTTTTCCCGGTGATATCGGCGTCGATCGCGATCACCTGGTCGAGGTCGGCAGCCTCGACCGGGCGTACCCGCAGGTCGGCGCCCGCAGGCGGCGACTCGGTCACAAGGCTACGCGACCCGGCGCGTTTTCACGGAAACAGTTGATCTGGATCAAAAATGGCATTTACTTACCATATTAGCATCGATCCGTTTCCCGGGAAGGCAGATGGGGCGTCAGCACCTGCCGATGGCGGTCAAATTGAACGGTCACATGAAGCGCCTCGTTTCCTTCGTCATCAACGGCAGGCAGCGCGAGGATGCCGTGGCCGACAACCTCCTGCTGCTCGATTACCTGCGAGAGGTCGCCGGCCTGACCGGGACCAAGCGCGGCTGCGACGGCGGCGAATGCGGCGCCTGCACGGTGCTCGTGGACGGCGAACCTCGCCTTGCGTGCCTTTCGCTCGCGGCGGGCTGCGAGGGGCGGAGCGTCGAGACCATCGAGTCGCTGGCGACAGGCGGCCGCCTGAGCCGTCTGCAGCGCGCCTTCCACGAGAAACTGGGCACGCAGTGCGGCTATTGCACGCCGGGAATGATCATGGCCGCCGAAGCGCTGCTGCGCCGGAACGCGTCGCCGACGGAAGCGGATATCCGCGAGGGGCTCTCGGGAAACATCTGCCGCTGCACCGGCTACGTGAAAATCATCGAGTCGGTGCAAGCGGCGTCCCGGCGCGAATGAACGCCGCCGGCATTCCGACGCCCCTGATCGACGGTGTCGAAAAAGTCACCGGTCGCGCGAGATTCACCGCCGACCTGCCTTCACGCGAGGCGCTCGCCGGCCGGATTCTGCGCAGCCCGCTCGCGCACGGCGCGATTCGAGCGATCGACACCGCGCGCGCCCGCGCGCTCCCCGGGGTGCGCGCCGTGATCACCGGCGCGGATTGCGACGTGCCCTACGGCGTCCTGCCGATCGCGCAGAACGAATACCCGCTCGCGCGCGAGCGCGTGCGCTATGTCGGGGAGCCGATCGCCGCGGTTGCCGCCGACGACGAAGCCACGGCTCAAGCCGCGCTGGACTTGATCGCGGTACACATCGAGCCGCTGCCCGCGTACTTTGCCGCGAAGGACGCGCTCGCCGATGGATCCACGCGGTTGCACGACAACAAGCCGGGCAACGTCGAGCGCGAAGTCCGACAGGAGTTCGGCGACGTCGAGGCCGGTTTCGGGGCTGCCGATGTCGTGCGCGAGGCGAAATTCCACTACGCCGAGGTGACGCACGCGCAGATGGAGCCCGATTGCTCGCTTGCCGAATACGACGCGGAGCGCGATCGGCTGACGCTGCACTCGACGACGCAGGTGCCGTATTACGTGCACCTCATGCTCGCGCAGTGCCTGAAGATGGACGCGAGCCGCATCCGCGTGATCAAGCCCTTTGTGGGCGGCGGGTTCGGCCATCGTACCGAGACGCTCAATTTCGAATTGGTCGCGGGATTGCTCGCGCGCGCCGCGCGGAGCACCGTGAAGCTGGAGCTGTCGCGCGAGGAGACGCTGCTCACGCATCGGGGTCGGCCGGAGACCGACGTCCGCCTTCGCATGGGCGCGAAGAAGACGGGCGAACTGACCGCGGTGGATTGCGAAGTGATTCAGCGCGGCGGCGCCTATGCCGGCTACGGGCTGGTGACGATCCTGTACTCGGGTGCGCTGCTGCACGCGATCTATCGGCTGCCCGCGTCGCGCTACCACGGCTTGCGCGTATACGCGAACACGCCGCCGTGCGGCGCCATGCGCGGCCACGGGTCGGTCGACGTGCGGCATGCGTTCGAGTCGCTGCTCGACGAAATGGCGGAGGCGCTCGGTCTGGATCCCATTGCGCTGCGTCGCGCAAACCTGCTCGAGGCGCCGTACCGCACCTTGAACGATCTGCAAGTAAACTCGTATGGTCTCAAGGAGTGCCTGCGACGGGTGGAGGAAGCGTCGGGCTGGCGCGAGCGGCGCGGCAAGCTCGGCCGCGGGCGCGGACTCGGCCTCGCCTGCTCGCACTACCCGAGCGGGGCGGCAAAGCCGGTGCACTGGACCGGGGAGCCGCATGCGGTGGTGAATCTCAGGCTCGATTTCGACGGGGAGGTCGTCGCGCTCACCGGCGCTGCGGATATCGGCCAGGGCTCGTCCACGCTGGTCGCGCAGGTCGTGGCCGAGGTGTTGGGGCTCGGCGTCGATCGCGTACGCGTGGTCGCGAACGACAGCGCGGTGACTCCCAAGGACAACGGCTCCTATTCCTCGCGGGTTTCGTTCATGGTCGGCAACGCCGCGATCGCCGCCGCGCAGAATCTGAAGAAGCTTCTGGTCGAGGCCGCGGCGCGCAGGCTCGAGGTGAGCCCTGAGGACGTCGAATGCCTCGGTGAAACCTACCGCGTAGCCGGCACCGATCGCACGCTCAGCTTTACGAGCGTGGTCGCGGCGGCTCTGGAAGCGAGCGGGACCATCGGCACCAAGGGGACCTACTCGACGCCGCCCGAAACCCAGGGCGGAAAATTCCGCGGCGCCGCGGTCGGTTCCAGCGCGGCTTTCTCGTACGGCGCGCAAGTCGCCGAAGTCAGCGTCGACGAGGAGACGGGAATGATCCGCGTCGAGAAGGTCTGGGTCGCGCATGACTGCGGCTTTGCGATCAATCCGCTCGCCGTGGAGGGGCAGGTGCAGGGCTCGGTGTGGATGGGCATGGGACAGGCGCTCTGCGAGGAAACGCAATATCACGAGGGCCGGGCGCTGCGCGCGAACCTGCTCGATTACCGCGTGCCGACGATCGTCGAGTCGCCGCCGATCGAGGTGCACATCGTCGAGAGCCGGGACCCCGGCGGGCCATTCGGCGCAAAAGAGGCCGGCGAGGGATCGCTTGCAGGATTTCTCGCTGCGCTCACCAATGCCGTTCACGACGCGGTTGGACTGCGCTTGAGCGAGCTGCCGGCCTCGCCCGACCGCGTGCTGGAGGCGCTGCAGGCCAAGCGCCGCTCGGAGCGCGTGAAGCAGGCAAGGACTGCGTGATCATGCAGCTGCTCCCGCCTTTCAGGCTGGCAAGGCCGCACGATCTGGCGGAGGCGAGCGCGATCCTCGCCGGCGACCCGAATGCGCGCATCCTCGCCGGTGGAACCGATCTCGTCGCGAGCCTTCGCGACGGTTTGGTCGCGCCCTCGACGCTCGTCGACCTCGCCGCGATCGACGGGCTCGCTGCGATCGCTTACGACGCTGAGGGCATCTGCATCGGTGCGTGCGTAACGCTTGCGAGGCTCGCCGCGGATGTCCGGATCAAGACTTTGTTTCCGGCGATTGCCGAGGCGGCGGCGAGCGTCGCCGGACCCGCGCATCGCAGCGTCGCGACGGTCGGCGGCAATCTTTGCCTCGACACGCGCTGCGTGTTCTACAACCAGAGCGAGGGGTGGCGGCGCGCGAACCGCTATTGCCTCAAGTATCGGGGCGACGTATGTCACGTCGCCCCGCAAGGGAACAGCTGCCAGGCGGCTTACAGCGGCGATCTGGCGCCGGCGCTGCTTGCCTTCGATGCCGAAGTGGAGCTCGCCGGGACGGGCGGTTCGCGGCGCATCGCGCTCGCGGACCTGTATGTCGAGGACGGGGCGGCGCACCTCGCGCTTCGCGCGGGGGAGATCGTCGCTGCCGTTCATGTTCCCACCGCCATAGCCCACGTGCGCTCTGGATACCGCAAGGCGCGGGTTCGCGGGGCGATCGATTTCCCGCTGGCCGGCGTCGCCGCCGCCTTGTATCTGGAGGGAGGGCTGCTCAGGTCGCTTCGCATTGCGTTCACGGGGACGAACCCGCGCCCGTTCGCGCTGAAGGGAACCGACGAAATGACCGGAAAGGCGCCCGATGAAACCTTGCTGGCGGCAGTCGGCAAACTCGTGCAGCATCAGGTGCGGCCGCTGCGCACCACCGCGACCGCCGCGAACTATCGGCGCCAGGTTGCAGCCGTCCTTGCACAGCGCTTGGTGCGCGAACTGGTGCCGGCAGTCTAGCTCGCACGACCACGCCCGCCGATCGAAAGGAACACCATGGACTTTGGTCGCAGCACCTGCCGCCGGCTGCACGAGGAACACGAAGCCGTATTCGAGCTCTTGCGCAGGCTGCAGCGGGCGCTTGCAAATTCGCAAGCGGATGCAGCGCCCGATTTCGTCGACCCAGCGTGGGGCGGTCTGTTGCGGGACGTGCGCTCGGGCCTCGAGTTCGAGGTCGCGCGGCATTTCGATTTCGAGGAGCGCTCGCTGTTTCCGATTCTGAGCGAAGCCGGCGACGGCGACCTGGTCGAGCTGCTGAACGCGGATCACAAAGTGATTCGTGAGGTATGGGCGCCGCTGCTCGATCTGATGGGACGAGCGCAGGCGCGCGAGCTCGACACGTCCGGCTGGCATTCCTTGAAGCGGCTCGGGCTGGAGTTGTGCGACCGCCTCACCGAGCACGCGCTGAAAGAGGAGCAGGCATTGCTGCCCGCGCTGGAGAGCTTGCTCTCCGAGGGTGAAGATCGCGAGCTGTTTGCCGCGTATGCGGGCGGAGAGGCGATGGCAGGTCGGCCGTGAAGAAAAGGAAGTCCATGGGAAACAGGCTCGGAAGCGGGACGACAGACATCGAACTGCGCTACCTCGCGTCCGTGGACTTTGACGACGCCGTTGCCATCGACGCCGAAATTCTGGGGCGCTGGAGGCGCGCGTATTTCGAGAGGCGCTTGCAAGCCGCGCTGAAGGCGCCCGACGATCACGTTCAGTTCGCGGCGAGCCGGGACGGCAAGCTCGCCGGCTACGTCCTCGCGCGCCGGATGGCCGGAGAGTTCGGTCGTGCCGAGCCGGCGCTCCGGCTGGAGACTATCGGCGTCGCGCCGGGGCAGCAGGGCCACGGCGTCGGCATGGGGCTGCTGGGCAAGCTCGAGGGCTGGGCGCTCAAGCACGACATTCGCCAGGTCCGCACCAGCGCGCACTGGCGCAGCCATGCTTTGCTCGGCTTTCTCGATCGCGCCGGATTCGAGATCGGCGGCAATCACATCATCGACTGCGCAGTGCACTCCGAGCGGCTCGGAGAATTGGAAACCGTCGACGAGGCCGCTCCCCGGGGGCGGCACGGCGCACGCGCCGAAGTTGACTACGGTGCGCCCGAGGTGAACGATTTCGAGACGCTCGCGCGCGACAGAGCGGACGTACACGGCCTCGCGCCCGGAGATCTCGGCGACATCATCGCCATCGACCAACGCATCACCGGCCGCAGCCGCGACAGCTACCTGACCCGGTTGTTCGACGAAGCCTTGAACGACTCGGCGATCCGCGTCTCGCTCGTCGCGAGACAAGGCATGGCCGTGGGGTTCATCATGGCGAAGACCGATTTCGGCGATTTCGGACGCACCGCGCCCACCGCGGTGATCGATACCATCGGAGTGCACCCCCAATTCGCCGGCGCCGGTATCGGCACCGCCATGCTCTCGCAGCTCTTCGTCAATCTGCACGCGCTGCACGTCGAGCGCGTCGAAACGGTTGTCGCGGCGGAGAATTTCGATCTGCTCGGGTTCTTTTACAAGGCCGGGTTTTCGCCCAGCCAGCGGCTCGCGCTCGTCAAGCGCCTGTCATAGGAGAAGCTGCGATGAAGCTCGATATCTTCAATCATATCTTTCCCAGGCGGTACTACGACCGCATGCTCGCCGTGCTGCCCGATGGCCGCGACATGAACAAGCGCGTGCGCGCCATCCCTTCGATCGTCGATCTGGACGC
>Ga0184615_10002409_pt1 | contig 10020 bp, 10 predicted proteins | sample PLM4_65_coex_FD_133134 | JGI IMG/M metagenome (GOLD analysis project Ga0184615, IMG submission 133134) | Groundwater sediment microbial communities from an aquifer in East River, Colorado, USA - PLM4_65_coex | ecosystem: Environmental > Terrestrial > Soil > Riparian zone | place: USA: East... | reverse complement strand
CACGCCCCTGCGGCAGAGCACCGACCTGGCGTTGCGCGCCGAGTTGAGCGACATCGCCGACAATGCGCTGCAGCGCATCGGGCGGGACGTAAAGCTGGCGCTACCGAACAGCGTTCGGCTCACGTCGAGCGGGAGCGCCTCCTACGTAGAATTTCTCGCCTTGCGTGACGCGGGCCGCTACCGGGCCGACACGGGAAGCATCGCGGGCGGCACCGCGTGCGAACAGGACGATGCCACCCTCAGCGTTGCGGACAACGATCAGTTGTCCTTCGACCTCTCGCCGGGCGACCGCTGTTTCAAGACAATCGGCCGCATCGCCAACCCCGGGACGGTAACCAACAGCGATTTCCTCGTGCTGAGCAACTACGGCCCTGGATTCGCGAACCAGGACGCGTACGAGGCGGGCGCGGCCAATCGCACGCAAATCGATGCGGCGATCAGCAGCGAAGCGAACCGCGACCGGGTGCACTTCGCGCAATCCCCGTTCGCGCGCGCGCTGCACGATTCCCCCGGCAAGCGATTCTTCATCATCTCGGGACCGGTCAGCTACGTCTGCGACCCGGCCGCTGGGACGATTCGCCGGCACTGGAACTACGGCGGCGGCTCGGGCAGCACGCCGGTGGCGAGCCAACCCACCAGCTTTGCCTCGGGAAGTTCCGCGCTGATCGCCGAAAACGTCACCGGCTGCGCGTTCAGCTACAGCAATGTGGGGCCCCAGCTCGGGTTGCTGACGATGCAGATCACGCTGCGGCGGCAGTTGTTCGACGGCACCGCCGAATCAGTGAGCCTCTATCACGCGGTCCACGTCAACAATTCGCCATGAAACCCTCGATGCGGCACGCGCGCGGCTTCGCCTTGATCCTCGCCCTGTTCCTGATCGTCTCGCTGGCGGCGATCGGCACCTACCTGCTCACGGTGTCGAACGTCCAAGTCCAGACCGCTGTCATGGATGAGCAGGGCGCGCGGGCCTACCAGGCCGCGCGGACGGGGATCGAGTGGGGGGCGTACCAGGTCCTGAGGAACTCGAGTTGCCCGACCACCGGTTTCGCTCTTGTCGGGAACCTGGCCGGCTTCCGGGTGAACGTCGCCTGCACGTCCTACGGCCTGGAAACCGAGGGAGCTGGATCCGTCACCGCGTATCGCATCACTGCGACGGGCTGCAACGACGCGGCCAATTGTCCGGGCACTGTCACTTCGACTTACCTGGAGCGCCAACTGCAGCTGACTGTGACCAACTGAAGAACGTGGTGAAATTGGATAAATTGCATAAGTGGAAGCTGACCGAATTTCCATTGACAACAAGTGTTTATTGATCTATTTTCAAGTTAAATCAGGAAGTTGGAGTGAGGGGCGGGAATGAAATGGCCATTTGCGCGAGGCGAGCGCGAACCGGGCTGGCTCGCGATTAGCCTGCAACCGGGGGAACTGAGCTACGCGCACGGCCAGTACGCGCCGGGCGGCGAATCAGTCGTCGAGCGCTGCGGCACGCACGCGCTGGACGGCGAGTTCGCAGGCCTGGATCGCTTGGCGAAGGAACTCGGATTCGACCGCTTTCAGTGCGCAACGCTGCTCGGGCCCGGCGATTACAAGCTGCTGCTGGTGGACGCGCCCAATGTGCCGCGCACGGAATTGAAGACGGCGATCCGTTGGCGCATCAAGGACATGCTCGAGTACCACGTCGACGACGCCACGGTGGACGTGCTCGAGGTGCCGCGCAACCCGGCGGGCGGCGAGCGCGGCCATTCAATGTACGCGATCGCGGCGCGCAACGAAGTCATTCGGTCTTGCATTGACCGCTTCGAGTCGGCGCGCATCCCCTTGTCGGTGATCGACATCCAGGAGACGGCGCAGCGCAACGTTGCCGCGCTGTTCGAGCGCGACGAGCGCGGCCTGGCGATGCTGTACCTGGGCAATGACCAGGGCCTGCTCACCATCAATTTCCACGGCGAGCTGGTGTTCGCGCGCCGCATCGACGTGCGCATGCCCGAACTCGTCGCGGCGTCCGGCGCGGTGCGCGACGAGCAGTTCCAGCGCGTCCTGCTCGAACTGCAGCGCACCTTCGACCACTTCGACCGGCAGTACACCTATGTCCCGGTCGCCAAGCTTATGCTGGCTCCGGATCCCGAGGAGACCGGGCTGCTGGAGTACCTCGCAGCGAACCTCGACGTGCCAGTGGAGCGGGTGCGCCTCTCCGCCGCGATCTCCTTCGGCGCGCGTGCCGAGCTGGAGCCGCGCGAGGAATGGCAACTGTTCCACCTGATCGGCGCCTCGCTGCGCTACGAGGCGAAGGCGCTGTGAGGCGCGTGGCATGAGCCAGCAGATCAACCTCTACAACCCGCTGTTCCTGCGCAAGCAGAAGTATTTCTCCGCCCGCACCATGCTGCAGAGCCTGGGGCTGATCGCAGGGGGGCTGCTGGTCTTCTACGTCTACGCGCTGTTCCAGACGCGGGGTCTGGAGCAGCTGGCGAAGAACTATGCCAGCCAACTTTCGGACCAGCGCGCGCAGTTCGTCGCGCTCAGTGGTCAGGGGCGCGGCAAGCTCCTGGCGGCCGAGGTGGCGCGCCTCGAGGGCGATCTGCGTGGGCGCCGCGCCACGCTGGAAATCGTGAAGGGAGGCGAGCACGGCAATACCGAGGGGTTCTCGCGCTATTTCGCCGCCTTCGGCCGCCATGCGATGCGCGGCGTGTGGCTGACCGGTTTCAGCGTCGGCGACGGCGGCAACGACCTCAGGATCCGCGGGCGCGTCCTGCACGCGGATCTCCTGCCGGCCTACCTCAAGGCGCTGAACGACGAAGATGTGATGCGCGGCCGCCTGGTCACCGAACTCAAGCTGCTCGCCAGGGACGAATCGGCCACGCGCCGCGGCTCCGCTGCGGCTGCCCTGGAGCCTGAGCGATTCGTGGAGTTCGACCTCACCGCCCCGATACGCGCCGCCGACGTCGCGCGGCAGGCGGGCAAGGCGGGCAAGCCGTGAAGGAACAACTCAAACACTACGTGGAGCGCGTAGACAACGCGACGCTGCGCGAACGCGTGCTGCTGTTTGGCGCCGCGGCGCTCGTGCTGCTGTACGTGGTGAACTTGCTTCTGATCCAGCCGCTGCGCGACACGCAGCGCAGGCTCGGACTCGAGGTCGGGAAGAGCGCGCAGGAATTGCGTACCGTGCAGACCGAGTTACAGCGCCTGGCGCGCGAACGTCAGGCCGATCCTGAGGCACAGCATCGCCAACGGGCGGTCGATCTGCGCTCGGAGATCGCCGCGCTCGACGCCAGAATTCAGCAGGAGCAGCGCCGCTTCACCACTCCGCAGCGCATGCGCGAGGTGCTCAGGGAGATGTTCGAGCGGGACAAGCGCCTGCGGCTCGTCGACCTGAAGACGCTGCCGGTCACGGACCTTGCCGCCGGACAGTCCGGGCGCCGCGTCTTCCGCCATGGCATCGAACTGACGGTCGCGGGCAGCTACCTCGATCTGTACGCATACCTCGCGGCGCTGGAGCAAATTCCCACGCAGCTGTACTGGGGCCGGGTCGAGATGTCCGTGGCCTCCTACCCAATCGCGACGCTCAAGATGACTGTCTACACGCTCAGTTTCGACCAGGCGTGGATGGTGGTATGAGCCGCGCCCTCGCCTCCGTCCTGGCAATGCTGCTCGTTTCTTCGGCGTCCGCGCAGCGCCCCGCGCCGCTGGCGGACCCGACCCGCCCGCCTGCCGTGGGGCCCGCAGCCGAGGTCGTGGTGCCCGAAGGCCCGCGGCTGCAGTCGGTGCTGACTTCCCCCACACGGCGCACTGCAGTGATCAGCGGCAAGACTGTGGCACTTGGCGCAAGATTCGGCGATGCGTCGGTCGAATCGATCAATGAGGGAACGGTTGTGCTGAAGTACGCGGACCGCAGGGATACGCTGCAACTGATTCCGGGCATGGACAAGCGCGAGCGGCGCGTCGCCGCCGCGGCGCGTTCGGACCCGCCGGCCTGGCAAAAGGGAAATCCCCGATGAATCGACCGATCGCAACGCTTTGCCTGCTGTTGCTTACCACGGCCTGCAACACGCCGCCGCGACCCGTGGACGTGGACCCGGCCATCCGCGGGGAAGTGCGCGATGCGCTCGCCGGCCGACCCGATGGTGCTCCTGCGAAGACACCAGACCTGACCCTGTTGCCGCCGCTGCGCATGGAAATGCCGCAAGTCGCAGGCCGTCCCATCGATCCGCGTTTCGACCTGTCGGTGAACAATGCGCCCGCCCCGCAGGTATTCATGTCGATCGTTTCGGGCACGCGCTACTCCATGCTGCTCAATCCCGAGGTGGCCGGAACCATCTCGGTCAACCTGAAGGACGTCACGGTCCTCGAGGCGCTCGATTCCTTGCGCGAGCTGTACGGCTACGAGTACCGCATGGACGGCACGCGCATTTTCGTGCAGCCGGCCGGCCTGCAGACCAGAATCTTCCGGGTCAACTACCTGGTGGGCCAGCGCAAAGGCACCAGCGAGCTGCGCGTGCAGTCGGGGTCGCTGGCGGATTCCTCGAGCCCCGTCGGGGCGCCGCCGCAGGCAACTGCTTCCGCGCCACAGCCCCCGGCCCCCGGGACCCAGACCTACGGGGGCGGGACCACCCGCTCGCTCGACAGCACGCGCGTCTCCACCAGCACGCTGAGTGATTTCTGGAGCGACCTGCGCGCTGCGCTGACTTCGATCATCGGTGCGAGCGGCGGGCGCAACGTGGTCGTCACGCCGCATTCCGGCATCGTGCTGGTGCGCGCGTTCCCGCAGGAGCTGCGCTCGGTGGAGCAGTATCTGCGCGAGACGCGCCTGTCGGTCGAGCGGCAGGTGATGCTCGAGGCAAAAGTGATCGAGGTGACCCTGTCGGACGATTTCCAGTCGGGCATCAACTGGGCGCTGTTTCGCACGAACGCCAGCCCACGTGGCTCCATCGGCCAGTTCGGCAACAACACGGCGCTGGGTGTGAGCGGCGCCGCATCTTCCATCAGTAGCGGCCCCATAACGGCGAATCCGGGGCTGGGCACGATCGCCGCAGCCTCGACGCAGGCAGCCGCTACCGGGACAATCGGTGCCGGGGCGGTATTCGGGCTTGCAGTGCAGTCCTCCAATTTCGCCGCGCTGCTGGCTTTTCTGGATTCACAGGGCTCGACGCAGGTGCTGTCCAGCCCGCGCATCGCCACGCTCAACAACCAGAAGGCGGTGCTCAAGGTCGGCACGGACGAGTTCTTCGTCACCAACGTGGCCACGGTCACCACCACCACCGGCACCACGACCCAGCAGACACCGACTGTGACCGTGGCCCCCTTCTTCTCCGGCATCATGCTCGATGTCACGCCGCAGATCGACGATGGCACCACCATCACGCTGCACGTGCATCCCTCGATCAGCAGCGTGACGGAGAATCCCACGGTCGTCGACCTGGGCGGCACGATTCCGCCGATCACGCTGCCGCTGCCGAAATCGGCGGTGAACGAGTCGGACACCGTGGTGCGCGTTACCGACGGCAACATCGTGGCGATCGGCGGCCTGATGAGCATGGGCAGGAGCGACAGCCGCACGGGCATTCCTGGCATCGCGGACGCCAATCCGCTGCTGCGCAATACCAACAACCAGCTGCGCAAGCGCGAGATCGTGATCCTGCTGAAGCCGACCATCATCCAGGGCGAATCCTCCTGGAGCCAGGACTTGCGCGACACGCAGCAGCGGCTGGAGCGATTCATCCCCTTGCGCCCGGCGCAGGAGTCGAAGCCGCAGTGAATTATCTGCAGCACTTCGGGCTGCGCGAGGCGCCTTTCGGCATCACGCCGGACACGAGCTTCTTCTATGCCTGCCGCAGCACGCAGGAGGCGCTCAACACGCTGCTGGTCGCGGTCACGAACGGCGAGGGCTTCATCAAGATCACCGGCGAAGTAGGCACCGGCAAGACGCTGCTCTGCCGCAAGTTCCTCGCCACACTCGATGCCGGCTGGGCCAGCGCGTACCTGCCGAATCCCAACCTCGAACCCCGGGCCCTGGTGCTCGCGGTCGCCGAGGAACTGGGCGTGCGCGCCGAGCCCGGCGCGGACCAGCATCACCTGATGCGGGGAATTGCCCGTGCCCTGCTCGACCACGCGCGCCACGGCCGCCGCGTCGTGCTTTGCATGGACGAAAGTCAGGGCATGCCGCTCGATACCCTCGAGACGATGCGGCTGCTCACCAACCTGGAAACCGAGAAGAGGAAGCTCCTGCAGGTCGTGCTGTTCGGCCAGCCCGAGCTCGACCGCAAGCTCGCTTCCCAGTCGATCCGCCAGTTGCGCCAGCGCATCACGTTCCATTACGACCTCAAAGGGCTCGACCGTGAGGAGATAGGCGCCTATGTCGAGCACCGGCTCGCCATCGCTGGTCATGCGGGCGCACCGCTGTTCGACGCCGGCGCGCTGCGCGTGCTGCATCGCGCGAGCCGCGGCGTGCCACGCCTGGTCAACATACTCGCGCACAAGGCGCTCCTGCTCGTTTACGGCGAAGGAGGGCGCGGCGCGGCACGCCGCCATGTGCGCGCCGCGGCCGCGGACACGCCGGCGGCGGGACCACAGCGCAGCTGGTGGTGGCCGCGCCTGCGGGCCGACAGGGCAACGGAGTAGGAGCCCCGGTGAGCGTCATCAACAAGATGCTGCAGGAGCTGGACCGGCGGCACGCGGGCGCCCGTCCGCAGGGGCAGGCGCGGCATCCGGACGTACGCGCCGTCGCAACGGCGCGATCCGGGCATGAATGGTTCTGGCGCGCGGTGGCGGCGTTGATGCTCGTCGCCGCAATGTGGACAGTATGGGTCGTTTATCAGTTGCAGCCGCGTTCGGTCGCAACGGAGCTAGCTTATCGGGCGGCGGAGAACGCACGGCGTCGCACGCCAGTCGCAACGGCGCCGGCTCCCGCAGCCGACCCTGCCCCGGTTGTCGCGCAGGCTGCCGCGGCTTTGCCCGCTGCCGTCGACAATGCCAGCTCGCCCAGCGCCAGTACCCCAAGTGAAACGCCGGCTGTGTCCGCGCCAGCTGCGCCCGCCATCGTGCCGAAGCCCGCGCCGGAAAAGCTCGCCGCGCCGATCGAGTCGTTGCGGCTCGCGTTGACCATCGACACGCCGCTCGCACCCCGCTCGCGGGCGTTGGCGAAGCCCGCAGTGGCGAGCACCGGCCCCACCCCGGTGGCGAGCGCTCAGCCTGCAAGGGTTTCCCGGTCTGCCGACGCGGGCCCGGGACGGGTGGAGAAGCGCGATCGATCGCAGGCGCCCGTGGAGCGTGCCGAGGCGGCCTACCGCCGCGCTGCCGCGCTGCTGAACTCCGGGCGCGTCGCGGATGCCGAGGAAGCGCTCCTCGCGGCGCTCGATGCGGACCCTACCCACCAGGCCGCGCGGCAGACCCTGATCGCGCTCTACCTCGAACAGCGGCGCATCGAAGACGCGCGCCGCCACCTGCAGGAAGGCCTTGCGGCGAACTCCGCCTATGCGCCGTTCGCGGTCGCGCTGGCGAGAATCCACGTCGACCGGCGCGACTATGCGGTTGCGCTCGACGTGCTGGACCGGGCGACACCCGCTGCGGGCGCGGGCGCAGATTTCCATGCTCTGCGCGGCGCCGTGCTGCAGCGCCTGTCGCGTCACGGCGAAGCGGCGGACGCGTACCGGCAGGCACTGGCCACCGGAGTGCAGGCCGGCACCGCCTGGGTGGGTTTGGGTATTTCGCTGGAAGCGATGAATCGCCGTCCGGAGGCGGCGGAAGCGTACCGCCGCGGCATCGCCACCGGGTCACTGACCGCGGACGTGCTGGCCTACGCGGAGCAGCGCGCGCAGCAATTGCGCTGATTCAGGCAGCGCTCGACGCGTTTTCGACGATCTGCTCCAGCCGGTAGCCGTAGTTGTAGATCGGCACCACGCGATAGCCGGTTTCCAACCGCAGATCGAGTTTTTTGCGCACCTGGCTGACGTGCGTGTCCACGGTACGTGTGATCAGGTCGCCGCTGCGGCCCCACACCGCCTCCTGCAGGTGGCCGCGAGAGAGCAGCCGTCCGACGTTGCGGAACAGGACTACCGTCAGTTCGAACTCCTTGGGCGTCAGTTCGATCTTCTCGCCGCTGCGCCGGATCTCCCCGCGGGCGATGTCGATGTCGAACGGCGGGAACGAGAGGAGTTTTTCTTCCTCGCGCGGGTAAGCGCGGCGCAGCAGGGCATGCACGCGCGCCAGCAATTCCTGCCGGCGCGCCGGCTTGACCATGTAGTCGTCGGCGCCGTTCTCCAGCGCGAACACGATGTCCTGCTCGGAGTCGCGCACTGTGACGAACAGCACCGGTACCGTCCGTGACACGTTGGTGCGCAGCCACATCAACACGTCGGCGCCCGACACGTCGGGTACCTGCCAGTCGAGGATGAACAGGTCGAAGCTCTCCCGACCGGCGTGTTTCATCGCCTCACGGCCGGCGACGTAACCATGTACGTCGTGACCGTCCTCCGCCAACCAGCGCTTGAGGAGCGCCAACTGGTCCGGATCGTCTTCGAGTATGGATATGCGCAAGGTGCTGCCCCTTTTGTGCACAATGATACTGCTTCATCCCGGCTAGCCAAAGCGTGCCTGTGGCAGAATCGCCCCTCCCCGAGGACCCATGCGCATAGCCTTGCTGGGCGGCGGCACCATTGCCCGCCTCGTCCTAGAGCACCTCCGGTGCGGCGATCTTCCCGGTGTCGAAGTGACCGCCGTCTGCGGTCGCAGCCCCGCCTCGCGCGGCGCGGCGCTCGCCCAGGAGCACGGAGTCCCCTTTGTCGTTGGGCTCGACGCCTTGCTCGCGACGCACCCTCAGGCGGTCGTGGAGGCTGCGTCGCACGATGCCGTGCGGCAGCACCTGGTCGCTCTGCTCGGGTCGGGCGTCAGTGTGGTGGTGCTGTCCGCGGGGGCGCTCGCGGATGACCGCCTGCGCGAGGCGGCAGAGCACGCCTCCCGCGCGAGCGGCGCGATGCTCTACGTCCCATCCGGCGGCATCGGCGGGCTGGACGCGCTCAAGTCCGCTTGCGTGGCCGGCGCTGATGCGGTGAGTATCCGCGTGGCGAAACCGCCCGCTGCCTGGAAGAGCATCCCGTATGTCGACGCGATGGGCATCGACCTCGATCGCCTGGGGCGTGCGTGCACGTTGTTCGAGGGGCCGGCGCGCGAGGGCGTGCCGCACTTCCCGCAGAACGTCAACATCGCCGCGGTGCTCTCGATGGCGGGAATCGGGTTTGACCGTACCCGTCTTGAAGTGGTGGCCGACCCAGCGCTGACACACAACACGCACACCATTCGCATAGCGGCGAAGACCGGCAACATTACCGTCGTGCTCGAGAATGTGCCCTCGCCGGACAACCCCAAGACGGCGTGGCTCGCCTGCTACAGCGCCATTGCGGCGCTCAAGGCACTCGGCTCGAGCATCCGCTACGGCACCTAGGACTTTGAGGCGCTTGTTGGCTGGCTTTCGCGCGCGCTTGGTAGGGAATTTGCGTCTGCCATCTGCGTGCAGCCCACGAATCCTTGACTAAGCGGCGGAATTCTCACATAATTTCCGGTTCCGCCGGAGGGGTGCCCGAGCGGCTAAAGGGGGCAGACTGTAAATCTGTTGGCCTTGCGCCTACGTTGGTTCGAATCCAACCCCCTCCACCATGCAGTCCCGGCGGGGAAGGCCGCATGCAACGCGAGGCGAGGTGACGAGGCGGGTGTAGCTCAATGGTAGAGCAGAAGCCTTCCAAGCTTATGACGAGGGTTCGATTCCCTTCACCCGCTCCAGCAAAGGAATTCGGCCCATGTAGCTCAGTGGTAGAGCACTCCCTTGGTAAGGGAGAGGTCACGCGTTCAATCCGCGTCATGGGCACCAGGGACGACGGCAAAACCTAGAGGCAGTACGAAACCGGAAAGACAGTCATGGCAAAAGGCAAATTTGAGAGGACCAAGCCGCACGTGAACGTGGGCACGATTGGTCACGTAGATCACGGCAAGACGACGCTGACGGCGGCGATGACGCACGTGTTGGCGAAGAAGTTT
>Ga0184615_10002408_pt1 | contig 10022 bp, 10 predicted proteins | sample PLM4_65_coex_FD_133134 | JGI IMG/M metagenome (GOLD analysis project Ga0184615, IMG submission 133134) | Groundwater sediment microbial communities from an aquifer in East River, Colorado, USA - PLM4_65_coex | ecosystem: Environmental > Terrestrial > Soil > Riparian zone | place: USA: East... | reverse complement strand
GAGCCGGGGGGAAAAAGGATCTGGGTGTACGGCATCATCGCCACCAGCTGCGACCACTCGGTGGGTTCGTACGGGTGCCACGGCTGGCTGCCGCCCCACGGCCAGGTTGGATTCCGGAATCCGGCCGAATGGCTCATGAGATGCCGGATCGTGATGGCCTCCATCGGGCCGTGCGGATTGTCGACCGCCATCAGCTCGGGGACGTACTTGACGATCGGATCGTCGAGGCGGAGCCTTCCCCGGTCGCGGAGCTGCATGATGGCGATGCCGGTGAAGGTCTTGGTGATCGAGGCCCAGTGAAAAATGGTGTTTGCGTCAACCGCGCGGCCGGTGGCGAGGTCGGCCGAGCCGTGGAATTCGCGCGCCAGCACCGAGTCACCGCGCAGGAACCAGAGACTCCCGCCGACGACCCCCTCGCGAGTGAGCCCGGTGTGGAATTCCTGGGCGACTGGAGCCCAGGCGCGGTCGAAGGCCGCGGGACTCTGCGCCCCAGCGACGGTGGCTCCAGCGAGCAGGAGGGGGAGAATGCGGAGGGAAGAATTCATAGCGGTGGAATCTACTTGCCTCCGCTGGATTGACACCCTCCCGCCCTCGTCGGATACTTGAGCGGTCCCCATTCTCGCCAACGCCGAGCACGCCGATGAGCCCGCACACTTTCCGCCCCCGTCGCACGTCACCTTGCATTCTCGTCGCCCTCGGGCTCCTCACCGGGCCGCTCGGCGGGCAGCAACCCTCGATCGAGACGCGGCTCCAGGGCTTCGACGCCTATATGGCGCAGGTTCTCAAGGACTGGAACGTCCCCGGCATCGGTGTCGGTGTGGTGGTGAAGAGCAAGCTCGTCTTTGCCAAAGGCTATGGCTATCGCGATTACGGCAAGAAGATCCCCTACACCCCCACTACCACGCAGCCGATCGCCTCGAACACCAAGCTCTTCACCGCGGTGGCCGCCGGGCTGCTGGTCGAGGAAGGCAAGCTCGATTGGGACAAGCCAATCCGGCAGTTCGTGCCGAGCGTCCAGTTCTACAACGACGACTTGAACCGCACGGTGACTGTTCGCGATATGCTCTCGCATCGCAGCGGGATCACGCGCCACGATCTCATCTGGTACAAGTCGGATTTCACGCAGAAAGAGCTGTTCGAGCGGCTCAAGTACCTGGAGCCATCGGAGAACCCCCGCTCGGTCTTTCTCTACAACAACATGATGTACTCAGGCACCGGCTATGCCATCGAGCTCCTGAGCGGCAAGCCGTGGGAGACTGTTGTCCGCGACCGCATTCTCACGCCACTCGGCATGAGCAGCACGACGTTCACGATCGCCGACATGCTCAAGACTCCGGAGCCCGGCGTCCCCTTCACCGAGCGGCGCGACAATGCGGAGCTCTATGCCATCCCGTACTACAGCGACGCAATCGGCGTCGCCCCCGCGGGCGCGATCAATTCGAACATCGTGGATATGTCGAAGTGGCTCATCGCCCTGATGAACGACGGAAAGCTCGACGGCAAGCAGATCATTCCGTCAAACGTGATCAAGCAGACGCTTGCGCCGGCCATCGCGTTACCCAACACGGGACTCGAGGTACGCGGCTGGGGGGAAATCATCAACTCCTATTACGGGATGGGACGGTGGACCGCGTCCTATCGCGGCCACTTTCTCGCCTACCATGGCGGCGACCTCCCCGGGTTCCACTCGCAAGTCTCGCTGATGCCCTATGACTCGATCGGGGTGATCGTGTTCGTCATCGGGAATCACGCCGCGCCGCTCTACAATGTTGTTTCGTACAATGTCTACGAGCGGTTGCTCGGGATGTCGCTCACGCCGTGGTCCGAGCGGCAAAACACGATCCGGCTCAAGAACAAGGAGGCAGACAAGGCGGCGCGCACGAAGGCGGGCGCCGGACGCGTCGCGAACACCAGGCCCTCCCATGCCATCGCCGATTACCTGGGCGAGTTCGGGCATCCCGCGTACGGCGTGCTCACCATCTCCAAGGCCGACACATCGCTCACGTTCGATTTCCACAAGATCACGCTGCCGCTCAGCCACTTCCATTACGACCGCTTCGATACCCCCGACGACGAGGAGGACGGCAAGTGGTCGGTGAACTTCCTCACCAACCCGCAGGGTGAGATCGACAAGGCCGAACTATCCCTGGACGAAGCCGCGGTGGCCTTCACGCGCCGAGTGCCCGCTGCGCTCTCAAGCGTTGCCACGCTGCGGCAGTACCAGGGCACCTACGAGACGCCCACCGGCAGCAAGTTCGACGTGGTGCTCCGGCCCGACGGCACGCTCGCCATTCAGTTTGCCGGCAGGTTCCAGGATCTGATTCCCTGGCAGCCCAATCGCTTCCGCATCAAGGAATTTGCCGATGTGGTTTTCGAGTTCGTGCTGACCAACGGCCGCGTGACGGAGCTGCGCCAGACTGACCCGGCAGGGGAGTACAAGTTCGTGAGAAAGTGAGCGGGGAGCGGGGAGCGGGGAGCGGTCATTGCGAGGGCCGAAGGCCCGAAGCAATCCGGCCGGATCGCCACGGGCGCTGCGCGCTCTCGCGATGACCCGCCCCGGGAGGTAGGTCCCGTTCACCGTGCACCGTTCACGTAGTTAGAGAAGGCTCCGTATCCACCCGCCGTCCACCGCCATCGACTGCCCGGTGATGTAACTCGCCCGCTCCGAAGCGAGAAATGCCGCCAGGGCTGCGAACTCCCGCGGCTCCCCCATCCGGCCCATCGGCACCGCGGCGGTGAAGCGCGCCAGCGCCTGCTCCGCGGTAATTCCTTCCTTGTGCGCCGTCACCTCCGACAACTCCACCATGCGCTCGGTGCGGGTGAAGCCTGGAAGGAGATTGTTGACCGTGACGCCGAAGGGCGCCGCTTCGTTGGCCAGCGTGCGCCCGAACCCGATCACCGCGGCGCGGAGGCTGTTGGAGAGCATCAGGTTATCCACCGGCTGCTTGGCGGCGATCGACGTCACATTGAGAATCCGCCCCCATCTCCGCTCCTTCATCCCAGGCAGCACAACTCGGCAGAACTCGACCACGCTGGCGAGCACCAGCGCCGTCGCGCTGTCCCAGGCCTCCCGGGTCAGGGACTCGAACGAGCCCGGAGGCGGTCCTCCGCTGTTGGTGAGCAGGATATCGATCCTGCCGAATCTCGCGATCCCTTCCCGCGCCACCCGCTCCGCTTCTCCGGACTTCCCGACATCCGCTGCCACCGCGTGAACCGGTACCCCGGTCTTGGTGGCGATCGCCTCCGCGGTGGCGCGCAACGCCGCTTCGCCACGGGCGCAGAGCACCAGCGACGTGCCTTCTCGAGCCAGCTCCTCCGCGACAGCGCGTCCCAGTCCCTTGCTGGACGCCGCCACCAGCGCGACCCGGCCGGTGATTCCGAGATCCATCAGTGCGTCCTCATCCCAGGACCTCGAAGCCTTCCCGCCGAGCTGCCGCGCCCAGGTGCCGATCGAGCGTTACAAATGGAAGGATTTTTGGGTCGAAATCCGCCAGTACGATGGCCGCCGCGAGCTGCAACGCGTCCGCGGCGCGCAAGGCATGGAGACGAAGCAATCGCATGGCCTGATCGCGCACCCGATCGACCGAGGGAACCTCGATCCACCCTTTGGCCGCTTCCTGAAGTAGCTCCGCCGCAAGGGCGCCGCCTGTCCCTGTCAACCGGCGTTCTCGCTCCAACCGGGCCAGCGCCGATGCACATTCCACCGGCGTCGTCCACCAGACCGCAGTCGCCGGATCGTCCCGCATGAGATCGGCCAGCATGCCACTTCGGCGTTCCGGCACCAGGAGGGGCAGCACCGCCGAGGAGTCCCAAAACCTCACCGGCCCTCCCGCCGCTCCGCGAGCAACTCGTCCACCGGACTCGGACCAGGCCCGAGCCTCGGCCGAGGAAGGTCGAGCCATTTGACGCTGGGCGGCCGCTCCGGCAGCCGCGCGAGACCTTGCTGAGCCAGCGCGATGACCCGGGCCGGCACCCCCCGCCCCACCCGGACCGGCACCAGCTGGGCGACCGGGACCCCTCGGTCGGTGATCAGCACCGATCCGCCGCCCTGGACTTCCTTCACTAGGGCGCTGAGCCGGTTCTTGGCGCTGGAAATGGATTCCGATCGCATCTGGCTATAATGGCCAAATTAAAATGGCCAGTCAAGCTCAATCCATCGCGACGCCGGGGATCAGCCCACCCGCCGAGTCCAGAGCACCAGCAGCCCGCATTGTTCGCTCGGGCCGCCAAATTCCTGGGGGACTTCGGCCGCGCTCCGGTATACCTCCACCGCCTGGAGGCTGGAGACCTGGACGAACTCTCGATGAAAGTCGGGGGGCCGCGACGAGCTTCCCGAACGATAGATCGGGGCGCCATCCAGCACGACGCTCATCCAGCAGGGGCCGCCGCCGATCGACGTGGTGCCCCGCCCCACCGCCCGCCATTCGAAGATCCAGGGCTGTTTCGGATCCTCGACGTAAGGAATCAGGCGCATTCCCGCAATCCCGCGGAGGACATCGGTGAGCCGGCGACCCTCCCACCGTCGCAGGTCGGTCGAATCGATGAACTTGCCGAATCCCAGGCGGCGGCGCTCCTCGAAGGCTTCGACGCCGATCCCGCGCGGGGCGCTCGGACGGGCCGTCGTCTCGATCGGCTCGAGCTGTTGCGCCTGTTCCCGTACCAGCTCCGCGTCCGCGGTGACCGTGTCGCCCCGTGTCAGCACCAGCCGGAGCCGGACCGGGCGGTAACCGATGATTCTGAAGAGCGCCACGCGCGTTCCGGCAGGTGCGTCGAGCCGGTACCGGCCGGCGTTGTCCGTCGTGTCCGCGCGCCCGGTCCCCTCGATCAGGACCTCGACCGCGGCCAATGGACGCCGCGTGCCATCCTCCCGAACCACACCGGTCACCGTCACCTGAGCCGCGAGGGGAGCCGCCCCGAGAAGGAAAATCACTGCGGTACTCGATCGAGTCATGCCTTCGCCCTCTACTTCTGCCTGAGATAGTCGTCCGATTTGTCGAGCCAGTCCTGCCGCGGCGGCGAGAAGACATCCACATCCAGTGTGTCCTCCAGCGCCTCCGCCTTATGCGGCACGTTGCCGGGTATGTGCAGCACTTCGCCGGCGCGCACCACCAGCGTCTCGGACTCGTCCTCCCCGATCCAGAACCGGAGCGCCCCCTCGAGAATGTAGGTGAGCTGCTCGTTATGATGGGAATGCCTGGGCACGACGCAGCCCTTCTTGAGATACACGTGCGTCAGCATCATCCGCTCGCCGGTGATGAGTCGGCGCTCGAGCAGCTCGTTGACCCGCTCGCGGGGCATATCGTTCCAGCGATGATGCGTGACGTGTCCGGGGCTGGGTGCCGGGTGCTGGGTGTTGGGCATGTCGCAGGGTCCAGGATTCGGGAGAAGGGGGCCCACTGCTAACTGCGAACTAACTGCTCACTGCTCACCGCTCACCGCTCACCGCTCACCGCTCACCGCTCACCGCTCACCGCTCACCGCTCACCGCTCACCGCTCACCAACTTGACACGATCCCCGCTTCAACGTAAGATGCTCCCACAATCGAAGACTCGTGGTCATTTGCCGCCTATTGCAGCCACGTTAAACAAATGCTAAAACGCGACGCCTGGCGGCCCGTATCGCCGGGCTTTTGTGTTTTGCCACCCGAAGGAGTGACCATGCTTCGCCGCCGTTCGCCGCTCATGCCGATGGCCATGTGCATGACCGTGATCCCCTCGGGGAGAGCGGCCAGGCGGATACGCGCGAGCGGAGGCAGTTAGCGGCCCACTCCCACGACGCGAAACTCGCCCCGGCCCTCTCCCACGAGAGGGCCGGGGCGTTTTTGTCTCACCACGCTCGGAGCACTCCATGGCTGATCGACTCATCGTCCTCAAGTTCGGCGGCACCGCCCTCGGCAGCGCCCGGCGCATTCGTATCGCCGCCCGGCGTTTGACGGCCTGGCACCGGAAGGGATTTCACACCCTCGCGGTGGCGAGCGCCACCGGTCACACCACCGACCACATCGCGCGCCGGCTCGCCGCCGTCGGTGCCGATCCGATCACCGACTCCGGATCGGAGACCGATCGCGCCCTCGCGACCGGTGAGCTGCTCTCGGCCGCCCTGCTTGCCGCCGCGGTCCAGTCCATCGGTCTTCAGGCAAAGAGTCTCTCGGGCCGAAGCGCCGGGCTCTCGGGGGAGGGCTCCTGGGGGGCCGGGGCTCTCGAGTGCTTCGATCCAGGCCCGCTGCAGCGGCTCTTCGCTCGGGGAGTGATCCCCGTCGTCGCCGGATTTCAAGCCGGAACAGCGTCGGGAGAGCTCATTACACTCGGGCGCGGAGCCTCGGACCTGTCGGCGGTCTTCCTTGCGGCGCGCCTTGGCGCGGATCAATGCCACCTAGTCACCGACGTGCAGGGAATCTCCGAGCGCGATCCTCGTCACCATCCGTCGGCCGGACCGCTTCGACACCTCTCCCCCGCGGCGCTTCTGGCCCTGGCGGAATCCGGCGCCAAGATCGTCGACCCTCGCGCTGCGCGCCTCGCCGTGGAGGAGAGCCTCACGCTCCGGGTGTACCGCTGGGACGGGAATCTGCGCGGAGATCCCGGCACGCTGATCGAGCCCGAGACACCCATCACACGGACCGCGTCATGACCGCGATCGCCGCCGTCGACGAGGCTGTTCCACTCGACGCACCGCTTCGACTCGAGAAGGGCGGCGTCATCCAGCGGTGCAGGGTGGGGCTCCGGCGCGTGGGGGATGGTGATGCGCCCGCGGTCCTCGTCCTGGGAGGAATTTCCGCGACCCGGCGGGTGACTTCGCTCCCGGGCGAGGTTCGTGCGGGATGGTGGGATCCGGTCGTCGAGGTATCGAGGGTGCTCTCGAGCGGAGCCGTGCAGCTCGTCAGCGCCGATTTCCTCGCCGGCGAAGGACTCTCTTCGCTTCCAGGGGACGGCGATCAGCTCACCACCGGCGACCAGGCCGAGGCGATCGCGCGCGCCTGCATCGCATCTGGGATCGAAACGCTCGCCGCGGTCATCGGCGCCTCCTACGGTGGCATGGTGGCGCTCTCGCTGGCGGCGGCGCGCCCGCAGTTTGCTGGACGGGCCTTTGCCATCTCGGCGGCCGACCGGAGCCATCCGATGGCCTCGGCGGCTCGCTGGATCCAGCGGGAGATTCTGCGCCTCGGCGAGGCCGCCGGAAGGCCCCGTGCCGGTGTCGCGTTGGCGCGCGCGCTCGCGATGACGAGCTATCGAACCGCCTCCGAATTCCACGGCCGATTCGGCGCGGGCCCCGACGGCGCGTGCGCGGTCACGGCGTATCTCACGCGGCGCGGCGAGGACTTTGCCGGACGGTGGACTTCCGCGCGATTCCGGCAGCTATCCGAATCGCTCGACCTGCACCAGGTAGACCCGTCCCGCATCGGCATCCCCGTCACTCTCGTCGGCGTAACCTCGGACACCCTCGTCCCCATTTGGCAGCTTCAGGCCTTGCGCGACGCGCTCGGATCCGGCGGGTCGCTTCACCTGCTCGACTCCCCATGGGGTCACGACGCCTTCCTCAAGGAGCCGGCGGCGATCGCTCGGCTCGTCGACCGTTTCTTGCTCACCTCTCTCAGGCAGCCCTGACCATGCACCCGACCACTCGTGCCGTGCGCGCGGGAATCGCGACTGATGCCGCCTTCGGCGCGGTCGTGCCCCCGCTCCATCTCTCCACCACCTTCAGCTTCGAAGGGCTGGGTCAGCCCCGCCAGTACGATTACACCCGGAGCGGAAACCCCACCCGCCAGCTTCTGATCGAGGCGCTGTGTGGTCTCGAGGGAGGCGCCGGTGGCATCGTGACCAGCAGCGGAATGTCCGCGGTCGCGCTGGTATTGCAGGTCTTCGGCTCCGGCGGGCTGGTCGTCGCGGCCCACGACTGCTACGGAGGAACCCGGCGGCTCCTCGACGGGCTCGCGCGACTCGGCATCCTCACGGTGCGGTACGCCGACCTCACTGTCGAGAGCGGAAACGAATCCTTCGGCGATCGTCCCCGCCTCGTCTGGATCGAAACGCCGAGCAATCCGCTGCTCAGGATCACCGACATCCGCGAGGTGGCGCGCCGGGGACGCGCCGCGGGCGCCCTGATCGCCGTGGACAACACCTTCCTGTCTCCCGCCCTGCAGCGGCCGCTCGACCTCGGCGCCGACCTGGTGGTGCATTCCGTTACCAAGTATCTGAACGGGCACAGCGATGTCGTAGCGGGCGCGGCGATCGCCGCCGGCGCAGCGCACGCGGAAGCGCTGTCCTGGTGGGCCAACTGTCTCGGCGTTTCGGGCGCGCCGTTCGACGCCTGGCTGGTCCTGCGGGGAATTCGCACCCTGCACGCGAGGATGGCCTGCCATCTTGCCGGCGCCGAAGCCGTGGTGGCGCTTCTCGCGGAGCACCCCGCCGTGAGGCAAGTTCACTATCCGGGGCTGCGCTCCCACCCGGGGCACCAGGTGGCGCGCGCCCAGCAATCGGGATTCGGTGCGCTGGTGAGTTTCGAGCTGCATGGGGGAGAGGAAACGCTTCGTGCATTCCTTGGCGCGCTCAAGCTCTTCACCCTCGCGGAGTCGCTGGGGGGAGTCGAGTCGCTCGTCGCACATCCCGCAACGATGACCCATTCGACGATGACGCCCGAATCACGCGCCAGCGCCGGCATTTCCGACCGACTGCTCCGGCTCTCCGTCGGCATCGAGCATCCGGCCGACCTCGTTGCGGACTTACGGACCGGGCTCGACCGCAGCCACGAGACGCGGGAGGCGCGCCGTGGTGCCCTGGTCTCCTGAGAAAAGAATCCGCGTATCGCTGCTCGGCGCGACCGGCCTCGTGGGTCAGGAGATTGCGCGCCGTCTGGTGGACCATCCATGGCTCGAACTCGGCGCAATTGCCGCCTCGGACCGGTCGGCGGGCCTCCGCTACGGACAGGCGGCTCGCGGCGGAGAGGGCGGATTCCCGGCGGCGCTGGCCAACCGTCGCCTGGTCCGTTGCGATTCCGACGAGGCCATGGCACCGATCGTCTTGTCCGCTCTCGACGCCACCGCTGCGCGAGAGATCGAACCCCGGTTTGCCCGGGCTGGCGTGCTGGTGATCAGCAACGCGAGCGCCTTTCGCATGGAGCCGGATGTTCCGCTGCTGGTACCGGAGGTGAACCCGGAAGAGTTGTCGCTCCTGGCGATGCAGCGCACGGGACGCGGTTGGAGCGGCGGCATCCTCTGCAACCCGAACTGCGTCGTGGCCATCGTGGGCCTCGCGCTGGCCCCGCTGCACCAGCGATGGGGGCTTCGCGCCGCGTCGGTCACGACACTGCAATCCGCCTCGGGGGCCGGATATCCCGGCGTCGCCGCACTCGACCTGCTGGGGAACGTTGTCCCGGGCATCGAGGGTGAGGAGGAGAAGATCGCCGCGGAGCTCGAGAAATTCTTGCGGCTCCCGAACGAAACTCGTATCGGCGCGCAGGTGCACCGGGTGCCGGTCCCTTCCGGTCACATGGCGTCGGTGACGATCGGCTGCGCGGAAGAGATTCGGCCGGAGGATGCCAAGGAACGGATGCGGAAGTGGGTCGGGGCACCGGAAGCGCGTGGACTCCCGACGCTTCCGAAGTTTCCGATCGTGGTCAGCGACTCTCCCGACCGTCCCCAGCCGAGGCTTGATCTGTGGGCGGGTGACGGGATGTCGGTCACGGTGGGTCGCGTGCGCCGCGACCCGGTGCTGGGACTGCGATTCGTCGTGCTCGGGCACAATCTCATTCGAGGTGCGGCGGGTGCCGCGATTGCGAATGCGGAGTTAGTGGTCAGGAGTCAGGATTCAGCAGTTACCCTGACTCCTGACTCCTGATCCCTGACTCCTGATCCCTGGTTACGGCGCCGCCACTGCCGCGGGCCGCTCCCCCTTGAGCCAGTAGCCAAACCATTGCCGGAGCCGACCGAGCCGGTCCACCAAGAGCCATGGCTCCCCGCTACGTGAAAGCTCGTGAGTCGAGCGAGGATAGCGAACCAGCTCCACCGGCACTCCCTGTTTCTTGAGCG
>Ga0184615_10002406_pt1 | contig 10027 bp, 4 predicted proteins | sample PLM4_65_coex_FD_133134 | JGI IMG/M metagenome (GOLD analysis project Ga0184615, IMG submission 133134) | Groundwater sediment microbial communities from an aquifer in East River, Colorado, USA - PLM4_65_coex | ecosystem: Environmental > Terrestrial > Soil > Riparian zone | place: USA: East... | reverse complement strand
CGTGCAGCGGAAGGGGAAGGACGAGATCTGGGATGCGTGCTTCGCGCGTGACTTCCTGTCCGGCGCCTGGCTCCGCGCCATGAAGGACACGGGGCGCGAGGGATGGATCGGCGCGGTGCACGACGCCGGCGTGACCGGCTATCCGGTACGGATGGTCGAGCGCAGCAACGCCGGCGACGAGAAGCTCCGCATGGAGATCGTGAAGGTCGAGCGAAGATCGCTCCCGGCCTCGCTGTTCGAGGTCCCCGCCGGCTACCGCGAGACGAGCATGATGGGGGCGATGGCGCAGACCCCCGAGCAGCAGAAGCAGATGGAGGACGCTCAGAAGAAGATGGAAGAGGCGATGAAGAACATGTCGCCCGAGCAGCGGAAGATGATGGAGAAGATGATGGGCCCGCAGGGGCAGAAGCCGTAGCGGCTCGGGACGCTCATCGCAGTGAGCGGGGGTCGAGGCCCTACGTCGCCGGGGCCCGCCCGAGCGCCTGCCGAACGGCGATCCCGAGCATCTCGACCGTATACGGCTTCCGTACGTACACGGTGACGCCGAGCCGCTGCGCCTCCTGGAGGCGCTCGGTCTCGGAGAAGCCGGAGACGATGATCGCTCGCTGTCGCGGGTTCGCCTGCGCGATCCGTTGGTACGTCTCGAGGCCGTCGATGCCCGGGTCCATGATCATGTCCAGCACGACGAGATCGACGGGGTGATCACGCACGAACTCGACGGCGTGCTCGCCGCTCCCGACCGCGTGTACCGAGTACCTGAGGTTCGTCAGGATCCGTCGGGCGAGCTCGCGCTGCTCCGAGACGTCGTCCACGACGAGGATCGACTCCCCCGCGCCGACGTAGTCGTCGACGGGAACCGGTGCGCGACGCTCGGCGGGAGCCTGCCACGTCACGGGAAAGCGAAGCTCGATCGAGGTTCCCTGGCCCTCGGCGCTCTCGACGTGCACGTGACCGCGGTGATCCTGGACCGTGCCCCACACGACCGCCATGCCGAGGCCGGTGCCGCTCCTCCCCAGCTTCTTCTTCGTGAAGAACGGCTCGAAGATGCGGGCCATGTCCTCGGAGGGGATGCCGATCCCGTTGTCCTCGACCCGGAGCACCGCCCATTCGACCTCGACCGGCTCGCCCGTCGCGCTCCCGGCCGCCTCGGTGCGGAGGTCGGTGCGGATGACGACGCGACCAACGCCGGGCACCGCTTCCGCCGCGTTGGAGACGAGGTTCAGGATCGCCTTCTTGAGGTGCACCGCGGAGCCCTGGATTCGCTTCGGACCGGGAGCGAGCTGCACCGAGAGCGTCACGTCCGGATGGAAGCTCATGACGCTGGCGTGCTCCGGCGTCGCGAGATACTCCGCGACCACCTCGTCGAGATCGAGGATCTGGTGGCGCGTGACCGCCCGGCGCGCGAGCGCGAGCAGATCCTGGACGATCGCCGCTGCCTTCTGCCCGGAGTCGCGGATGATCGTGAGCGGCTCGACGAGAGGGCTCCCGGAAGGCAGCTCGTCGATGAGCGCATCCGGGTAGCCGACGACGCCGACGAGCACGTTGTTGAGGTCGTGAGCGACGCCGCCCGCGAGGAGCCCGAGCGCCTCCATCTTCTCCGAGCGCGCGAGCCGCTCCTCCAGCCTGCTCCGCTCCTCGTCCGCCCTCTTCCGCTCCGAGACGTCCTGGATGACCCCGACGATCTTGTCGGGCTGTCCCGCCGGGTCTGCGACCAGCGCCACCTTCGCCTGGACGACGATGGGCCTGCCGTCGCAGAGCCGGTGCACGGTCAGCTCCAGCGCGCAGTCCTGGCTGGTCCGCATCCGTTCCTGGACGTCCCTGCGGAACGCGCGGAAGTCCGGGACGATCCGCTCGAGCACGGCGCGCGAGAATCGCGATTGCGTGGGGTCGAGGCCCAGGATCCTCAGCGCCTCCTCCGAGGCCCAGAGCGTCCTGGAGGCGACGGCGTACTCGACGTTTCCGACCTTGCCGATCGCCTGGGCGCGCTTCAGTCGCTCCTCGCTCAGCCGGAGCGCGCGGTTCGCTTCCTGGAGCGCGAGCGACAGCTCGGCGAGCTTGGCCTTCTCGCCCTCCAGCTCGTTCCGCTCTCGTTCGAGCCCGGTCTGGGAGCGTTCCCGAACGGACTCGTAGATGTAGGTCAGGCTCGCGACGAGGAAGAACGCGACGTAGAAGCGGATCCTCAGCTCCGCCGGATACTCATGGTGCGCGAACACGCCCACGGGCGCGTGGAGGACTCCGGCGATGAGGGCGAGCACGCCACCGCTCCACACGAGCCCTTCGGCCTTGCCGAGCGTGTAAAACGCGACGAGCGGGAAGCTGAACGCCCACATCAGCTTGTTCCCGTGGACGCCGCCCTTCGCCGCGAGGAACACGAAGAGCAGCCCCAGCACGCCGGTGTTCAGGCGGTAGACGATGAGGCCCTTCTCGAGGAATCGGAACGCCACCAGCGATGCGACGAGCCAGATCCCCGCTGCGAGGTCGAGCAGACCTTCCAGGACGTCGCGCCGGAGCAGGTGATGGACGCCGAACGAGAGGAGGATTCCGACCCCGGGGACGATCAGCACCGCGAACAGCTTCCGCTTGCGTCGCTCCTCGAACCCGAGATGCGGCCGCTCGAACAGGCCGAGGGTCGCGTTCGCGATCCTCCGCGGGATCGAAGGAGCTCCCACCATGCAGCCATGAGTACACGGAGCGGGGCCCTCTCGCGCTGCGCAGGGCGTCAGGCCGGCATTCCCGCCTCGACACGACCGGTCGAAGGGTGACGGCTGGCCCACACCGCCGCACACGTCCGCGGGCCTCCGTCGCCACCCGCGGCCGCGCCGGCGGTCCGTGCCTTTCGCGGCTCATCCTTCGAGCGCTTCCCCGTCAGCCCCCGCACCGGACGCAAACCATGCAGGTTCGGTCGATCTCGGCCCTCGGGGATCGCGCACCCGCCCCTGGATCCTGTGACGCCCCGTCAAAACCGAGGCACGCGATGGTGACGTGCGTTAAAAGCGCACACGGACGGGCGGGCCCTCGCGCGGCGCGATCGGCGCCCCTGGAGGGAGCAGCGCGTGCGCGGAAGCGAGGGGCTGGGCCACCTGGGACGGGTCGCGGTGCTGGACCGACACGGCGGGGCGCGCCGGGTGCTGCGCGCGCTCGCCGAGCTCGCAGCGGCGGGACGCGCCGGCCCGACCATCGCCGTCCACGCGCCCGAGCACCGCGGAGCCTCGTTCGTTCGCGAGGCCGACGAGGCGGTCCAGCTCGGGGAGCGGCTCGAGGATGCGTTCCGCGCGGCGCGCGCCACGACCGCCTGGCTCGGGCCGGCGTCGCTCGAGGAGCGATCCGCCTTCACCGACGCCTGCGTCCGAGCCGGAGTCGCGCCCGTGGGCCCGTCGTCGGAGACCCTCCACCGGCTCGTGGCACCGCGCGCGATCGCGGAGCTCGCGGCAGAGCTCGGCATCGCTCCGGAGGACGCCGAGGCGCGGGACGCCGCCACGCGCGTGGTGGAGGTGGCGGTCGCGTGCGATCGCGCCGGCACCGCCCACGCGCTCGGGACCGGAGATGCGTCGCTCTCGGTCGGCGAGGAGTCGATCGTCGTGGAGTCGCCCGCGCCCGGGCTCGGGGAGGTCGAGGAGGTCCTGCGGGGCCTCGCGGAGCGAACGCTCCTCATGACCGGCTGGACGGGCGTCGGCGTGGTCCGGTTCGCGGTGACACCGGGGAGCCGCAGGCTCGCGCTGCTCGCGGTCGACGCGTTCGCGCGGTCGGCTCCCGCCCTCGAGGAGGCCACCGGTGTGGACCTCGTGCGACTCGCGCTGCGGCTCGCGGCGGGCGGCGCGCTCGAGCGGCGGGCGCCCGCGCGCCGCCGGCACGCGCTCGCGGCGCACATCCAGGCCCGCGATCCAGAGGGCGACGCGGCGCGCTCGGGCCGCGTCGAGCTGATGCGGCTGCCTTCGGGACCGGGCATCCGCGCCCGTCCGACGCTCGCCGAGGGGGACGAGGCCACCGCGGGTGCGGTGCTCGCGACGGTGATCGCCGTCGCCGACGAGCGGGACGAGGCAGCCGCTCGGCTCGAGCAGGCGCTGTCCGAGTCCGACGTCCTCGTGCGCGGCAGCGCCACGTCCCGCGCGTGGCTGCGCGGGCTCCTCGCCCGGCCCGAGGTGCGGTCCGGCGAGGTCGGCCGCGGGTTCCTCGAGGCGCTGGTGCGCAGGGACCAGGAGCTCGTGCAGCTGAACCCCGATGTCGCGCTGATCGCGGCGGCCATCGAGGCGTACGAGGCCGAGCTCGAGATCGAGCGCGCGCGCTTCATCGCCGAGGCCCGGCGCGGCCGCCCGCGCGTCGGCCCGTCGTCGGGACGGAGCGTCGAGCTGCGCTGGCACGGCCGCCGCCACCGGCTCGAGGTTCGCCAGACCGGTCCCGACGCCTACCGCGTGGCGCCCGCCGGGGGCGCTGCGGTGGACGTCCGGGTCGACCGACTCGGCCCTGCGGAGCGCCGGCTCGGATGTCTCGGGCGGCGCTGGCGAATCCTCTGCGCCGTCGAGGGGCTCCGGTACCTCGTGGAGGTGGACGGGGTCCCGCACACGATCCGGCGGGAGCCGGCGGGGATCGTCGCCTCGCCGATGCCGGCGGTGGTGGTCGCGATCCCGGTCGCACCGGGGCAGCAGGTGGCCGCGGGCGACCCGGTCGCCCGCATCGAGTCGATGAAGGTCGAGATGGTGGTGACCGCGCCTGCGGCCGGCACGGTGCGCGAGGTGCTCACCGTCGCGAACGCCCAGGTGGATGCCGGCGCCCCGCTCGTCCGCATCGATCCTCCCGGCGACGAGATGGCGCCCTACGCCCCGCCACCGCTCGAGGTGCGTGCGGAACCGGCGCCCGAGCCTGCCTCGCCGATGATCCGCTATCTCGCCGCGCTCGACGAGCTGCGTGGCCTCGTGCTCGGGTTCGACGTCTCGCGCGCGGACTCGAAGCGGCTCGCTTCGCGCTGGCGCCAGGTGGCGGCGGCGGTCCGACCCGACGACGCGGACGTGCTCCGCGCCGAGGAGCAGGTGGTCCAGGCGTTCGCCGACGTCCAGTCGCTCTATGCGCGGGGGCGCCCTGTCGAGGAGAGCGCCGAAGGGCGCCCGCCGCTCGAGGAGCTGTGGCGCTACCTGCACGAGCCGGAGAAGCGGGGCGAGGGGCTCTCGCCCTGGTTCGTCGCGACGCTCCGCCGGGCGCTCTCGCACTTCGGACTCTCCCTCGAGGAGCCCGGACGCGCGCTCGAGATCGCGCTGCTCCGGATGCAGAAGGCGTACGAGCGCGCGGACGAGCAGCTCCCGCCGGTGCTCGCGATCCTCGAGCGGCGGCTCGCCGGCGAAGGGCTGCCGCCGGGCGGCGGCGCCGGGTCCCGCGCGCTGCTCGACGCCCTCGCGGAGCTGGGACAGGAGCGGTTCCCGCCGCTCGCCGACCTCGCGCGCGAGCTCCGCTACCGCCGCTTCGACCAGCCCGGGCTCGAGGAGGTACGCCGGGCGACGTACGTGCGCGCCGAGGCGGACCTCGCTCGGCTCGCCGACGCGCAGGGAGCGGAGCGCGAGGAGATCATCGCGCGGCTGGTGGAGTGCCCGCACCCGCTCGCGACCCTTCTCATCTCGCGGATCGCTGCCTCGGCGCCCGCGCTGCGCCCCCGGCTGGTGGAGACGCTCCTGCGCCGCTACTACCGCGCACGGCCGCTCGCCCCGGTGGTCGCGCGGGAGGCCGCCGGCATCGCGTGCGCGTTCGCCGACTACGCGCACGGCGGCGAGCAGTTCCGCGCGGCGGCGTGCTTCGCGCGGGCCTCCGAGGTCCAGCAGGCCGCACGGCACCTCGCGAAGCTCGCGGCGGAGGCGCCGCAGGGCCGCGGCGTCGCGTGCGAGCTCTACCTGTGGCACGAGGGCGCGCCGCTCGCGAAGGACGAGCAGGCGGAGGCGCTGCGGGCTACCATCGAGGCCGTGGCCTTCGGCGCGGCGGTCCGGCGCGTCTCGGTCGTGATCGGGTTCGGCGGACGCGGCCTCGGCCGTCAGGCGAGCCAGCAGCACTTCACGTTCCGTCGCAACGGGAGCTGGACCGAGGATCGCCGCTACCGTGGGATCCACCCGATGCTCTTCCGCCGGATGCAGCTCGTCCGCCTCGAGAAGTTCGACCTCGAGCGGCTCCCCTCGGCGGAGGACGTCTTCCTGTACCGGGGCGTGGCCCAGGGGAACCCGAAGGACGAGCGGCTCTTCGCCGCCGCCGAGGTGCGCGACCTCACGCCTGTGCGCGACGAGAGCGGGCGCGTGGTCCAGCTGCCGCAGCTCGAGCGCGTCCTGCACGAGGCGCTCGCGGGCATGCGGAGGTTCCAGGCGGGGCGCGCGCCCCACCAGCGGCTCGAGTGGAACCGTGTCCTCCTGACGGTGACGCCGCCGCTCGGGCTGTCGCCCGAGGAGATCCGTACGCTCGCCGAGCGGCTCGCGCCGGCGACGGAGGGGCTCGGCCTCGAGATGGTGCTGATCGACGCGCGCATCCCGGACCCCGCGACGGGTGAGCCGACCGAGACGCTGCTCCGCATCGTCGCCGGCGATCGCGGCAGGCTGTCGCTCCGGTGGGACGTCCCGACGGACCGGCCGCTCGAGCCGCTCGAGGAGTACCAGCAGCGCGTCGTGCAGCTCCGTCGGCGCGGCCTCGTCCACCCGTTCGAGATCGTCCGCCAGCTCGCGCCGGAGCAGCCGCAGCCTTCGGTCCCCCGCGGCACCTTCGTCGAGCACGACCTCGATGCCTCCGGCGAGGCGCTCGTGCCCGTCGAGCGTCCGCCCGGCAAGAACGCGGCGAACATCGTGGCGGGGGTGGTGACGAGCTTCACCGAGCGGTACCCGGAGGGCATGAAGCGGGTGGCGCTGCTCGGGGACCCGAGCCGAGCGATGGGATCCGTCGCCGAGCCCGAGTGCCGGCGGATCGCGGCCGCGATCGCGCTCGCCGAGAAGCTCGGCGTGCCGCTCGAGTGGTTCGCGGTGTCCGCCGGCGCGAAGATCTCGATGGAGAGCGGCACCGAGAACATGGACTGGATCTCGATCGTGCTGCGCCGGATCGTGGAGTTCACGCAGCGTGGGGGCGAGATCAACGTCGTCGTCACCGGGATCAACGTCGGCGCGCAGCCGTACTGGAACGCCGAGGCGACGATGCTGATGCACACGCGCGGGATCCTGGTGATGACCTCCGGCTCGGCGATGGTGCTCACCGGGAAGGAGGCGCTCGAGTACTCGGGGAGCGTCTCCGGCGAGGACAACCAGAGCATCGGCGGGTACGACCGGATCATGGGGCCGAACGGCCAGGCGCAGTACCGCGCCGCCAGCGTCGGCGAGGCGATCGAGCTCCTGCTCCGCCACTACGAGCACACGTACGTCGCGCCCGGGGAGCGCTTCCCACGGCGGGCGAGGACGAGCGACCCCGCCGATCGCGACGTGCGAAGCTTCCCGCACGGGCCCGCCGGAGGCGCCGGCTTCGAGACCGTCGGGGACGTGTTCAGCGCCGAGAAGAACCCCGACCGCAAGAAGCCCTTCGACATCCGCCGGGTGATCTCCGCGTGCATCGACCAGGACCACCCGCCGCTCGAGCGCTGGCGCGACCTGCGCGGCGGCGACACCGCCGTCGTCTGGGACGCTCACCTCGGCGGGCGGCCGGTGTGCCTCGTCGGCATCGAGTCGCGCTCGTTGCCGCGGCTCGAGTTCGTGCCCGCGGACGGGCCCGAGCTCTGGTCGGCGGGCACGCTCTTCCCGCAGTCGTCCAAGAAGATCGCGCGTGCGCTCAACTCGGCGAGCGGGAATCGCCCCGTCGTGGTGCTCGCGAATCTCTCCGGGTTCGACGGGTCGCCCGAGTCGATGCGCCGGCTCCAGCTCGAGTACGGCGCCGAGATCGGGCGGGCGGTCGTGAACTTCCGCGGTCCGATCGTCTTCTGCGTCGTCTCGCGCTACCACGGCGGCGCGTTCGTGGTGTTCTCGAAGACGCTCCGCGAGGACATCGAGGTGGTCGCGGTCGAGGGCGCGCGCGCGTCGGTGATCGGCGGCGCGCCGGCGGCGGCCGTGGTGTTCGCGCGCGAGGTGGAGACGCGGACGAGGAAGCACCCCGGCGTCGTCGAGGCGGAGAAGGCGGCTTCGTCGAGCGGCGCTGCCCCGCGGCTCGACGACATCCTGACCGCCGTCCGCTCGGAGAAGGTGGGCGAGGTCGCGGAGGAGTTCGACGCGATTCACACGGTCGAGCGGGCCCTGAAGGTGGGCTCTCTCGACCGGATCATCACGGCCCGCGAGCTGCGGCCGTACCTCGTCGAGGCGGTGGAGCGGAGGATCGCGGCGGCGGGCGGGTAGCGCTCTTACGCATTCCGAGCCGTGGCCCGGCCCGCGTCGTCGCCGCAGGCCGGGAGGCGGACGCGCATCCGGGTTCCGCGTCCAGGAGTGCTGTCCACCTCGATCCGTCCGCCGTGCGCCGAGACGATCTGGCGGCACGTCCAGAGCCCCAGCCCCGTCCCGAGCTCCGGCGGCTTCGTCGTGAAGAACGGCTCGAAGATGCGGTGAAGGAGCGCCTCCGGAATGCCGGAGCCCGTATCCCGCACGTCGACGACGGTGTCACCTCCGTCCGCCCAGACGCGGACGGCGATCAAGTTGTCGACCGCCGACGCGCTCAGCAGCGCCTGGCCGGCGTTCACGAGGAGGTCGACGAACACCTGCGTGAGCAGGCTCTCGCTGCCGAGCACCTGCGGAGTCTCCTGGAACTCGGTCATGAGCCGTGCGCGGTGCCGCAGCTCCGGGGATACGAGGCGCAGCGCCCGATCGACGGCGATGCGTACCTCGATCGGGACGCGATGCTCCTCGGCAGGTCTCGAGAATGCCTTGAGGTCCCGCACGATGCCCGACGCGTGTTGCGCTCCCGCCAGTGCGTCCTCCAGGGCCTCGGAGCCGTTGCGCAGCGCCTCCGCGAGCTTCTCGGGCATGCTCGGATCGACCGAGCCGGCGAGTCTGCTCGCGTCGTCGAGGACCCCCCTCAGGAAATCCAGGTTGGCGGCGATGGCGGCGAGGGGCGTGGCGATCTCGTGGGCGGCTCCGGCGGCGAGCATCCCGAGGGACGTCATCCGGTCGGCGAGCGCGAGGCGCGCCCTGAGGTCGGAACGGTACCTCGAACTCGATCGCGTCCTGCCCGCCTCCATGGCGTCTCCCGGCCCTGCCCGTTGCGCTGGAACTGTCACGCGGAGTGCAAGCGCTGAGCCACCCATAAAGACGCCTACCGACTCACAGTGACACCATGTGATCTATCGGGCGAGTACGTCGTGCATCAGCGCTCCGCGCTTCCTGCCGGACTCCCCAGACGGCCGGAGCATTTTTGACTCCGGGTCACGTCCCCGACCTCCCTTCGTTCATCCTTCGGCCGCTCCCGCGTCCGGCGCCGGAGCCGATCGTTCGCCCATGACCGCGGCGGCGAGCTGCGCCGGCACGTCCGTCTCCGGCGCAGACAGGACGCGGTCGATGTCCAGCAGGAGCACGAACCGCTGGTCCAGCTTCCCCATTCCGACGAGGTAGTCCACGTTCACGTGGGGGCCGAAGGATGGCGGCGGCTCGACCTGGTCGTCCGCGAGGTCCACCACGGCGTTCACGGCGTCCGCGAGGACCCCGAACGTCAGCGGCTCGCCCTCCACGAGCGCCTCGATCACCAGCACGCACGTCAGCTTCGTGGGCAGTCCATAGTCGGTCTCGGCAACCGAGAAGGACAGGACCTGCTGCGTCATCGAGCGCGCCGCGTCGCCAGGTGCTTTCATGGCGTACCCCCTAGAACCCCGGCGTCGCGTCGACGCTCGACAGGACGCGGCCTGTGCAAGGGCGCGGCCGCAGCCGGTGTCACGCGACCCTGAATTGTGGGTGAAACCCGGGGCCACCCCAACGGCTTCCGGGTGACGGACCTGACTCGGGAGTCTGCGAGAACCCCTGCCCCGAGGCACCATCCCATGGAGCACCAGGGGGAACCACGTACGCTGGGATCTCGAAACGACCGCAGCGCCTTGTCGAAGGGTGGGAGT
>Ga0184615_10002405_pt1 | contig 10032 bp, 8 predicted proteins | sample PLM4_65_coex_FD_133134 | JGI IMG/M metagenome (GOLD analysis project Ga0184615, IMG submission 133134) | Groundwater sediment microbial communities from an aquifer in East River, Colorado, USA - PLM4_65_coex | ecosystem: Environmental > Terrestrial > Soil > Riparian zone | place: USA: East... | reverse complement strand
TCCACATCCACTTCCCGGCGGGCTCGATCCCGAAGGACGGGCCGAGCGCGGGCGTGACCATCCTCACCGCGCTCGTGTCCCTCCTCACCGGCATCCGCGTCCGCTCCGACGTCGCGATGACGGGCGAGGTCACGCTGCGCGGCCTCGTGCTGCCGGTCGGCGGGATCAAGGAGAAGGTGCTCGCGGCGCACCGCGCCGGGATCAAGCGCGTGATCATGCCCGCCCGGAACGAGAAGGACCTCGTGGACGTGCCCGAGCAGGCCCGCAAGGAGCTCGATTTCGTCTTCGCGGCGCACATGGACGAGGTGCTGAAAGCGGCGCTCGAGGAGAGCCCGATCGGCCGCAAGCCTCCACCTCCGGAGCCGGAGGGCGAGAAGAAGCCGCCCCCGCCGAAGAAGCCGGAGGAGGTCCGCGTCTAGCGCACCGCCCGCGGCCGTGGCGCCCACCGCGCTCCTCACCGGCACGCCCGGCGCCGTCCTCGAGGCGGTCGCAGCGGCGCTGACGGCCGCGGGCTTCGCGCCGCGCCACGTGCCGATGGGCTCCGACGGGAGCGTCCGGCTCGAGATCGCGCCGGTGCGGGTCGCCGCGGTTATCCACCTCGGCCTCCGCACGCCTCGCGAGCTCGACGAGCGCCTCCGGGGAGACGCCGAGGCGACCGCGGCGGCGGGCGCGGCCGAGCTCGCACGCGCGTCCGGAGCGCGCCGGTTGGTGCACGTGTCGACCGTCTCGGTCTACGGGCAGCCGCGGAACCTGCCCTGCCGCGAGGGCGAGCTGAAGGCGCCGCGCACTGCGCACGAGCGGATCCGCTGGCGCGCGGAGCAGGCGAGCTGGGCCGCGTTCCGGCGCGGCGCCCCGCTCACGGTCCTGCGCCCCACGATCCTGTACGGACCGACGCTGCGCGGCGGGCCGGTCCGTGTGCTGTCGCTCGTGGCGCTCTTCAACCAGGGCAAGCGCCGGGTGCCCATCCTCCGCCGCGGGCCGGTGGCGCACCTCGTCCACGTGGACGACCTCGCGCGCGCCGTCGCCCACGTCGCGTCTCACCCGGATGATCGTGCGGTGGTCGGCCGCGCCTTCAACGTGGGCGACGACGCGCCGCTGCCGCTCGCCGAGCACCTCGACGCCGCGCTCTCGGCGCTCGGCTACGAGCCCGGCCGGATCCTCCCCGCCGCGCCGCGGCTCGGGGCGGCCCTGCTGTGGCTGTTCCGGCACGTTCCGGACCGGGCGCTCCTCGACCCCATCAACCGGCGGCTGGCAGCGCGCTGGACCGCGCTCGCGGGGCGCGTGGGTGCGTCCGCGGCCGCCGCCCCGCGCATCGATCGCGAGGCCCTCCACTGGATGAGCGCCGACCACTACTACGACACGTCGCGCCTCTGCGGCATCGGGTGGCGCCCGATCCACCCGGTGTCGACCGGTCCCGTGCGCGAGACCATCCGCGCGCTCGTCGCGCACGGGTTCCTGCCGGGCTCGGGCGCAAACGCCCTGCCCGCCTGGTAGTGCGGACGGCGCGTCACATCCCGGAAACGCGCCGAAGCGCAAACTGGCCGCCGGCCGGGCACCCGTGTCATAGTGGGCAACTCGGCTCCGCCACGGATGTCGCGATTTGCGATCCAGGGAATGACCGGCGATGTGGGGAAACGTGCGCGGCGCGACGAGTCAGCGGGGGCCGATGTGCAGCGGGTAGGTCGTGGAGACGCCCCGGTGATCCGGATGCTCGGTCGCTACGAGCTGCTCGAGCAGGTCGGGAGCGGCGGGATGGCCGTCGTCTATCGAGGGCGCGACACGGCCCTCGATCGCGAGGTCGCGGTGAAGCTCCTCCATCCGCACCTCGCCTCCGCGCCCGAGTCGCGGGCCCGCTTCTCGCGGGAGGCCCGAGCGGTCGCTCGGATCGCGCACCCGGGCATCGTCGAGATCTACGACTACTCGGGCGACGCGGCGTTCGAGAGCTACCTCGTGACCGAGTTCGTCCGCGGCCCGACGCTCCGCGGCTTCGCCCAGGAGATCGGATTCGGGTACCCCGAGGTCGCCATGCTCGTCGGCCGCGCGCTCGCGGACGCGCTCGTGCACGCCCACTCCGCCGGGGTGATCCACCGCGATCTCAAGCCCGAGAACGTGCTGGTGAAGCAGGACGAGCCGCCGGCCGTGAAGCTCGCCGATTTCGGCATCGCGCGGATCATCGCCTCCGAGGAGCGCATGACGATGACCGGTGCCCTCGTCGGCTCGCCCCACCACATGGCGCCCGAGATCGTCGAGGGGAAGGACGCCGATGTCCGCAGCGACGTCTTCTCGCTCGGCACGATCCTGTACTGGCTCTCCACCGGGAAGCTTCCCTTCGCGGCGTCGAACCCGACCGCGATCCTGCGGCGCGTGCTCGAAGGCGACGTGCAGGACCCCCGCCTCGCCGATCCCCGCGTAGCGGATCCGCTCGCGGAGCTCGTGCTGCGCTGCCTCGCGGTGGACCCGGCCATGCGCCCGCGCGGGGCCGTCGAGGTGCGGGACGCGCTCGACAAGGTCCTCGCCCAGGTCGGGATCGATCGACCGGAGGACGCCCTGATCGCGTTCCTCCGCGACCCGGCCGCGTTCCGCGCGGCCTTCCCTGCCCGCGCCGTGGCCACGCTGACGGCGCTCGGCGACGGAGCGCTCGTCGAGGGCGCGTCGGCACGCGCGCTCGGGTTCTTCAACCGCGTCCTCGCCCTCGAGCCGTCGAACGACGTCGTGCTGCGGAAGCTCGCCCGTCTGACCCGGCGGCGTCGCACCCGTCGCGTCGTCGCGGTGGCAGCGGGCGCGGCCGTCCTGGGCGGCGCGCTCGCGGTGGCGCTCGCCTTTCGCGAACCCCCCGCCCCGCCCCCCCTCGCCGTCGGCGCCCCTCCGCCCGAGCCGGCCGTCGTCGCGACGACGCCCTCTCGCGCCCAGGCCGAGCCGGCGGCGCCGCCGGCGTCCCGCACCCCCGCACATGGGGAGCCGCGCCCCGCCGAACCGCTCCGCGCCGCGCAAGCGCCGGGCCGGGCGGCGCTGCTCTCGATCCACGTGCGGCCATACGCGCAGCGGGCGCTCCTCGACGGCGTCGAGGTCTCGCGCGACGAGCAGATCGTTCGCCTCGCCATCGGACCGGGGAGGCGCCACCAGCTCCGGATCGAGCACGTCTGCTGTGCGCCGTTCGTGCGCGAGATCACCGCCGAGGAGGCGGCCGCCACGGGCGAGCTGCGGGTTCCGCTCGAGCCCCGGCCGGCCCGGCTCCGCGTCGACGGCGATCCCGCCACGCGGGTGTTCGTCGAGGGACGCGCGGCAGGGACGGCCGGGGACTCCCAGCGCTCGCCGATTCCGGTCCCGGTGCCGCCCGGCGGCGCGAGCGCGTACGAGGGCACGACCCGTATCCGGCTCGAGCTGGCGGGCGCGCCGACGAGTGACCTGAAGCTGAAGATCCGGGCCGGAGAGGCCGTCGCGGTCCCGGCTCCGCAGGCCGAGTCCGCCGGGGGTGCGCCGTGATCCCACTCCTGCTGGCGCTCGTCCTCGCCGCGCCGCCGGACTTCAAGCGCGCGCGGGACCGGTTCGAGTTCGGCGCGTACGCCGATGCGGCGGGCACGCTCCGCCAGCTCCTGTCGGGCGCGCCCAAGCTGACGCCGCGGGAGATGGTCGACGCATACCGGATGCTCGGCATCGCGGAGTACCAGCTCGGGGACAAGCTCGCGGCGCGGTCCGCGTTCGTGAACCTCCTCTCGCTCGAGCCGGACTACTCCCTCGACTCCTTCCTCATCCCACCGCCCATCGTGGAGCTCTTCGATTCGGTGAAGAAGGAGCACGAGCCGGCCCTCGAGCCGCTCCGCGAGCATCGACGGGAGCTCGCGGAGCAGCAGCGGCTCGCGGACGAAGCGAAGCGGAGGCTCCTGCTCGAGGAGCAGGTTCGCACCGGGCCTCCGAGCAAGATCGTGCGCATCGAGGAGCGGGTCTATCTCTTCAACTGGTTTCCGCTCGGCGCCGGGCAGTTCCAGAACGGGGACCGAGCCAAGGGGACCGCCATCGCCGCCGGCCAGCTCGTCCTCGGGCTCGTGAACGTCGCGGCCATCGTGCTGCACAACCAGATCGCCGACGACCGGACCCGGACCTGCATCTCCGGCCAGGCGGGCTGCTCCCGGCCGCCGTACAGCGACTCCGCCCGGACGCTCTTCAGCCAGATCGACGCGGTGAAGTACGCCTCCGCCGGGCTGTTCTGGGCGCTCTACGCGTACGGCGTGTGGGACGCGCACCGGCATTTCGTCCCACGCATCGAGACCGAGATCACCCCGAGCCAGGCGGGCGGGGTCCTGAAGCTCTCCTGGTCGTTCTGAGCAGCGAGCGAGGCGCCGTGGCGACCCTGATCGTGAAGGCCCCGGACGGCAGCGAGCGCGAGGTCGCGCTCGTGAAGCGGATCACGAGCGTGGGTCGCGACGCCGAGAACGACGTCGCCGTGGCCGACCCCGCGCTTCCGCGCACCGCGCTGCACATCCACTTCGACGGGAAGGACTACAACGCCGCCGCGCACGACGTCGCCGACATGACGGTGAACGGGAAGCGGCGCTCGACCTGTCGTCTTGGCCCCGGCGACCGGATCCGCGTCGCGGCCACCGAGCTCTTCTTCGACCCCGCGCCGCGCGCGCCCGCCGCCCGGCCCCAGGCCGGCCAGCGGCTCCTCGCCCTCGAGACGCTGGTGCGGTTCTCGGAGCGGCTCCTCGGGGCGCTCGACCTGGCGCGGCTCCTCGACGAGCTGCTCGACGCCGTGCTCGAGGTCACCCACGCCGACAAGGGCTTCCTCATCCTCTTCGAGGACGGCGAGATGACGGTGCGGGCCGCGCGAAACGTCGCGCGCGAGACCATCGAGAACGCGATGTCGCGCGTCTCCGACTCGATCATCCAGCGGGTGCTCGAGATCCGGAAGCCGCTGGTCGTCGCGGACGCCCTCCACGACGCCGAGTGGTCCGGGTCGAGCTCGGTCGTGAACCTGAAGCTCTGCTCGGTGATGTGCGCGCCGCTCATGCAGAAGGGCGACGTCTTCGGGGTCATCTACCTCGGAAACGACAACGTGGTCTCGCTCTTCGACGACCGCGCGCTCGAGGCGCTGACCGTCTTCACGGCGCAGGCGTCGCTGCTCGTCCAGAACGCGATGCTGCTCGACTCGCTGCGGCGCGAGAACGTCGCGCTGAAGGAGGCGGTGCAGTCGAAGCAGTACGGCGACCTCATCGGGGCGGGCGCCTCGATGCGCGAGGTGTACCGGCGGATCGAGAAGGTGGCCGCCACGGACATCTCCGTGCTCGTCTCGGGCGAGACCGGCACCGGGAAGGAGGTCGTGGCGCGAGAGGTCCACCGGCGATCACCGCGGGCGCAGGGGGCGTTCGTCGCCGTGAACTGCGGCGCGATCCCGGAGACGCTCCTCGAGTCCGAGCTCTTCGGCCACGTGAAGGGGGCCTTCACCGGCGCGGTCGCGACGCGGGTCGGTCGCTTCCAGGCGGCGCATGGGGGTACGCTCTTCCTGGACGAGGTCGGCGAGATGCCGGCCTCCCTTCAAGTAAAGATCCTGCGCGCCCTGCAGGAACGCGCCGTTACCCGCGTCGGGGACACGCGGCCGGAGCCGGTCGACATCCGGGTCATCGCCGCGACGAACAAGGTGCTCGAGGAGGAGATCAAGAAGGGCACCTTCCGCGAGGACCTGTACTACCGGCTCAACGTCGTGAAGATCGAGCTGCCGCCGCTCCGCGAGCGTGGTGAGGACCTCGTCGTCATCGCCAAGTGGTTCGTCCAGAAGTACGGGAAGGAGTTCGGGGCGCGCGTGCGCGGCTTCACGCCAGGTGCGCTCGTGGCGATGCGGAAGTACGCGTGGCCGGGCAACATCCGCGAGCTCGAGAATCGCGTGAAGAAGGCGGTGGTCCTCGCCGAGAAGGCGCTCGTCTCGGCCGAGGACCTCGACCTGCGGCCCGAGATCCTCGAGCCGATCCTCCCGCTCGCCCACGCGAAGGAGGAGTTCCAGAAGCGCTACATCAACGAGGTGCTCGCGCGGAATGGCGGCAACCGCACCAAGACCGCCAAGGACCTGGACGTCGATCCCCGCACGATCTTCCGCCATCTGGAGAAGCTCGAGGCGGAGAAGCGGGGCGAGACGCTGCCGGACGACGAGGAGGGCCAGCCGTGAGACGAGACACCGTCGCGCTCGCCGGCGCGCTGCTGCTCGCCGGCTGCCCCATCCCGCAGGCGGTGCCGGAGCTCGAGGGCGCGGTCGCGCCGCCGCGGATCGTGATGGCCAACTCGACGACGCAGATCGCGTACCCCGCGACGGTGATTCCCGTCGCGAGCGGTTGCGCGGCGCACCCGACCTTCGATCTCAGCACCGAGCTTCGCGATTCGGTCACGGACGAGTCCATCCAGGCGCGCTGGTTCGTGAACTACGATCTCGCCAACGGGTTCTCGCAGACTCCCCAGCACCAGCAGACGATCTCCGTCATGGACTCGAATGACCCGACGCTCCGGCGCACCGACACGTGGACGTTCGATCCGTATGCCTATCCGAGCTACACGGGAGGGGTCGGCTCCGCGGACGGTGCACTTCACGTCGTGGAGCTCGTCGTCTCGAACGGGTTCAGCGGAGGCGGGCCCCTCCCGAACCGGAGCCCCGCCGCGGGGTTCGAGGTCCAGCTCTACCGCTGGGTCTTCCTGAACGCGCCCGAGCCCGGCGGCTGCACTTCCGGCGCGGCCGGCTGCTGCCCGTAGGACTACGGAGGCTCGCTCGGGTGCGCCACCGCCCGGCGCGCCTCGCGCAACGCCGTGGCAGCGGTGCGGGCGAGATCCGCTTCCTCCTGCGCGAAGCGCTTCACGCGCATCGTGTACGCGCGGTGGACCGCGAGGACCGCATCGCGTGCGGCCCGGAGCTCCCGGATCCCGGCGTACTCGCGGACGTCGGTCGAGCCCGCGTCGAGATGGCAGCGATCGCCCAGATCCTCCATCCGCTGCTCCCACCCGCCCGCCCAGGCCTGCCAGCGTGCCAGGGCATCCGTTTCGCCGGCCTCGCTGCCGAGGCGCAGCGCGCGCTCGTTCTGCTCGCGGTTGAGCCCCTCCAGCTCGGTGACGCACACGCGCACCGTCGCTCGCGTGGGCAGCGCGCCGGACACGCTCGACCGGTGCGGTCCCCGCAGGTTCTTCACGACGCTGCGGATCGTCAGCCCCACGGCGACCCCGACCACCGTGAGGTAGACCACCCACAGGGCAATCCGGAAGGGTCGCAGGCGGGGATCGCGAGGTGCCATCGGGCCCGGACTGTGCCAAACGGCCGGGCAACCGTCCACCGCGGCGTTCCGAACGAGGTGGGTCCCGGGGGAAACCCGGGTTCGGTCAGCGGTCCCCGGCGAGCACGTCGAGGAAGGTGCACGAACGGCGGCTCGCGATCGCGCGGATACAGCGGACGTAGAACATCGGTCCCCAGAGTCGCAGGATCGTGAGCGAGTGAAGGAGCACGTCCTTGCTGGTGATGGTGCCCTGCACGGGCGCGACCGTTTGCATCATCGGTGCCGGCGCCGATCGGCAAGAACTCCCGGGCGAACGCGGCTGACATGAGGAGCTCCGGCACTCCGCCGGGGGAGACGGTCGTCTTTTCGTATCGGTCCACCCCTGAATTACAGGCTCACCCACCGAGCGGGGGAGCCTACCGGCGGCCGACCCGCCGCTCGAGCTCCGCGAGCGGCAGCTCGAACACGACGGGACGCCCATGTGGGCAGCGTGCCTTGAAGTCGATGCGGTCGAGGGCCGCGAGAAGCGCCCGCGCCTCCTCCGCCGAGATCTCCTCGTTCGCGCGGATCGCCGAGTGGCACGCCATGGTCGCGAGAAGGTCGTGGAAGGCGTCGTCGATGGCGCTCCCCGTCTCCACCTCCGCGAGCTGCGCCGCCAGGTCCGCGAGCAGGGAGGGAAGATCGGCGTTCCCCAGGACGGCCGGCGCCGCCTTCACCACGAAGGCGTCGCCGCCGAACGGTTCGACCTCCAGGCCGAGCTGCGCGAGCTCGTGGAGGCCTCCCTCGAGCGAACGCGCGGTCGCGGGAGGCACGGTGATGGTCCGTGGAAGCAGGAACGGCTGTACCGCAAGCGAGCGTGTCCGGAACGCCTCGCGCAGCCGGTGGAACAGGAGACGCTCGTGGCTCGCGTGCTGGTCGACGACGACCAGCCCGCCGCCCGGCGCCTCGCATAACAGGTAGGTGCGGCCGTGCTGTCCCACGTAACGCAGCGACGCGAAGTAGCCGTCCGGTCGGGGCGCTCCATCCTCGGCGGCGGCATCCGCGAGCGCGAGCGGCGCGGTCGCGCCGTCGCCCCGCGACTGGAACGGGAGCGTGGCCCCGCTGCCGAGGGGCGGGTGGACCGCACGCGCCCACGCGAGCACCCCCGCCGCGTCCTCCGCCGCCATCGCGGTGCCTTCCCCCGAACCCACAGCCGAAGCCTGGAGCGTGCTCGCCTCCGGCGCCCTGCGGCCGAGCCATGGCGCCGTCCGCAGCGCCTCCGATATGGCGCGGAAGACGGCGTCCTGGACCGCGCGCGGGTCGGCGAACCGGACCTCGTGCTTCTGAGGGTGGACGTTCACGTCCACGCTGCCGGGCGGCAGCTCCAGGAACAGGAGTCCCGCCGGGTGGCGCCCCGCCGGCAGCGAGCCCGCGAACGCGCGGAGGACCGCGTGCGCGGCGCTCCGATCGCGGATCCACCGGCCGTTCACGAACAGGTACAGGGACCGGGCGGTCGCCTCGGAGTGGTCGGGCGAGCAGACGGCGCCCCGCACCCGGATCCCTGCACGCTCGGCGTCGACCGTGACGAGGTGGCGGGGCGCGTCGCGTCCGAGGGCATGTGCCGCGCGCTCCGCGAGCGGCTCGCCGGCGCGTGCGGCGAGGACGAGGCGTCCTCCGGATCGCAGCGTGAACGAGACGTCGGCGCGCGCCAGCGCGACGCGCACGACGGCCTCGGTGACGTGACCGGCCTCCGCGGCGGACGCGCGCATGAACTTCCGCCGTGCCGGCGTGTTGAAGAAGAGATCTCGCACCTCGATCGTCGTCCCGCGCTGCCGCCCGATCGCCCCGATCTCCCGGACCGAGCCTCCCTCGACGTCGATGCGGGTGCCGTGGCCATCCGCCCGCGGAGCCGTGTCGAGCCGGAACCGGGACACGGACGCGATCGCAGGGAGCGCTTCCCCTCGAAACCCCATCGTCGCGATCGCGGCGAGGCCGGCGGCGTCGCGCAGCTTCGAGGTGGCGTGGCGCTCCAGCGCGAGCATCGCGTCGTCGCCGTCCATGCCACAGCCGTCGTCCGCGACCCGCACCAGCGCGAGCCCGCCTTCCTCCACGTCGACCGACACGGCGCATGCGCCCGCGTCCAGCGCGTTCTCGACCAGCTCCTTCACGACCGAGGCCGGCCGCTCGACGACCTCGCCCGCGGCGATTTGGTTCACGAGCCCCGGCGGCAGGACGTGGATGCGTGCCATCGCGCCTTCGTAGCACGCGGCTCCGACTCGGCCGAGAGACGACTCCCCGTTTCTATGTTTGACGGCGCTGCCACCGCGCGTCTATGACCGTCCGGGATGGGAGGGATCAAGCGCAAGCCGCCGGGCGGAAGAGCGCGCGCCGCGCCGAGGGTGCGGCCCGCCGCGCTCGGAAACGATCCGTTCGAGCGCGGCGCAGCGTTGCGCGATGACGCGCCGACCTCGACCCCGACCTCGACCTCGACCCCGACCTCGACCCCGACCCCGACCTCGACCCCGACCCCGACCCCGACCCCGACCGAAGCGGTCACCGCCCGCCTCGCCCACGTCGCCTCGGCGGCGGCCGACCGGCTCAACCAGGCGGAGCGGCAGCTCGATTCCGTCCTGGGCGGGATCGAGGGCCGTCTCGAGGACCTCGCGGCGCGCGCAGGGTTCGCGTCCGTCGAGGGCGAGCTCCGCGAGGCGCTCGCCCGGCTTCTGCCGGCGCTGCGGCACCGGCTGGGGACGCTCGGCGACCTCGTCCGGCTGCTGGAGCCGGCGGAGCACGTCGACGGGTACGGGAT
>Ga0184615_10002404_pt1 | contig 10034 bp, 10 predicted proteins | sample PLM4_65_coex_FD_133134 | JGI IMG/M metagenome (GOLD analysis project Ga0184615, IMG submission 133134) | Groundwater sediment microbial communities from an aquifer in East River, Colorado, USA - PLM4_65_coex | ecosystem: Environmental > Terrestrial > Soil > Riparian zone | place: USA: East... | reverse complement strand
TGTATTCTGAAGGACATCCTCCGCATCCTGGGGGTTGCCGAGCATCCGCAAGCCAAGCCGATAGATGGGACTGGAATACGTGTCCACGAGCCGCGCGAACTCGGCGCGGTCTCCGGCGATGAGGGCTTCCAGTGAAATTTCGGTCGGCATTGTCTTATTCATTTAGATGCAATTCACATAAAAAAGTTGCACAAATATCGTTGGTCTCGATACACCTTCTGCTACTCGACCATCATAGATTGTCAGGTCTGCAAAGTATACATCTCCGCTTGTGAATTCTGCAACTTTTTCAAAACTCCTGCATCCAAAGGGTGGTATCAAAAAATTTTACATGTCACTCTGAGGGAACCCATCGGGCGACTGACACGTGCACCTGGCGCAAATGCAGGTGAGAGTCTCGCTTTTCGTGGTAGAGACCCTTCGCTACGCTCACATCGTCCCGATGTCCTTCGGGAGGGTGACAGGACAAAAACAGGAGTATCAAACAAACATGGAAATGATCATTGACTTCCCCGGCGGCTCCCGTGTGGACGCCCACTTTCGCGGTCACACCGTTGCCACGGACCAACCACCCGTTGACTCTGCCCCGATGCCTTTTGAGGTCTTCCTGGCATCCATTGGAACATGCGCGGGCATTTACGTTTTGGGATTCTGCAAACAGCGCAACCTGCCCACCGAAGGCATTCGCATCATTCAGCGCAACCACGCCGCAATGAATGGCATGATGGAAAAGATCGACATCGAGATCCAGGTTCCGCCTGCTTTCCCTGCGCAGTATTATGACGCGCTGGTCCGCTCGGCGGAATTATGCAAGGTGAAGAAGACTCTTGAGCATCCGCCAGTGTTCGATGTGACCACGAAAAAGGTCGAGATGGCGTAGTTAACGGAGTCCAACGTCTCTGACGTTGCCGTTGCAAAGTCTGGTCCCCATACGGGGATGATAAGGCTTTGCACTCCAGAGCAAATTACAGGTAACAGGAAATAAATCATGGAAAAAGTACTCAACGACCAGATCGTCAAGCAAATCAAGGAAGCTTTCGCCGAAGTGAAGGAGCCGGTACAGGTATTGTTGTTCGGCTCCAAGGATAACTGCGACTACTGCAACGAAACACAACAGTTGCTCGAAGAAGTGACAGCGCTCCACGAAAAACTCGACTTGAGCGTGTACGACATTCAGGAGCATGCGGACGTTGCCAGCAAGTTCAACGTCACGAATGCGCCGGGCATCGTCATCGCCGCAAAAGACAATGCGGAAGTGAAGAATCTCGGCGTCCAATTTTCGGGGATTCCCTCCGGCCACGAATTCAGCACGCTCATCAACGATATCTTGATCGTCTCCAAACGTGACTCAGGCTTGAACGAAAAGACGCGCGAGTTCCTGCGCAATCTCGATAAACCTCTGCACCTGCAGGTATTCGTCACACCGACCTGCCCGTATTGTCCGCGTGCGGTGTTGCTTGCCCACCAGATGGCGATGGAGAACCCGCAGATGATCCGCGCCGAAGGTGTGGAAGCGACCGAGTTTCCCGAACTGGCGAACCGTTTCAACGTCCGCGGCGTACCGCAGACCGTGATCAACTCCGGCGCAGGTTCGCTGGTAGGTGCAGCACCGGAGCAAAATCTGCTCGCCGAGATCCAGCGCGCGTTGCAGAATTAGCATGAAAGGTTTCACCACGGAGATCACTGTGTTCACACGTGTGCCTGTGGCTCAGTGCAGGCAGGGAAAAATATAAAAGGACTCTGTGTTCTCCGTGTGCTCTGTGGTGAGGAATCAGGTATTGTCATGACAAAGAAGAAATATCGCCACCAACAACAAAGACCATTTCCAATTGTCCCGGTTGCACTCGGACTATTCCTGATCGGGTTTGCGCTTCTGGCGCTGGTCAAGCCAAACACTGAAAATAATGTCGCGAACACCGGAGTGGTGCCATACGCAGTCGAGTATGCTGCGCCGGAATTATCTCTTCAGAACATCAACGGGGCGACTGAGTCACTGGCAGATTACCGCGAGCACGTGGTGCTGGTCAACAATTGGGCGACGTGGTGCCCTCCCTGCAAGGCGGAGATGCCGACCCTGGCAGCGTATTACAACGAACATCAAGCCGAGGGTTTTACGATCATCGCCATCGAAGCAGGTGACCCTGTGGAACCTGTTGCAGAATTCGCACAGACTTATAACCTGAAATTTCCGGTGTGGCTGGACCCGAACGGTGCCTCGCTAAAGGCGTTTGGAAACGGCAGTCTACCCAACTCGTATGTGATCGACCGCTCGGGCACCGTCCGTTATGCGTGGACAGGTGAGATCAACAAAGCCATGCTCGAGAAGTATGTCACGCCGTTGCTCGCAGAATAAACAGTCAACGAAACCAATTCAAAACAGATGGACGATATTCTGTCCATCTGTTTTCTTTTAATCAAGTATCATCGAACAAAAAACCAAAGGAAAACAAAATGGAATCGATCCTTCTCATCATTCTTATCGGTCTGGCGGGCGGCGTGGCGGTGGGACTGCAAAGCCCCATGGCAAGTATGATCACACAACGATTGGGCATTTTTGAAAGTGTATTCATTATCCACATCGGCGGCGCGATCATTGCGTTGATACCGTTATTGATCTATGGCGGTGGGAAGCTGAATCAGTGGCGAAGCGTTCCATGGTACGCACTTGGCGCGGGGATCTTCGGTCTGGTGGTGATCGCCGCAATCAGTTATATGATTCCCCGGGTCGGTGTCGCGGCATCCATTACGACGGTTGTAGCGGGTCAACTTTTGGTGGGTATCATCCTCGACCACTTCGGTTTATTGGGGGCTGCGGTCAAGCCGCTTGATATTACGCGAGTGATTGGAATACTTGTTGTATTATTTGGGGTTTGGCTGACGGTGAAGTAGTTTTTTACCACAAAGGGTCACGAAGTTTCACCAAGGGGAAAAACAAAACCTTCGTGGTGAATCGTCTCACTCCATCGTCACGATCACTTCGTGGATGAGATGTGCGTATCGATTCTGTAACCGGATAAAGTGACTCTGGATCGCGTCTGCTTCTGAACCTTCGGGGGCGAGGAAGCGTCCGCTTTCCACGCCCTGCCGCGCGATCTCACGGCATACGGCTTCGGTGATCAACTCGGCGAGCAGGACCTGTCCCTGCTTGGATGTATCCAAACGGTGTTGACCATCAAGATAGCGTTTGACGGAAGGAGCGGCAGTGGCGATAACGATCATTGAGCTGACCCGATCCAGGTACACGCGTTGACGCGGGTCCATTCTGTCGTCGAAGCGGATGTCGGTGAAGAGTCCGTGGTGTTTCCTGGGTTGGGTATCTTCGATCGCTTCCTTCCTCGACCGGACCTGCACCAGTGCCTGGGCTTTGTGATCGCTCATATAGGCTGTTACCACGCCCTCGCTACCGACTTGTTTCCCCTCCACCTGAACTTTTGCAATGCCAATTTCGGGATGGTCCTTCAAGGCTTTGACCTGCACTTTGGGAGTCAGCACCTCCACTTCAGGGTTGTCAGAAACGATAAAGACCATTGAACCGTCATACAGCCTGCCGGAAAGTTTTGCGTGCAACGTCAGCGTGACCATCTGTCCCGTTTGAACAAAAACCCGTCCGGGAACAAACTCAAGTCCCGCGGGAGGCGGTTCGATCCCCCTGCCAGCCGAAGGTTGATCGCTTAATTCGGAGGAGGCAATGACATTCAATTCGCGGATCGTTTTGTCGAGTTTCTTGCGCAGGCGTTTGTCCAGTTTCATCTGCTCGTCCTGCATGGCATGTTCGCGTTCGACCTGCACCAGCGGTTCGATGCGACTCTCCACCGCATGCTTCAACGCTTTTGCAAATGGCAGGGTCCAATTGATGCCATCGCGCGTGGCGGTGAGGACGGGTTCATCGTTCTTCATGAGGTCGTGTAAATAATCGCACTCGAGCGAACCGTAGAAGAAAGACGCGTACGGGTCGTTCTCGAACTTGAGCATGGTCAGCGAAATGACCGTGGACTGGCTGATGACAAGCAAGCCTGCATCGGCGTAGTCGCCTTCTTCGCCGCGTGTGGAGAGTTGAATATTCGATCGCAACAACTGCAAATGTGCCGAAGCCGGATAGCCTTCGATCTCAAAATTTTCGTCGAGAACTTTTTCACCCATGGGTGGTTTGTAGGAAAGGACGTGCTCAACTTTGACCTTGTCTGCCCCCACGAGAGCGCGCAGGATGATCAGGCGTGATGGATTACCCATGATCGTGCGGAGCTCAAAATGTCTTTGCAGGTAGTTGCGCAGGTTCTCGAACTGCGGCACTTTGACATCCTCGCGCGAGAGGATGATCTCGATCACGGTGCCATTCCCATCGGGAATCCCATGTTTCGTCCTGAGTTCCCTGGTTGCCGGGATGGGTTCATTCAGATCGAAAGTGGGTACGCCGTCCTTGAGCAGGAGCGCACTGCGATAAAGCATCTCGTCTCGAATCGAATTGACATATCCGTATCCCAAACCGAAGATGGCATCCTTGAGTCCGCGCCCCCACATGCCGCGTACGTGCTTGTCCTCCTTCAATCCGCTGGTGGCTTCGCCGTATGTGCCAACGACCTTGTCCATGCGCGCGTCGTCCATGCCCTCGGCGAAATCGCGGACGCGGATCACGGAATTCTTGTGTTTCCTCCAAATATCGATGATGATCTCACCGCCGACTTGCAGACCCGCATCCTCGAGGCGGGAATAGCTGTCGTTGCTGTTGGTGATGATCTCGACCAACGCGCGCAATACATCCTTGCGGATCGCCTGGTCCGCCTGTTGCAGGGCTACCCTGTCAGCATATTGGAGTTTGCGGCTTATCGCCATTCCTTGCCTTTCTTTATTTCTTAACCATTAAGAATGCCAGAACCTAAACACATCCCAAAAAAACTATTTCTTCGTTTTCTGTGCCTTCTTCTCAACTTGCTTTGTTGCTGAACCAAGCAGGTATGAAAACTTTTCTTCACAAAACTCTAAAAAGGTCAATAAGTCGCTGCGGTCGTGGATGTTCACGTATTCCTTGAATTGCTCGAGGTTCCTGGCGAGCGTCGTTGGCGGGGATTCCATCGTGCAGAGCAATAAACTTCTAAAATCAAATTCGTTGAGCGGCAATTTCCTGGTGTAATGTTTATATGCGTCGGATGCCTCGATCGAACGGACGTATTTCCGTGCGTGCGCTTTCAATTCCGGGTGGACGGTTTCGACGGCAGGAACAGCAGCAGTGGGTTTTATCGGCTTTGGCTTTGGCGCAGGGACAGGTTTCATCGGCTTGCCAAGCGACTTCTCGACCTTCTGCGCGCGTTTGATCCCTCTTGCCGTGATCTGGAATCCGCTGGTTGCGTTTCCACGCAGGTAACCTTTACTTTTGCAATCACTCCAGCGCCTGCTGACAATCCCGGAATCAGGCCATTGCGGGTACTTCCGTAGAGAGAATCTTTTGGGGAACAACACAAAGCAAGCCGAGATAATGTCTTCAGAGGTGATCCCGGATCCCTGATTATGGAGGTAATAAACAGAGTACACCACGAGATCGTTCAGGGTGATCCTGGAGTAGATATTAGGGTCAAATTTTGGGGGCTCGATATTTTTGCTCACGATTTTTCTCTACATAGAATCTTACACCAATTTCGACACCACAACAGATAACGATTTTCCTACACGCCAGTCAGATATCTGATCCATGCATGGTCAGGCGAGGTTGCCGTCAATGCCCAGGAGAGCCAGGCGCGGCGTTCGGGGTCGAGATGCGGTAATGCCTTCTCGAAATCCGTCTGGTCTTTAGCGCGCTCATGGTTGCTGGTGTTCCTACTTTTGAATAACAGGACCAATTCCGGAGCAAGATAAGGGATGCCGTTTTCGCTCATCAGACTCATCTTTTCTTTTGAGCGCAGAATAGACGGCTCGCGGCGATAACGCCACACATTGTCCATGTCGGTGAGCAATATGTCAATGAAATCATCTCCGCGATGCGCGTGGACTTGATGGCGCGGCAACTCAAGCCGCATTTGCGGGGGCCACGACTCCAGCCGTTTCTCATGCGGCGTGATCAACTTCCAGCCGCGTTCGGTCATGTATTTTTGCAATTCCATCTGGGCACTGCGCGGCACGAGGATATCCACGTCGTGATGCATGCGCTGGACACGTTCCTGAAAAAGATCAAGTGCCCAACCGCCGGCAACATACCATTCGAAAGGTGCGTCCTTCAATTCATTGGCAACATCCTCTAATTGCGAAAAGCCATAATGCTGAATCCACCAATTGCGTGCGTCAGGTAACAATTCTGAGAAGAGGACGGATTTATCAACAGTTGTCCCTGTTTTCTTCATAGAGACTTCATCGCGCGCTTTGTCATTGTGACGCAAATAGTCACCGATCAAAACGAAATCGTACCAATCCCCCACTCCCGGCTCCAGGATGAACAATTGGAATGAACCGGACTCATGCCGAAAGCGTTGAAGTGGACTCTCGGTGAATCCATCCACGATCTGATAACCCAACGTCTCCAGCCTGGACCTCGGACCCATCTCCATTGGAAAGGGCCAGACCGCCATCCCAACGTCTACGCACGGGGAGCCGTGCATCCCAGGCACGCTGGTCGCGCCGATGTGCTGGATCGACTCCACGATGCCGCCGTCTGTGACCCTACCCAAGGTGTTGAGAAGTCGCGTACGTTCTGATTCGTATTGTTCCTTCCAATTTGTAGAATACATAAAGCATCATCCCGTTGAATATTTATAAGTCACAGCCGAATAAAACTCTTTCAAAAAGCGCGAAGGGACTTTCGCCAGCAGGCGCGGTTCGCCAAATCCCACGCGGGGAGCGAGTGTGCTGTAGGTTTCAAAGGTCAACGGATGTGGAACCCATGGATTACCCGAGTCCACGTTGTATTCGATCAGTATCAACGCGCCGTTCGGCTTGAGAAATCCATTCACGTGGCGCAGGATCTTTTCCTTGTCCTTGAAGAAGTGCAGGGAGTTTGCCATTACGATGCCGTCGAGCGCAGGGATGTCCAGGGGGCGGGAAAAATCTTTGTTTAGCGGAATCAGGTTGCGGGTCGTATGGAAGCGGGCGCGGTGGGAATTCTCCAATTCTCGAAGGGACGATTTATCTTTATCCACCGCGTAAATGACGGCATCCGATCCCACCAACTCACGTAATGCCAGCGTGAACGCGCCGCTCCCCGCGCCAAAGTCCGCATAGACTCCGCCTTGGGGCAAATTCGCGGGAAATGATAAATTGACGTGGTCTTCGTGATCCATTGGGGAATGGTATCATACAGCTCATTTCAACGTACAGGATCTTGCATGTCATCAAACACAGAACGTCACGACCCCTACGCGCCGTTGCGCTATCGCGATTATCGCTTGCTGCTCACGGGGCGTTTTATCACTTCGTTCGCCAGTGAAATGCTTTCGTTCGCCATCGGCTGGGAATTATGGCTGCGCACTCATAGCGCATGGGCACTCGGCATGGTTGGATTGGTACAGGTCATCCCGGTGATCCTGCTGTCGCTGCCTGCCGGTCATGTGGCAGACCAATACAATCGCAAACGTATCGTCATCATCACAGAACTTTTTCTGGCATTGTGTGTGATCGGGCTGGCATGGTTATCCTACACAGAAGGACCTTTGGCTTTGATCTATCTGTGTCTATTGGGAATCGGTATCGCGCGTGCATTCAACGACCCGGCTTCTTCGACATTGCTGCCTCAGACCATCCCACCTGAAATGTTTTCACGCGCCGCCACATGGAACAGCAGTGTCTGGCAATTCGCGTCCATTACAGGTCCCGCGGTTGCAGGTTTGCTCGTGGGCTTTTTCAACACAGTGACTTTTATCTATGTATTTGGCGCTGTGGCGGCGATCACATTTTGTATTCTGGTCACGTTCATCAAAGGCAGACAACTGGCGCTGGCACAAAAATCAGCGACATTCGATTCGGTGCGTGAAGGACTCCGCTTCATGCGCAACACAAAAGTGATCCTTGCGGCGATCACACTGGATATGTTCGCGGTGCTGTTCGGCGGTGCGGTGGCCTTGCTCCCCATCTACGCCACGGATATTCTGAAAGTGGGCGCACAGGGCATGGGCATCATGCGCGCCGCGCCATCTGTAGGCGCGTTGATCATGGCATTCTCGCTGGCGCATTTACCGCCCATGAAAAAAGCCGGGCAGACTCTCCTGCTGGCGGTGACAGGCTTCGGCGTGGCAACGATCGTCTTCGGACTTTCCACCAACTTCCTGCTTTCGGTGCTCATGCTCGCGACACTCGGCGGATTGGATAACATCAGCGTCGTCATCCGCAGTACTTTACTGTTGACCCAGACTCCCGATGAAATGCGTGGACGAATCTCTTCGGTGAATAGCATCTTCATCGGAGTATCGAATGAATTGGGAAGCTTTGAGTCTGGCTTTGCCGCGGCGTTGTTCGGTCCGATCATCGCGGTGGTCGCGGGCGGTATCGGAACGATACTGGTCGTGCTATCGGTCGCGCGCATCTTTCCTGAAATGGGGAAGTTAAAAACGCTTGATGTGCCCAAAGAGATGGCTTAGTCATTCCTTGCGGACCACACCTTCGCGCCAGGCATATACCGCGGCTTGAGTTCTATCTGCCAGATGTAGTTTGCTCAGGATATTGCTCACGTGCCCCTTGATGGTCTTTTCGCTCAGCACCAGTTTCGCCGCCATATCCGCATTGGACATCCCATCCGCGATCAACTTCAACACTTCCAATTCGCGTTCACTTAATTCAGTAAACGGATTCAAATTATCTTCGCGTTTGCCCTGCAATTCCTTGATGACACGCGCCGCCACACGCGGATGCAACACCGCCTCCCCCGCCGCGGCTTTCTGCACTGCTGAAGCCAATTCCTCCGCGCTCACATCTTTCAGAATATAAGACAACGCGCCCGCCTTCAACGCGGGGAAGATATGTTCATCTTCATGATATGAAGTCAACACCACGATTTGCGAACGAGGGCTGACCTGTTTGACGCGCCGCGTGGCTTCGACGCCGTCCATGTTGGGCATGATGAGGTCCATCAGGATGACATCGGGGATCAACTGCGCCGCCAGTTGGATCGCTTCCTCGCCCGAACCCGCTTCGCCCACGACCGAGAGGCCTGGTTGCGTTATCAGAAATGCCTTCACACCCTGACGCACCATCGCATGATCGTCCACCAATAACACTGAAATTGACTCAGCCATCACGACCTCCTCACTTTAGCGACAACCCGCGTCCCTTTGGATTTTTCACTAACAACTTCAATTTTCCCGTTCACAGCAATTAATCTTTCCTGCATCGAATCCAAGCCAATACCTTTGGCGCTTTGCTTTGAATCGAAACCGATGCCGTTATCTGCGATGGTCAATGTCACAGCATTTTCATCCGCTTTCAATTCGACCATGACCTTGTCCGCTTTGCTGTGACGCGCCACATTCGCCAATGATTCCTGCAATACTCTGAACAAAGCCTGCTCGACTTGCTGATTCATCGAGATCGTTGCATCAATGTTCATTTCAGACACGATATTGTTCTGGCGCGACCATTCATCGACATGGTCGCGAATGGCATTTGCCAGAGCCTTGCTCTCCAAACCTGGCGGACGCAGGGCGCCGATGAGCGTGGTCAACTCTGCACCCGCCTGCTGTGCGAGTCGCTCCGCTTCGATCACAGATGAGTACGCTTTATCAGTTTCAGATAAAGCCGTCCGTGCCGCGCTCAACTGCATCGAGATGGCAAAGACCTGTTGCTTCACCGAGTCGTGCAGGTCACGCGCCAGGCGGTTCCGTTCCTCCACGACTGCCAGTTCCTGCAATTTTTGCTGCGTCTCCTTGAGTTCATCCACCAGCCGCTGGTTACGTTCGCTGGTCAACTCGGTCTGCTGGACCGTATTCCCCAGGATGGCACAAACAATGAATACCGAAAGATAAAAGAAGACAGCATACAACCCATCCCAGCCGCGACTCATTAAAGACACTGAACTTGTGATCAAAAAGTAGAAAGCTACCCACACTGCCGCTGTACGAATG
>Ga0184615_10002403_pt1 | contig 10036 bp, 8 predicted proteins | sample PLM4_65_coex_FD_133134 | JGI IMG/M metagenome (GOLD analysis project Ga0184615, IMG submission 133134) | Groundwater sediment microbial communities from an aquifer in East River, Colorado, USA - PLM4_65_coex | ecosystem: Environmental > Terrestrial > Soil > Riparian zone | place: USA: East... | reverse complement strand
TTGAACTCTGAACGGATCTTCTTCTCATACTGGAGCGATAAGTGCTGGCGGATTTAGAACGGCTTGTCGAACTACAGCGGCTCGACTCAGAGATCGCCGAGGTCGAGGCCGCCGCCGCCGCCATCCCGGGCGTGATTCGAAGGATTGAGGAGCAGCTGATGAAGGCTAAGGCCGCCCTCGATGCGGTGACGGCGGAGACGGACAGGATGAACAAGCTTCGCCGCCAACAAGAGCGCGAGTTGGAGGAGGTTACTGACCAGCTCAAGAAGCGACAGAGCCGGCTCTTTGAGATCAAAACCAACCAGGAGTACTCCGCGGTCCTCAAGGAGATCGAGGGGTTGAAACACAAGGTGTCGGTCTTGGAGGAAGCGATCCTTGTGCTCCTCGATCAGATCGAGGTGGAACTGAAGGCTCGGGCTGAGGAGGAACAGAGGGTTCGATCCAGCGAGGCGGAGGCCCTCCGGGACACACAGCGAAAGGAGGCCGAGCTTCGGCAGCTACGGGGCCGGCTATCTGAGCTACAAGGGGCCAGGAAGGGCCGGTCGAAGAATGTGGAGTTGTCACTGCTGCAGCAATACCTCCGCCTCCTCAAGAGTCGTGCCGGCCTGGCCGTGGCACCGGTAAGGGATGGTTCCTGCGAGGGCTGCCATGTGGCCCTGACCCCTCAGTTGTATAACGAGGTGCGCCGGAACGAGGAGATTCTGACCTGCGAACGGTGCGGTCGCATCCTCTACTGGAGAGGATAAGGTGGGACCGGACAGGATCTGCGCCGCCCTCCGGCGACTGGCGGCAAGGGCCTCCACGGATGTCGGAATATCTCCATCCCCACACCTCTCTTCGAAGGATCGAGCCGCCCTGCTGGAGGCGGTGGAGCTGATTGAACGGGCGTACCCGCCTTTACCCTCACGCGCGACAGGGGGACTGCGCCTCGTGATGAACATCGACGGAGCCTCTCGCGGTAATCCGGGGCCTGCCGGGATCGGCGTCATGATTCGGGAAGAGGGCGGGCCGCTGGAGCGGGAGCTCTGGAAGTACATCGGCGAGGCAACCAACAATGTCGCCGAATACGAAGCCCTCCTCCTCGCCCTGGGCGAGGCGGGCAAACTGAAGGTGGCAAAGGTCACGATCCGGTCGGACTCCGAATTGGTGGTGCGGCAAGTCGAGGGTCGATACCGGGTTAAACATCCCCGCCTCGCCAAGCTCCACTCCCAGGCGTGCGACTTGATGAAGGCCCTTCCATCTTTCCACATTGAGCACGTCGGTCGCGAGCGGAACCGTCAAGCGGACGCGCTCGCCAATCGGGCTATCGATGAAGCCCTGGCCGCATCAGGCCGAGACCAAGGGCGAACCTGAACGGACGGTGGCCAGCCCGTTTCACTTTCGGGCGGCCGCCCACTTCCAGGTGGCCGACTCCGCCAAGCTGGTGCCGCGGGTCGAGTTTGCCAGATGAAGAAGAAGGGACCATTTACGGAAGGTGCTGAGCGGAAGAGCCCCTCTCGGTGCGGGGATATTCTCCCAGGGGCCCTCGAAGGACTGGGTCTCGGCGGGGTGATTCGCCATCTTGCCCTGCTTAGGACATGGGAGCAGGCCATCCCCTTGAGGATTCGGGAGCGGGCGACCGTTGAAACCTTCAGAGAGGGGCGACTGTACGTGTGCGTGGAGGATCCGATCTGGCTACACGAGCTCCACATGCTGCGCCACAAGCTGAAGGTAATGTTGAATAAGGAGCTTGGGGAGCCGGCGGTGGAAGAGATCATCTTGAGGATCGGCCGGGCTTCCCGCCGTTCGGCCCTCGACACCCCAAAAGCCCGCGTCCACAAAGCACCACCGGTGCCGTCGAGCGGGGCGGAGGAGCGGATCAAGGAGCTGCTCTCCCCTTTCGAGGAGCGGCCGTATCGCGATGCCTTGGAGCGGCTGATTCACCGGTGGGCAGCGAGGTTTATCTGACACACCTGTTGCAGCATCTCAACACCTGCGCACATCCAATAGGCCATCCTCTGGGGGGTAGCTTTATAACTAATTGGATTTACTGTTGTTGTATGGTTGAGTTTCGCTCCCCATTCAATAGGTGATTGGTACATCGCTTGCATAAAACCTCTTAGTGCCTTGTCGCCAAGTTGCGCCTTGAGCCGTCGGATTAGGTGTTCTTGTCCTCGAGTGCGGGTATATTGAGATCACCTGGGAGGGGATATTGAGCCATCAGCGGACGATTCAGAAGATAGCGGCCTGCGAAGGGATAGGACTTCACACTGGACAGCCGGTCCGAATGAGCCTCCGTCCGGCCCCGGCCAACTCCGGTGTCGTGTTCAAGCGGATCGATCTTCGGGACGCGCCGACCATCGAGGCTCAGCCCGCGAACATCATCGATGTTCATCATGCCACCTCTATCGGGAAGAATGGGGTGAAGGTGAGGACGATCGAGCACCTGATGGCGGCCTTCGCCGGGATGGGGTTGGACAACGTGTTGGTGGAGCTCGACGGCGAAGAGGTCCCCGTCATGGACGGCAGCGCTGCGCCGTTTGTGGAGCTGATCAGGCGAGCGGACCTGCGACGCCAGATGGCACCCAGAACCTATCTCAAGGTGAAGGAGCGTCTCGTCGTTGAGGACGAACGCCGCAGCATTCAGATCGTTCCCTCGGAGCGACTTCAGGTCATTTACACGATGCGCTTCGACCATCCTCTTCTGGGAGAGCAATCGGTCGCATTCGATCTCTCCCGCGAGACGTTCGTCCGCGAGATCGCGAGTTGTCGGACCTATGGGTTCGTCAAGGATGTCGAAGAGCTTCGCGGACGCAATTTGGCTCTGGGTGGCTCATTCGACAACGCGGTAGTGATCGGCGAGGCCGGGGTACTCAACGGCGATCTCCGCTTCCGCGATGAGTTGGTCCGCCATAAAGTGCTGGATCTCCTGGGAGATCTATATCTTCTGGGCCGACCTGTTGTAGGGACTGTCATCGCCCACAACGCGGGCCACCTTCTCCATACCAGGCTCGTGCAGGAAATCCAGCGTCACCTTGACCTTCAGCAAGTGGCCCCCGCTCGGAATAGTGTGATCGAGCGATGGGCAAGGCCGCTGCTTCAGCCAGGTCACCCGCTCAAAGTCCCCTCATAATTCCGTATACCGTTACTCCCCACACCGTCATCCCGCCCATTTTCCTCGCGGCACCGCGTTGTCGATTATCGACTTTGCCCTTGCAATCCGTCCGAGATTTCGGCTATAGTGGCCGAAGAGTTCGGGGTGCCAGCCGAGGTGAGCGTCGTGCAGGTCAAGACAGCGAGCGACTCCGTCGAGCCGATCTTCCCCCTCTACCTCCTGTTGTGTCTGCTCTGCCCTGGTTTCGATAACCCCAACGCCACCTCGGCGCTCCTAGAAATACGCCCTTAAAACAGGCAGGCACATGGCTGTCCCGATCAATCCCGATCGTCGCAAGCGCCGTACCCGCCTCATCCTGGGGGGCGTCCTCGCCCTCGTCGTGGTATTGACGACCGTCCAGGTCCTGATCCATCAACTCCGATTTCCTACTCCGATTGCCAGCAACATCCTGATCTTCGCGCTCGTCAACGTGAATATGGTCCTCCTCCTGATCCTGGTCCTTCTGGTCTTTCGGAGCCTCTTCAAAGTTTACCTCGAGCGTCGGGATAATCTGCTGGGTTCCAAGTTTCGTGTCAAGTTGGTGGTGGCTTTTGTGAGCCTCTCACTCCTGCCGGCCTTCCTCCTCTTTGTCGTGGCGAGCAACCTCATCACCAACAGCGTAGATAGCTGGTTCAACATCAAGGTGGAGGAGTCGCTCCAGAGTTCGCTGGAGGTGGCCCAACTGTTCGAGAGGGTCGCCCACGAGACCCTCGTGATCCAGGCGCGCCAGATGGCCTCGCGCATCGATCCGGGCGGCCTCGACAGCGAGGAGGGACAGGAGTTGGCGCGCGGCCTGATGGCCGAGAAGATGACGGAGTACAACCTCAGTGCGGTTCAGATCATTGACGGGACCGGCGCCGAGCTGTTGGGGCTTCGCGCGAAGAGGCGACTGCCGGCCGACCTGCCCGCGCTTGGCCCGGCGCTCCGGCGAGGCAGGAGGGGCGAGACCTTCGCGTTGATCCAAGCGATCCCCGGGGGGGACGTGATCCGCGGGGTGGCTCCGATCGCCATGTCGGACTCGAAGGGCCGGGCCACATTTCTGGTGGCAACCCACTACATTCCCGAGGGACTCTCGGCAAGGGTCGGCGAGGTCACTCGTGGGGTCAAAGAGTACCAGCAGCTCAAGATGCTGAAGAACCCCATCAAGGGGATCTACATCATGCTCTTTCTCATGGTGACCCTCGTGATCATCTTCGCCGCTGTCTGGGTCGGGATCTACTTGGCCCGGGGTATCACCGTGCCGATTCAGCAACTGGCCGAGGCGACCAGGGCCGTTGCTGCGGGGAACCTGGCCTTCAGGGTTGACGCCAAGGCGGACGATGAGATCGGGATCCTGGTGAACTCCTTTAACAAGATGACGGAGGACCTGCGGCAGAGCAAGGCGGAACTGGAGAGCGCCAACCTTGACCTCCAGCACTCGAACGTGGAATTAGACCAGCGGCGAGCCTACATGGAGACCGTCCTGGAGAATATCGCCACGGGCGTCCTGTCGCTTGATCGGCAGGGGATGATCACGACAATCAACCCGGCGGCCATTCACATCCTGGGGCTGGAGGGGCGTTCGATGCGGCGCTGTCACTATACCGAGCTCCTCGGGGGCGGCTCGCTCGCCCCGCTTCGCGGCCTGCTGGAGCGGACTGCGGACGATGCAAGCGGGATCGTGGATCAACAGCTCACGCTTCAGCGCAATGGCCGGGTCGCCAACATCGTGGTGAACATCAGCGGTCTGACCGACCGCGCGGAGAGCCATCTGGGGAGGGTTGTGGTGCTGGAAGAGATCACTCAGCGGATCCGCGCCGAGCAGACGATGGCCTGGCGAGAGGTGGCGAGGCGGATCGCGCATGAGATCAAGAACCCGTTGACCCCGATCCAACTTGCTGCGCAACGGTTGAGGAAGAAGTTCGCCGACCGAGCGCCTGATTACGAGCAGGCATTCGAGGAGTGCACGCGGACGATCATCCAGGAGGTCAACGGGCTCAAGGGCTTGGTAGACGAATTCTCCAGGTACGCGGCCAAGATGCCATTCTCCGATCTGAAACCCAACGACCTCCACCTGGTAGTGGAGATGGTGCTGACGCTCTACGCAGCCGCCCCGAAAGGGGTAAAGATCGCCCGCGACCTTGACCCGGAACTTCCCCTCGTGAACCTGGATCCCGAGCAGATGAAACGGGCGCTGATCAACCTGGTGGACAATGCCCTGGATGTCCTCGACGGGGAGGGAGAAATCGCCATCAGGACGCGATTCCTGAAGGAGACTCACGTTGTCGCGCTGGAGGTCGTTGATAGCGGCCCGGGGATTCCCCGCGCCGACAGGGAGCGACTGTTCCTTCCCTATATCTCGACCAAGCCCGGCGGCACCGGCCTTGGGCTGGCCATCGTGCACCGGATCGTGGCCGAGCATGCCGGGCAGATCCGCATCGAAGACAACGTCCCGAGAGGGACGCGGGTCATCATCGAGTTGCCTGCCCTCTCATCCTCAGTGGATAATGGCGATGGAGTCGGGCCGTGGCCCACGAACACATCCTAGTCGTTGACGATGAACAGAAGGTCCTGAAGGCGATCGTGGACATCCTCAGGGACGAGGGGTACCGTGTCTCAGGGGTCGGGGACGGGAACGAGGCGTTGCGCGCCATTCACAAGAGCCCCCCCGATTTGGTCATCCTCGATATCTGGATGGCAGGGATCGACGGGTTGGCGACCCTGGAGGCGATCAAGCGGATACACGAGGAATTGCCTGTCATCATGATCTCGGGGCACGGCACTATCGAGACGGCCGTGAAGGCCACCAAGCTTGGGGCCTACGATTACCTGGAGAAACCCCTAGACCTGGAGAAGGTCCATCTGGCGGTCCGCCATGCCCTGGATCTGCACCGGCTTGAGTGGGAGAATCGATCGCTTCGCGAGACGCTTGATCGGCGCTACGAGATCGTAGGAGAGAGCAAGGCGATCAGGATGCTTCGTGAGCAGATCTTGTCGGCCGCCCCGTCCAACGGGCGGGTGTTGATTCGGGGGGAGAGCGGCACCGGGAAGGAGTTGATCGCCAGGGCCATCCATCGCAACAGCGCCAGGAGTGATAAGCCGTTTGTCGTCGTCAACTGCGCCGCGATTCCGGAGGAGTTGATCGAGAGCGAGTTGTTCGGCCATGAACGGGGTGCATTCACCGGCGCCACGGGCCAGCGGCGCGGCAAGTTCGAGTTAGCTGACGGGGCCACGATCTTCCTCGATGAGGTGGGGGACATGAGCCTGAAGACACAGGCCAAGGTCCTCCGTGTCCTTCAGGAGCAGACCTTTGAACGGGTCGGCGGAAGCGAGGGCCTCACCGTGGATGTCCGGGTCATCGCTGCGTCCAACAAGGATCTGCTGGAAGAGATCCGTCGAGGCGCCTTTCGGGAGGATCTCTTTTATCGCTTGAGCGTCATCCCTTTTGAGATCCCGCCGCTCCGGGAACGCCAGGAAGATATCCCGCTTCTGGCCCGGTATTTTCTCCAGTCCTTCTGTCAGGAGTACGGGAAGCCCGAGAAGGATCTGTCGCCGGAAGCAATGGAGCTTCTGGTCGAGTATCAGTGGCCCGGCAATGTCAGAGAGCTCAGGAACGTCATCGAACGACTGGCCATTATGGTGGCGGCGAAAACCATCCAGCCTCTCGATCTTGCGTCGTCTCTTCGCCGAGCTGGACTAAGGCGGGAGGTGTGGCCCACTCCCGACGGCACGCTACGTGATGCCCGATCGCGGTTCGAGCGGGAGTTCATCCTGCGTCGGCTGGAGGAGAACGAGTGGAACGTCACCAGGACCGCTGAGCGCCTGGGGATCGAGCGGAGCAACCTTCACCGAAAGATCAGGGCGTATGGCATCGAAGGCTCCGGCCGCTAGCGGAGCAACCTCCGATGTGGTAGATGGAATGGTATGTCAGGGCTCATCGAGGTGTCCGACGATTGGAGGGCGCTTTCCGCCAGGATCGATGCTGAGGGCGGAATGGTCCTTCTCCTCGGAGCGTCAGACTCCGGCAAGACGACGCTGGCGCGTTGGCTCATGTGCACCCTCACGGCGGCCGGTCGGCGCGTCGCGCTTGTCGATGGCGACATCGGGCAATCGACCGTCGGGCCACCCGCGACGGCGGGCTTAGCATTCGCTGCTCCTGCCCAAAACGAATCCGTTTTTGCCCCTATCGCGTTACGCTTCGTTGGCGCTGTCTCCCCAGCGGGACAGATGCTGCCACTGGCCGCCGGCCTTAAACGGCTTGCCGAGCGGGCCTCTGCCACGGGCGCGGAGGTCCTGCTGGTTGATACCACCGGCTTCATCGTCGGCCCTGCCGCTCGCCACCTCAAGTTTCACAAGATCGACCTCCTGGCGCCACAACATCTCATCGCGTTGCAAAGAGATGACGAGTTGGAGCCGATCCTCCGCCTCTTCGAAGGCAGAAAGGGGATGGCGATCTCTCGCCTCCCTGTGAGCCCGCATGTCATCCCCCGATCCTTTCAGGCCCGGCGAAGCTATAGAGCGCAACGGTTCGTTCAGTATTTTCGAGAGTCCTCTCTCGTTGAGATCTCGCTGCACGGGGTCGGAGTCCAGGGGAGCTGGATATACGGCGGGAAGCCGCTCGATCCTGCCGGGCTGCGAGGCCTGTCGGAAGAGCTTGGGGCACAGGTCGTGTGGGGCGAGCGAAGCCAAGACGAAGCCTTCCTCTTGGTGCAGGGAGAACCATCGCCCGATGGGCTGCAGCTCGCCAAGAGTCGTCTTGGCGTGTCGATCATTCGGATCACCGCGATTGACGAGATTCGAGGCCTGCTCCTGGGGCTTGCGGACGCCGATGGCGAGCTGCTCGCCCTCGGTCTGCTGCAGGACCTCGATCTGACTTCGGGGCGAGTGCTCTGTGTGAGCCCGTGCGCCGAGCCTCACAGAGTCGGCATCGTCCACTTTGGAAGCATCCGTCTCGACCCGTCCGGAGAAGAACTGGGCGATGCCGCGATGTATCAGGTGATGCAGTGAGAAACTTGGAGATCGCAAAACTGTTCAACGAGATCGCTGACCTGCTCGAGATCAAAGACGAGAATATTTTTAAGATCCGGGCCTATCGCCGGGCGGCCATGAACCTGGAGAGCTTAACTGAAGAGATCGAGGCCGTGGCAGCGCGCGGCGGCCTCACTGAGATCGCGGGGATCGGCAAAGATCTCGCGGCTAAGATCGAGCAGGCGCTTGAAACAGGACGAATCGAGTACCTGGAGGAGTTGCGCAGAGAGATCCCGCGGGGCGTCGTCGAGCTGATGGCGATCCCGGGCGTCGGGCCCAAGACCGCCAAGCTCCTGTTCGACAGGCTCCAGGTCGATTCCGTCGAGAAGCTGGAGGCCCTTGCTCAGGAGGGGAAGCTCCTGGGCCTGCCGGGGATCAAGCAGAAAACGGTCGAGAACATCGTGAAGGGGATTCAAGTGGTCAAGAAGGGGCGGGAGCGGATGCTATTGGGGCGCGCCCTGCCCTTGGCACGCGAGATTATCCAGACCCTCGAGAAGCTCCCTCAGGTAAGGAAGATCAGCATGGCCGGCAGCCTGCGCCGGATGCGCGAGACCGTCAGGGACTTCGACCTGCTGATCACTTCGACGAAACCGGCAAAGGTGATGGGGACCTTCACTTCGCTGCCTCAGGTTGCCGAGGTCCTGGTTCACGGAGAGACGAAGGCGACCATACGGCACCGTGAAGGGATCCAGGTTGACCTGCGTGTTGTCGAGCCCGAGTGCTTTGGCGCCGCCCTCCAATACTTCACCGGCTCGAAGGAACACAACATCCGCGTGCGCGAGCTGGCCTCACGGAAAGGGCTCAAGGTGAGCGAGTATGGCGTATTCAATGAGGCCACCGGAAAGCGACTCGCCAGCGCCACTGAGGAAGCAGTCTACAAGGCGATCGGCCTGCCATATATCCCTCCGGAGCTTCGTGAGGATACTGGCGAGGTCGAGGCTGCGCTCGAGGGCCGGCTGCCGGACCTGATCGAGCTGGACGATTTGCGGGGCGACCTGCACGCTCACACCAACTGGAGCGATGGCCATCACGACCTGGAGGCGCTGGTCGAAGCGGCCCACCGGAAGGGGTACGAGTACGTGATCGTGTCGGATCATTCCCGATCGTCCACCGTCGCCGGCGGGCTCTCCGAGGAGAAGCTGCTGGAGCAGATCGGCAAGATCCGGGCCCTCAACAAGAAGTACACGAACTTCCGCATCCTGGCTGGCAGCGAGTGCGACATCCTGGCCGATGGGAGACTGGACTTCCCCGACCGGGTGTTGGCTCAGCTCGACATCGTGCTGTGCGCTGTCCACTCCCGCTTCAAGCAGGCCCGTGCGGAAATGACGGCCCGAATCGTCAAGGCGCTCAGCAATCCCTACGTTCATATCCTCGCCCACCCGACCGGGCGGCTGATCGGCGAGCGCGATCCGTACGACGTGGACCTGGAGGCCGTCTTCGCCGCGGCGAAGCAGCATGGCAAGGCCGTGGAGATCAATGCCCAGCCCTCTCGTCTCGACCTGAACGATCACCATGCGCGACGTGCAAAGGAGCTGGGGGTGATGCTTTCAATCGACACTGACACACATTTCCTCGATCAGTTGCAGAACATGACCCTTGGCGTCGCGACCGCGCGGCGCGCTTGGATCACCAAGTCGGACGTCGTGAATGCTATGCCGCTCGAGAAACTATTGGCCTGGGCCCACAAGTCCCGCCCTCGCCACACCAGCTAGAAGCCCCTTCCCAGTTCTCGTCGTTGCGAGCCGCCCCTTTTGTCATTGTGAGCGACTGAGAGGAGCGAAACAATCTCTCGTTCCCTCCATTTTATTCGATTCCTTCTCCTCTCTGGGGAGAAGGCGAGGATGAGGGGGGAATTTGCTAATCCGACCGACTTGGATTCAACGACCGAAAAACACA
>Ga0184615_10002402_pt1 | contig 10038 bp, 12 predicted proteins | sample PLM4_65_coex_FD_133134 | JGI IMG/M metagenome (GOLD analysis project Ga0184615, IMG submission 133134) | Groundwater sediment microbial communities from an aquifer in East River, Colorado, USA - PLM4_65_coex | ecosystem: Environmental > Terrestrial > Soil > Riparian zone | place: USA: East... | reverse complement strand
TGTTCGCCGACGCACCGCAGCGGCAGAGAAAGGCCTTCGTCACGCGCTGGATCGTGCGGCCGGTGCCCGAGACGATCTCGAGCGGGCCGTCGACGCGAAGCGGGCCGTTTCTGGTGGGGCTCACTCTGAGTTGGCCGCCGCGCGACGCGAGCGGCTGGGAGTCCCGGGTCACCGGCTCGCCCGTCGCTTCGAAGCCGGCCGCGGAGTGACTCCCATCGCAGTACGGTTTGTGCTGCGACGCCCCGCAGCGGCAGAGCGTCGCGCGCAGACCGGCGCTCCGCTCGCCGATCGTGAGCGCGGCGTGGATCGCGAGCGGGCCGTTCTCGCGTACGCGCGCGGTGTTCACGCGCGGCGCGGCTTCGTTGGCGAAGCCGTCGAGTCGCTCGTAGGTGATCGCGCCCGAGGGGCAGGCGAGCGCGAGCCCGGCGACTTCGTCGGGCGTCGCGGCGTCGGGATGGATCCACTCGCCGGAGACGTTCGGGACGAACACGTCCGGCCGGCCGAGCACGCAGTTTCGCGCGTGGATGCACCTCCCGGTTTCGAAGCGGATCACGACGCGCTTGCCGCGGACTTCTTCGCTCGGGCTGGTCATCGATTCGGCTCCTTCAGGGGCGTGGCAATCCGTAGACCACGCGGATCGGCTCGCCCGCGTCGAAGCGGTCCTGGATCGCCTTCATGCCTTCAATCGCAGGCGGCTGCGTGGCGACGGACTGGAACAGGCGCTGCTCGTTCGCGAGCGCGTCGCGCAGGTGCAGGTTGTCGTTGTCGACGAGCATCTGCTTCAGCGCAGCGAGCGCGGCGCGCGGGCGATCGGCGAGGCGCGACGCCCTCGCGCGGGCGATCCAGCGTGACGAGCTCGGACATCGCCTGGCTCCCAGAGTCTTCTTGTGTGCGCAGCCACGCCGACTCTATCATGCCCTTCGGCGGTCGGATTCCCGACTCGGCAAGCTCTACACAAGAAGGTGTGCAAGATGGCGAGCTTCGATGTGCATGCGCTGCCGGATCAACATGGCCGGACGGCGATCGTCACCGGCGGCAACGGGGGAATCGGCCTCGAGGCCGCCCGCATGCTCGCGGCCAAGGGCGCGCGGATCGTGCTCGCCTGCCGCAATCCCGACAAGGCGAAGGCGGCCGTCGACGCGCTTGGCCACACGGTGCCGGGCGCACAGGTCGAGGTCCTCCCGCTCGATCTCGCCGATCTCGCGTCGGTGCGCGAGTTCGCGCGCGCCTACGCGGCGAAGCACGCGCGTCTCGATCTGCTCGTGAACAACGCGGGGGTGATGGCGATCCCGCAGCGCAAGACCGCCGACGACTTCGAGATGCAGATCGGCACGAACCACCTCGGGCACTTCGCGCTGACGGGCCTCTTGCTCGAGCGCCTGCTGGCGACGCCCGGCGCGCGGGTCGTGAATGTGAGCAGCGGTGCCCACCGCGCCGGCAAGATGCGCTTCGACGATCTGCACTGGGCTCGGGACTACGCCCGCTGGGCCGCGTACGGACAGAGCAAGCTCGCGAACCTGCTCTTTACTTTCGAGCTGCAGCGCCGGCTGGCGGCGCGCAAGCTGACGCAGATCAGCGTCGCCTGTCATCCCGGCTGGGCGGCGACGGATCTGCAGTTCGTCGGCGCGAGGATGGATGGCTCGCGGCTCTTCGCGCTGGCGTCGGCGCTCGGCAACCGCCTCCTCGCGCAGAGCGCGTCCGATGGCGCGCTCCCGACCGTGTACGCGGCGATCGCGCCGGATGTGCGCGGGGGCGACTACTACGGCCCTGACGGGTTCGCCGAGCTGTGGGGCGCGCCCAAGAAGGTCGGGTGCTCCGCCCGCGCACGGTCCGATGCGGACGCGCGCCGGCTCTGGGAGGTATCGGAGGAGCAGACGGGCGTGCGCTTCACGGAGCTCGCCGGCTAGCGGAGCTCCGCCACGTGCGCTTCCCAGTTCTTGCCGTCGAAGGGAGTGAGCGCGAAACGCCGCCACGCGTCACCGTCGAGGCAGCGGATGTTCACGTCGATCTGGTCGGGGTGCGAGCGCGGCGTGTAGAAGGGATGCATGCCGCAGCGGCTGCAGAAGCGGTGCTTCGCGATGCCGGTGTTGAACGTGTAGGTCGAGAGCGCGTCGGCGCCCTTCAACAGCTCGAAGCGCTCGAGCGGCACGCTCAGATGCAGGATCCCCTTCTTGGTGCAGATCGAGCAATTGCAATCGCTCGCAGTGAACGCTTCGACGCGAACGCGGAAGCGCACTGCGCCACAGTGACAGCCGCCTTCGAGAGTCTCCATGGCGCGGAGTCTACAATGCGGCTTCGCGGCGAGGAAATGGATGGCGAGCGGATTCGTCCAGTACCTGCTCGAGCTGCTGGTGGGAGACGTGACCGCGGGCCTTGGCCGGCCGAGCGTTCGCGCGATGTTCGGCGGGCACGGGCTGTATCTCGGCGAGCTCATGGTGGGGCTCGTCGCGGCGGACGTGCTCTACCTGAAGACCGATGCGCAAACGCGCGCGCGCTTCGAGGCCGCCGGCAGCCGGCCGTTCGAGTTCCACTCGAGCGCGCGCGCGAAGCCCGTGGTCATGTCCTACTGGGAAGCGCCCGCCGATGCGTTCGAGGACGAGGTCGCGCTGCGCGGCTGGCTCGACCTCGCGCACGCGGCGGCCGTGCGCGCAGCCGCGGCTCGGACACCGCGCAAACCGCGTCGCTCAACGAAGCTCTAGCCGACCGATCCGCTCGCCGAGCCTTACGGGCGTGCCCGGCGGCCTCGGATCGAGCTCGACCGCGCCCGGCTGCGCGAGCAGCACGAGCGTGGAGCCGAACTCGAAGCGCCCCCACTCCTGGGCCTTGGCAAGCGCGATGCCGCCGGGATAGCTGCGCCGCTCCTCGCGCGCGCCGCGCCGATTGGTCTCGAGCGCATCGAATGTCACGCGCACCTTGCCGACCAGGGTCGCGCCGACCGCCACCAGACACAGTCTGGCGTTGCCCGGGGTCGCGCGCATGAACGCGCAGATGCGCTCGTTCTGCGCGAAGAGGCCGTCGACCCCTTCGAGGCCGATGCGGTTCACCGGCCAGAGCGTGCCGGGCAGGTAGGTCAGCCGCTCCACGCGCGCGGCGCACGGCGCGTGAAAGCGGTGGTAGTCGCGCGGCGAGAGATAGAGCGTCGCGTACGCGCCGCCTTCGAATGCCGCGGCGTCCTCCGCGCTTCCGAGCAGCTCCCGCAAGCCATACGGTCGGCCCTTCAGCTGCAGGAGCTGACCCTCGCGCACGATCCCCGACTCGCCGAACGCGCCGTCGCAGGGCGAGACGAGCGCATCGCGCGCCGGATCCACGTTTCGCGCCCCGTCGCGCAGCGCGCGCGTGAAGAACGCCTGCAGCGAGTCGAACGCCGCGAGCGGATCGCGCAGCTCCGACAGGTCGATGCCGACCGCTCGCGCGAACAGGCGAATCTCGGCCTGCACGAGCGGACGCGGCAGACGTGCAGCCGCGAACCGTCCGGCGGCGCGCGAGATCAGATTTCGCGGCAGGAGTCGCAACGCGGGCAGGGCGAAGCGCATCGGGGTCCTCGCTCGGGGAGGCGCAGCATATCAAGCCGAGTGAGCGGAGCGCCGATCCTGACTCACGATGGCCGCCGCGAAACCCGCTCCCGGTTCCCCCCGCGCCAAGGTCTTCGATCCCCTGGCTGCGCCGCGTTGCCGCTCGCGCATCCCCGTCGAGGTCCACGTCGCCGGGCGGGTCGAGCACGCCGCGATCGCGGATCTGTCGCCGACCGGCGCGCGCATCGTCGGTCCCGCGCTCGCGCTCGAGCCGGGCACGCGGCTGGAGATCCGCTACGCCGCGGTGAAGGGCGTCTCGCCCAGGCCGCTGCGCGCCGAGTTCGTGCGCGCAACCGACGACGGCTTCGCGATCCGGATCGTGCGCGGATAGTGACCCCTCAGAGCTTCAGGCCGCTCGCGTTCTCGAAGGTCGCCAGGTCGAAGTAGTCGCGGAACGAGACGATCTTCCCCCCGCGCAGCTCGAAGACGCCGTTTACCGGCAGGTCGAAGCGCCGGCCGTCCATCTCGAAGCGATCGATGCGCTCGGTGAAGACGCGGTCGCCGCTCGACGCCATGTTCACCACCTCGAGCACGATCGAGAACGCGCCGAGGAAGCCCTCGAAGGTCTTGCGAATCGCGTCCGCCCCGCGCACCGGGGGAACAGGAATGTTGTGGTAGACCGCGTCGTCGGCGAAGTAGCGCATCAGCTCGTCGACGTTCTTGCGCGGCCAGGCCGCCAGGAATTCCGTCACGATCTTCTCGGCGCTCGCTGCCATGTCTGTCTCCTTCGCTGCTGCTGCAGGGCGACTCACGGAACGACGTAACCGCCGTCGACCGTGAGCGCGTGGCCGGTGATGAACGACGCCGCGTCGGAGCAGAGCCAGACGACGGCCTCCGCGATCTCTTCGGCCGTGCCGAGGCGGCCCATCGGCGTCACGGCCGTCACACCCTCGACGAAGCCGGCGGCGCTTTTCGCGAGGCGATCGAGCATGGGCGTCTGGATCACGCCCGGGCAGACCGCGTTCACGCGCACGCCGAGCTTCGCGTTCTCGAGCGCGGCGGTCTTGGTGAGTCCGAGCACGGCGTGCTTGCTCGCGATGTAGGCCGACAGCCCGCCGGCCCCGATCAATCCTGCGACCGAGGCCGTGTTCACGATCGCGCCGCGACCCTGCGCGAGCATCTGCGGGAGCTCTGCGCGCAGGCAGTTGAAGACGCCGACCACGTTCACCTCGAGCACGCGCCGGAAGGTGTCCTCTGGGTAGTCGACGATCGGGCTGACCGCCCCCTCGATCCCCGCGTTGTTGAACGCGCAGTCGAGCCGGCCGTAGAGCGACACGGTCTTCGCGACCAGCGCCGCGACATCCGCGGAGCGCGCCACGTCGGCGCGCACGAAGTGCGCCTCGGCGCCGCCCGCGCGCAGCTTCTCCACCGTCGTGCGCCCGCCTTTCTCGTCGAGGTCCGCGATCACGACGCGCGCGCCCTCGCGCGCGAACGCCTCCGCGGCCGCTCGGCCGATTCCCGACGCGCCGCCCGTGATCAGCACCGCCTTGCCCGCGACTGTTGCCGCCATTGATTCCTCCTAGATCGCCGCGCGCACGAAGCCGTACGCGAGGTTGCTGCGTTCGGCCCCACTGGCCTGGTATTCGGCTTTCAGCGCGGCCAGTCGGTCGATCTTCGCGCTTTCGGCAAGCGCGTGCAGATCGAGCCCGTAGAGCCGCGCGGCGTTCCCGGCGAGGATCGCGCTCTTCACCGCGCCGTCGTCGGCGCCAAGCTCCGCGAAGCCGTGCGCCTTCTGCATGTCGGCGGGGATCTCGATCCGGCGGAACGCCTCGATCTGCCACTGCGGCGAGCCGTACCAGACCGAGTCGGTGCCCCAGAGCACGTGGTCCGCGCCGAGACCCCGAATCAGCGTGCCGAGCAGGGCGGCGGCGTGCCGCGGATGCGTGATCGCGGAGCTCGCGAAGGCGGTGCCGAGCTCGCCGTGCACGTTCGTGACGCCGTACTTCGCGGGGATCTCGGCGAGGTCCGTCACCCAGTCCATGCGCCCGGTCTTCTCGAACTGCGCGAGTGACTCGTCGGGTGAGGTCAGGAACGGCTTCAGGCCGGAGTGGTAGATCACGAAGGTGAGCTGCGGCCAGTCCTTCGCGGCCTTGCCCACGTCGTCGACCCTCGCGTAGCGCCAGTGCTCGAACGAGCTCTCGTAGTCCGCGGGGAGGAGCCCCTTGTGGATGCAGACCGTGCGGACGCCCGACTTCAGCATCTTCTCGTAGGCGGGATAGACGAGCTTCTCGTCGTCGAGCCGCCACGGGAACTTCGAGGGCGCGAGCGGGTCGCCGACGGTGTAGCCCTTCCAGCTGTCGGGCCGCGCCTGCTCGAGCGCGCGGTCGATCTCGTCGAGCCAGCCGGGCCAGCCCGGCCGGATCACCGAATGTGCGAGCATGCGGCGCGAGCCGGCGATCTCGTTCACGATCGCGCGCGCCCGCGCGAGCTGGGCGTTCGAGACGATCGAGTGAGTCGCCTCGTCCGAGGGCGCGGCGCTCACGAGGCCGACGCGCGTGTCGCTGTCGAGGAAGACCTCCTTCAGGAAGTTCTCGAACTTGTAGCGCTGCATCGTCACGCCCTCGCGCTCGAGCACCGGGTTCCAGCGTTTGGCGTACTCGCCGAGCTCGAGGATCCCGTCCCAGGCGAAGTCGTCGCGCACGAAGTGGAGCTGCACGTCGATCACCGCCTGCTCGCGCAGACGCGCAGCGCGCGCGGCCGCCGACGCGGGCTCCGCGGCCTCGGCGACGCCGACGTCGAAGACGGCGCCGTAGACGCGGTTCATCGCCAGGAAAGCGGCCGCCATGCCGCAGCTCGTCTTCAGGAACCTGCGCCGGTCCATGCCCAGGCGCCGGCCGTGCAGCTCGGCGAGCGCGGCGATCTCGTGCTCGACGCGCTTCTGCGCGGGCGTTTGCGGCGCAGGCATGTACTCGCCGTTCGAGACGATCTGCGTTGGCACCGGAGAAGTGCAGGCGGCGCGCTCCGCCGGCGCCGTCTTGGCGAGCGCCTCGTGATCGAGCCAGATCGACATCGGTAACTCCAGCGGCCTAGCGCGTGAGCGCGCGCAGCACGATGTAAGGGTGGAAGAGCGCCGTCGGCGGTCGCACCAGGTGCATCACCTCGAGGAAGCGCTTGGCCGTGAACCTGTCGCGCCAGGTGAGCTCGTGAACCCGCGCGGTGTACCAGCCGAGCAGCGGCATCCACGCCGGCCGCACGCCCTCGGCCTTCGGGCTGCGGAAGTCCTCGGTGATCGCGAGCAGCCAGGGCTGATCGGTGACGCGCGCGAGCTCGCGCTGGAAGCGTCGCGAGAAGCCGGCGAGGTCCCCGGACCCGCGCCGTGTGCGCTGCTCGCGCAGGCACCCATCGAGCGCGCGCGCGCCCAGTGCGCTCGTCGCCATGCCCTGCGCGTACACCGGATTGAAGCTGCACGCGGCGTCACCCAGCACGACCACGCCATCGGGCAGGTTCGCGACGCGCTCGTAGTGGCGCCGGCGGTTCGAGGGAAAGCGGTGCAGAGCGATCGGCGAGAGCGGCTCCGCGTCCTTCACCGCGTCGTACAGCGCGTGCGTCGCCAGGCTCGCGGTGAACGAGAGGAAGCCCGCCTCGTCGCCGGCCGGGTGGTCGCCGTACCAGCCGACGAGCGTCAACATCCAGCGCCCGCCCTCGACCGGCAGCAAGACGCCGCAGCGGGTGTCCGGTGGACGCGGGTGGCAGAGCAGCGCCGTCCAGTCACGCGCGTCGTTCGTGCGCCGGTAGAAGCGCGTCGCGTAGCCAACATCGACGCCCACCTCGGTCTCGGGCGGGCGGCCGAAGCCGTGGTCCGCGAGCCACTGCGGCATGCGCGAGCCGCGTCCGCTCGCGTCGACGACGAGATCCGCGCCGAGCGTCTCGATCGCCGAGCTCTCCTGCTCGCGCCGGCGCAGGCGCACGCCGTCGATGCGGCCCGGCGCGCTCGACGCGAGGCCGGAGACGTCGCCCTCGATCACGCTCACGTTGGCGCGCTCGGCCAGGCGGCGGCGCAGTTTCCACTCGAGCAGCGCGCGGCTCTGGCTCACCATCTCGATGCCGCTCGTGAAGCGCGCCTTCCAGTCGCCGAAGTAGTGCCAGCGCGCGTCGCGCGCGGTGTCCACGCGCTGGCCGCCCTCGGCCGCGAGCTCCGCGAAGAGGCCAGGGAAGAGCGCCTCGATCGCAGTCTCGCCGTGCTTCAGCAGCACGTGCACATGCCGCGCCTGCGGCGTGCCTTTGCGCACGTCCGGCGCGTCGGGATAGCGGTCGCGCTCGACGAGCGTCACGCGCGCGAAGTGCGGGGAGAGCGCCGCCGCGGCGACGATCCCCGCGATGCTGCCGCCGACGACGAGCGCGTGCCCGCCGCCAAAGCCCGACTCCGCGTTCGTCATGCGCCTACGTTACGGGGGCCGACGGGGGCGCGACAATCGACCGATCGGGGGAATCTCGCGTCCCCCGATCGGGGGATAGGTCAGTCGATCAGCTGCTGGCGCAGCGCGATCGCCACCGCCTGCGCGCGGTCGGAGACGCCGAGCTTCTCGTAAAGGCGCTTCAGGTGCGTCTTCACCGTCTCTTCGGAGATGGCGAGCGCGTGCGCGATCTCCTTGTTGGTGTTGCCCTCGCACAGCCGCTCGAGCACCTGCACCTCGCGCAGGCTCGGGCTCGAGCGGTCGGCGCCGGCCTTCGCCTCGAGCGCGAGCCGGCGCAGCAGCGGCTTGGTCACCTCGTCCTGCAGGAAGCCCGAGCCGGCGTGCACGGCGCGCACCGCGCGGATCAGGTCGTCCTTGCTGGCGCTCTTCAGCACGTAGCCGCTCGCGCCCGCGTGCGTGGCCTCGTAGACGTACACCGGATTGTTGTACATGGTGAAGACGACCACCGCGGTGTGCGGCGAGGCCGCGAGCAGCGCCGGGATCACGCCGATCCCCGACGCGCCCGGCATCTTCAGATCCACGATCGCGACGTCCGGGCGCTCGGCCGCGACGCCCGCCGCTCCTTCGCGGCCGTCGCCCGCCTCGCCGACGACGCGGATGTCGGCCTCGGTCTCGAGCATCACGCGCACGGCCTGACGCACGACGGTGTGATCGTCGATCAGAAAGACGCGGATGCTCATCGCGCCGCTCCGGCCGGGACTTCCACGCGCACGCGCGTGCCTCGGCCCGGCGCGCTCTCGATCTCGAGCCCGCCGCCGCAGGCCTCCGCGCGCTCGCGCATGGTGAGCAGCCCGTAGTGGCCGCGCGCGCTCGCCTTCGGATCGAAGCCGCGGCCGTCATCGCGGACGACGAGCACGAGCGTCTGATCGCGCGCGTCGTTGCGCAGCTCGATCGTGAGCTCGCGCGCCGCGGCGTGCTTGCGCACGTTCAACACCGCTTCCTGCAGGATGCGGAACAGCGCGACGTTCACCTCGGGCCGCGCCGCGTTTGCGCTGGCGTCGACATCGACGCGCACGCGCAGGTCGCCCTGCTCGAGCAGCGCCGCGCCGTACTCCTTCACCGCCTCGCTCGCGCCGAAGTCGTCGAGCACCGTCGGGCGGAGCTCGTTCATGAGCTCGCGGATCTCGTCGCCGCACGCGCGCGCGTCGCCGCGCAGCCGCTCGAGCAGCGCCGCCGCCTCGGGCTTCTCGCCCCCGAGCTCGCCGCAGCAGCGGTCGATCCCGTAGTACAGCTCGAAGAAGCGCTGGCCCATCCGGTCGTGGATCTCGCCCGCGATGCGCTTGCGCTCCTCTTCCTCGGCGCGGATCAGGCGCCAGAGCAGATCGCGCGCGCGATCGCGCGCCGTGCGGGCGAGCGCGAGATTCTCGCGCGCGTCGCGCGAGAGCACGCTGCCCAGGATCGTCGCGAAGAGCAGGTAGAAGACCCGCAAACCGAGCTCACGGCCGCTCGGGTCGTGCGCGGCCTGGGCAGGCGCCGCCGCGAAGAGCGCGACCGAGAGCACGGCGTTGCACGCCAGCATCGCGAACGCCGGAGCCGCGCCGAAGCGGATCGAGGTCGCGATGCTCGTCAGGTACAAGTAGGGGTAGAAGTCGCTCGCGATCCCGCCGGTGACACTGCAGATCGCCGCCACGACGACGCCGTCGAGCACCGTGGTCGCGATCGCGCCGCCGCGCACCGCGCGCCCGCGCCGAACCTGCAGCCAGGTGAGGAGGGTGTAGACCACCACCGCCGCATACGTGCCCCAGACCACGCGCGCCGGCGCCGTGAAATCCGCCGGATCCAGGATGAAGAGCCAGGAGACCATCCCGAACGCGCGCAGCTTGACGAGCAGCGCCTCGGCGCGATGCAGATGGGCGAGCTCCGGTCCTTCCACCCCGCGAGCATACCGCTCGGACGCCCGCGACCTCGCCTAACCGCTTGATCTCGGGGGCGCGCGGCCGCCCGCGCGCCTAACCCGCAAGGCAAGCGAAGCGCGCAGCGAGCGCAGCGAGCGAAGGCGGGGGCGCGCGGCCGCCCGCGCGCCTAACCCGCAGGACAAGCGAAGCGCGCAG
>Ga0184615_10002401_pt1 | contig 10039 bp, 9 predicted proteins | sample PLM4_65_coex_FD_133134 | JGI IMG/M metagenome (GOLD analysis project Ga0184615, IMG submission 133134) | Groundwater sediment microbial communities from an aquifer in East River, Colorado, USA - PLM4_65_coex | ecosystem: Environmental > Terrestrial > Soil > Riparian zone | place: USA: East... | reverse complement strand
GGACCTGGCATTCGACCATCGTGTCGGCGTGGACGTCCGCCGATCGGGTCTCGCGCCCGATCAGCGACAGCTCCCCGAAGATCATCCCATCGGACAGGGTCGACAGCCGGCGGATCCCGCCGGTGATGTCCATCGTCACGCTCAGCCGACCGCTCGTGATCAGGAACATCCGGTCCGCCGTCTCGCCGCGCCGGACGATCCGGGTGCCCGGGACATAGCAGACGCGCTTGAGCCTCGCCTGGATGGCGGCAAGCCCGCGGGCATCGACGCCGCGGAACAGCTCGTGGTCGGCGAGGGTCGCCGGACCGGGTGCCTCCTCGCGAGGGTCGCCGGTCGCGAGGACCCGGTCCTCGCACCATTCGCGCGCCAGGTCGACGTCCGTGAAGGTCACGAGCGGGCCAAGTCCACTCTGGCGAAGGGTGAAGTCGACGTCATCGATGACCGTCGCGAAGCGCACCACCCCGCTCAGCGCGAGCTCACGCCCGTCCCGCCGCATGGTCGTCACGAGATCCGCGATCAGGCTCGCCACGCCCGGCTGGATCTCCTCCACGTGGCGCAGGTCGAGCACAGCCCAGCGCGGCGGGTCGGGCTGGTCGGCCAGCCCGCGGATCGCGGCCTCGGTCGCCAGGAAGGTGAGCTCGCCCTGCAGCTCGCGCACCTCGGTGAGCCCGCCATGGAGGGCCAGGGTCGCGCGCTCGGGATCCGTTCGGAGGCGCTTCGACGCGATCTCGGAGACGCGGTGGCGGGTCCGGATCGGCCCCACCCGCGGCCGGCCACGTCCGACGAGGTGCAGGTCCAGGTCGCGGGCGAGGTCGCGGCAGACCGCGACGCCACGAACGCTGTTGCCATGCGCATCGAGCGGCGGCGAGAAGATACCGATGCCCAGCTGCCCGGGGACGACGGCCATGATCCCGCCCGAGACGCCGCTCTTGGCGGGCAGGCCGACCGAGTACAGCCAGTCGCCGGCCGAGTCGTACATGCCGCAGCTGGTCATGACGCTCAGGACCGCCCGAACCGTGGTCGACGCGATCACCCGGCGGCCGTCGAGCGGGTTTACGCCGTCGTTGGCGAGCGTCGCCGCCATCACCGACAGGTCATGCGCGTCGACACCGACCGAGCACTGGGCGAAGTACCGGTCGAGCGCTTCGTCCGGATCGGCGCCGAGCGCCCCGGCCGCGCGAAGGAGATGGCCGATCGCCCGGTTCCGATGACCGGTCGCGCGTTCCGACTCGAGGACGGCCTGGTCGATCTCGAGCTGCCGTCCGGCGTGCGCCGAGATGTGGTCGATGACGCGCTCGAGCGCCGAGCGTCCACCCGACGATCCGACCAGCGACGCGACGGTGATCGCGCCGCTGTTGACCATTGGATTGGGCGCCGCCCCGGATCCCGGCGCCAGGGTGATCGAGTTGAACGCGTCGCCCGTCGGCTCGACGCCGATCCGCCCTCGAACGACCGCTTCACCCAGGTCCTCGAGCACCAGGCCGTAGATCAGCGGCTTCGAGATCGACTGGATCGTGAACGGCTGCCGGGTGTCGCCGGCTTCGTACGAGGTACCGTCGACCGTCATCAGGCCGATCCCGAACCAGCCCGGGTCGGCCTTGGCCAGCTCGGGGATGTACGACGCGACCGACCCGTCGACCAGGCTGGCGTGGCGCGAGCGCAGGCGTTCGAGGTAGCGCGCGACTGGGGCGGTTGGCTCGAGGACGGGTGCCGCCTCGATCAATCGCACCGGCGCCAGCACCCGCTCCACCTGACGAGGCTAGGGTGGGGTCCCGCGCCGAAGCAAGGGTCTCGAGCGCCTCGTTCCCAATCGATCCCGGATCTCAACATCCACGCAACCGGATCATGGCCCCCGGTACCGATCCGATCCCGATTCGGTCGCGAGCCGACCGGATGGCGGGTCAGCTCGGTCGAGCGTCGGCTGGCCGGGCCGTGACGGAACGGGGACTGACCTGCTCCTCCGGTGCCTCCGCCCGTTCGACGGAGCCACGCGATCTCGGCGCGGTCATCCGCCCACGAGCCGTCACGATCACCGCCACCGACCCGATGATGACCGCGCCGGCGACCAGCGTCCGGAGCTCGATCGGCTCACGCAGGACGAGTGCGCCAAGAATCACGGCCACCACAGGGTTGACATAGGCGTAAGTGGCGATCAGGGGCAGCGGCGCGACCCGGAGCAACCAGCCGTACGCGGTGAACGCGAGCAGGCTGCCGATCACGGTCAGGTAGGCCATCGCCACGAGCGAATCGGTCGAGATCGCCTCGATCCGGAACCCGCCCAGCTCGCCGCTGGCCGCGGACATCACCAGGAGGACCAGCCCTCCGCTGACCATCTGGGCGCCGGTCGCGACGAGCGGGCGGGCCGGCAAAGTGGCGCGGTGCGAGGCGAACAACGAGCCGCTCGACCAGGCGATCGGCGAGAGCAGGATGGCGCCCAGCCCGAGCGGTTCGAGCGCCCCGGCACCGCCGAGCGCCGATGGTCCGATCAGGATCGCGACCCCGACGAACCCGAGGACGATCCCGAAGACCGCCAGCCTGGGCAATCGCTCGCCGAGGAAGATCCGGCCCAGGACGGCGACCCAGACCGGCATCAGCGCGATGAACAAGGCCGTGATCCCGGATGGAACCGTCTGTTCGCCGTAGGCGACCATGCCCATCCCGCCGCCCAGGAGCAGCGCCCCGACGATCGTGCTGTCGCGCCACTCGCGGACGGTCGGCGGTCGGAAGGAGCGCCCGTCACGGGCGATCGACCAGGCCAGCAGGACCGCGCCGGCGATCAGGAATCGGACCCCGGCCATCAGGAACGGCGGGATCGTGTCGACGGCGATGGCGATCCCGAGGTAGGTCGAGCCCCAGACGAGATACAGGATGAGCAGGCCGATCCAGATCGGCGTTCGTTGGGGCGCAACCGAGGCGGCAGTTGGCATAGGGGACTGGTCCAAGACGGGAGTGTACGCGGCCGGCCGTGCCGCGTCCAGCCGGGTCAGGCGGCGATGGCGCCGGAGCCCGACCGGCAGGCGCGGCAGGGCCGGTAGCCGGCCGCAATCGCGCCGGCCATCGACCGGAACGGCACGCGATGGGCCGCGGTGATCCGCCGGGCGTGGTGGCAGCTCGGCAGGCAGACCACCCCGGTCGTATCGGAGCCAACGAACCGGATGCCGGTCCTCGCGTCCGATTCCAGCCGATCGGGATCGAGCCCTTCGGCGGCCAGGATCGTTCGCTTGTTGTGCGATCCGCCCAGGGAGTACTGGCCGATCGTGCCGTCCGAGCGGACCACCCGGTGGCACGGCACGATCAACGGGACCGGGTTATGCCCGAGCGCCGTGCCCACGGCCCGAACCGCCCTGGGTCGGCCGATCTCGGCGGCGATCCAGCCGTACGGGCGCACCTCGCCGCGCGGGATCTCCAGCGCCTTGTCCCAGACGTCGCGCTCGAACGAGGTGTGGCTCCGCAGGTCCAGGTCGATCCGCACCCGGCGATCGCCGGCCAACCGTCGCCGGATGGCCCGATCGAGCGCCGCCGGAAGCCGCTCCGCACTGATCGCTCGTCGCCCGGTTCGAGCCCGGTGCGACGCCTCGAACGACGCGTCGTCGTCGGCGACGTCCACGCTGGACACGCCGATCCCGTTCCAGGCCACCGCGAGCGGCCCGATCGGCGACTCGATCCGGGCGTACCGATCGGCCAGCCCGACCGCCGCGAGGACGCCGGGGGCAAGCGACGGTGGAGCGGTCGTGAACAGGCTGGCCATCGCCGCCTCCAGGTCTCGATCGTGAATGGTCATGCGGTCATCTCCTCGCGCTCGCGCCGCTCGGCGGCCTCGAACGCCGTTCGCAACAGGGCGAGGCCACGGTGGACCTGCGCCTTGACGGTGCCCTCGGGTCGATCGAGGGCGTTCGCCAGTTCGGGGTAGCTGAGGCCATCGACATGGCGGAGGACTACGGCACTGCGGTAGGCAGGTGGAAGGGTCAGGAGCAGGTCGGCCCACGCCCGGCTCGCGTCGCGCCGGATCGCAGTCGCGGCCGGCCCGCTGTGCTCGTCGGTCGGGGGCTCGAGCGTGCCGGGCTCGGCCGCGTCCAGGGACAGCGGTGGGCGTCCGCCGGCGGCCCGCCGGCCGATCCGCGAGCGGCACAGGTTGAGCACGATCGTCGCCAGCCAGGGCCGGAGGCGGAGCTCGAGGATCCGTTGGGGCGGGTAACCGGCGAGCGCACGGTAGGCACGGACCAGCGCGTCCTGGGCCGCCTCCTCGGCGTCCCGGGTGTTGCCGAGCATACGCAACGCAATCGAGTAGAGCCGGTCCTGGTGGGCCAGGACGAGCGCCTCGAACGAACCGTCGAGGTCGCGGCCAAGAGCGGCGATCAGCTGGCTGTCGGTGTCCATCGTCTCCCAGAACCGCGGCTCGTCGCCGACCGTTGCGTCGGAACCCTACGGTACCCAACGCGATGCCGGCCCGGCCCGGAGCAGCACGGCCGGCCATGCGACAATCGCTCGACGATGCGACTCGACGACCGATTCGACGGACTCATCGACACGTTGACCGGGTTCCAGCAGACCTGGCTCGTGTACCTGGGCGTCGAGCTCGGCCTGTTCGAGCAGCTGCGGGCGGCCGGCCAGGATGGCCTGACCGCCGACGAGCTGGCCACGCGCGCCGGCTGCGACCCCGCCCCGATCGGCGCCTGGGTCTCGGCCGTGGATGCCCACGAGCTCGCCGAACTCCGCGGCGACCGACTCGTCCTCGAGGAGGACACGGCCATGATCCTGCTCGACGAAGCGCGCCCCGAGTTCCTGGGTGGCCAGTTCGTCCATTCGGTCATCGCATCCCTCGATTGGTCCGGGATGCTCGAGTTCTTCCGGAACGGCATCCCCATCCCGGCGAGATCGGACCGGTACCGGCAATCGATCGAGCGCCTGACCGTGCAGGACGTCGCGGTCTTCTTCCAGGAGGCGCTGGCGGAGCTCCCGCAGCTGGTCGCCGACCTTTCGGGAGGCGGACGGGTCGTGGACATCCACTGCGGTGGCGGCCGCTGGTTGATCGCGATGGCGCGGCGCTTCCCGGCCCTCGAGCTCGTCGGTCTCGAGTTCCAGCCGGACTCCGTCGCCCGAGCGCGCGCAAACGTGGCGGCGGCCGGGCTGGCCGACCGCATCGAGATTCGCCAGGGCGATGTGGTCGCGCCCGGTGGCCCGGTCCAGGCGTCGCCGGAGGCCGGCTTCGACCTGGCCTACTTCCAGTACGCCCTCCACCAGCTCGACGACCCGGTCGGCGCCCTCCGCTCGGCCTGGGCCGCCCTGGAGCCCGGCGGCCGGCTGCTCTCGCTGGACTGGGCGTTGCCGTCGAGCCTCCAGGAGTTCCGGACGCGCCAAGGCGAGCTGATCGCCGGCGTACAGCTCGATGAGCTCTTCCAGGGGACGTCGCTGGCGACCCGCGGGCGGGTCCAGGCGTGGTTCGCCGAGGCCGGCCTCCGGGACCCGCTGCTGATCGAGCTGCCCTCAGGCGCGACGCTGGTGGTGGCCGACCGCGCCTGACTGCCGAGGGTGGGCGGCGTCTCCGCGCGCTAGCTGACGGTGATCGTGCCCTTCATGTTGGGATGCACGTTGCAGTGGAACGGGTACGTCCCGGCGGCGGTGAACATGAGCCCGTCCGAGGCGCCGTTGCCGATGTTCGGCGTCGTGCACGATCCGTCATCGAGGGTCGCGGTGTGCGGGGCGGAATCGCCGTTCGTGAAGGTCACGGTCTGGCCGACCGAGGCGGTGATGTCGGCCGGGCTGAACGCGAAGCCCTCGATCGACACGGCCACCTCGCCGGCGGCCGCGCTCTCGGCGCAGGCCGCGCCGCCACCGGCCTGGCTTGCCTCGACGCTGGGTTCGGCCGGGGCTGCCGTCGCCGGGGCGGCCGTGGCTCCGCCCGACGAACAGGCGGCCAGGAACAGGACGGCGCCGGCGGCGAGGGTGACGAGGGGTCGGCGATGCATCGGCTTCTCCTATGGCAGGTGGTCTCAGCCCGTCCTACGCCGACCCCGGCCGATCGGTTTTGGCGGGTATCGTGTGGCCGTGCCAGTTGAGATCGATCCCCCGATGATGCGTCGCCTCTTGCTCCACGAGGCGACGATCCACGCGATGCCCACCCGCGAGCTGCGTGACCTCGGAGACGCCATCCTGGTCCACGATCCGGCCGATCCAGAGCCCTTCTGGAACCGGCTTGCCGCGATCCGTTGGCCGGCCGACACCGACGCGTTCGATCGCCGCCTGACCGAGGTGGTGGTGCTCTTCGCGACGCTCGCGCGCCAGCCGCACGTCTGGCCGGCCCCGGCGCACGATTCGCCACCGGACCTGGTCGCGCGACTCATCTCGAATGGCTTTCGCGATATGGGCGCCGGGATGCTGATGGTCCTCGCGAACCGGTCGGCGATCGGATCGAATGGCGGGATGTTGGCGCAGGGCGTGACGGTGGAGCGCCTGTCCGGGCTGGGCGAACCGGCCGCCGCGGAGGTGTCCGGTGCCATCGTCGAGGTCCTCGCCGACGCGTTCGAGGTCGGCGCGGACCGTGCGCCCGGCGTGGAGGCCGAGACCACCGCATCGCTCCGCCACCCGTGGTTCACCCACTATCTCGTTCGCGAGAACGGGCGGGCGGCGGCCGTTGCGCGCCGGGGCACGTTCGACGGGTTGACCTACCTCTCGTCGATCGGGACGGCTCGCTGGGCCCGCGGTCGCGGGTTCGGTCGCCTCGTCACGGAGGCCGCGACTCGAGACGCGGTCGCCGCCGGTAGCGCCTGCACCTATCTCGGGGTCTTCGCCGACAACGATGTCGCCATCCGACTGTACGAGCGGGCCGGATTCGAGCGGATCGGCGACGCGGTCCCGGACCTGCTCCTGGTGTGAGCGCCACGGATCCGCGCGGACGGCTGCGTTCGATGCTCGAATCGATCGCCGATGGCCAGACGCTTCGAGCCAGCGGCGCCCGCCCGGTGGCGCTCGGATGGGCGACGGTCGAGCTCGATCGCGCCGCTTCAGAGCTTGGTGCGGCACTCGGGCTGCATGCCGGCCGCTACGCCGACGCCGCGCCATCGCCGGCGCTGGGCGCCCGATGCCGCCTGGCGATCAATGGCTTCGACGACGGCATCGACCTGGTCCTGCTCGAGCCCTCGACCGAGGGTCGCCTGGCGGCCGGTCTCGCGCGCCACGACGAGGGCCCGGCGGCGGTCTGGTTCGGGGTGGACAGTCTTCCCGCGGCGATCGTCATCCTGCGTCGCCTCGGGCTCGCCACCACGGTCGTGCGTCGCGGCCCGCTCGGGTCGGAGCGGCTGCTCCTCGGCGGTCCGATCCACGGTCCGCATCGCCTCGTGGTCGAACGTCCGGGTACCATCCGCGCATGACCGACACGACGCAGGTCCTGCTCCGTCCCGCGGTGGCCGCGGACGCCCCCGCCATCGCCGCCCTGTTCACCGACGAGGGGTATCCGGCCGGACCGAGCGACGTGGTCGATCGCCTTGGGCGGTTCGACACACCCCGCTCGCGCGTGGTGGTGGCCGAGCACGACGGCGCCATCCTCGGCTTCATCGCCGTCCATGCCATGGCCCGGTTCGAGCACGACGACTGGATCCTGCGGATCCTGGCCCTGGTCGTGGACGCCGGGGCGCGTGAACGCGGCGTCGGACGGTCGCTGATGGCCGAGGCCGAGCGGATCGGTCGCGAGCTGGGTGCGGCCTTCGTCGAGCTGACGGCCGGGCACCACCGACCCGAGGCGCGTCACCTCTTCGAGTCGCTCGGGTACGACTCCGCGGTGACCGCCTACCTGCGCAAGAAGCTCTGACGGAACCGTCCACCGTCGCCGTCCCGGGCTTTCCGCAGCTTCGGCTGCGCGATCGTGGCGCCCGCCTGCTCGACCTGCCATGGGAGCTGCCGCTCGGCGCGTGGCCGGCCGAGACACTCCAGTTTCGCGACCTGCCGGTCGGGCCGTCGCGCCACCTGGTCCGCTTCATCGTGGTCGACGGACTGACCTTCGCGCTCAAGGAGGAGCCGTTGGTCGTCGCTCGCGAGGAGTTCGACGTGCTGCGCCACCTCGAGATCGCCGGCCTGCCTGCGGTCATGGCAGTGGGGCTCGCGACCGCGCCCGAGCGCGACAGCGCGATCCTGATCACCGAGTACCTGGCCTACTCGATCCAGTACCGCCGGCTGTTGATGCGCTTCCCGCTCGGGCCGGGCCCGTACCGCGACCGGCTCCTCGACGCCATGGCCTCGCTGTTGGTCGACCTCCACCGGGCCGGCGTCTACTGGGGCGACTGCTCGCTGGCGAACACCCTGTTCCGGCGCGATGGCGACAAGATCCAGGCCTACCTGGTCGACGCCGAGACGAGCGAGATCCACCCGGGCCTGTCGGACGGGCAGCGCGGCTACGACCTGGACATCCTGGTCGAGAACGTGGCGTTCGGTCTCGCCGACCTGGGAGCGATGCAGGGTCGCGAGGACTCGTTCGACGACGCGGTGAGCGCGGCCGAGACCGTCCGGACCCGGTACACCGCGGTCTGGGACGAGCTCCATCTCGAGCCGGAGTTGGCGCCGGGCGATCGGCACGCGATCCGGGCCAGGATCCGGCGGCTCAACGACCTCGGCTTCGCGATCGACGAGGTCCTGCTCGAGCCGACCTCGGCCACCGCCGATGCGGTCCGCCTGCGCGTGGCCGTTGCCAACCGGCGGTTCCACGCTCACCGCCTCCAGAAGCTGACCGGGCTCGTCGCGCTGGAGGGGCAGGCCCGCCTGCTGCTCAACGACATCCGCGAGTACCAGGCCTGGATCGAGGCATCGATGCGGACGACGGTCACGCCCGACGCCGCTGCCGAGCGCTGGCTCGCCGAGGTGCTTCAGCCCGCGATCGCGGCCCTCATCCCGGCGATCGGCCCGCTCAGGGACCCGCTCCAGGCGTATTGCGACGTCCTCGAGCAGAAGTGGCTCCTGTCCGAGGCGGCCGGGCACGACGTGGGACTCGACAGCGCGATGACGGCCTATCTCGAGCTCGGGGCGCCGGCGCCCGAGGCCGGCACGACCCTCGCCGACAGCTCGATCGCCCTCGACATCGACTGGTCGAGCGGGTTCGACCAGGGCGAGGACGACGCCTGACGGGGCGCCAGCGTCAGATCGCCGCGCCGGACGCCGCACCTTCGGGCCCCGCGACCGACCCGACCACGGAGCACCCACCCCGCACCCGGTGACGGGCTCGGCAGACGGACGCCCATCCATGGCACCATCCACGCATGCAGGCACCCGGGGGCACCACCGCGACGCCGGTCATCGCCGTCCGGGGACTGGTCAAGCGCTACGGCGAGGTCCACGCCGTCGACGGCATCGACTTCGAGGTGGCGGCCGGCGAGGTGTTCGGCCTGCTCGGCCCGAACGGCGCGGGCAAGACGACGACGGTGGAGATCCTCGAGGGTCTCCGAATCCCGGATGGTGGCCAGGCCACCGTGCTCGGCGTGGATGTCGTCAAGGGTGCCGATTCGCTCAAGACCCGGATCGGCGTCAGCCTCCAGACGGCGGCGCTCTATCCGAAGCTGACGGTGACCGAGCTGATCGACCTGTTCCGCAGCTTCTACCCGCATTCCCGACCGACGCAGGAGCTGATCGACGCCCTGGAGCTCGGCGAGCGGCGCGATGCCCAGACCCGCGAGCTGTCGGGAGGCCAGCGCCAGCGCCTCGCGGTCGCGCTCGCCCTGGTCAACGATCCCGAGCTCGTCTTCCTCGACGAGCCCACTACCGGCCTCGACCCGGCCGCCCGCCGGGCGCTCTGGGACCTGGTCCGCGAGCTCAAGGCCGCTGGCCGGTCGATCCTCCTGACCACCCACTACATGGAGGAGGCGGAGGTCCTGTGCGATCGAATCGCGATCATGGACCACGGCAAGATCCTGGAGATGGGGACGGTCGACCAACTCATCTCGAAGCGGTTCCACGAGCGGGCCGTCCGGTTCGACCGGGTCGACGGATTGACCGAGGCGGAGCTGGCGGCGCTGCCCGCGGTCAGTTCGGTCAAGCACGACGCGGACGAGGTACTGCT
>Ga0184615_10002400_pt1 | contig 10040 bp, 11 predicted proteins | sample PLM4_65_coex_FD_133134 | JGI IMG/M metagenome (GOLD analysis project Ga0184615, IMG submission 133134) | Groundwater sediment microbial communities from an aquifer in East River, Colorado, USA - PLM4_65_coex | ecosystem: Environmental > Terrestrial > Soil > Riparian zone | place: USA: East... | reverse complement strand
GTGACGTGAACGAGCGACCCGATCGCCGTCCATAGAGCGCGTCCATGACGCTCTTGAAGACGCTTCAGCGCCGCGGCCGCCGCCGCCGGCGGCGCGCAGCCCTGCGCCCGGGGAATCGCGGCGAGCCGGGGTGCTTTCGCCCCTTCCCGAAACCGGGGTTGCACTCCGCGCTACAGAAGCGACCTTCGCCGGCGAAATTCTTCCCGCACGCCTCACAGCGAGGCATCTGATTTTCTCCCGCGCTTGCCGTGTCCGGATCCGCTCATGGCTCAGCGCACCAGGGCGGACGAACGCATCATGGCCATCCTTTCGCCATGGGATTGCACGCTCGATGCCGGACCGGAGTCGTGGAACTTCGCGGCCTTACGCCGGGGACGTGGAAGCTACCGAAATGCGCGGACGGGGCGTCGCCCCACCTGGGGCGCCGGCGCCACAGGAGCCCCGAAGAGCGGTCAGGGACGCGGCGTCCGACGGGCGCGTGCCGCGGGTCCGCGACAGAGCGCGCGCGACCGCTTCGACATGCAGGTGGCCACCGACGCCGCCGGCGAACCGGATCGGCCGCCACCAGGCGGCCGCCTCGGCGAATATGAGGTCGGCGCCGCGTGCCCAGCGCGGGAACCTCCAGAATTCCGGCGCCCACACCACGACTCGACCGGCCTGTCCCCCGCCAAAAAACTCCGTCCGCGGCCAAGTGGTTGATCTGTCGGCTCTGATCCGGAGAGAATCCTGGCTCGATGATCACCCTCCTGCTCCATCTGCTTCGACTCCTCCCGTTCTTGTGTGGCGGCCAAGTTTCGCTGGACTGATCGCTTCTTCTGGGTCGGGCTGGCCAGGGTCTGGTCCGGGTGGAGGCAATCCCTCGTGATCGTGAGCCCCGACACCGTCCCGAGACCTCGTCAGTCGAGGACAAGAGTGCTCAGCCGGTGAAGTTCGACGCGCCTCACCAGGATCTGACCCGCCCGGAGTCCAGGTGCACGAACTCCGAGGTCGGATAGTAGCCCACGCCGCCCCATCCGAGAGCGAGGGCCGCCCGATGGACCTGCCCGAGAGGCAGGCCGGGGAACCTCACGTCGACTGCGCGGCCCTCGAGGTGCAGGCTTCGCACGGCGACCCCGGACCCGTGGCGGATCAGCCAGTTGTTGTAGTCCGAAGACCGGAAGCCCGAGATGACGTGGATCTCCCGGTCACCGCCCAGCCCCTGATCCACCGCTCTCAGGAACTCGATCACCCGCAGGTCGATCGGTGCCACCTCTCCCGTGAAGTGGCATCGCAGCAGGTGATTGAGCCGGTGGAGCGCGGCCGGATCGTAGTGGCCGGCGTCGGCGCGATAGACGACCGTCGCCGCCTCGCGCGTGTGGATGTGGTAGAGGGCCAGCCGCCTGGCCGCGTCGGTTGCCGCTGCCTGCGCCGTAGCGCGTCGAGCGACGAGGGCCGACGCCGCGGCGAAGGATGCCGAGAGAAACGAGCGCCGCGTCCACGCGGCCGTCATTACGTTTCGTGACTCTAGCATGGCCGGAGGCTCATGCGGTGTTCCGGCTCTGGATGGTCACAGCTGGTCACGGCGGCTCGACCTGCACGAGCTTGCGGACCTGGTCCATGGGCCCGGCCGCCGTGACGGCCAAGAGCGGCTTGATCGGCAGTCTTCATCTCGGCGGGAAGTGCTGCGCCAGCACTGCCTCGCGCCCGTAGTGATCCGGCCGGAAGTGCACGAGCCCGTCCTCGTCGACCCAGCTCGGCAGATACACCACGTACACCGCGATCGGTTCGGGCAGGGTCAGGACCCGGTGCTGGAGCGCATCGATCTCCGCCTGGATGCGCTCTTCGGTCCACGCCGGCGCCTGGCGCAGCGTGTGCAGCGCGAGGGCCATCGCATGTTCGATGCGCACGCACCCCTCGCTGCAGGCCCGGACCTCCCGCTCGAACAGCGAGCGGTCCGGGGTGTCGTGCAGGAAGACGTCGAAGGGGTTGGGCAGGACGAACGAGAGTCGCCCCATCAGATTGCCGGGTCCCGGATCCTGCCGAAGGCTCGGGGAGGAACCGGTGAGGCTCGCGGCGTCCGGTTCGCGCCACCGGCCGCTGCGTTGATCTAGGACGCGGAAGCCGCGTGCGGCCAGATAGCCTGGGTTCCGCTGCTCCCTCGGCAAGAGCTTGTCGCGTGCGATGCGGACGGGGACGTTCCAGTAGGGGTTGATCACCAGCGACGTGAGCGTGGCAGTGAACGAAGGAGTCGCCTGATCCGGCGTGCCGACGATGACGCGCATGCCGAGCACCGTCCGGTCACTCTCTACCACGGCCATCTCGAAGCCCGCGGTGTTGACCAGCACGTAGTGTCCGCCGAGGTCGCGGGGCATCCAGCGCAGCCGCTCCATCGCGCGGCGCAGTTGCGCGGTGCGTTCCGTCACCGGCGTGTTGAGCGCTGCGAGCGTGCGGGGCCCCACGATGCCATCAGGGAACAACCCGTGACGACGCTGGAACCGCCGTACTGCGTTCGTCAGCACCGGGTCCCGCCGCCCGAGCGCGGAGGGTACGGGCTCGCGCTCGCGACGAAGACGCTCCCTGAGCGCCACGACCCGTGCGCCCTCGTCGCCGGGCCGCAGGGTCGGACCCGACAGCGTCGTGTCCCAGCCCCCCTGCTCGCCCAGGCGCCGGTACTTCACGAGCGCCGCGCGCAGGCGCCGGTAGAGACCGTGGGAGGGGCTCAGCGTGTCGAGTTGCCTCGCAACGTCGGCATCCGGGGATGCCTCCCGCAGGACAGCGACCGGATCGAAGACACTTGCCTGGAGGTGCCACGTGCGATCGGCCTCCCAGGGGACTAGCTGCCCCTGTGCGAGGTCGCGAGCGTAGCGCTCGAAGGCCGCGGTCAGCAGCAGATCGAGGCACATCCGCTCGGTGGAGCCGGTCGCTTGCCAGCTGGCCTCGATCGCCGCGAGTCCGTAGCGGCCGGGCGACAGCCCCTCGTCCTCCGATCGCTCCAGTGCCGCGCGGAGCTGGCCTGCACGTGGAAGTGGCCCGCTCTCGTCGACCCACAGCGGCACCGGGGACACTCCCGCGTAGTAGCGCGCGAGCTGCTGACCATCCAGGTGGAGCTGCTGACATGTTTCGATCGGAGCTGCCAGTGCACTGCGCAGCACCGAGCCCGTGATGCTGTCGGTGGCCACGCCGAGAACTGGCGACCGGGCGAGCAGCAGAAGTACCGCCGCAAGAGCGGGAGCGCGCAGCGGAAGGATATCGGTGATGCGCAACCAGCATCTCATCGGGGTTCGTGGGGTTCTTCGCGGGATGACCCTAGCACAGGATCGAGCGCTGCCCTTCTCCGTCGTCCGCCGGCGAGCCGCTAGCACCACCTCCAGGGCACTCACCCGAACGAGTCAGGCTGGACGCAATGCTCGGAGCAAGCTCGTCATGGTGAACACCGCCGTGCGCAAGCCTGGCCTCGATCTCTTTTCGCTACAGGAGATGGGCGCGCGCTGGATGGCGCTAGTTCGTCAGCTGGGTGGCGATCGTCCTTGAGGTCGTCACGATCATTGCGCATCAACCCTGCCTAACGTTGCTTGCACCGGTCGGCCTGCGGCCGCCGTGAAGCAGGCGTTAGGTGGACGAACGTGACCGACGTGAGCGAGCGTTTCCTGCGTCCGGCCAGCAGCGGCGGGATGGTCTTGGCCTGGATCGGGGTGGGGGCCTCGTAGCCGAGCTCCTTGATGACCGCCAGGATCGGTGTGCTCAAGCCGAGCTGATGGAAGTCGCCCTCGTTGACCGGAGTCGTTCTGGCCATCAGCCTCCCCGTAAGCCTTTCTGGACTCGGCTGGCGATAGCAGCCCCGTGGCGAGGGGTCGTGCCTGCTCCTCGCTGGAACACTCGAGCCATGAGGCAGGCATGCGCGCCTCATTGAGGCACGCCCGCCCCGCCTGGCGCTCTCTCCCCGATGCGCCGGTCCGGATCCAGCCGGGTACAATCATCTCGCCAGACGCCATCCGGTCGACGTTGAGGTCCGACAGGCCTCGACGGGCACTCCTCGAGGAACCGACCACCGCCCCCTGGCACGGAGCTGGCACGATCGTGGATGGGCGATTGCACGCAGAGAGATTCGCGATGTGGGCTGCCACATTCGTCGGAGCCGACTCGATGTGAGGCGCATCACCATCAGAGTCTACGGTCCCCTCAACGACTTCGTGCCGCCAGAGCGCCGGCACGTCGCCTGGCCGTACGCGTTCGAGGGCGGCGCGTCGGCGAAGGACGTGATCGAGGGCTTCGGTGTCCCCCATCCCGAGGTCGACCTGATCCTCGTCAACGGGGAATCGGTCGCCTTCGAGTGCGGGGTGCAGGACGCCGATCGCATCGCAGTCTTTCCGCGGTTCGAGGCCATCGACGTCTCGGCCGTCACCCGGGTGCGCCGACCGCTCCCCGACCCCATCCGCTTCGTGCTCGACACCCACCTCGGCAAGCTCGCACGGTACCTGCGCCTGGCCGGGCTGGACGCCGTATACCGCCGTGACGCCCGTGACGACGAGCTCGCCGAGATCGCCTGCCGCGAACGGCGAATCCTGTTGACGCGGGATCGGGGCCTTCTCAAGCGCAGGGTCGTCGTGCACGGCTACTTCGTCCGCGAGACGGCGTCGTACCGGCAGCTCGTGGAAGTGCTGGCCCGCTTCAGCCCGCTCCCGCTGGCCCCGTTCTCGCGCTGCCTGCGATGCAACGCCGGGCTTCGCGAAACCCCGAAGTCGGCGGTCGAGGCCCGGCTCGGAGAGCGGACCCGCCACGCCTTCGCGCAGTTTCACGAGTGCTCCGGCTGTGGGCGCGTCTACTGGAGAGGCTCGCACTGGGCCGAGCTGGTGCGAATCCTCGACGCCGCGGTTCGCCAGGCCGAAGCGCACCGAACGACGACCTCCCAAGGCCGTGCGAACGAGGCGCCGAGGAGGTGACGCCGCTCCACGGGAGGCGAGCTTCAGCGAGGTTCTCGCGTTCTCGCATGCCATGCGGTGGGACGGCCCACGACGACGGCGACACAAAGGGGGGCCGGGCGATGAGACGAGGATCACCAACGCGCGACGTGGCGACCGGGACTGTGGCACTCCCCGCCCCGATGGTCACCGGCAGTCGTTCGCTGGAGAGCACGCTGGCGGCCCGGCGCTCCGTCCGGGAATACCAGAAGGCGTCCCTGAACCCCGGTCAGCTCGCCCAGCTCCTGTGGGCGGCGCAGGGCTTCACGAGCGCCGACGGGCTCAGAACCACGCCCTCAGCCGGGGCGCTCTATCCGCTCGAGGTCTGGGTCGTCGCGGGCGCCATCGATGACGTCCCGCCCGCGATCTACCGATACGATCCACGCCGTCATGCGCTCGGCCTGGTCTCGAGCGGCGACCATCGAGCGGCGCTCGCCGCGGCGGCACTCGGGCAGCCGTGTGTCGCCACCGCGGCCGCGGTGATCGTGCTCGCCGCGGTCCCGGTGCGAACGACCGCGAAGTATGGCAAGCGGGGGGTGAGGTACGTCCACATGGAGGTCGGCCACGCGGCCCAGAACGTGTGCCTCGAGGCGGTCGCGCTCGATCTCGGAACCGTCGTTGTCGGCGCCTTTGACGACTCCGCAGTGAAGAAGGTCATGAAGCTGGGCCCGGCCGAGAGCCCGGTGTGCCTGCTGCCGGTGGGTCGGCCCTAGAGTCGGCGGCTGGCCCCGACCAACGCGAGGACAGGCCACCCGGCCTCGTCGCTCACCGGCCGGGCGGTCGAGCTGACCCAGGCCTGCCCGGCCCGGTACGCCGGGCTCCGGCCGAAGCTCACCTGCGTCCTGCCCAGGGTCCGGAGCGCCACCGCCACGTGCAGGACCAAGTGTCGGCGAAACCAGGAGGCGAGCGTTTCGTCGATTCCGAGTTCCCTCAGCCACCGGGGGAGGCGCCGGGGGAGATGATCCAGAAAGGCCACCAGGTCCCGGGAGCCGAACTCCCCTCGCCAGGCCGCGAGGAAGATGGCCTCCAGCGCGTCGGTGTACCCGCGGAGCGCGCACCAGTGCTCGAGCGACAGCCCGAACTGATGCGGAAAGAACCCAGGCCATCTGATGACCTGCAGCATGTGCGCCTCGAATTCGCTTCGGAACCGGCTGAAGAACACGCTGGCGACACGCCGCGACGCCTGGCCGCGCAGCGGAGGGAGGAGCGTGCCGAGAATCGCCTGGTTGATGTGAACGAATTCGTGCTCGATGATCGAGCGGAAGCGCTCGCTGCGCTCACGCCGCCGCTGGTGCGGAACGATCACCAGCGGCGGCAGCGCATCGATGCCGGACAGCGTCGATGTGAAGGCGTCGGACGCCGGCGCCGCGGTACCGTACCAGGACGCCTCGACGTGAGCCACGAGGTAGTGCCTGGCGAAGAGGCGAGAGCGCCACACCTCGAGTCTGGTGATGCGGCCGACCCGTCCGTCGTGGGCCAGACACGGAGCCGCCACGCGAGACTCCGCGACGTAGGCGGCGACCTGGCGGAGGTATGCGCGGTGCTTGTCGTCACCCGGGGTCAACCTGCGGCGAAGCACGGCGAAGGTTCTGCGCTCGTCGCGGGAGGGGAGATATGCTCCCGACCCGACTCGCCCGCTACTCAAGCACTGCGCGCCTCGTCCGCTGGAGGTGGCGCCAGGCCCGGGGCCGGCCGCTCTGCCCGCGTCTTGACCACCGACAACGTCTCGCTCGGAGCCACGACGGAGAACGAGGCCCAGTCGTCGAAGAGCTGCACCAGCACGATCTTGTCCGGGTGGGTGAGGTCGACCCTGGCGTCGACGAGCTCGGCCATCGAACGAATGACCAGATGCGGATCCAGTCTTGTCGTGTCCGTCCGGCGTTCGACGGTCATGCGCCACGTCTCGTTCGGACCGATCCGGCACCGCAGCTGCGCGATGGCCTCCCTCATCGCCGGGAGTTCGGGGCGAGACCAGCGGTCGACAGGCACCCATTTGAGGGTGTAGCGGAACGCGCGGGGCTGGCGCTCGCACAGCGCCCGCAAGCGCCGCACCACCTCGCGCGGGTCGATCGCCACCCGCACGGCCAGGATCCCGCGCGCCAGGGTCTGCATCACGTCGGGCGCGACATCGGTCAGCGTGCGCAGCCGGGCGACGATCTCCCGCCGGGCGCGGCCCGGTGCGAGCGGATGCACCGAGACGAGCAGGTTGAAGTCTGGCTCCCGGAGGCCGTCGACCGGTCCGGCGATCAGGGGGACGAAGCGAGCGCCCACCACATTCGCCTCCCAGGCCAGCCCGGCCCCGCGCTTGCGGAACTTCACGACGATCTCGTTCCCGCCCGGGCCCATCGGCTGCACCAGCCGGCCGCCCTCCGTCACTTGCTCGACGAGGGCCGAGGGGACGACCGGTGCGGCGGCGGCCACGACGATCGCGTCATAGGGCGCGTGAGCCGGGAGGCCGAGCGCGCCATCGCCCTCGAGCACGACGACGTTGTCGACGCCGGCGCCGCGAAGGTTGTCGCGAGCGTGGGTGGCGAGATCGGGCACTCGTTCGACCGAGTAGACCTCACGCGCCAACGCCCCGAGGATGGCCGCCTGATAGCCGAGCCCCGTACCGATCTCGAGCACGCGCTCGTCGCCCGACAGCTCCAGTGCTTCGACCATCCGGGCGACCAGTGACGGCTGCGTCGTCACCTGGTCGTGCCCGATCGGTATCGGCTCGTCTGTATCGGCACGGTCCGTCGCCTCGACGGGCACGAACCGCCGGCGGGCGACTTTCCCAAACGCCTCGATGACGCGCAGGTTGCGCACCCCGGCCCGGCGGACGGCGTCCACCAGCACCGTCGACGCGCGTCGCTCCTCGGTCGACCCGGGCGTCATCGCCTGCGATCGGCGAGGCCGGTCACGGCGGGCTCGCTCACGCGCTCACCCTCCGACCCGCCGCACGGTAGCGACGCCGGAGGCCATACTTGTCGGCGACCGCGACGGCCCGCTCGTACTCGTCACGTGTGATCGGGCGGTCCAGCGGCGGATAGTCCCACGCACGGTAGCAGGGGAAGTACTGGTCCATCAGGTTCAGGTAGGTGTTGCGCGAGATGCCGGTGGCAAGAAACGCCAGGACGCTCTCGGTGTTCGCGAGATCCCCCGGGAGCACCAGGTGCCGAACCAGGAGGCCGCGCCGGGCCACGCCGCTGTCGTCGATCTGCAGGTCGCCCACCTGCCGGTACATTTCGCGCACCGCCGCCTGGTTGACCTCCCAGTAGTTCCGCACCTTCGAGTACTGGCGGGCCGTCTCCGAGTCGCCGTACTTCATGTCGGGCAGGTAGATGTCGATCACCCCGTCGAGCAGCGCCAGCGCCTCCGGGCTGTCGTAGCCGCCCGTGTTGTAGACGAGCGGCAGGCGGAGTCCGCGGCAGGCGGCAATGGCGACGGCGGCCAGGATCTGGGTGACGACGTGGCTGGGGGTGACGAGGTTGATGTTATGGCACCCCTTGGCCTGAAGCGCGAGCATCATGCCGGCCAGCTCCTCCGGCTCCACCTCGCGCCCGATCCCCTTCTGGCTGATCTCCCAGTTGAGGCAGAACACGCATCGCAGGTTGCACCAGGAGAAAAAGATCGTCCCGGAACCGTTCCAGCCACGCAACGGATCTTCCTCCCCATGGTGCTGGCCGTAGCTGTTGACGGCGGCCCGCTCGCCCGTTCGGCAGACCGCACCTGTCGTGGTCTGGCGGCGATTGACGTGGCAGTAGCGCGCGCAGAGATCGCAGTCCTCCAGGTGAGTCCACGCCGCCGCGACGCGTCGATCCAGCTCGCCACGGTCGAGCAGTGCAAGGTAGGCGGGGCGAAACGCTGCGGCCGCCGTCGCCCCCGATTCGGTGGGCGTCATGACGACCGTGACCCGCCGGCCGGGTGTTCGTCGCGGCCCACCACATGGCGCTCCCTCATGGCGCTCCCCTTCCGATGCACCCGACGTCCTGCTCCCGGCTCACCCCGCGCGTCGCCCACGCGCACCCTCGCGCCCCACCCCCGCGCGTCGCTGGAAGCGTTCCACGAGCTGCGCCTCGGCCACCACGTGGCCCTGCATGGCCTTTCGTACGTGGGCCGCTCGCTTTCCCGGGGCGAGCCCCAGCCGCCTGTCGAGTGCAGCCAGCGTGAACACGTAGCGATGGGAAGGGCCACCGGGCGGACATGGGCCGCCGTAGCCCACGCGGCCGAAGTTGTTCAGGCCCTGGGTGCCTCCCCCGGCAATCGACGCGACCGGCGGGATGCCCTCGGCGAGGGCTTGGACGAACCTCCCGCCCGGCGCATCGGGGTCGTCGACGATCAGGACGAAGGTCCTGACGTTGTCGGGGACCTCCGACCACCGCAGCGCCGGGGATTCGTCCCGACCCTCACACGTGTAGCGTGGAGGAATCGGCCCATCCGGCTCGAAGACCGACGTGAGGTTCATCAGCGCTGGATTCTGCATGGGCGGTGCCACGCTTGATCGGCACGCGTCCTGCTCCGACAGCAGCGCGAACGCAAACTTGGGAAGGTTGTGAAGGCAATATGGTCTGGAGGCGCTGACGATCTACCTGGCGGGTTTCCGGCGGGAGGTCGCCGGCACGTAGAATCCCGATGCGCTCGAGCGCCTCAATGGGGCGGCACTGTTGCCTCACTGCCCCTCCGGTGCCCCACCTCGCACCGACCGCACGTAGAATTTGGCGACTCTGCATGACGGTCGCTGTCGCGTCGCTCGTCGTTCCCGTCCTCCAGCACGGCGGCACCGATCTGCCCTCCCGAGGTCAAGCAAGCAACCGACCTGTTGAAGGGCCCCGCAGCGCGGCCAGCGCGCCGACGCCGACCGCGGCCAGCGCGGCCACCGGCACCCACGCCGCGCCCGACTCATCGAGTAGCATGTGCACAGCCGCCAGCGGCGGCAGCAAGGCCGTCGCCAGCAAGAGCCCGTCTCGTCCCACCGTGAGCACGAGGAGAAAGCTGAGCCATCCCATGCAGAGGAAGCTCAGCGCCTGCACCCACTCATGCACCCGGCCCCGGCGGTCCCGATCGCCGAACCAGTAGACGACCGGAAGGATCCACACCATGATGAACGGCGCCGCCAGCGCC
>Ga0184615_10002399_pt1 | contig 10040 bp, 8 predicted proteins | sample PLM4_65_coex_FD_133134 | JGI IMG/M metagenome (GOLD analysis project Ga0184615, IMG submission 133134) | Groundwater sediment microbial communities from an aquifer in East River, Colorado, USA - PLM4_65_coex | ecosystem: Environmental > Terrestrial > Soil > Riparian zone | place: USA: East... | reverse complement strand
GCGCGGGGGATGCGCTGCCTCGGATTCTCGCTGGTGACCAACCCCGGTGCCGGGATCAGTCCCACGCCGCTCAATCACAAGGACGTCATGGAGATGGCGGCCAGGGCGGGGAAGGAGCTGGCGAGGTTGATCGAGGGCGTGGTTCGCGAAATGGCGTGAACGGTGAACGGTGAACGGGAACTGCAACGGCAGTTTGTCGTCGCGCCATTGCGCCATTGCGCCATTGCGCCTACGCGCCGTGATTCACCGGTCCATGTCCGCTTCCGAGTCCCGGCGCCGTGGCAATTGCGCGGTGCACATACTCAATCGCATCAGACACAGCGGCTATCAGTACGTCGATGGGTACCTCCCGCCCTCCCGCCCTGCCGCCCACCCGCCTGGCGAGCCCCGCCGTGATCGCCGCCGAGAGCGTGCAGCCGGTGCCGTGGGTCGACGTGGTTTCGATGCGGGGGTGCTCGAAGCGCCGGGTGCCGTCCCGGGTCACGAGCAGATCGACCAGCACGCCGCCTCGCAGGTGGCCTCCCTTGACCAGGGCCGCGGCGGCGCCCAGCTCGAGCAACGCCCGCCCGGCGCGCTCCATGGAGGCAGGCTCGCGGACCGAAAACCCGGCGAGAATCGCGGCCTCGTCGAGATTCGGGGTCACCACAGCCGCAAGAGGGATCAGCCGTTCGAGGAGGACGCGTTCGGCCTCGGGATCGAGCAGGCGGGCACCCGATGTGGCGACGATGACCGGATCGCAGACGTACGGAATCGCGGGATCGATGGCGCCCGCCACCACCTGCGCCACCTCGGCCGACCCGAGCATTCCGGTCTTCACCGCCGCCGCGGGAAGATCGGATGCCAGTGCCGCGAGCTGTGCCCGCACGAAACCGGCGGGAATGGTGTGCACCGCCGTCACACCCAGCGTATTCTGCGCGGTGACGGCGGTGACGACCGATGTGCCGAAGACGCCGAAGCGCTGAAAGGTCTTGAGGTCCGCCTGGATTCCGGCCCCGCCGCCGGAGTCGGAGCCCGCGATCGTGAGGGCGATCTGCATCAATGAGTCACTCGCTGCATACCCTGGTGCGGGATCTCCGGCTGCGTCGCGGCCGGGAACGGCGCGGGCTTGCGCTCGCCGAAGGGGTGCGTCTGGTGGAGGAGGCGCTGGCGGCGCGACTGGTGATCCGGCACCTCCTCGCGAGCCCGGCGCTGGAAGCTACTCCCCGGGGCCGGGCGCTCAAAGCGGCGCTCAACACGGCTGGCCACACCGTCACCGACACGGACGAGCGCGAATTCAACGGCCTTGCAGCGACGGATCACCCGCAGGGTGTCCTCGCCGTGATCGAGCCGCCGGCCTGGACCCTCGACGACGTGCAGCCGGGGCCGCGAGCTCCGGTGCTCGTGCTGGACGGCGTGCAGGACCCGGGCAACGTGGGCACCATGGTGCGCAGCGCATTTGCCCTGGGTGCCGCCGGAGTCCTCGCACTTCCCGGCACCGCCGAGATGACCAATCCGAAAACCCTCCGCGCGACAATGGGAGGCTACTTCCGGCTTCCCTGTATTCCGGTTGACGAAGCCGCCCTCCGGCGCTGGGCGGGATCGGCCGGAGTCCGGGTTTTGATTGCCGCAACGGATGGTACCTCGCCCCGGAGCGCGCGTGGCACGCCCCTCGCGGTCGTGGTCGGGAATGAAGGCGCCGGGACCCGGCCCTCGCTCGAGGGCTGGGCGCACGGCCGGATCGGCATCGCGCTGCGCGCGGGCGCCGAATCCCTCAACGTCGCGGTCGCGGCCGGCATTATCCTGTACGAGGTGACCCGTGAGTGAATCACTGCTCGCCGCGGTGGTCGGCGCGCTGTTCGGAGCGGTCATCGGGAGCTTTCTCAACGTCTGCATCGTGCGGCTTCCCGCCGAGCAGTCGGTGGTCTCGCCGCCGTCGCGCTGCCCCAAGTGCGGCAAACCAGTCGAGTGGCGGGACAACATTCCGGTGCTCTCCTGGCTCCTGCTCGGCGGGAAATGCCGGGGATGCCGCGAGCCGATCAGTATCCTGTATCCGCTGGTGGAGCTCACCACCGCGATCGTCTGGGCCGGCATGGCGTGGTACTACGGGCTCTCGCTCGAAGCGCTCAAGGGCGCGCTGTTTGCCACGCTGCTCCTCGGGATCGCGCTGACCGACGCGCGGCAATACATCATTCCCAACGAATTCACCTTTGGGGGCCTCGCGATCGGCCTGGTGCTGAGCGCGGCCGGCGGGCTCAACTCGGTGCTCGCCGCGCTGTTCGGGGCCGCGGCAGGCTTCGGTCTTCTGTGGCTCGTGGGCGTCGCCGGCCGCTGGGCGTTCAAGGAAGAGGCGATGGGCGGCGGCGACATCAAGATGATGGCGATGGTCGGCGCGTTTGTGGGGTGGCAGGGAGTGCTGCTGACCATCTTCCTCGGTGCGCTGGCGGGAACCGCGATTTTTCTCCCGCTCACCCTCATCGGCAGGAAGAAGCTGGTGCCCTTCGGCGTCTTCCTCGCGATAGGCGCCGCGGTGACCTACGTCATCGGGCCTTCGATCATCGATTGGTACCGCCGCTACCTCGGCGTCGCCTGATGCTCCGCCTTCTCGCCGCCTGCCTCGCCTTTCTTACCGGCTGCCGAGGAACCCCGCCGGCGCGCGGCGAAACCCCCGAGCTCTCCCGGCTGGTGGACAGCATGCGTCCGGTCGTCGAGCGCGCAACGGGGCAAAAGTTCAAGGGCCCGACCCGGTCGGCGCTCAAGACCAGGCAGGAAGTGCGGACCTTTCTCCTTGGCAAGCTGGAGCAGGACTTTCCTCCCTCCCGACAGGAAGGGGTCGAGGCGGTGTATCGCCTCCTCGGCCTCATCCCCGATTCGCTCGACCTGAAAAAGCTGCTGCTCGACCTCTACACCGAGCAGGTGGCCGGATTCTATGACCCGGAGGCGGCAACGCTCTATGGCGTCATCGGCGCCGACCCGACCGAGCTGCGCTTCGTGCTGGCCCACGAACTCGTGCATGCGCTGCAGCATCAGTACCTCCCGCTCGATTCGCTGATGCGGATCAAGTCCAGCGCTGACGAGCAGACGGCGGTCCAGGCGGTGCTCGAGGGTCAGGCGACTGTCGCGTCCATCCTCGCCTTCGTACCGGATCGCAACATCCTGCGGCAACCGGGTTTCTGGGAAATGGCGCGCGACCAGGTCAAGACGCAAGCGGCGTCGATGCAGGTGTTCTCGAGAGCGCCGCTCGCCGTTCGGGAGGGCCTGGTCTTTCCCTATCTCGGTGGCGCGGCGTTCATGCGCTGGTGGGATTCCGCGCATGCGGGCCAGCCGCTGCCGACGCTTGCGACGATGCCGCGCTCCACCGAACAGATTCTCCATCCGGTGCGATACGCCAAGGGCGACGGCCCGGTCCAGGTGCGATTCGCGGACCGGGCCGGTGATGCGCTGTACGAAGACACCTTTGGGGAGCTCGAGATCCAGACGCTTGCGACCGTGCTGCGCGGCGGCGGCGAGGTACTCACCGGAACACCGATCGGGTGGGGCGGTGACCGGTTCCGGGTCTATCGCTCCGCCGCGGGACCCGCGCTGGTCTGGTATCTGGTGTGGGACGACGAGACCAGCGCGGCGCGTTTTCGCGGAACCTCGGGGGTCCGGCTCCTGGCGGCAAAGCGCGCGGGCTACCGCACGGCGGTGGAGTCGGTGGCCGGCCGGTCGCAGCCAACGATACGGATCGTCATCGCGCCGACTCAATGGTCGCAGTGGAGTCGGCTGCCCGAGCTAGCGAATCGCGAATAGCGAAGGGCGAAGAGGGACTGCCTTCCCTCCTCGCTCTTCGCTACTCCCAATCCTCAAGTCCCGTTCTCGAGCGCGCACCCCGCAGGTTGCGTCGACCGGATGATGCACTCCGAGCGGGGCAGGGGGAACCTGCTGAAGATCTTGTGCGCCGGCAGGTCCCTCGGCAGGGTGCCCAGCTTGTTGTAATGTCGCAGATCAATCCAGCGGTGCCCCTCGAAGAGGAGCGAGTATCGCTTCTCGTAGAGCAGCGCGTCGAGCATGGCGCCGGCCGTCTGCGGCCCGGTGTAGTTGGGCAGGCCGCCGGACGTGGTCCGAATGAGATTGAGATCCACGAGTGCCGTGGCGTAGTTGGTCAGGCCGATGTTGGCTTCGGCGCGCAGCAGAATCAGCTCCTCGTTCCGGATGATCGGGATCGACGCGGTCGGCGACGTGTAGACCGAAAAGAGCACGTCGGTCGTAAGCCCCTGCGTGGTGACCGGCTCGGCACGCAGCTGAACCTTTGCCTGGAAGCGCAAGTCGCGCTCGCCGTTGGCGCGGAGCTGGGCGTCGGTTCGGAGCGAGGGGTGCGCGTTGAGCGCGCGGCCTTCGGGATCGTAGAGTCCGTTCAGGATATCTCCGGCCCCGGGACTGAAGGAGTGATACGCGCCCAGGCCGAGTGCGGCGCCGGTATTGAGGAACGACGCGGAGAGCGCGGTCAGCGCGCCGGCCCAGTCGTTGAGGTAGACCGCCACGCGGGCCCGGATCGCGCGATTGAACCTGATGAACGACGCCGGGGTGTTGAAGTCCGCGAATCCCGAGGAGAGCGGGAAGGAGAACGTTGCCCCGGCATTGGTCAGATCGGTCTGGCCCTGGTCCAGCAGCGCGACGATCCGGTTGAACGTCTCGGCTTTGCTCGCGATGGCGGCCGGAGGCGCGGTCGGCGGAATGTCGGCATCGATCACCGCCCCATTGTCGTCGCGGGTATCGATCACCCACAACAGGTCCAGCGCCTGGAGCGTCCGGGCAAAGCCGCGGACGCCGTTCTTCTGTTCCTCGGTCATGCCGATCACTTTGTCCAACGCGGTGAGGACGGTGTTCTCGGTCCGGATATTGGCGTACCGCTGGCCCCAGAGGTTGCCGCCGAAGGCGGGGCTCCCTCCGTTGAGCGGACCGCCCAGCATTTCGGACACGAATCGCGGATCGGCCGGATCGAGGTTGTAGCCTTCCCGACCCAGGATCGCGAGCAGCGGGATGAAGCCGTTCTGCACCCCCCAACTGGTCCGGAGGCCGATCAGCATTCCGGTCGCCGCGGTGTTGACGCTCACCGGGGTCGGATTGTTCTGGAATTCCTCCAGCCCGGGATTGTTCAGGTCGGTCGCGTCGAATGCGTCGCATCCGCCGGTGAGCAGGGCGGCGGCGAACGCGGCGGTGACGAGGGCCTTGGTGGTTGAGGTCATGGCTCAGAACCTCAGATCAAGGGTGAAGAAGAAGCTGCGACTCGGCGGGAATGGCGTCACGTCGATATTTCGCGCGATCGCCTGGTTTCCGAAGTTGGAGACCTCCGGGTCGAGGCCGGTGTACGGGGTCGAGGTGAAGAGGTTTCGTCCACTCAGGGTGATCCGTCCCCCCTGGAACACTCCCCAAAGCGAGCGCACCGTGCTCGACGGCAGCTCGTAGGACAACGAGACCTCCCGCAGCTTGAAGAACGTGGCACGCTCGATGTAATTCGCCGCCACCGTGCCGAAGCCCGACAGCCGGGCCTGCCCGACGGTGAGCGTCGAGCCGGGGATCGGATCGGCGTAATCCGCGGTCACTCCGCCGAAGTCATACAGGAGCCGCGTGAGGTTGAGGATCTCGCTCCCCTGCTGCCACTCGGCCAGCAGGTGGAAGCCCCAGTTCTTCCAGTTGAAATCGCTGATGAACCCCATCCGGAAATCGGGATTCGCGTCGCCCAGGGTCCGAACGGTGTCGCGCCCGTCGGGGAGGGTGTCGTTCCCGACGATCTGGGTGGCCGAGTGTCCCAACTCGATCTTGAAGGCGCCCAGTGACGTGCCGAAGCCACCGGTTTCGAACGCCGGCACCGGGAGCTCGGTGATCTTGCTCCGGTTGGCGGAGAAGGTGGTGCGAAGGTACCAGCTGGTGGACCGGGTCTGCACCGGCACGATGCCCACCGCGAGCTCGACCCCGCGGGTCCGGAGCTTGCCTCCATTGAAGATTTCGCTGACCAGGCCCGAGGACGGCGCGAGCGTCCGGGTGAGCAGCAGGTCGCTGATGCTCTTCTGGTACACCGTGGCCTCGAAGGACAGCCGCGTCCGGGAGAGCTGTCCGTCCATGCCCACTTCGATTTCGCGCTGCCGTTCCGGCTTCAGGCTCGCCGAGCCGGTCGTCGCACCCACCACCAGCCCGGGCAGGCCCCCGATGTTGTTCGTCGCGGTCAGCGGCGTGAATTTCTGCCCGTAGAGCGGCTCGTTGCCCGACTCCCCGTATGCGCCGCGAAGCTTCAGCTCGTTCAGGAAGCCGGTGCCGTTCCTGGCCAGCAGGTAGGAGGCCGCGGCCTTGGGGAAGAGGTGGTACTTGTGACTGTTCGCGTTGAGGCTGGAGCGGTCGCCCCGGATGCCGGCGGTGAGCAGCAGCCGGTCGTTCATCAGCAACACTTCTTCCTGCGCGAAGCCGCCCAGATTGACGATCAATTGGCGGAGCTGGTTCACCTGGACGTTGGTGCCCGAGTTCACATTGGGCTGGCCGGCGATCAGGTTCCGGCTCACGATCCGGCTTATATCAAGGTCACGCCGGGCGTATTGCACGCCCGCCGACGTGGTGGCTCTGAATCCATCCCCCGCGGTGTAGGTGTGCACCAGATTGGTGCCCAGGTTCAGATTCAGGTTGTCGCTCTTGCTGAGCAGCGAGGTGCCCGGGAGCCCGTCCTGAGGCTCGAACTGGAGCTCCGGCGGGAAGAGCAGGGCGTTCTTCTGGGTGAAGAAGTCCGCGCCGCCATTCAGCACGGCCCGAAGCGAGCTCTTTTCCTGGGTGACGATGCTCCAGGTCAGCTCGGTACCGGCGACGAAGCGCCAGACATCTTCGTCGTTCTGCATCAGCGCCGCGGTCTGGAGCGGGTTCGAGGCGTTGAACGCGTTCCGCGGGAAGGTGCCGTCCGCGTTCTGCCGGAGGTCGGCAAAGCTCGGCGTAAAGGCCAGGGCCACGTAGAAGCTGGTCCCGGTGTTGTCGTTGTTGCTCAGGCCGCGCTGGGCCCGGGTATGGGCCACGTTGGTGCGGACCCCCACCTGCAGCCGGTTGCTGAGCCGCTGATCGAGGTTGAGCCGGATGGACTGCCGCTGGAACCCGGTGTTGGCGATGATCCCTTCGTCGTTCTGCGCTGTCCCCGACGCCATGAAGCGGGTGTTCTCGTTCCCGCCGGAGATCGCCATCGAAGTCTGGCTCGACAGTTTGGTCCGGCCGGCGAGCTCCTCCTCATGGTCGAAGTAGGGGCAGGACGTCGCGGTGCATCCGTTGGCCGCACCGACGCCGGCGCGGAACGCCGCGTCCACCTCGGCGGCGTTCGCGAAGCGTCTCGAGCCGACCTTGTTGGACAGGCCGAAAGCTCCAAAGCCCACGCTGAAGGATCCGCGGGTGGCGCCCGGACGACCGCGCTTGGTGGTGATGACCACCACACCGTTGGACGCGCGCCCGCCGTAGATCGCCGCCGCGGAGGCGCCTTTCAGAATCTCGATACTTTCGATGTCGGCGGGGTTGAGGTCGGCGATGCGGTTGACCTGGCCGTCCTGGGTCAGCGCCGGGTTGGATCCACCGGCCGCGGCGGTTACCGCATTCTGATTGGACGGGATGGCGACGTCGGACATCACGACACCGTCCACGACGTACAGTGGCTGGGCGTCCGCGTTTACCGAGGTGACGCCGCGCAGCCGCACCTGCAGGCCGCCTCCCGGGTTCCCGCCGTTGGACTGGATGTCCACGCCGGCGACTTTTCCCTGCAGCACCTGTTCGAGGCTCTGGGTCAACTGCGGCACCGCGGCGAGATCTTCGGCGCCGACCGTCGCGACGGCGTTGGCCAGGTTGCGGCGCTCGATGCCGGTGGCCTGGCCGGTGACGACGATCTCCTCGATCTTGAAGACGTCCCTCGCGAGGGCCACATCCACGGTCGAGGTGCCGGCGGGAACGCGGATTTCCTGCCGGCGATAGCCGACCGCGCGCACCTGCAGCGTCACGTCTCCAGCGGGGAGGTTGGTGAGCTCGAACTGTCCCGAGGCATTCGGGCTTACGGCCGTCGTACTGCCCATGACGCCGATCCGGGCTCCCACCAGCGGAGCGCCCGTCAGCGAGTCACGCACCCTGCCCGTGATTGTCCGCCCCTGCGCGAACGCGGGGGCGGCAGTCACTCCCAGCAGCAGCGCTGCCAGGATCCCACTCCTGATTCGCATACGGCCTCCGGGGAATCGGACCATGGCGAGCCCCTTCTCGATCGCACGAATGTACGGCGGGACGGGAGTCGCGCCAGACCCTAACCGAAAAGCCTGGGAACCGCATAGATCAGGAGGCCCACCAACCCGCCCACGATGGTGCCGTTCATGCGGACGAACTGAAGGTCGCGGCCGACCGCCAGCTCCAGCCGCTTCGAGGTCGCCTCGGGGTCCCATCGTGCCACCGTCTGGGCGATCAGATCGGCCGCTTCGTGGCGGTGTTTTTCGATCACGTCGAGCGCGGCCTGGATCCCCACCTCCTCGATCTCCGCCAGAAGCGTCGGATTGGCGAGCAGGCTCGCGCCAAACGCGCTCACGCCGCGCGCGAGCGGCCCCGGCTCCGTGCCGTCCGGCCGGGTGGCGTAACCGGTGACGGCGTGGCGGGTGGCGTCCCAAATCCAATTGGTGAGATCGGCGATCGCCCCGTCGGAGAGCCACTCCTCCTTGAGCGCCTCGGCGCGTGCCCCGGCCTCGGGGGAATGCTGCAGCCGGTCGACGAAGTCGCGGAGCGACGTGTCGAAGCTGGCCCGCACCGGATGATCGGGGTTCTCGCTGATGTCGGTGAGGAGCTGCTCGATGGCCGTAACGATCCGCTGGTAGATCTTGTTGTCGATCGCGCTCGGCACCCACCAGGGCATTTCATCCTTGACGCGCTTCCGGATCGACTCCTCGTTGTCGTGCACCGCCTTGGCCGCCAGCTGGATCGCTTCGTTCAACAGCTCCTGGTGCCGGTCGCCCGCCACCACCATCGCGAGAGTCTTCCCCAGGACGGGCGCGACGCGGGTCGCGCGGATGCGATCCACCGCTCCTTGCTGAATCAGCTCGCGAATCTTCTCGTCGGGAAGCGCTTCCAGCGTCCGCGCCACGCCGCTGGCGAGCTGGACCGCGATCCGCTGGCTGTTCTCGGGCTGACTCAGCCACTCCGCCGCGCGCTCGGCGATCCGCATGGCGCGCAGCTTCGCGGAGACCGCGTCGCGCGCAAGGAAGTGGTGTTGCACGAAGTTTCCGATGATGCGGCCGATGCGGTCCTTCTGGCGGCCGATAATCGCGGTGTGCGGAATCGGAATGCCGAGGGGGTGACGGAAGAGGGCGGTCACCGCAAACCAGTCCGCGAGACCGCCGACCACCGATGCTTCCGCGGTGGCACGGACATATCCCAGCCAGGGATACTGCGCTTCGAAGCCGCTCGCCCCCAGGAAGATGAGCGCCGCGACCAGGAGCAGCCCGGTCGCGCGCCGCTTCATCTTGTCGAGCTCCACTTGGCGGGCGGCGTCGTCGGGGCGGGCGGGGAAGGGCGTCGTTATGGCGAGCTCCATGGGGGCGCAAGGGCGCAACGGCGCAAAGGCGCAACAAAAAGACCCTCGTCTGCGGGATTACGGTACCTGATCACGGCCGGTTTCGAGCGAGATTGCTCGCATGATGCCCTATGAGAAGTGGAAAGCCTGGCAGCGGTCCCACGAACTGGTGCTCGCAATCTACACGGAAACCAGCCACTGGCCGCCGGAAGAGCGGTATGGCCTGATCGCGCAGGCCCGCAGAGCTGCGGTATCGGTCCCCACGAATCTGGCGGAAGGATCAGCTCGGCTTGGTGGACGTGAACTCCGCCGATTTGCCGACATCGGACTCGGCTCGCTGTCGGAGCTATCGTATCTGCTGCGCCTCGCCCGGGACTTGGGCTATGTATCGCCTGAGAGTTGGTCCCAACTCGACTTGAAGCGAGATGCGGCTGGAAAACTGCTCTTCGGGCTAATTCGCGCTATAGGGAAACCACGCTCAGGTCCCTAGACTCCGCCTTTGCGCCTTTGCGCCTTTGCGCCT
>Ga0184615_10002398_pt1 | contig 10042 bp, 8 predicted proteins | sample PLM4_65_coex_FD_133134 | JGI IMG/M metagenome (GOLD analysis project Ga0184615, IMG submission 133134) | Groundwater sediment microbial communities from an aquifer in East River, Colorado, USA - PLM4_65_coex | ecosystem: Environmental > Terrestrial > Soil > Riparian zone | place: USA: East... | reverse complement strand
CCTTCATTCCGCCCGTATCGATCCTTCCGTCACCCGGATTCTTCCCCTCCGAGACGTCGATAATGCCGTAGGTATCGCCCGAGCGGTAGAGCGCTTTCGCGCCGTTAGATGATAGCGCGTAATCGCTTATACCCGTTATTACGGTCTTTTCCTTCCTGTCCCCCAGGTCGAAGAACTGGAGTGTGCCGTTAGGCGGGTCCTCTGCGCTTCCCGCGGGAGGGAACCTTAGATATACGATTCTGCCTTTTGCGGCATTAAGAGGCCCGAAGTTCCCCGCATTCACCGGTATCTTGACCGCTCTCTCTTCTATGCCGTCGAAGTCTATAACGACTCCGCCCTCCTTGCCCGCGTTTTCCTTTTGCGTGTCTTTCGCCGGGGAGTATTCCTCGTCGTTCCGGGGGGCGAGGGGGGACGCGGTGTCTTTTCTCAGGGTGAGGGCATAGACCTGGGTCGAGTTCGGATATACCCACGTATCGTCCATGTCGCCGTAAACGGGTGAGAAGCCGCGGTCGGAATAGAAATAGAGGTATTTCCCCTCGGGGTCGAATACAGGGCCGTTGTCGTTATAAAAATCGGTCGTGACCCTGCGGGTGACGCCGCTCTTCGAATCGTATATAAATATGGATTTCAGATTATTCGGGGTGTTCTTGGAGTATGCGAGCCACCTGCTGTCGGGCGACCACGAATAAGAGCCGATGTTCTCATAAATGTCCCTATCCACTTCCTTAGGGTTCTTTTCACCCGTATCCACGATATAGAGCCTTCCCGTCTTGTCGCTGAACGCAAGCTTCCTGCTGTCAGGCGACCACACAGGGTGATAGCGGTAGACCTTTCCGTCATTCGTTATCCTCTCCTCCTGTCCCTCGCCGTTACTGAGCCTCATGTAAAGCTCGTACTCGCCCGTCCTGTCGGAGAGATATGCGACGTACTTTCCGTCGGGCGACCACGCGGGGAAGCGCTCCGCTATGCCGGATGTATTTGTAAGGTTGCGGACACCTCCCTCCCCGGCGGGGACTGTCAGCACCTCGCCGCGGGCCTCGAAGAGGGCCCTCTTCCCGTTAGGGGAAATAGACATATCCGAGATACTCTCCGCGAGGTCCTTTTGCCGCGGACGCGCTTCGGGCAGGTCGTACGGGACTTGGACCGAGACCTCGCTCACGGTCTCGCCCGAGAGGCTTAGCAGGTAGAGCCTGCCGCCGTTCTCGAAGACTATGTCTTCCGGGCCGAGGCTCGGCCACTTCACGTCGAATTCGGTAAAATCGGTGACCTGCCTCGTCTTCTTCGTCCCGGTCTCGTAAACCCACAGGTTCAACTTCTTCTCCTCTCCCCTGTCGGAGAGGAAATAAATCCTGTCACCGTGCCACATCGGGAGCGTGTCTGTGCCGGGGAAATCGGTCAGCTTATCGAGCGATCCGGGCGCGAAATCGTATATCCATATGTCGCTCGCCATGCCCCCTCTGTATCTTTTCCATACGCCCCTCATGGGGGACATGTATTCGAATGCCAGCTTCTTGCCGTCCGGGCTGAAGCTCCCGAGCTCTCCGTAAGGGAGCGGGAGGACTTCGGGCATACCGCCCTTGTCAGACACCTTGAAGAGCCTGTTGTAACGCTGTGTCGGGCTCAGCATGTTCGAGCGGAAGAGTATGTGCTCACCGTCCGGGTACCACTCCGCGACGAGGTCGTCGTCCGGGTGGTGGGTGAGCCTCTTAGGGACGCCGCCCCCGGCCGGGATTACATATATGTCGGTATTGCCGTCGTAGTTACCGCTGAATGCGATCCCGGCCCCGTCGGGAGAGAATTTCGGGAATAGCTCCCCGCCCCTGGGCGAGCTTAGCCTGCTCGCGACCCCCCCTGATTTCGGAACGACCCATATGTCCCCCGCGTAAACGAATACTATCTTATCGGCGCTCACGTCGGGGAAGCGCAGCATGAGGGCGTCGGGCGTTCTATCCTTGCCCGCCCCCTCGCCCGCAGGCTCGGCAGACGCGGACATGGATCCAAAGGCCAGGCAGAATGACAGAGTCAGTAAAATCTTTCTCATTAATGGACCTCGCGGAATAGTTGAACAGGTTGCAAGTCGTTTTCGTGCCAAAGTATTACCGTCGATACCAGAGCCTATTCTCAAAATATAAACTCACTTACCATTAAAATATACCTCAGGAAACCGGACGCCCCGGTTCCGAAGTTATATAGGATACGGGCTGAGCCCGGAGTTTGAAAGCATATTTCCTGGAAAAAGGATTCTTGTATAAAGGAGGATTCAATTAATCAAGGGGGCGGTAATGTCCATGAAACGGCTTTAGTCCTTCCTGCCGATCTCCGAAAAGTCCGATTCGAGGCCGTCCGCCTGCCTCCGCCTCTCGATCGCGAGCTCTATGAGCCTGTTCACGAGCTCAGGGAAGCTCACCCCGCTCACCCCCCATAGGCGCGGGTACATGCTTATCTGTGTGAACCCCGGAATCGTGTTTATCTCGCTCACGAATATTTCGTTCGTCCCGTCTTCGAGCAGGAAATCCACCCTCCCCATCCCGCTGCAGACAAGCGCCCTGAACGCGCGCACCGCGTAGTCCCTGAGCCTCTCCGCGGTCTCCCGGTCGAGCTCGGCAGGGGCTATGAGCCCTGTCCCCTCTTCGAGATATTTTGCTGTGTAGTCGTAGAACTCCCTGTGCGGGACGACCTCTCCCGGGCAGGACGCCTGCGGGTCGTCGTTCCCGAGCACGCTCACCTCTATCTCCCTCGGTTTTTTCACCGCGCGCTCGACGATGACCCTCCCGGAGAACCGGCACGAATAATCGACCGCGCTCGGAAGCTCGTCCTTCGACTTGACCTTCGTTATCCCGACGCTCGATCCGAGGTTAGCCGACTTCACGAAACAGGGGAGCCCGATCTTTTTAAGTATCCTCGCGCCGAGCTGCTTCTTTCCGGATTCCCAGTCGGATTTATAAAAACCGACATACTCGGGAACAGGGAGCCCAGAGTCCTTAAGCAGCGCCTTCATCACTATCTTGTCCATACCGACAGAAGAGCCCAGCACCGATGCGCCGACATAGGGAATCCCCATAAGCTCGAACATGCCCTGCACCGTACCGTCCTCCCCGTAAGTGCCGTGGAGGACCGGGAAGATTACGTCGACCTTGTGTTCGGATATAAGCTCCCGCCCCGAAATCTCGTAGAAAACCGGGTTTAAGGGATTTAGAGATGGGGACAGGAACGAATCGCCAGAGAACTCGAGCCCGCCGTCTTCGAGCCACGAAGACACGGACGCCCTCCGCCACATCCCGCTCTTCTCTATAAATATAGGGGATATTTCATATTTACCGGTATCGATGTTCCTGATTATAGACTTAGCCGAAAGGAGCGAAACCTCATGCTCCACGGACCTCCCGCCGAATATCACTCCTACGGTTATTTTGGACAAGTATGCTATACTCCTACATATACATATATAGATTATCAGCCAAAAATTACTAACGGGTTACCCAAACCCCGTATCATTGTCAAGACCGGGTCCCGCTAACTTGCAAATAAAAAGCCTTAATGTAAAATCCAGTCACGGCGTTAAAAGGGAATAAAAATCAAGGAGGCTAGAAATATGCAGAAAGTCGTAATTAGCGAACCGCTAAGAACTGCTATTGGGGCTTTTGGCGGCACATTGAAAGATATAAGCCCGGCAAAGCTGGGAGCTGCGGTGGTAAAGGAAATCCTCGACCGTACAGGGATCGATCCCAAGGAAATTGACGACTGCATCATGGGTAACATCCTGAGCGCGGGCCAGGGAATGAATATTTCGAGACAGATCGCCATAGAGGCGGGACTGCCGGTAGAAACCCCGGCATTCACTATAAACAGGGTATGCGGGTCAGGCGTCCAGTCGGTTGCGCTGGCCGCACAGGCTATCAAGGCAGGTGACGCCGAGGCGATAATCGCAGGCGGCTCGGAGAACATGAACCTCGCCCCCTTCTATCTTCAGAAAGCCCGTTACGGCTACAGGATGGGCATGCCTAAAGACGAAATCGTGGACGGCATGGTGTACGACGGCCTCTGGGACATATTCAACGACTACCACATGGGCGTGACCGCGGAGAACCTCGCGGAATCCTACAACATTACTAAAGACGAGCAGGACGCATTCGCATACAAGAGCCAGATGAAGTGCAAGGCCGCTCAGGATGAGGGGAAGTTTAAGGACGAGATCGTTCCGATTATGATCCCCCAGAGGAGAGGCGACCCCACTCCTTTCGAAAGGGACGAGCACCCGAAGGGCGATACGACCCTTGAAACGCTAAAGGGCCTCCGCGCGGTGTTCAAAGTGGGCGGGACCGTGTCCGCGGGTAACGCGTCCGGCATCAACGACGGCGCTGCGGCCGTTCTGGTCACGTCGGAAAAGAAGGCGAAAGACCTGGGACTCAAACCCGTGGCATCTATCATTGCCTATGCCGTAGGCGGAGTAGACCCTTCGATCATGGGCATCGGCCCGGTTCCCGCGATTCAGAAAGCGCTCGACAAGGCCAAGCTATCGCTCGACGACATCGACCTTTTCGAGCTCAACGAAGCCTTCGCGGCGCAGTCCCTCGCGGTGCTGAGGGACCTTCCGATTCCCGAAGAGAAGATCAACGTGAACGGCGGCGCTATAGCGCTCGGCCATCCGATCGGCGCTTCGGGGACGAGAATTCTCGTCACGCTCCTTCACGAGATGGAAAAGAGAAAGAAGGTTAAGCGCGGACTAGCCGCCCTCTGCATCGGAGGCGGTATGGGTATCGCTATAATAGTTGAAAAGGAAAAGAATTAACCCGAGACAATCAACCGGGGGAGGGTAAACGCCCTCCCCTTCACCTTCCGGTCATACCGAAGCATGTCCCGTATTCCGAACCGGCAGCAATTCAGATTTAATGATTAAACCCGTTGATCCTTTTTGAGAAATTAAAGTCTAAGGCTGAATCTCCAAAAAATACCCCTGCTCTTTAAAGAGCGTCTTGAACTTCCCGGGAATGGGAACGACCTTCCGCTCGGCGTAATCCATGAACACAATGCCCGTCTTGGCGAGCGCGACCTCCCTGCCCGTCTCCTTTTCGCTGAGCCTGTAAACGAGGTCGCAACCGTACTTGACGAAATCGCACACCGCAACCTCTACGGTCATGGTCTCCCCGTAGAAGCTCTCCGATTTATAGACGATCGCGACGTCCGACAATATGATCCCGGGCCCGTCCACATTTAGCTCGGAGAAGCCGAAATGTCTGAAGAACCGGACCCTCGCCTCGTGCGTGAGGGACAGTATCGAGTCGTGCCCCAGATGCCCGCCGTAGTTTATATCGCTAATCCTCAGGTCGATTTCGGTTGAAAACGCCGGGTCCCCCGGGAATTCCATCTTTATTCTCGCCATTGGCGTGTCCTTTTGAATATCGATTATTTACTATCGGAACAGATTGCGGACAGGGATACACCCGAGCCCGCCGATTTATTTCCATTTTCACGGACTATACAAATTACCGGTTGACATCCTGCCGAATCATTTGCTAAATTTGTAGTATACTCAAAGTAACGGCACGGGTGTAGAACACGCGATGACTATCAGCAAAATCAACTCTGCCTCCATAAAATCGTTCTTCAGCAACCTCGTGAACATGAGCTTCCTCGACCTCGGCAAGGAAAAGGATAGGGACGCAGCCGGCTATTTGATAGAAATGCTGACTGAATTCGCCCGAACCGAGAGCCTCTATAAGCTGCACGACTCCGAAGGCAAGAAGATCCAAACGATCGTAGAAATACTGCTCGAAAGCAAAAACACACAGGCGGACAACTCCGGGTATGAGAGGGAAGTGAGGAAGTACGTGGGGGATTTCGCACTATTCATGAGCGGCATATTCAGGGACCATGTGAACAGGGGCTCCTACCTCCGATATTATCTGAACGAGGGGATGAAGTCCTACTTCGTCGTATCACGGCTCGACCTCGAGAGGGGCGAAGGGAATCCCATCATGTTCAGCAAGCTGTCGAGAGAGTTCGAATTCTATTCAGGAGCGCTCGATTACATGAGGAAGGTCTATTTCGGCCCTGAAAACCAGGGAGATCCTTTCAGGAGCTTCGCCGCCCAGCTTTCCAGGATTAGGCACTGAAACCGGCCCGAAATTTTTTCTTACGGGACCGTTAGTAAATCAGCAGGAATTCATCTTCTGAAATACGGGATTATTTCCCCGGATAATATTTCCATCGACATTTCTCTATCAGCGCTGAAGTCCCTAAATATGAAGTGCTCGACCCCAGCGTCAGCATACTCTTCCAGTCTCCCGATTACGTCCCTCTTCGAGCCCGCAGCTACGAAATCGAATACGATTTCACGGGAATAATATTTATCGCCCATCTCCCTGAACCGCTTCAGCATCCCGGTATCGTTGGGCATGATTTTCGTGTATTCGAGTCCCTTGTATTCGTCGTCGATCTTGATATCGTATCCCGCCTGCGCGAGGAGCTCGGGCCATATCAGAGCGTGTTTGATCGGCTCGAGCGACTTGTAGGCCTCGTCCTTGTTCCCCGCAATGGAAGTGAATATATAGAGCGTCTTCTCGGGGCCGGCCGATCCGTCCTCCCTCTCCCGCGCCCCTTCCCCGACCGCGCGCGCCTTCTCGGCGAAGAGCCTCGGCGGCATGGCGTTCGTCACCCATCCGTCCCCGTATTTTCCCGCGATCCTGAGTGCCCTCGGCCCCGTGGCGGCCACGTAAATAGGGACCCGCTTATCATTCACGGGCACTATCCTGAGCTCCGCATCTTTAAGCTTGTATATCTCTCCGTCGAAATTCACGGGCTCCCCGCTCCATAGCGCGCGCATAATTTTGATCGATTCCTCGACGCGTGTGAGCGGCCTGTCCCATGCTATGCCGTAGGGATCGAGGTTCATTTTTTCCCCGTACCCGACACAGACGAAAATCCTTCCGTTAGAAATCCTGTCCACGGTCGCGAGACGGTGAGCGAATACCGCGGGGTGCATCCTGTGCGCGTCGCCGACCGTGCCCATTTTTATTTTCCCGGTTTTCATGGCCGCGGCGGTCACCACCGACCACACCTCCGGGGTGATTCTATTGGCCATGAATACGATATGGTCCGGGAACCAGAGTGTGTCGAACCCGGCGTCCTCGGCGGTCTTCGCGAACCTGATCAGCCCCTCGACCGACTCTCCGGGGACGGGCGCAGTTATGCCGAACCTGATATTTTTAGCCACTTTTGGAGCCCCCCCTTTTCTGCATATAAAGCTCAGAAATTATACACAAAATTATTTTAAACTATTATCTTGATTTTTGTAAAACCAAGAGTTATTATTTCCTACCCTAATACACCACAACATCGAATTCCCCCCAAAACGAGCGGGAAAGAGGCGGAGGTAGAAAGATAATGGACAGACTTGAGAAAGATGAGAAGGAACATGCAAGCAAGCATGTCGACATAGAATCGAAGCGTTTTTTCTTCGACGTGAAAGAAAATCACAAAGGCAAATATCTCAGAATAACGGAGCTCAGCGGCGGCAGGTCCTGCATCGTAATCCCGCTCGGCGGAATCAACCTCTTCAAAGAGAGACTGGGAGAGGTGATACAGGAAGCCGAGAAGCTCATCGACACTAACGGCAGCATATAGTCCCCTCGGCTAGCTATAGCCGCAAGGGGATTTGCCCGTATCTAAGCACAAGTGAAATAGGATATTTCCTGCCGGTTGAGCGGATGGGGGTGTTTTAGGCTTCCGGGTATCCGCCACGGCTCATTACGTCCAATCAGTATGCTGCAAGGTTTCGGACCTGTGTTCTAGCCGCCGAATTCCGGAATCGTTTCCCCGCTCAGCATTTCGTCGTAGGTCTCCCTCTTCCTGACCACGCGGAACTCGCCGCCCTTTACGAGGACTTCGGGCACGCGAGGACGCGTGTTGTAGTTGGACGACATGGCGAACCCGTATGCGCCCGCGCTCATGACCGCAAGCAGGTCTCCGCTTTTGACCCTTGGGAACTTTCTATCCTTGGCAAGGAAATCGCCCGACTCGCAGATGGGCCCGACTACATCGACCTTTTCAACGGCCTTGGCTGGCCCTCTTACCGTAAGAATCTCGTGGTATGACTCGTAGAACGCCGGACGAATGAGGTCGTTCATGGCCGCATCGACAATAACGAACTTCTTAGCCGTTCCTTCCTTCAGAAACAAGACCTTTGTCACGAGCATACCTGCGTTTCCCACAAGAGACCTACCCGGCTCGAGTACGAGTTTATACGGCTTACCGCCGACGAGACCGGTGATCACATCGGCGTACTCCTTCGGATGGGGCGGTATCTCGTCCATCTTGTAGCTTATGCCGAGGCCGCCTCCGATGTCGATGTATTCTATAGCGACACCTTTATCTATCAAATCGTCCGCCAGGCGCACTAGCTTCTTTAACGAATCGACGAAAGGAGTGAGCTCGAAAATCTGGGAGCCGATGTGCGCGTCTATAGCGGTGACGCGAATACCGTCCATAGAGCTCGCTTCCTCATAGACCTCGACCGCCTTGCCTATCTCGATGCCGAATTTGCTCTTTTTAAAGCCGGTAGATATATAGGGGTGCGTCTTCGGGTCTATGTCCGGGTTCACGCGGAGAGCAACGGGCGCTTTCCTGCCGAGCTCCTTCCCCACCTTGTTGAGCAAGTGAAGCTCCTCGACCGATTCCACGTTAAAGAAGAGTATCCCCGCTTCTATCGCGGCCCTCATCTCCTCCTCGGTCTTGCCTACACCTGAAAATACCACTTTTGACGGGTCGCCCCCGGCGCGCTTCACCCTGACGAGCTCGCCCAGAGAAACGATATCGAACCCCGCCCCGAGCCCGGCGAACGCGTTCAGGACGGCGAGATTTGAATTCGCCTTCACCGAATAACACATCAGCGTATCGATTCCGGAAAAGGCGTCCTTGTAGCTCAAGAACGCGTCCCTGAGCACCGCGTAGCTGTATATATAGCATGGGGTCCCGACGGATTCGGCGATCTTTCTCACCGGGACGTCCTCGACGTAGAACTCACCGTCTCTGTATTGATAGGATTGGTGCATGGTCCGAATTCTCCTTGGAACGAACTGGGAAGAATTTACACAAACTAATTCAAATGAAAACAGGAATGATTAAAGCCGGAATCCATCCGGAATTAGCAGCTTGCCGCGGTGTTCTACAACTTCCCCTTCAAATAATTGTCCGCATAATCGAGCCTGTCGTTCCCCCAGAACATCTTTTCCCCTATGAATATGGTGGGGGCTCCGAACGCCCCGCGTGCAGCAGCTTTCGAGGTCTCCTCCCTGAGCCTGTCTTTTATATCCTGCTCCCCTATGCGCGCTATAAACCACTCCGGGTCGATTCCTATGCGGCCGACAGCTTCCTTGAGCACGTCGTCCTTGCTCAAGTCCCGTCCCTCTGTCCAGTAGAGCCCGAACATCTCATGGTTATATTCGGCCAGTTTACCCTTTTCCGCGGCGGCGAAAGCCCCCCTCATTGCCTTTACAGTGTTGAGAGGGAAAATAGCGGGGAATTTAAATTCGGCGCCGTAGTGTCTCGCCGAATCCTCCGTGTCCTGCTTTATATATGCAAATTTATTTTCGATCTCTACAGCCGGTTTCACGCCTGTGTCATTGAAGAGCCCGCCCAGCAAAAATGGCTTCCATTCGAGATCGGCCCCGTTGTCCTCGCATATTTTCTCTATCCTGGTTGAGGCTATATAGGTGTAAGGACTGCTGAAATCGTAGTAGAATTCGACCTTCTTTCCCATTTTTCGTCTCCGGCACGCGTTGGTGTAAAGGGGATTATATGAAATAAGCGGTTTAATATCAAGGAGACGTGGTTACGGTCAGCATACCCGATCCGACCCCCTCCGTGATTGACCGAATTCGCTCCTGTGATAAACTCAGATATATATTTATAACCAGCTAAAATGACGAGCAATTTTTCATTCAACGGACTCAGGGTCACGGCGTTTGAAAGCCGGAGGGCGAAGGAGATAGAGAAGCTGATACTCTATCACGGGGGAGTGCCGAGGGTAGCGCCTTCTATGAGG
>Ga0184615_10002397_pt1 | contig 10045 bp, 11 predicted proteins | sample PLM4_65_coex_FD_133134 | JGI IMG/M metagenome (GOLD analysis project Ga0184615, IMG submission 133134) | Groundwater sediment microbial communities from an aquifer in East River, Colorado, USA - PLM4_65_coex | ecosystem: Environmental > Terrestrial > Soil > Riparian zone | place: USA: East... | reverse complement strand
GGCGTGGTGACGCCCGCCGCGACGAACTCCGCGATCTGCTCGCGGCAGCGCTCGGCGGGGCCGAGGATCGCGATCTGGTCGATCATGCCGTCGGTCAGCGCGGTGGAGCTGGCGGCGCGGTCGCCACGCGCAAACGCCTGCGCCACCGCCCGCGCCTCGCCCTCGAAGCCGCACCAGCGCAGATAGGCGTTGTAGACGGGCTGGGCGAAATAGCTGGCAAAGGCGAATCGCACCAGCCCGCGGGCGGAATCCACGTCGTCGGTCACGGCGACCTGGAAGCGGCAGACCACCTCGAGGCGGTTCGCGTCGCGCCCGGCGCGCGCCGCGCCGCTGCGCAGCGCCGCCAGCATCTGCGGCAGCGCCGTCACCGGGAATAGATTCACGATCACGCCGTCGCCGATCTCGCCGGCGAGCGCGAGCATCTTCTCCCGCAGCGCCGCCAGGTAGATCGGCACCGGCCGCTCGGGCGGGTTCCCGAGCCGGAAGCCGCGCGAGCGCAACGTCTTGCCCTGGAAGCTCGTCTTCCCGCCGGCGAGCGCCTGGCGGACGACCGTCACCGTCTCGCGCAGCCGTGTCAGCGGCAGCTCGAAGGGCAGGCCGTTCCAATCCTCGATGATGGCGTGGCTCGAGGAACCCAGGCCCAGCACGAAGCGGCCCTCCGAGAGCTCGGCGAGTGTCGCGGCCGACATCGCGAGCACGGCCGGCGTGCGGTTGTAGGCCGGCACGATTGCGGTCCCGAGCGTCACGCGCGAGGTCGCGCCGGCGATCGCGCCGCCCAGCGCAAAGGAATCCGGGCCGTTGGTCTCGGCCAGCCAGATCGCCGGGTAGCCCCATTCGTTTTCGGCGCGGCGCGCGATCTCGACACAGCGGCGCGCTCCCTGCAGCGGGAGCGGCAGCGAGATGGCGAGCCGCCCGAGGTTCACGCCCCGCTCACTGCGGCGCCATCCGCAGCGCGCCGTCGAGCCGGATCGTCTCGCCGTTGAGCGCCGGGTTCTCGAGGATCTGGCAGGCGAGCGCTGCGAACTCGGGCGGGCGGCCCAGGCGAGGCGGGAACGGGATGCTCGCCGCGAGCGCGTCGCGGGCGGGCTGTGGCAGCCCCATCAGGAGCGGCGTCGCGAACAGACCCGGCGCGATCGTGCAACAGCGGATCCCGTGGCGCGCGAGGTCGCGCGCGATCGGTAGCGTCATGCCGACGACGCCGCCCTTCGAGGCCGAGTAGGCGGCCTGCCCGATCTGCCCCTCGAACGCCGCCACCGACGCGGTGTTGACGATCGCGCCGCGCTCACCGTCCGGATTCGGCGCGTTGCCGACCATGCGCGCCGCCGCCAGGCGGATCACGTTGAAGGTGCCGATCAGGTTCACCTGGATCGTGCGCGTGAAGACGGCCAGATCGAAGGGCCTCCCGTCCTTGCCCACCGTGCGCGAGGCCGAGCCGATCCCGGCGCAGTTCACCAGGGCGCGCAGCTCGCCGAAGCTCCCGATCGCCCGATCGAGCGCGACGCTGACCTGCTCCTCGCTGGTGACGTCGCCGTCGACGAACAGGGCGGCCGGCCCGATCTCCTTGGCGACCTCCGCGCCCTTCGAGCGCGGCAGATCGAAGATCGCGACCTTCGCGCCGCGCGACGCGAGCAGGCGCGCGGTGGCCTCGCCGAGCCCCGAGGCGCCCCCCGTGACGAAGGCTCCGATCCCCTCGAGCTGCATGCTTCCTCCCTGCGCCGGCACGGCCGTGGGGGGCGCAGGCCCCGCCGGACGCGCGGGCGCGTCAGTCGGCCTCGAGGGCCGCGGCGAGCCGGCGCGTCCACGGGCCGGGCTTCCCGTCGCCGACGGGCCGACCCTCGAGCCGGGTGATCGCCAGCGCGCCGCGCACGGCGTTGACGGCGATGATCTCGGCGGCCGCGGCGAGCTCCGCACGCGCGACGTCGTTCTCGACGAGACCGGGCACGCGTTCGAGCACCACCCCGCGGGCCACGCCCGCGACGGCGCCGCGCGCGAGCGGGGGAGTCTTGGCCTCGCCGCGCTTCGAGACCACCACGATGGCGCTGCGCGAGCCCTCGACCAGCCAGCCGCTGGTGTCGAGGAGCAGCGCCTCGTCGGCGCCGGCGTCACGCGCCATCTCCGCGGCGAGCGCGAGCCGCAGCCGGTTGGTCACCTTGACGCCCGCGCGCGGCCCCGGGCCCGAGTGCAGGAAGGGCGCGAGCACCGCGCTCCACTCCGAGCGGGCGGGGTCGATCGCGCGCGGCACGCCGATCAGGTGCAGCCTGCCGTCGCCGTCCCGGCTCGCTTCCAGCCGCACGATGCCGTCGCCGTCGTCGAAGGCGGCCTTCGCGAGCTCGGCGAGGGCGCGCAGCACCGCCCCGGCTTCCAGATGGCCGAGACCCAGCTCGGCGGCGCCGTGCACCAGGCGGCGCGCATGGCGCGCGGCGAAGCGCGGGCGTCCGGCCTGGATGCGCACCGTCGTGTAGCAGCCGCGTCCCTCGGAGAAGGCGGAATCGTCGGCCCGTACCACGGGGATCTCGAGCGGCAGCAGCTCGCCGTCCGCCCAGCACAGGCGCCGGAGCGCCGGGCTCACGCGGAGGGCGCCCGTCGCGGGCGCTGATCCAGCGCGACGTAGCGGGTGAGACGCGCCCCGGTGTAGATCTGCCGCGGCCGGCCGATCTTGAACTCGGGATCCTCGTGCATCTCCATCCAGTGCGCGATCCAGCCGGGGAGCCTGCCGAGCGCGAAGATCGCCGTGAACATGTTGGCCGGCGTGCCGATCGCGTTGTAGATCACGCCCGAATAGAAATCGACGTTCGGATACAGCTTCCGTTCGATGAAGTAGTCGTCCTGCAGCGCGATCCGCTCGAGGTCGACGGCGATTTCCAGCAGCTTGGTTCGAACGCCGAGTTTTTCGAGCACGTCGAAGCACGCCTTCTTGATGATCTTCATGCGCGGATCGAAGTTCTTGTAGATGCGGTGGCCGAAGCCCATCAGCCGAGCGGTGCCGTGTCCGACCTTCGCGCGCTCGACGTACTCCTTGGCCGAGATGCCTTCGCTGGCGATCCGCTCCAGCATCTCGATCACCTCCTGGTTGGCCCCGCCGTGGCTCGGGCCCCAGAGCGCCTTGATGCCCGCCGAGATCGCCGCGAAGAGATTCACCTTGGAGGAGCCCACCAGGCGGACGGTGCTCGTCGAGCAATTCTGCTCGTGGTCTGCATGCAGGATCAGCAGCAGGTCGACCGCCTTCTCGATGACGGGATCGACCTCGTACGGCTCGCACGGGTTGCCGAACGTCATGTACAGGAAATTGCCCACATAAGACAGATCGTTGCGCGGATACATGAAGGGCTGGCCGATCGAGTGCTTGTAGGCATAGGCCGCGAGCGTGATCATCTTCGCGAGCAGCCGGTGCACGGCGACCTCGATCTGGCGCGAGTCGCGCGGGTCGAGCGAGTCCGGGTAGAAGGTGGAGAGGGCGCCCACCGCTGCCGAGCACGCGGCCATCGGATGCGCGTCCTTGGGCAGCGCGCCGAAGAAGCGCTTGAAGTCCTCGTGGATCATGGTGTGCCGCGAGATCGAGCCGACGAAGCCGTTGATCTCCTCGCGGGTCGGGAGCCGTCCGTAGATCAGGAGAAAGGCGACCTCCAGGAAGGTGCTCTTCTCCGCCAGCTCCTCGATCGAGATGCCGCGGTAGCGCAGGATGCCCTGGTCCCCGTCGATGAAGGTGATGGCGCTCTGGCACGAGCCGGTGTTCACGTAGCCAGGGTCGAGGGTGATCAGCCCCGTCTCGGCGCGCAGCTTGCGGATGTCGATCGCGCGTTCGCCCTCGGTACCGACGACGATCGGGAGCTCGATCACCCGGTCGCCGACGCGAAGTTCCGCCTTTTCCGCCATGATGCCGGCTCCTCTTGCTCCGTGGGTCGGGTGGGCAAAGATCGATCGTGGAAGCGCGTAGTCTAGCCGACGGCGCGCGCGCCAGCTTGGCTTCCGGCGGATCGACGGTACCCTCGAAAGCCTGGAGGTGTCCCATGGCCCCGGCCGACGCTGTGAGCGAGCTGCGCGCGCGGATCGCGCGCGATCCCATCCAGCCTCGCGAGATCGCGGGCTTCCTGGACGGACTCCCTTCCCCCGAGCGGATCGCGGCGGTCCGCTCGCTCGGGCGCTCCGAGCAGCGCCGGCTGTATCGCGCCGTCGACGGCTTCCTGCCGCTGCGCCTGGTCGACCTGGTGCCGCCGGGCAGCGCGGACCTCGAGACGGTGCGCCATTTCGGGCGCAACACCCTGCCGGCCTTCACGCTCTTCGAGAAGCGCTTCTGCAGGCCGCGCGGCGCCGACGCGCGCAAGCCGGGCGAGCTCTGGGGCTTCAACTTCCAGCCCCTCTCGTTCGCGACCGGGCCGGGCTACTTCATCGCGCGCGAGGACCCCAGCCGGCCGGAGGTCTGGGTCGACTACACCGAGGTCCCCAGCGGTCATCCCGAGGGCTGGCCGGAGGTGAGGCGAAACGAGATCGGTCTCTCACGCTTTGTTTATGGCCACATGATCGACACGCTGCGGCGCGTCTCCGAGCACGTGACGATCGGCTCCGCGGCGCGCAAGGGACGCGAGCTCGGGAGCTGGTTCGTGCTGGCGCGGCAGGCGTAGGGCGCGTGCACGTCCGCGACCTCTTCGACCTGACGGGCCGCACGGCGCTCGTCACGGGCGGGGGGCGCGGCATCGGGCGGCACATCGCGATCGGGCTCGCCGAGGCGGGGGCCGACGTCTTCGTCGCTTCCCGCAAGCTTGCGAACTGCGAGGAGACGGTCCGCGCCATCGAGAGCACCGGCCGTCGCGGCGTCGCGCTCGCCGCGGACCTGGGGCGCGCCGACGAGGTGAATGCGCTGGCCGATCGGGTGCTGGCCGCGATCCCGCGCCTTCACGTGCTGGTGAACAACTCGGGCGTGATCTGGAGCGCTCCCACGCTCGAGTTCCCGCTGGAGGCCTGGGACCGCGTCTTCGCCGTGAACGTGCGCGGGCTCTGGCTGCTCTCCCAACGGATCGCGCGGCACATGAAGGAGGCAGGCGGCGGGAGCATCATCCACATCACCTCGATCTCGGCCTTCCGCGGCGCCGAGGAAGAGGCCGAGCCGGTGATCGCCTATGGCGCGAGCAAGGGCGCCGTCAGCTCGCTCACGCTCGACATGGCGGTCAAGCTCGCGCCCCATGGCATCCGGGTGAACGCGATCGCGCCGGGGCCCTTCTTCACCGACATGATGAATCACGTGCGCCACGATCCGGAGCGCCTGGCGAGGTTCCACGAGCAGGTGCCGATGCGGCGCTCGGGCGGCGAGGACGACATCAAGGGCGCCGCCGTTTTTCTCGCGAGCGATGCCGCCGCCTTCGTGACGGGACACACGCTCGTCGTTGACGGCGGTATGCTGGCGCGCTAGCAAGCCCGCCGATAGGAGAAGTCGGATGCGAAGGACGATGGCTCCGTGCCTGCTTGCGATCGGCCTGATCGGCGCGCTGACGGCGGCGGCCGAAGAGCCGGCGAAAGACCTCGCGAGCGTCCACGAGAAGCTCCAGGCGGAAAAGAAAACAATCGTCGCGCAATACATGGAATTGACGGAACCGGAAGCCCAGGGCTTCTGGCCCGTGTACGACGAGATCCAGAAGGATCTGGGCCAACTCGGGAAGCGGATGCGCGACCTGCTCGAGAGCTATGCCGCGGACTATCGCAGCCAATCGCTCACCGACGAGAAGGCCAGCAAGCTGCTGGATGACTGGATCGCCATCGATCAGGACGAGGTCGGACTCCGGAGCGCGAGCGCCCAGAAGGTGATGAAGGTGTTGCCGGCCAGAAAGGCGGCACGCTACCTCCAGATCGAGTACGAGTACCGCACGCTGGTCCGATACGATCTCGCCGCGTTGGTGCCGTTGGCCCGCTAGCCGACAGGAGAATGGAATGACCAAGAGGAGCGCAGGCTCCAGGGCAGGGAGACGGGCAGTCGCCCTCGTGTCGATGCTGCTCGCCTGGGGTGCCCTCCCGACGGAGCAGGCGTCGGCGGCGGGCGCCCGGCAGATCGACCGCGAGGCCACCCAGACCTTGTCGACCCTGTATCGGACCAATCCGAGCGCCAAGGCCCTGGCGGACAAGGCGGTGGCGGTGCTGGTCTTCCCGAGCATCGTCAAGGGCGGCTTCATCGTCGCGGGTCAGTTCGGCGATGGGGCGCTTCGCAGCCGCGGCAAGACCGTCGCCTACTATCGATCGCTGGCGGCGTCCTACGGTTTTCAGGCCGGGGTGCAGGCATTCGGTTACGTGCTGTTCTTCATGGACGAGGCATCGCGCAAGTATCTCGACAAGAGCGACGGCTGGGAGCTCGGAACCGGACCCAGCCTCGTGGTGCTGGACTCCGGATTCGGCAAGAATCTGTCGACGACGACGCTCCAGAAGGGTGTGTATGCCTTCATCTTCGATCAGAAGGGCCTGATGGCCGGGGTCGGCATCCAGGGATCGAAGATCAGCCGAATCCATCCGAACCCGTAGGCGGCACGCCATGAGACTCGATCTGGTGACGAAGGGGATCAGCGTTGCAATGGCGCTGCTGCTGCTGGGCTTCGCGGCCCGCGGCGCCGAGCAGGACCCGCCGTCGGACAACCTGCAGATCCTGCGCGAGAAGATCCGCGCCGACAAGAAGCTGCTGGTGGCGGCGAACATGGAGCTGACGGAGTCGGAGGCCAAGGGGTTCTGGCCGATCTACGACGAGTATCAGAAGGATCTCCACCAGATCAACCGCCGGATCGCCGAGCTGCTGGCGGGCTACGCCGAGGATCTCCGGGGCGGGACGTTGACGGACGACGGGGCCAAGAAGCTCGTCGACGACTCGATCTCGATCGAGCAATCCGAGGCCGACCTCAAGAGCCGCTACGCGCCCAGGCTGAGCAAGGTGATGCCGGCGCGGAAGGTGGCTCGCTACCTCCAGATCGAGAACAAGATCCGGGCCATCCTCAAGTACGACCTGGTCACGGGCGTGCCGCTCGTCGAGTAGCGCGACGCACTTGTCCCTCTTCAGGAGTCGGCTTCGCGCCGGAAGGCTGCACGCGGTCGCGATTGGCCTCGCGCTGCTCCTCGCCTGCGCGTCTCCGTCGCAAGACCCTCCGGAGCAAGACCCCGCGTCGGAAAGCGAGGCGCTGCGGGAGCATGTCGAGCAGGTCCGCGACGACCCCAGCTTCGACATCTCGGGCGTGCGAATCGCGGCGAGGCGGCTGATTCCAGAGCTGTACGCGCGGCGCGGATTCACGCGGGCCTGGACGGTGCCCGCCGCGCGCGAGGATCTGCTGCGCGCGATCCGCGAGAGCGCCGCCGACGGGCTCGACCCCGAGGACTACCTGTACTCCACGCTCGAGCGCGTGCGCGCGGAGGCGGAAGCCGAGCCGGCGTCGCTCGACGCGCAGGTCCACTACGAGCTGCTGCTGAGCGAGGCGCTGATCCGCCTCTTCTACCACGTGATCTTCGGCAAGGTCGACCCCAAGAGCTTCGATCCCAACTGGAGCTTCACACGGCGCGTCCACCTCGAGGACCCGGCCAGCTTCGTGCAGGAAGCCATCGATTCGGGCGAGCTCTTCGCGCGCATCGAACGCGAGAAGCCGCAGCACGACTTCTATCGCCGGCTGAAGGCGGAGCTCGCTCGTCATCGCGACCTGGCGACCCGGGGCGGCTGGCCCGAGCTTCCGGCCGATGCCACCTGGAAGCTGGGCTCGGGGAAGTCGGCGAGCGGGCTGCGCGCGCGTCTGGTGGCGAGCGGAGACCTCGCGGTGGACGCGCCGCAGGGTCCGCCCGAGGTCGACGCCGCGGTGGAGGCGGCGGTGAAACGCTTCCAGACGAACCACGGGCTGGATGCGGACGGCGCCGTCGGACTCTCGACGCTCGCCGCGCTGAACGTGCCGACCGAAGCGCGAATCGAGGAGATCCGCGTGAACCTCGAACGAGGGCGCTGGCTCCTGCACGATCTCGAACCGAGCTTCCTGATCGTCAACGTCGCGGGCTTCGAGGTCTACTACCTGCGCGACCAGATGGTCGCGTGGTCCGCGCGCGCGGTGGTCGGCCGGCCGTATCGCAAGACGCCGATCTTCCGCTCGACGATGACCTATCTCGTGTTCAACCCGACCTGGACCGTCCCGCCCAGCATCCTGGCACACGACATCCTGCCCGCCCAGAGGCGTGATCGCTCGACGCTCGCGAAGAAGGGGCTCAAGGTGATCGACCACACCGGGCGCGCGGTGCCGGAAGCGTCGATCGACTGGGCGACCGCCACGCCGCGCAACTTCCGCTACCTGCTGCGGCAGGCGCCCGGGCCCGAGAATGCGCTCGGCCGCGTGAAGTTCATGTTCCCGAATCCCTACTCGGTATACCTGCACGATACGCCGAGCAAGGCGCTCTTCGAGAGGAGCGAGCGCGCCTTCAGCTCGGGCTGCATCCGCGTCGAGAATCCGTTCGAGCTGGCCGTGCTGCTGCTCGAGGGCCAGCCGGGCTGGGACCGCGAGGCGATCGATCGCGCGGTCGCCAGCGGGGAGACGAAGTCCGTGACGCTGGCGCGACCCGTCCCGGTGTTGGTCACCTACTGGACCGCCTGGGTCGACCGCGACGGCGTGCTCCAGCTGCGCACCGACATCTACGGCCGCGACGCGCATGTGGCGGCCGGGCTCGACGCCGGGTTCAGATTCCGGGTGCCACGCTCCTGAGGCGAAGCGCGCGGGCCCGTCGGATCCGGAGCCATTGGTAGACGAGCGTGCCCAGCACCAGGACCACGCTGCCCGGCACCCAGTATTCGTCGATCTTGACGAGCAGCCACTCGATCGGCTCGCGCAGGATCTCGGCGAACCCGAGCACGAACAGCATCCGCATCACCAGGCTCGTCGCGGCCAGGGCCACGAAGGGGAGGATCCGGATTCCCGCCATCCCGGCCAGGCCGCTCACGGTGGGACCCGCCATCACGAACACGACCAGATGCGGCGCACGCGCGAAGAGGCTCTCGATCCAGCGCACGAAGCGAGCAAAGCGAGCCGCCCGGGCCTCGAGCCACACCACGCCGGAGGGCCCGAGCCCTCGACCCAACTGGAAGCATGCCAGGTAGAACGCCATGCGCCGGAGGACGGCCACCACGACGAAGGCGACCGGGTCCACGATCGGCGCCACCAGGAGCAGGTGGCGCCCGAGCGGGCTCAGCGCGATCAGGAGCAGCGGATGGTGACCCACCAGATAGAGCGACGACGCGGCGCCCGCCATCGATCCGATCGAGAGGACCCCGAGCACGGAGAGGGAACGCTGGACCAGCGCGAGGTTCGCGGCAACCGAGTGGGGCATTTCACCCGCCGGCGAGCTTGACGGTGTAGCCGCGTGCCTCGAGCTCGGCGCGCAACACAACTCGGTGATCGCCCTGGATCTCGATCACCCCATCCTTGGCGGAGCCGCCGGTTCCGCAGCGGCGCTTGAGCTCGCCGGCGAGCTCGTGCAAGCGGTCCTCGGGGAGCGGCACTCCGCTGATTGTCGTCACGGTCTTGCCGCGGCGTCTCTGCACCTCGCGGCGCAGACGCACGATGCCGTCTCCGCGAGGCGCGCGCGGGCTCGCGCGGCAGGCGCAATCCGCCGCCGCGCGCCCGCAGTGGGGGCAGGTGCGCCCCTTGCCGGTCGCGAACACGAGCTTGTCCCGCTCTCGGCTCACGCCGCGCTCCCGAGCAGGCGCCGATGCTCGACCCTCAGGCAGCGGTCCTGCACCACGGCGATGCCGGCGGCCTCGAGGCTCGCCGCGGCCGCGGCGTGCGTGATGCCGAGCTGGAGCCAGACGGCGAGCGGTCGCGGCGAGAGCGCCAGGATCTCGTCCACGTGCGCGGGCAGGTGCTGGGGTGCGCGGAATGCATTCACCAGATCGACGCCGCCCTGGATCTCGGACAGCGAGGCGAGCGCGCGCTCGCCTAGAACGCTCGAGAGCTTCGGGTTGATCGGAATGATCCGATAGCCGTGCGCCTGCATGTACTGCGGCACGCGAAAGGCGTCGTCGCCGGCGCCGTTCTTGACGCCGAGTACGGCGATG
>Ga0184615_10002396_pt1 | contig 10050 bp, 8 predicted proteins | sample PLM4_65_coex_FD_133134 | JGI IMG/M metagenome (GOLD analysis project Ga0184615, IMG submission 133134) | Groundwater sediment microbial communities from an aquifer in East River, Colorado, USA - PLM4_65_coex | ecosystem: Environmental > Terrestrial > Soil > Riparian zone | place: USA: East... | reverse complement strand
TGGTCTACCCTCAGGACGGCGCCGAGCCCGAACGATTCGAGGCGCTCGGCTTCGATCATTTCTTCCTCCAACCGATGGACGGCCCCGCCCGGGACATCAACACCGCCGCGGCGCTGAGCTATTGCCTGGCCCACCCGCGCTGGCGACTGAGCCTCCAAACGCATAAGCTTCTCGGCATTCCTTGAGCGGGGCAGCGGCGGGGCGGGGCAGCGGGGCGGTTCGCCCCGGCGCGCCTCGGCATGCCGGCAAGCGGTTCCTGCCCCGCCGCCCCGCCGCCCCCCTGCCCCGCTGACCATGCACGGTTATTCCGACCGCATCAATCACGCGTTCGCCTTCGCGGCGAAGTACTACGGGGCGGCGGCACCGGCAGGGTCCGGGATGGATTATCTTGCCCACCCGGCCAACGTCGCCATCATTCTCGCCCGCTACGGCTGCGAACAGGTAACCATCGTCGGCGGCATCCTCCATCATGTGCTGGAGGAGGCGACCCTCGAGCGCCGCCCGACGCTCGAGCGAAAGATCGCGGACAAGTTCGGTCCGGTCGCGCTCGCCATCGCCCGGGACGCGCTCGAGCCCAAGTACGACCGCCGCGGCGCCGAGCGCGCCTGGCAGCCCTGCAAGCAGGAGTATCTGAGCCAGCTCGCCATTGCCGAGCCGCGCGCGCTCGACGTCTGCGTCGCCGACGAGCTCCACGCCTGCGGCTCCACCATCACCGGCCTCCGGCGGCTCGGGGTGGAATATCTTCGCACCCTGTCGCGGGCGGACTCGGAGCAGACCATCTGGTGGTGCAGATCGATGCTGGAAGTGCTGGACGCCCGGGCGGACTGGCCGCGCCGGGAGATGCTGTCCGAGCTGCGGCTGATGAGCACCGACCTGGTGCGCAGCCTCCGGCTCAGCGAGGAGGAGCTGTGAGGTCGAAGCCCTGGTGGGGACTGGGAGTGCTGCTCGCCGCCGCCTGCGTGCCGGGCGCCAAGGCGCCGGAGCCGCTCAACCCGGTCCGGTTCCTTCTCATCAACGACGTCTACGTCGCCGACACGCTCTCCGACGGCGCCGGTGGGCTCGCCCGCGTGGCCACGGTGCGGAACCGGCTGGCGGACCAGGGGATCGTGCTCTTCGTGCTCGCCGGCGACGTCCTGAGCCCGAGCCTCCTCACCAAGTACTACGGCGGGCGCCAGATGGTGGAGGCGCTGAACGCCGCCAAGCTCGACTACGCCACCTTCGGCAATCACGAATTCGAGCTGCCCCGGGATACGCTGATCGCCCGGATCGACCAGTCGTCCTTCAAGTGGCTCTCGACCAACTGCACCCTCGCCGACGGCAACCGGTTTCCCAAGGTGCTGCCCTGGGACACCGTGCGGGTGTCGGGTCACCTGGTGGGCCTGTTCGGCCTCACCCTCGCGGGCGACTACCGGAGCTACGTGCGCTGCGCCAACCCCGACAGCGCCGCGAAGGTCGCGGTGGACACCCTGACCGCGCTGAAGGCGGATCTGATCGTCGGCCTCACCCATCAGAACGTCGAGTCCGACCGCGACCTCCTCGCCCGCGAGCCGCGGATCGACCTCATCCTGGGCGGCCACGAGCACGAGGCGCACGACTCGGTGGTCTCCGGCAGGCACGTGCTCAAGGCCGACGCCAACTCCCGCTCGGCGCAGTTCGCCACGCTCTGGGGCGGCAAGGGGGAATGGCGGCAGGCGGTCGGCCTCGTCACCATCGACTCCCGGCTCCCGGACGACACCGCGACCGCCCGAGTCGCGGAGGCGTGGGCCGACAGCCTGCGGAAGCGGCTCGGACCCGAGCGCTCCGTCGGCACGGCGGAGGCCCCGATCGACGCGCGGGATGCGGTGTCCCGCCGCCGCGAGTCGGCCATCGGCGCCCTGGTGACCGACGCCCTTCGCGCCGGCACCGGAGCCGACGTGGCGCTGCTCAACGCCGGCGCGATGCGGCTCGACGACGTCATCCCCGCGGGGCCGATCAGCAGCTACCAGATCGAGAGCATCTTCCTCTTCGCCGACGAGACCCGGATCGTCACCTTCCCGCTCTCCGGGAGCCGGCTCCGCGAAGTGTTGGAGCACGGGGTGTCGGACGCGTCGCTCGGCAAGGGAGGCTTCCTACAGGCGGCCGGCGTGGAGTTCGCCTTCGACCGCTCCCGGGCGTCGGGGAGCCGGCTGGTGAGCGACCTCCGGCGGCCCGGCGGGGGCGTGATCGGACCCACCGACACCGTGAAGGTGGCGATGGCCACCTTCCCGGCGTGCGATGGCGGAGACGGCTACAAGATTCCCGAGGCGGCGGAGAGCTGTGGCGGGGCGGCGTCCGGACCCCGGGCGGCGGACCTGCTGATCCGCTACCTCTCCGACTCGCTCGGAGGCAAGATCACCGTGCCGGCGAGTGGCCGGATCGTGGAGGCGGGCTTCAATCCAGGGTGAGCGGGCGCTGTCTCCCTACAACTCGCGGGTCCGGGTATTATAGGACATGGCTTCCACGCCTGCCGCTCTCACCAGTCTCCCAAGTGCTTTTGCCGCAGCGTGCCGGCTCTCTCGAACGGAGGGAGAGCTGTTCGAGCGCTGCCGCGTCGCGCTGGTCCGGCGCTTCCAGAGCGAGCGGATCTGGTTCGGGCTGCTCTCGCCTACCGAGAGCATCCCCCGGGTGGGCCCCGAGGAGGGGTTCGCCGACGCGGTCGAGGTCGCCCGGCTCGGGAGCGGCGAGACCGAGGTCATCATCCACGCCGACCCCACCGTGGTCGGCGAGATGCGGGCGGTGGCGATGCCGCTCGCCCTCGGGCTCAGCGTGGTGCTCGAGCTTCGGAGCATCCTCCTCGAGCGGCAGGCGGCGCTCGACGACGCCGTCTTCCAGCTCCGGGCGCTCCGGCAGGTAGCCCGCCTGCTCTCCTCGGTGCATTCCATCGAGGAGACCGAGCAGCTGATCCTGGACTTCATGGCCGAGGTCTTCTTCGCCTGGTGGGCCTGCCTCTACCGCACGGAGGCCACGGTCTACGCACCGAAGGTCTTCCGGTCCCTCAACGATCGCCTCCGCCCCGCCCACATAGACAAAGCCGCCCTCGATCAGGCCCTCCCCGCCGGCAGCGCCTCGAGCGGCGCGGACGACGTCTCCGTCGCCTCGCTGGTGGGCCCCGGCGCCGAGCTGGTGGTGCCGCTCGACGCCGGCGCCGAGCGGATGGCGGTCCTGGTGCTCGGCTCCCGCATCAGCGACAAGCTGTACGGGCGCGCCGAGCTGGAGCTGGCGGGGACGCTCTCGTTCGCCGCGGCGATCGCGCTCAAGAACTCGGAGCTGGTGGAGCAGCTCCACAGCGCCGCCACCACCGACGAGCTGACCGGGCTGTACAACCGCCGGGCCCTGGAGGAGCGGCTCGGGGCCGAGATCTCCCGCAGCCTCCGCCACCAGCTCCACACCAGCGTGCTCCTGCTGGACCTCGACCGCTTCAAGGTCGTGAACGACACCATGGGGCACGCCGCGGGCGACCGGCTCCTCATTCAGGTCGCCCGCATCCTCCGGCAGCAGTGCCGCGCGCTCGACGTCGTCGGCCGGCTCGGCGGCGATGAGTTTCTCGTGATCCTGCCGATGACGAAGCCGACCGAGGCGCTGGTGTTCGTGGCGCGAGTCCAGAACAGTCTGCGCGAGCTGGAGAAGAACAGCCCCGAGTTCGGTCCCTGCACCCTCAGCATGGGCATCGCGGAGTCGCCGCGGCACGGCACCACGGTGAGCAGCGTGCTCGCCGCCGCCGACACCGCCCTCTACAACGCCAAGCGGGCCGGACGAAACGCCGTCGAGGTCGCGGACGGTTAGGACGATGGCCCACCCCGAGTTCACCCTGCTCGGCGACGCCGTCTGGCTGGACTTCGTCAACTCCGCCCGTGGACGCACCCTTACCCCTCCCGACCTGCTGCCCGACGCGGCCGCGTTCACCCGCTGGGCCCACGCGCAGCGCCTGATGCAGCTCAACGGCGGCGCCCCCTACCCCGTCATCCGCCAGTTCCGGCAGCAGCTGACCGTGCTCGCCGAAGCCCTCGACGCGGGCCTTCAGCCGCCCGCCGGGGCGATCGCCGCCATCAACGCCGTGCTCGCCGGGAGCACCGGGAGCCATCGGCTCACCCGGGTCGGCGGCGAGTGGCGCCTCCAGTTCGCGCCGACCAAGGCGCTGGCGCCGCTGGAAGCGATCGCGCGCTCGGCCGCCACCACCCTCGCCGATCCGGCGATCATCGTCCGCCGCTGCGCCGGCGAGACCTGCTCCCTCTTCTTCACCGATTCCTCACCCACGCGAAGCCGGCGGTGGTGCACCGCCGCCATCTGCGGCACCAACCTGCGAGTCGAGCGGCGACGAGGTCCGCTCCGCTGACCGGTCCCAACCCGCGAGTGGCGTTCGACCGCACGCGCGAGGCCTTGGGGGCGCGCTATCGCCTGGAGCGCATCGTCGCCTCCTCGGCCGAGCGGGTGCTGTTCGAGGCGCACGACGAGGTTCTGAAGCGCCGGGTCGTCGTGCGGATCAACTTCTATCTCGACGACGCCGTCCGCGCGTGGTTCATGCGTGAGTCGGAGGCGCTGGGCCAGCTCGACGATCCGGGGATCCTGCACGTCTACGACGCGGGCCAGGCCGGCGACCTCGCCTACCGGATCGGGAAGTGGGTGGACGGCGAGGGGCTCCAGGTGGCGGTGCGCCGCGGCCCCAGACCGATGCCGACGGTATTCGCGCTGGCGCGCGACCTTCTCGGCGCGCTGGAGCACGCGCATCTGCACGGGATCATCGTCCGGGCGATCTCGCCGCTCTCGGTGCTGGTGAGTGCCGGCGGCCGGGCCACCGTCACCGACCTGCGCTACTGCAGCTATTGTTTGTCCGCCGTGCCGCCGGGCGCATCGCCGCCGGCGCTGAGGTTCATGGCCCCCGAGATCCGCGAGGGGGCCGTGGGGGATCCCGCCTCCGACATCTTCACCGTCGCGGCGATCCTCTATTTCGCGGTCACCGGCCAGGAGCCCGCGCTCGACCCGCGCCAGGTGCGCCGGCCCACCGAGCTGCGCCCCACCTGCCCCCGGGTGATCGAGCGGATCGTGCTCCGGGCGCTCCAGCTCGAGCCCGAATCGCGTTACTTCACCGCCTCCGAGATGCTGGAGGACTTCGCCTCCGACGCCGGCACCTACGACATCGCTCCACCCACCCTGGGCGGTGCGGCGGTGGCGCTCGACGAAGATCGGGCGCGGTGGGAGAAGCGGCTCCGGCGGGCGCTGGGCGATGACTACGAGCTGCTCGAGCTGCTCGGCACCGGCGGGTTCGGCCGGGTCTACCGGGTGCGCGACCTCCACCTAGAGCGCCTGGTCGCGCTCAAGGTGCTGCATCCGTCGCTGACCCGGGATCCCAGCGTGGTGGAGCGCTTCCGCCGCGAGGCCCAGCTTGCGGCCAAGCTCGACCACCCGAACATCGTGAACATCTACGAAATCGGCGGCCGGTCGGGGCTGATCTGGTACACGATGGAGCTGATCGGCGGCCCCAGCCTGGCGCAACTGGTGGAGCGAGACGGGCCACTCCCGCTGGACAAGGTGCTGCGACTGCTCAGGGAAGGGCTCTCCGCCCTGGCCCACGCGCACGGGTTCGGGCTGGTCCATCGCGACATCAAGCCCGAGAACCTGCTGATCGCCGGGGACGGGAGCCTCCAGATCACCGACTTCGGCCTCGCGCTGGCGCTTCGGGGAAAGTTCGGTGGCGCCACCAGCCAGAGCGGCACCCCGCAGTTCGCCAGCCCCGAGCAGCTCCTGGGTGAGCGGGTGGACCAGCGGTCGGACCTCTACAGCCTCGCGGCGGTCGCCTACTACGCCCTGCTGGGCCGGCCTCCCTTCCCCGGGCTGACTCCGGAGCAAGTGCTCGCCAAGCAGACCACCAACCAGCGGCCCGATGCCATGGAGAAGCGGGAGGACGTCAGCGAGGTGTTGGAGCAGGTCCTCGCCCGCGCCCTCAGCGCGGACGTCGAAGCACGCTACTCTTCCGCCGCCGAGTTCCTTCAGGCGGTGAACCGCGCAACCGATACCAGCTCCAGGGAGCCGGTCGCGGACTGGGCCCGGGCGGCCGCCCGGTGGCTCCGCGGCTCCCCCCTTGACTAAACGTCGCCGCTGTACAGATTTGTCCCCGCGATTGCCCCTTCGGAGCTACTAAAGAGTCAACATTGGGATTCCAAGACCCGAGATTTTCGCTGATGGGTCTTTCATTTTTTATGACGCGGGACAGGCCTGCGCTCATGAAAACTCGGTGTGCCGGGAATCCCGGCCCCGACGCAGTCAAACAACAATGGAGTAGGACCAATGGCTCGCACCCTCGGCACGGTGAAGTGGTTCAACGACGCAAAAGGCTTTGGTTTCATCACTCCGGAGAATGGGGACAAGGATTGCTTCGTCCACCATACCGCCATCAAGGCGGACGGCTTCCGCAGCCTCTCCGAGGGTGACCGGGTGGAGTTCGACATCGTGCAGGGTGCGAAGGGCCCCGCCGCCGAGAACGTCACCAAGGTCACGTAGGACGGCAGGCCATCAACGAGACGGGCCGCCCCAGGTGGGCGGCCCGTTGCGTTTGCAGCAGACATTGTTCCCTTCGCTGCGCTCAGGGTGACTCGGCGCTGCGCGCCTCGTCACTTCTGGCCTGATCATTTGTGCCTGTAGATGACCCGTCCCCGCGTCAGATCGTACGGAGAGAGCACCACGCTCACGCGGTCGCCTTCGAGCACCCGGATCTTGAACTTGCTCATCTTCCCGGCGGCGTACGCCAGGATCTCATGGCCGTTCTCCAGCATGACCCGGTAGTTGCGGTCGGGCAGGACCTCGGTCACGACGCCCTCCATCTCGATCCCTTCTTCTTTCGCCATCCAGTCTCTCCGCTGCGGGAACCTGCATGCACGGCGCCGGAGACCCGGGCCGGACGGCGTGGAATCTTGCCGGGCCAGAGCCGGGAAGCAACCTGATCGGAAGGGGAAGGGGCGTGGGCTACGACCCGGGCAGCTCGGCGCGGACCCGCTCGATCTCCGACTCGACCAGCCGCACCAGCTCGCCGATCTTGGCCGCATCGAAGGTCAGCTCGGCCCCGGCCGCCCGGTAGATCTCGGGAAGCCCGCGCACGGCGCCCAGGGCGAGCGCCTCGCGGTAGCGGGCGACTGCCCCGGCCTGATCCCGGCGGCTGTTGCGCCACACCTGGAGAGCCCCGATCTGGGCGATGCCGTATTCGATGTAGTAGAACGGGTACATGAAGATGTGGAGCTGCCGGTACCAGCGCGCCACCCGCTCCCGGTCGAGGCCGCTCCAGTCCACCCCGCGCTCGAACCGCTGCCGGAGCCGGAGCCAGGCGGCGTCCCGCGCCGCCGCGTCGCCGCCCTCGCCGCTGGTGTAGATCCAGGTCTGGAACGCGTCCACCGAGGCGATGTGGACCAGGCTGAGCAGGATGTCCTCCAAGTGCTCCAGCCAGGCGCTGCGATGGTCCTCGGCCGTGAAATAGCCGACCGGCTGCGCCAGGTGGGGCCCGGCGAGCAGCTCCATGGACATGGACGCCAGCTCCGCCGCCTCGGATCCGGGATGGCGCTGCCAGATGAGCGGCTGCTCGTGCGAGGCGAAGGCGTGGAAGGCGTGCCCGGCCTCGTGCAGCAGAGTCATCACGTCGTCCACCAGGCCGACCGCGTTCATGAAGATGAACGGCCGCCCCCGGTGGTGGAGCGTCTCGCAGTACCCGCCCGGCGCCTTCCCTTTCCGGCTGTCGAGGTCGAGCAGCCGCTCGTCGATCATCGTCTGGAACTCGGAGCCGAGGGCCGGATCCACCCGGACGAACACCGAGCGCGCCCGGCCGACGAACTCCTCGGTGGTCGAGAACGGCCGGAGCGTCGTCTTGCGATAGGGATCGACCGCGAGGTCCCAGGGCCGGAGCACCTCGAGCGAGAGCCGGCGGCGGCGGACCGCGAGCATGCGCTCCACCGCGGGCGCCACAGTCTCCTCGATCGCGTCGTGGAAGCGCTCGCAGTCGGCCGGGGTGTAGTCGAAGCGGAACTTCGCGGGGAAGATGTAGTCGCGGAAATTGGCGAACCCGGCGTTCCGGGCCGCGCGCTGGCGCAGCTCGTACATCCGGTCGAACAGCCCGGCCAGCTCGTCCCGCTGGTCGGCGTAGGGGCTGGCGGCGGCGCGGAAGGCGCGCTCCCGTATGGCCCGGTCGGGACTCTTGAGGAATGGCTGGAGCTGGGGCAGAGGGCGCTCCTGCCCCTCCCACTCGACGGTCATGGACCCGGTGATGCGCTGATACCTCGCGCTCAGCTCCTCCAGCTCGGAGAAGATCGGCACGTTGGCCTCCCGGAAGATCTCGATCGAGGTCCGGAATCGGGCCAGTGTGGTCTCGAGCGCCGGGGTGCCGTACCCCGACTCCACCAGGCGCCGGGCGAGCTCGACGCTCCGTTCCTCCATCTTGGGCAGGATCTCGGTGGAGAAGCGGAGGTGATCGGCTTCCTTCTCCGGATCGGAGGTCTCGATGGTGTAGGCGATCATGGCGAGCGCCGCCGCCTCGGTCACCAGCTCTTCCAGCGTGGACCAGGTCTGGAGCCAGCCCTCGATGGTGGTCTCGTCGAGCGGGCGCTCGGCAAGATCATCGAAATACGGAGCGACATCCTCCCAGCGTGCCTTGGACAGGGCACCGGGAGACGATGGGAGGGCCAGCACGGTCACGCTGAACTCCTGATCCAGGTAGGTGTCACCGATAGGCCCCGGTGGCGCATCACCGAACCAGGAGGGGCGGGGTGGCGCGTCATCCCCAGCGGAGCGAGGGATCGGCTCGCAAATGAGAGTGAGGCTCCGGACTCACTCTCATGCCCTGGCCGATCCGTCGCTCCGCTCGGGATGACCGCGCCAGAAACAATTCAGGTCAGGAGATATAGGCGGGAACGCGACGGGTCACAATCCCGGCGGAAGCAGCCGGTGAAATTTCGTGCGCTGCTGGTAGCGGTGGCCGATCGCGAGCAGCGAATCTTCGCCCAACGCCCGGCCGGTGAGCTGCAGACTGGTGGGAAGGCCGCCCTCTCCGGTGCCGTTCATGAGGAACACCCCGGGCACGCCGCAGAGGTTGGCCGGACCGCTGATATTTGCACCTCCCGAGTAGTCCGGGTACACCTTGTCGAACGCCGCGTCTATCGGCCACGCGACGGTCGGCAGAGTCGGCGCGGCCACCGCGTCCACCCGGGCGAGGAGCCGGTCCAACGCTGCGGCGGCCGGCCGCCGCAGCCGGAGCGCACGGATGTAGTCCTTCGCCAGCACCACCTGGCCGGCGTAGCCGCCGATCCGGTCCTCCGGCGCGGTGAGCTCGGTGATCCGCCCGCTCTCGAAGAGCGGCTCGAACGCGCTCGCGGCCTCGGCGTCGATCACGATGGACGCCATCGCCTCGTAGGGATAGTCCGGCAGCTCCAGCTCTTCCTCGACATCGGCGAACTCGCGCAGCACGCGGAGCGACTCCTCGAAGTTGCGGCGGACCTCCGGTTGGGTCTTCTCCAGAGTGCCCTTCAGGATGCCGAGCCGGTAGCGCTTGCGGGACTTCGCGCCTGGCGGGTACGTGAATCTCCGGTCCAGCGCCGACGGGTCCGCGGGATCGGGACCGGCGATGGCCGCGAGTACCGTCCCGCAGTCCTCCACCGTGCGCGCGAGCGGACCCAGCTTGTCCATCGTCCAGCTCAGCGCCATCGCGCCGTGCCGGCTCACTCGGCCGTAGGTGGGTCGGAGACCGGTCACGCCGCAGAAGGCCGCCGGATATTGAATCGAGCCCCAGGTCTCCGATCCGATCGCGAACGGCACCAGCCCTGCCCCGACCGCCGATCCCGACCCACTCGACGAGCCGCCGGACCACCGGGCCGTATCCCACGGAGACCTCCCGGGACCGGTGAAGCTGGCGAACGCCTGGTTGTACCCCATTCCGCCGGCGAGCTCGACCATCGCGAGCTTGGCGCACAACACCGCGCCGGCCTCGCGAAGGCGGCGGACGACGCTGGCGTCTCCCTTGAGCATCTGATTCCGGTACGGCTGCGCTCCCCAGGTCGTGGG
>Ga0184615_10002393_pt1 | contig 10061 bp, 9 predicted proteins | sample PLM4_65_coex_FD_133134 | JGI IMG/M metagenome (GOLD analysis project Ga0184615, IMG submission 133134) | Groundwater sediment microbial communities from an aquifer in East River, Colorado, USA - PLM4_65_coex | ecosystem: Environmental > Terrestrial > Soil > Riparian zone | place: USA: East... | reverse complement strand
CGGTGCGCATCGTCGGCGAGGTGGCGACCCTCCTCGCCGTGCACGCGAGCGAGAAGGGTCTGGCGCTGGAGAGCATCGCGGTCGGCGACATCCCCGAGACGATCGAGAGCGACCACACGCGGCTGCGCCAGATCCTGATCAACCTGGTCGGCAACGCGGTGAAGTTCACCGAGCGCGGATCCGTACGCATCGAGGTCGGGCTGGTGCAGGGCGGCACGCTCGAGATCGCCGTCATCGATACCGGCTGCGGCATCGACCCGCGGCAGATCACGCGGCTCTTCGAGTCCTTCACGCAGGTGCAGGGCTCCGTCACGCGCGAGCACTCCGGCACCGGCCTCGGGCTCGCGCTCTCGCGCAAGCTCGCGCGCCTGCTCGGCGGCGAGATCGAAGTCGAGAGCGGCCTCGGCCGCGGCAGCCGCTTCAGCCTGCGCATCCCGGCGGGGCCGCTCGACGGCGTGCGCGTGCTGGCCTCGAGCGAGGTGTTCGACTTCGCGGTCCCCGAGCGCGCGGTCTCCGCGTCGCCGGCGACGGAGCTGTCGGGCCGCGTGCTGCTCGTCGAGGACGGCCCGGACAACCAGCGCCTGATCAGCGGCATCCTGCGCCGCGCGGGTCTCGCGGTCGAGATCGCGAGCGACGGCGCGCGCGGTTGCGAGATGGCGCTCCTGACGCTCGCGGGCGGCGAGCCGTACGACGTGATCCTGATGGACATGCAGATGCCCGTGCTCGACGGCTACGCCGCGGTGCAGCGCCTGCGCGCGGCGGGCTATCGCGGCGCGATCGTCGCGCTCACCGCACACGCGATGACCGGCGACCGCGAGCGTTGCCTCGCGCTCGGCTGCGACGACTACGCGACCAAGCCCATCGTGCGCGAGGAGCTGCTGCGCCAGATCGGCGTGTGGGCGCGAAAGCCGACCGACGACGGCGATCCGCTCAAGCGACCTATCTGACCAGCCGAACCGGACCTCGGGCGCTCCTCGCCCGCAAGTGAGGCACGATCTGGCCAACGCCAAGGGAACCGTGATGATCGAAGCGGTGAAGGCGCTCATGCCCCACCGCGATCGCGCCCTGCCGCTGCTCGGAAAGCTCGCGCACTACATGGACGACCGCATCGTGCTCGCGTCGTGGTACCCGGTCGAGGACTACACCGGCCTGCTGCGCGTGCTCGCTCGCGTCGCGCCGCAGGGGAAGATCAGCCCCTGCGAGCAGATGGGCCGCGACGCCGCTCGCTCGCACATGCAGGGCACCTACAGCAGGCTGGCGAAGACCGCGGATCGCCGTGCGGCCGTCACGCTCACGAACTCGATGTACGACAGCGGCGAGATGAAGGTCGTCGAGCGCGAAGCCGGCCACGCGGTCTGGGAGCTCTCGGGCTTCGCCGCGCCGTCGCGCGAGATCTGCGAGACGTTCACCGGCTATCAGGCCGAGCGCATGCTGCTGATGGGCTTCGAGGACATCAGCGTAAAGCACACCCGCTGCCGCGCGACCGGCGCGCCGAACTGTCTGTGGGACCTGACCTGGAAGGGGCGGGGGGCGGAGTAGTTCGGCCGCGCGGTCTCCGCGAACCCCTGCGTGTAGAATCCGGGTCGACGAACCCCACACGCAGGAGCACCCGCCATGTCCACCTCCACGAGCCCCATCCTCGTCGAGCGCGATTCCGCCGGCGTCGCGACCGTCACCATGAACCGGCCCGAGCGGATGAACTCGCTCACGAGCGAGCTGCTCACGGCGCTTGCAACGAATCTGCGCGAGGTCGCGGACGATCAGTCCGTGCGCGTGGTGGTGCTCACCGGCGCGGGCGACCGCGCGTTCTCCGCGGGCGCGGACCTCGCACCGCCCGACGGCGCGGGCCCTGCGGATCGCAACGCGAGCGGACGCCAGACGCTCGAGCAATCCTACGACGGGCTGAAGCGCATGCAGGAGTCGTCGTGGATCCTGCACACGATGCCCAAGCCCACGCTCGCCGCGATCAACGGCGCGGCGGCGGGCGCGTCGCTGTCGATGTCGATGGCGTGCGACCTGCGCGTGGCCGTCGAGGGAGCGGTGTTCACGACGGCGTTCGCGCGCATCGGCTTCTCCGGCGACTTCGGCGGCTCGTACTTCGCCACGAAGCTGCTCGGCAGCGCGAAGGCGCGGGAGCTGTATCTCCTCGGCGAGCGCTTCGACTCCGCGGAGGCGCTGCGCATCGGGTTGCTCTACCGCGTCTTCGCGCAGGACGTGTTCCGCAAGGAGGTCGACGCGCTGGCGCACCGCATCGCGGAGGGCCCTCCGCTCTCGCACCGCTACATGAAGCGGCACCTCAACCTGGCACTGCACGGCCACCTGCGCGACGTGCTCGACCTCGAGGCCGAGGCCATGATGTACACCGGCCGTAGCGAGGACTTCCGCGAGGGCACGGGCGCGTTCCTCGCCAAGAAGAAGGCGAAGTTCACGGGTCGGTAGCGATGCAGCCTACGCTCTGCGCTTCGCTGATCGGGCCGATCGACGCGTTGTCTTCTTCGATCGGGCGCGCTTGCGGCGCGCCTTGCTGGACTTCGACGCCGGGCCGGACCTGGAGTTGGCAATCGCTTCGATTCGGCGGAGTGCGGCGTCCGCGAGAAATGCCGAGCGCGACTCCTTCTCCCCTTCCGCACAGGCGTCGATCCTCTGCAGCACCGACTCAGGTAGCGTCACGTTCACCCGCACCGAACGCGATTCTGCGGGCGTCACGTTCACCAGGAACGCCACGGCATCCAGATTCTCCGAGGCCGCCATGATCGTCTCGAGCGTGCTCGGAGCCGGAATGCTCTCGCCTTCTGCGAGCAGTCCCTCGATGTGGAGCGAGAGCGCTTCCTCGGCGAACTGGCGCGCCTCGTCGAGAGTCCGGCCCGCGGTCACGCAGCCGGCGAAGTCCGGGAAGCTGACACCAAAGTCGCTTCGCTTCTCCTTCCGGATCAAGGCGATGTAGTTGGACACGAACTCTCCTCGAGCGCGAGTCAGGCGAGATCGAGCGCGGCTTGCCTCGCAATGCTCCTGAGCGTCCCCTTGGGCAGGTCGCGCTTGGGATGCGGAACGGTCACGATGCCTCGCTTCGCGGGATGCCGGAACTGGACGTGCGAGCCCTTCTGCCGAACCTGCTGCCAGCCGTTGGCCTTCAGGCGGCGGATTACCTCGCGGCTGTCCACCGGCTAGATGATACACACCGATACACACCCTGTCAGGCAGCGTCGCGCCTCTGCTTGCTCACTCCTGCGGCGCGGCGGGCTGCCCGACCGCCCACGACGACTGCGCCAGCACCTTCTCCATGAACGACTCCTCGTAGGCTTCTTCGGGCGACTCGCGCACGAGGCGGTCGAGCACCTTCGCGTCCTCGCCGACGAGGATGCGCCAGCGCTGTTCGCGCACGCCGTCGAGGATGACCTTCGCCGCGGCCTCTGCGGTCATGGGTGCGCCGTCGCGGAAGCCCTCCGCCATCGCCTGCAGGCCCTGGCGGAGCTGGTCGTCGGTCGCGCCGGCGACGGAGAAGCCGAGCCGCTCGATGCGCTCGCGCGCCTCCGCGAGCTTCTCGTCGCTCATCTCCTTCGGATCGCGGCCGAGGATGCGGCTCGAGTTGATCACGATGTCGGTGCCGATGTGGCCGGGCATGACCAGCGACACCTTCACGTGTGGCGCGTTCACGCGGAAGTCGTTGATCAGCGCCTCGGTGAAGCCCTTCACCGCGAACTTGGCCGCGCTGTAGGCGGTGTGCGCCGAGCGGGGGCCGAGCGACGCCCAGAAGCCGTTCACGCTGCTCGTATTGATGAGGTGCGCTTCGGAGCTGGCGAGCAGCATGGGCAGGAACGCGCGCGAGCAGAAGTACACGCCGTTCCAGCACACCGCGAAGGTCTTGTCCCACTCCTCGCGGTCGTCGAGCACGAAGCTTCCGCCGGCGCCGATGCCCGCGTTGTTGAACAGGAGGTCGATGTGCTTCGTCGCGTGCGCCTTCGCCACGCCGTCGCGGAAGGCCTCGACCTGCCGCTCCACGGACACGTCCGTCTGGTGGGTGCTGACGCGCACGCCCGCGGGCGCGCGGCTCGCGCAGCGCGACTTCGTCTGCGCCATCGACTCCTCCGAGACGTCGCAGATCGCCACGTGGCAGCCCTCGGTCGCGAGCTGCACCGCGAGCTCGCGGCCCATGCCGCTGCCGCCGCCCGTGATCACGGCGATCTTGCCCTCGAAACGCTTCATGTCGGTCCTCCGGAAATGTCCGTTCACCCCAATGCTACGCGAAACGCCCCGGCCGAATCTCACCGTACGATCACCGAGCGCTCGCAGCGACTCCACGCATCCGCGACCGCCTCGTGACGCGCGCCGAGCATGCTGTTCTCGAAGCGGACCGAGACGTCGTCCCGAGGATGCTGGCTGGCGCCCCCTGCTAGCGACATCCCTCCAACCCCCGACGCACTCCGGGACCGCGCAGACCGGGGCTCGCCTCCGAGCGGGCTCCGGTCTTCTCGTCGTGATCCCTACCCTGGAGCCCCGCGCGATCTTGGATACGATCGGGGCGGGGCAGGTGGGAAGCGGACTCCCGCAGAGGCAGATTTGCGTTCCAAGGCCAGGAAGAGGCGGAGGTCCCGCGGGAATCGGCGCGTGTCGCGGACGCCGCGCGCGCGCGGCTTCGGTCTGCGCCTGCCGCAGATCCGTGTAGGCGGGCGCGGACGGCGAGTGCTCGAGATCGCGGTGCGGGCGACGGCGCTGTTCGTGGTCGCGACCGTGGGCATGGTGCTGCTCATGCGCTGGGTCGATCCGTGGACGAGCGCCTTCATGATCGAGTCGCGCATCGGCGCGGCCGCGCGCGGCGATCGCACGTACCGCACGGACTACCGCTGGGCGGACTGGAGCGAGATCTCGCCCAACGTCGCGATCGCGGTGGTCGCGTCGGAGGACCAGAAGTTCCCCGACCACGCGGGCTTCGACTTCGACGCCATCGCCGATGCCATCGAGGACTCCGCCGACGGCGGGCCGATGCGCGGCGCCAGCACGATCAGCCAGCAGGTCGCGAAGAACCTGTTCCTCTGGCCGGGCCGTAGCTTCGTGCGAAAAAGTATCGAGGCATACCTGACGGTGCTGCTCGAGACGCTCTGGCCGAAGCGCCGCATCCTCGAGGTCTACCTGAACGTCGCCGAGTTCGGCCCGGGCGTCTTCGGCGTCGGCGCCGCGAGCAGGCGCTACTTCGGCAAGCCCCCCGCGCAGCTCGACCGGGAGGAAGCCGCGCGACTCGCCGCGGTGTTGCCCGCGCCGCGCCAGCTCCACGCCGATCGGCCGTCCGAATACGTGCGCTCGCGAACCCAGCGCATCCAGCAGGAGATGGCGCGGCTCGGTGGCGCGGGGTACTTGAGGCCGATGTGACTGAACGCGCGGCCCCACTCTCGACGGCTGCACGGTTCGAAGGCCCGGCCATCGTCGGCTGGAGCTCGCTCGCGCTGGTCGCCATGACCGCGTTCCTGCTCGCGCTCCACGGCACGGGCGAGGAGGGCGTGCGCGTGGTGGTTCGCGCGACCGCGCGCACGTCGCTGGTGTTCTTCGCCGCGGCGTTCGCGGCGTCGGGACTGCGGCGGCTCTGGCGCGCGCCCGCGACGGCCTGGCTGGTGCGCAACCGGCGCTACGTCGGGTTGTCGTTCGCGATTTCGCACGCGATCCACCTGGCCGCGATCCTCACGCTCGTCGCGACCGTTCCCGGCTTCGCCGGGAGCGTCTCGCCCGTGACCGCGATCGGCGGCGGGAGCGCCTACGTGCTGATCGCACTGATGGCGCTCACCTCGAACGACACCGCGGTGCGTCGCGTGGGCCGGCGCCGCTGGCGCGCGCTCCACCTCACGGGGATGTGGGTGGTGTTCGGGATCTTCGTGTCGAGCTACCTGGGCCGCGCGCTCCACAATCCCAACTACGTGCCCCACGCGGCGCTGCTCGCCGCCATGCTGATCGTCCGCCTCTTGCCGGTCCGCGCTCGTGTAGACTGAGGTCCATGGACTTCACGTTCAGCGAGACCGAAGAGGCCTATCGGGAGAAGGCACGCGCGTGGATCCGCGCGAACGTGCCGCAGTGGTGGAAGGACGCCGACTCTCACGAGTTCGGCGACGAGGATGCGATGTTCGACGGCATCCGCCGTTGGCATCAGCAGCTCTACGACGCGGGCTACGTCGGCGTGACCTGGCCGGTGGCGTACGGCGGGCAGGGACGCGGCCACGTCGAGAACGCGTTGCTGCAGGAGGAGCTCGTGCTCTCCGGCGCGCCGCCGACGACGAACGGGCTGGGCATCGGGCTCTGCGGCCCGGCCATCGTCCACCACGGCAGCGAGGTGCAGAAGAAGCGCTTCCTGCGCCCGATGCTGCGCGCCGAGGAGATGTGGTGTCAGGGCTACTCGGAGCCCGGCGCGGGATCGGACCTCGCGAACCTGCGCACGACGGCGGAGCTGCGCGGCGACCGCTACGTGGTGAACGGCCAGAAGATCTGGACGTCGATGGCGCACCGCGCGGACTGGATCTTCTGCCTGGTGCGCACGGACCCGAAGGCGGACAAGCACGAGGGCATCGGCTTCCTCCTGATCGACATGAAGACGGACGGCATCGAGGTCGCGCCGCTGGTGCAGATGACCGGCGGGCACGGCTTCTCGCAGTGCTTCTTCAAGGACGTCGAGGTGCCCGCGGAGAACCTGATCGGCGCGCCCACCCAGGGCTGGCAGATCGCCAACACCGTATTGGGTTACGAGCGCGGCGCGTCGACGCTCTCGCGCTACGCGGGCTATCGGCGCGAGTTCGAGCAGCTCACCGCGGATGCGCACCGAACGCGGAAGACGCGCGACGGCGTCTACCGCCAGCGCATCGCGCAGATGGCGATCGAGCTCGAGGTGCTGCGGCTGAACTCGCTGCGCTCGCTCTCGGCGCTGGCGCAGGGCGTGAAGCCCGGACCGGAGTCGAGCTTGCAGAAGCTCTACTACTCCGAGATGAACCAGCGGCTCTCGAAGCTCGGGACCGATCTCGAGGGCGCCTTCGGCCAGCTCGCGCGCAAGTCGCACCGCGCGCCCGAGGGCGGCCGCTGGGCGCAGCGGCTCCTGCAGTCGCGCGGCCCGACGATCTTCGCGGGCACGAGCGAGATCCAGCGCAACATCATCGCCGAGCGCGTGCTCGGCCTTCCGCGGCGCTAGCGGAGGGGCGATGCCCACCGCCTGGGAGCGCGATCTCGTCGCGGCGCGCGCGAACCTCCTGGGTTGGCTGCGCGGGAAGCTCCCGAACGCGACGGGGCTCGAGATCTCGGAGCTCGTCGCGCCGCAGTCGTCGGGGTTCTCGAACGAGACCCTGCTCTTCGAGCTGTCGCTCTCCGAGGCGGGGCGACACCGCACGGAGTCGCTGGTGGTGCGCATCCAGCCGACGGGCTTCGCGGTCTTCCCCGAGTACGACATGCGGCTCCAGTACGACTGCATGCGGCTGCTCGCGCCGACGGGCGTGCCGGTGCCGCGCATGTACTGGCTGGAGCCGGACGACACGAGCGTGGTCGGCGCGCCCTTCTACGTGATGGGACGCATCGACGGGCGCGTGCCCTCGGACCGTCCGCCGTACCCCGTCGAGGGCTGGGTGAAGGAGCTCGCGCCCGCGGATCAGGCGCGCATCTGGTGGGGCGGGATCGAGTCGATGGCCGCGATCCACAACCTCGATTGGCGCGCGCTCGGCTTCGGCTTCGTCGACAGGCCCGAGCTCGGCCGCACGGGGCTCGACCAGCAGATGGCGTTCTACGAGCGCTACCTGCGCTGGGCGGCACGCGGCAAGCCGCAGCCGATCGCCGAAGCGGCGTGGGAGTGGCTGAAGCAGAACAAGCCGGTCGACGAGCCCGACTCGCTCGTCTGGGGCGACGCGCGCATCGGGAACATCATCTTCGCGCCCGATGGCACGGAGCCCGTCGCCGTGCTCGACTGGGAGATGGTCACGCACGGGAACGGCGAGGAGGACCTGGCCTGGGCGATCTTCCTCGACCGCCACCACACCGAGGGCATCGGCGTGCCGAAGCTGCCCGGCTTCCCGAGCTACGACGAGACGATCGCGCGCTACGAGGCGCTCACGGGCCGCAAGACGCGCTGGCAGAAGTTCTACACCGTCTTCGCGGGCTTCCGCTTCGCGGTGATCATGAGCCGCATCGCGCAGCAGATGGTGCACTACGGTGTCATGCCCGCGGACTCGACTTTCGAGACCAACAACACGGTGACGCAGATGCTCGCGAAGGAGCTCGGGCTCCCCGCGCCGGGGTGAACCATGGCTGATACGCACAGACACTTCGTTCCCGCCGCCGGGAGTGACTGGCTGCTTCCCTTCTACGATCCGTTCACGCGCCTGCTCGGCACGGAGTCGTTCCTGCGCCGTCTGGTCGAGCAGGCCAGACTCGCGCCCGGACAGCGCGTGCTCGACCTGGGCTGCGGAACGGGCGCGCTGACCCTGGTCGCGAAGCGCTCGCAGCCGGGCATCGCGATCGCCGCGCTCGATCCCGACGTGAAGGCGCTCGCGCGCGCGCGGCACAAGGCGGAGCGCGCCGGTCTGGCGATCGACTTCCAGCAGGGCTTTGGCGATTCGCTGCCGTTCGCCGACGCGAGCTTCGACCGCGTGCTCTCCTCGTTCATGTTCCACCACCTCGAAGCCGCGCAGAAGCCGGCGGTGCTGCGCGAGGTGCGGCGCGTGCTGCGTCCGGGCGGCGAGCTCCACCTCGTCGACTTCGGCGGCGCGGGTCACGGGATCGGCGCGTTCCTCGCGCGGCTCGTGCACCGCGAGGAGAGCCTGCGCGCGAACACCGAAGACGCGCTCACCACCCTGATGCGCGAAGCGGGCTTCACGGAAGCCGCCGAGACCGAGCAGCGCAACTCGCTCGTCGGCGCGCTGATCTACTACCGGGCCACGCGCTCCGGCGCCTGAGCGGACCGACGCGGCAGCTGCGCGGCTATACTGGCGCGCATGAGGATCTCCAAGACTCTTCCCGGCGTACTGTTGATCCTGTGTCTCGCCTGCGGTCGCGAGCCGGTCGCGCCGGCGCCGCCCAGCGCAGACGTGACCTCGAAGCGCGCGCTCGAGACCGGCGAGATCGTCGGCTTCACCGGCGAGTACGGCAGTCACGTCTGGCTCGGTCTTCCGTTCGCGAAGCCGCCCGCGGGCGACCTGCGTTGGCGCGCGCCGCGGCCGCCCGAGTCGTGGACCGGCACGCGCGAGGCGCTGTCCTACGGCTCGCCGTGCCCGCAGTTCGCGAGCCTGATCGGCGGCGTGGATGCGCCGCGCGGCAGCGTGGTCGGCAGCGAGGACTGCCTGTATCTGAACGTCTTCGCTCCGAAGTTCGCCGCGGCCGAAGTACCGAAGCCCGGCGCGCTCCTGCCCGTGATGTTCTGGATCCACGGCGGCGGGAACTCGATCGGCCACGCCGGCTTCTACGACGGCGGGAAGCTCGCCGCGAGCGAGAAGGTCGTCGTGGTGACGACGAACTACCGGATCGGACCGCTCGGCTGGCTGCATCACCCGGCGATCTTCGACGCCGAAGCGACGCCGCTCGATCGCTCGGGAAACTACGGGACGCTCGATCTCGTGCGCGCGCTCGCGTGGGTGCGCGAGAACGCCGCGGCGTTCGGCGGCGACCCGGAGCGCGTGACGATCTTCGGAGAGTCCGCGGGCGGCGCGAACGTGCTCTCGCTCCTGGTCTCGCCGCTCGCGAAGGGCCTGTTCCACCGCGCGATCGTGCAGAGCGGCGGCGCTTCGACTGCGAGCATCGAGCAGGCACACGCGGGCGATCCGACGGACGGACCCGAAGGCAGCACGGGATCCGACGCCGTCGTCGCCACGCTCGGTGACTCGCCGCGCTCGCGCAGCGCCGAGGAGATCCTGCGCGCCTACCCGGGCGACAAGGCCTTGGGCATGATCAGCATGCCCACCTTGATCCGCGACGGCGTCGTCCTGCCCGAGGACGACACGAAGGAGCTGTTCGCGCGCGGCGAGTACAACCAGGTGCCGATCGCGCTTGGCACGAACCGCGACGAGATCAAGCTGTTCATCTTCGGCGATCCCGAGCTCGTTCGGCGCTGG
>Ga0184615_10002390_pt1 | contig 10067 bp, 10 predicted proteins | sample PLM4_65_coex_FD_133134 | JGI IMG/M metagenome (GOLD analysis project Ga0184615, IMG submission 133134) | Groundwater sediment microbial communities from an aquifer in East River, Colorado, USA - PLM4_65_coex | ecosystem: Environmental > Terrestrial > Soil > Riparian zone | place: USA: East... | reverse complement strand
GCCTTCGTCGATGATGATAAACGCGCCCTCTTCGAAGACCTCGGCGACACCAGTCTCTACTCATACCTGAAGCTTCCCCATGACAACGGACATATCGAGGACATCTATCGAAGCGTTCTCGATATCCTGATCATGCTCCACAGCCGGGTCACCAGGCATATCCATGAATGTCCCCTGCTCCGGGACCGGGTCTTTGGTTATGACTATCTGAGATGGGAAACAAGCTATTTTCTCGATCGGTTTGTTACGGGACTCCAAAAGGTAGTGCTGAAGAACAGGCCGGCGTTGGAGCGGGAATTTCATAGCCTCGCTCAGAAGGTTGACACCTATCCCAAGGGTGTGATCCATCGAGACTTCCAATGCCAGAACATCATGATCACACCCGGCGGTATTCCCCGGGTCATCGATTTTCAGGGCGCGCGAATGGCCCCTGCTGCATACGATGTCGCCTCGGTCCTCTGGGACCCCTACCACCGGCTCGACGATGGTGTTCGTGAACATTTGATCGATTATTACGTGGGCGAGATGGAGCGGAATTCAGCGGGCTTTCAGGAGGCAGTATTCAGAGAGAGCCTCATCCCCTGCCGCCTGCAGCGCCATATGCAGGCACTCGGCGCATACGGATTCCTCTCCGTCGTAAAAGGGAAGAAGTATTTCCTCAAGCACATCCCGGAGGCGCTCAGACTGCTTAGGGAAGAGACCGCTGCAACGAAAGACGATTATCCAAAACTCTACGAACTTGTGCACGGCCTGTCGTAAACTTACACAGCGCCTTTCGCCTTCAATGCCTTCTCAATTGCGGCGATCTGCTCGTTAAATAACTTGCAATCCTCTTCATATTCGGTCGCCATATTCTGTGCCTTCTCAGCGCCGATATGCACCGAAGTCTTGCCGAAGGTGAACGCGTGCAGGTCTTCAATGTCGCAGAGGTTGTCCTTGAGCCTTTTGAGCTCTGCCTTGAGTTCTTCGATTGACAGTTCTTCCAGTCTTCTCGTCATAATAAAAGTGTCTTCTCCTTCCTGCTGGTATCCGTGTTCATCAATGTGAATCCGTGACAAAACCGTTGCTACGCTAATTTGCCTATATAGTCAAGCGCCTCGTGCCGGTCCGTCAGCATACCCTCAGCCTGGCGCTCTTTGATCTCTTCAAGGATCTCTCGGAACTTCGGCCCCGGCTGTAATCCGAGATCGATCAGGTCCTGCCCGGTCACGAGCGGCCTGGCCTCGACCTTCATGAACTCTGTAAAGTAATAATCCAGCACCAGTGCCATGGACTTCGTCGTGTCCGTGAACGTCTCCTTCGGCATGATCTCGAAGGTCGCGCGCGCATCCGCCTGTGCGAGGACCAGGCTTTCCGGCAGGGCGTCGCCGAGGTCCCGGCAGTAGCGGTACATGGCGTTCTTGCTCGGCCCGCCCGGAGTGGAAAGATTGAACAGCCGCATGTGCTGTTTGATGACCTTCGTGACCGTTTTCTCCGTGTCTCGCGAAAGCCGGAATCGTTTGCAGATAGATGCCGCCTTTTCAGCACCAAGGTTATCATGTCCGTGGAAACGAACATGGTCATCGGCCTTGCTGAAGGTCTCGGGCTTTGCATTATCATGGACCAGGCAGGCGAACCGGAGAGCCGCCTTGCGAGGGACATGCTGTTCAAGGTTCTCCTCAAGATGTGCACGGACCGTTTCGCCATGGTCAGGCGATATGTTCGGCAGATCGTCAAGCACGCTGTCTATATAACCGGCGGTCTTGATGGAATGGGTCAGTACATCGTGAACATGATACTTGCCTGGCGCGAACCCGCGAAGAGGTTCGAGCTCGGGGAACAGCGGAGCAAGCAAACCAAGGGAATCCATAAGCATGAGGTGCTTTTCAGCATTTCGCTCTGAGAGGATCAAAAAGAGTTCGTCCCGCACACGTTCAGGAGAAGGCTTGCTGATGAGCTTCGAACGTTTCCGGATCTGCTGTGCAGCGGCATCTTCTATTGTAAATCCCAGTGTTGCCGCAAACCTTACCGCGCGCAAAAGCCTGAGCGGGTCTTCATCTAGCACCGCGGGTTTCGTCACACGTATCAGTTTATTCTGTACGTCTTCCCTCCCATGAAACAAATCGATCAGACCGTCGAAGGTTCTCTTCCGGATGAATTCCCGCAGATCCAGCGCCATGGCATTGATGGTAAAGTCACGTCGTCCGAGATCGGCATCAAGATCAGGTCCTTCGAAGTTCGTGAAGTCGAACTGAATGACGTCATGGTCTGCCTGCTTGACCACACGCGTGATCTTCCGATCTTCATCGAGAAAGAAAAAGCTCGCGCCGATCACCTCGGCAAACCTGCGCGCCACATTCTCCGAACCTGAGGCCATGAGGAGGTCAATGTCCCTGATATCCTGCTTGCCGATCAGCAGGTCGCGGACCGAGCCGCCTACGAGGTAGATCTTTTGCGGGGTGAGAGAAGGAAGGTCTGAAAGATATGTCCCGAATGGAGCATTCATGGCTGAAGATAATTATACATGATGATGGGGCTGATCGTCACGCATCCGATGTTTTTTCTGCAACGTCCTCACCCGTGACCTTCCTGATCTGCTTCAACCGTTTCCGCCGCTCTTCCCGGGTAACATACCAGTCCTCGATGAGCGTCTCGATCAGGCCGATCAACAGCTCTGCCTCGCCGGGCTCGGTGTCGAGGATTTCAGCACCGTCGCTCTCCATACGGGTCCCGGTCATTCCACTCTTCCTGATGGACTCGATGGCCTCCCAGGTAAGGGGGTCGACCGTGCCTCTGATCTGACGGAACTCATCGTTCAGACTGCCGGGCTGGACTTGCCAGTAGTCACGTATCATCGCCGAAAGACAGCGCCGTGACAGGGCCGCTGCGACCTTTGGGCTGAGCTCGATCGTGAGACAGGCCTCCTGGTAGTCTTGCAGAACATGCTGAGGAATGGCAACAGGAAAGGACCGGGCGCGCGACGGCGGGACAAGGTTCCATGTCTTGAGGTGCTTGCCCGTGTAGGAACGGTTTCCGCTGACTTCCAGGCCGTGAAGTGAGGCGCTCAGGAAGAATTTTCCACACTCGGGATTGGGGCACACCACGAACTTGCTCACCAGTCGGCGGGGACCGTCTGCGTTCGGCAGGGTAAGGTCGGCGAAGGCCACCTGCCGTCCCTCCTCGGTCACGGTCTGCTCCCTGTTGCAGTAGGGGCAGTACCAGAGATATTCGCTCACGTTTCCCTCCTTGAACCGCCACCCATCATCTTATGTGTCAGATACTGTCATTGTTGCTCTCAATATTTCCGTCAGGCTTGCCTCTGTTTTCGCTTCTAATCTTTTTTCTTTACGGCACTCTCTGTTTTCTTCGAAGAATTCATTGAGGTCCTGTATTTTCTTATGCAACTCTTCCCTCATATTTTTGATCTCTTTATCTTCGCCATGTTTTTTAAAGTAGACAGTATTTAACGCCGACAGGGCCTTGATTAATTCACCTGTTGCCGATTCCATCGTTGTCCCATCCTTCAATCTTTCTTCTTTGCAGCATTGCATTATTGATTCGATCGCATCCAGGCACTCGGTAAAAAGGGTCTTCGCCTGAATTCTCATGCCCTTTCGTTCAAGATACACCATATTGCTTGCAACGTAATCCTCATTGCTTTCTTTTTTTGCCGCCTCTTTATTTTTATTGATCTTTTCAGTCAGCTGCCCCATCTTATTCTTTATATCTTCCCTTATCCTGACCGCTTCTTCTGCATATTTTCCATGTGCAATAATCGCATCTAATTGTTCAAAGACAACCTTGACACCTTCGACTATTTCCTGATAACGGGCAAGCTTAGGATAGTTTTCTCTATTTTCAGCGTCTATTATGGTACTTATTGCTGATGCTTCGGCAGGTATTCTAAAAGGTATCTTTTTTTTCTCTTCTTTTTTTCCAAAGCCAAACAAATCTGCAATGCCCATATCCACCATCCTATTCCAACTATCTGACTTACTTAGCTCTCCAGCAGCCCATTCAGCAAGCCCTCATCCCACTCCTTCGTGATGACGACCTCGCCGATCTTCTTCGGCAGGACAAACTTCACCTTGCCGCCCTCTGCCTTCTTATCGATCTGCATCGTGCCCAGTAATTCGGCAACGGAGGGTCTTCGACTGAGGGCGGTGAAGTCCGCAGGCAGGCCGTAGGACGTGATAAGCTTCTCCACGCGCCCGGGCACCGAGGCATCGCACAAGCCTGTCTTGTATGCGAGTCGCGAGGCGTAGACCATGCCGATGGCGACGGCATGGCCGTGGCGCATGGTGTAATTTTCAGCCTTCTCGATGGCATGGCCGACCGTGTGGCCATAATTCAGGATCGCGCGGAGACCGCCCTCCCGCTCGTCCCTGCTCACGACCTCGGCCTTTATCTCACAGGAGCGCCGAATGACGTGCTCCAGCGAATCGGGATCGAGCGCGAGGATCTTTTCCCGGTTCTTGTCGAGGTATTCGAAGAACGCAGCGTCCAGGATCACGCCGTACTTGATCACCTCCGCCATGCCCGAGAGGAACTCTTCTTTCGGCAGGGACGTGAGCACGCTCAAGTCCATCAAAACTTTCTTCGGCTGATGGAACGCGCCGATCATGTTCTTGGCCATTGGATGGTTCACACCCGTCTTGCCGCCCACGCTGCTGTCAACCATCGCGAGGAGCGTGGTCGGAACCTGCACAAAAGGTACGCCCCGCATGAACGTCGCAGCAGCGAAACCCGTGAGGTCGCCGATCACACCACCGCCGAGTGCCACCAGCGCGGACGTGCGGTCAAAATAATTGGTCAGGAGCGCAGTATAAATGGCATTGGCCCAGTCAAGGTTCTTATACTGCTCGCCATCGGGGACTTCGATGGACATGACCATGAACCCTGCTGCTTTGAGACTGTCCACTACGCGCCGGCCATAAAGCTTCTTGACCGTCGGGTTCGTGACGAGGGCCATCTTCCGTCCGAAACCGAGGCCCTTCAGGCGCTCGCCGGTCTTTTCAAGGCTTGTGCCGATCTCGATATCGTAGCTTCGGTCGCCAAGACTCACATTAACAGTATGCATGTCTGATTCTCTCTTTGATCGCTCTGATGACGTCATCGACGGACTTGTCGGAAGTGTCAATGCAAACATCGGCCTGGGCATAGAACTGTGCGCGGCTGTCGAGCAGTTCTTTGATCTTCACCTTCGGGTCCGCCGTCTGGAGCAGGGGCCGGTGGGTCTCGTGCTTGATGCGCTCGTAGATCACATCGGGACTCGCGGCGAGGCAGACTACGAACCCGCCCTTTTTGAAGGCCCCGCGGTTCCGGTCCTGGATCACCGCACCACCGCCGGTGGAGACCACCTGGCCTTCGCCCGTCATGACCTGCCCGATGATCCTTGCCTCGACCTCGCGAAAGTAGGGTTCGCCGAATTTTGAAAAGATGGAGGTGATCGACAAATTCTGGTCGGCTTCGATAAGCTTGTCAACGTCCACAAAGGTGAAACCCAGGTCCTTTGCGAGCTGCGTGCCCACGCTCGTCTTACCCACGCCCATGAAGCCGGTGAGAATGATGTTTTTGAACATAATTACAAAAACCTTTTAGCTACAGAGAACACAGCGGTCACCGAGGAAACAGCGATTCAACGCAGGCTGAAGCCTGCTGCTACCATCCCTTCTGACTCCTGTCTCCTGACCCCTGCCTACTGTGTTTCTACTATTTCCCCTGTTCTTCTTCGACTTCCATCCGCGCCTTCAAATGCCTGTCGTACCCATGGAAGTTGCGCTTCATCTCGTCGATATTGTCGCCGCCGAACTTTTCGATCATGGCGGAGGCGATCTCGCATGCCACTGCTGCCTCAGCCACTATGCCCGCGGCCGGCACCGCGCAAATGTCGGAGCGCTCGATGCTCGCCTTGAAGGGCTTCTTGCTTACCATATCCACGGAGCGGAGTGGTTTATACAGCGTGGGGATGGGCTTCATCGCAGCGCGGAGCGTAATGGTCTCGCCGTTGCTGATCCCTCCCTCGATCCCGCCCGCCGAATTCGTCTTGTGAAAGAAACCTTCCTTTTTGCTCCAGTAGATTTCGTCATGTACCTGGGAACCGGGTTTGTTCGCCGCACCGAATCCCGCACCCACCTCTACTCCCTTAATGGCCTGGATGCTCATGAGAGCGGCGGCGAGCTTGCCGTCGAGCTTCCGGTCCCAGTGCACGTGGCTGCCAAGCCCTATCGGCGCATTGGTAACCAGGACCTCGAACACCCCGCCCAGGGAATCCCCTTGTGCCCGCGCCTCATCGATCCTGCGCATCATCCGCTTCTCAGCTTCAGGGTCGGCGCAGCGCAATTCGGACGCCTCTGCCTTTTTTTTGATCTCATGAACCGACGCCTTCGGGACCTTGGCAAACACATTCCCAATGGAGAGCACATGGCTCACGACCTCGATGCCGAACTCTTCGAGCAGCCGCTTTGCCACAGCACCGACCGCAACACGCATGGCCGTCTCACGGGCGCTCGAGCGCTCAAGGATGCTCCGGATGTCCGTAGATCCATACTTCATGACGCCTGCCAGGTCCGCGTGGCCGGGACGGGGTCGCGTGACCGCTTCCGCCGTGTTCAGGAACATGGGGTCCGGAGACATCTTGTCCCGCCAGTTCTCCCAGTCCTTGTTGCGGACCATGAGCCCGATCGGACTGCCTATCGTTCTGCCCCAGCGGACACCGGTGTAGATCTTGACCGTGTCCTTTTCGATCTTCATTCGGCCGCCGCGACCGTATCCCCCCTGCCTCCTGGCAAGGTCGCGGTCTATGTCCGTCACCCGTATCAAGAGACCCGCCGGCATACCCTCAATGATCCCCATGATGAGTTCGCCGTGCGATTCACCGGCAGTTAAAAATCGTAACATTATATATTCCCCCTGAAAAAGATCCCCAGCCTATGGCCTCGCGAGAGGTTTTGAAGGCGAAAATACCATAAAATCGGGCTCATCATAGCAAATTTGCAGTAGAAGTGCAATCAAAAGTATGGTACTATTCAGGGTATTTTATGGATAATTTGTGTTATTTTTAGATAAAATAAGCCTCCAGAATAAACGTTCATACCCAAAATAACTGTTATAGGGAGCTTGCTGTGCAATATAAACAAGGGTCATTCGGCAGGGTTTTTGTGTTAAAATTCGAGGACAAAGACGATCTCCTGTCTGAAATAAAGCGTGTAGCAAACACAGAAAAGATCAAAGTAGGGACGATCATGTTCCTGGGCGGTATGCGCTCGGCCGGTCTTGTCTCAGGCCCGAAAGAGGCGACCATTCCGCCGGAACCCATGTGGATTAATTTCAACGACGGCCGCGAGGTGCTTGGCTTCGGCACCCTTTTCTGGAAAGGCGACGAGCCGGTCCTCCACATTCACGGCGCCATCGGCCGGGAGAAAGAGACACTGACGGGATGCATCCGCAAGGAAAGCTCCGTATACCTGGTCATCGAAGCGGTGATCACGGAGATCCTCGGTATTGATGCCCGCAAGACATTGAACGAGAAAACCGGTCTGGTAATGCTGGAATTATGAAAACCGTCAACAACATGATTTACCGCAAAGCACGCAGTGTGCGTGGAAGCAGGACACCGGCGCGGTTGTTTTACTCTGCGGTCTCAGCGATCTCCGCGGTGAAAAAGGTTTGCGTATGATCGCTCTGCTCTGTTCCGTCCTTGCCGAAGCAGATCGTCTCCTCGCATCAACGGTCGTGATGAAGAGCACGACGCTCGGCTCCAAACTGCTGATCGAGGGGACGATCGGAGCTCAGCGGATACTCCTGTGCGTCAGCGGCATGGGCAAGGTCAATGCGGCCCATACTGCAACACTTATGCTCGCACGGTACGCTCCCGAGGCACTCGTTGTCTTCGGCATCGGCGGCGCCTACCCCTCGTCGGGTGCCGGGATCGGCGATCTCGCGATCGCAAAGGAAGAGATCGCCGGCGATGAAGGCGTTCTGACCCGGGAAGGCTTCAAGGACGCCGAATTCATCGGCATCCCCCTTCTCAAGACGGCCACATCGCTGATCTATACGACCTACCCCGCATCGGAGCCGCTGGTGCATCGGTCCTTGCAGTCGCTCGCTGCTCATCAGAAATCCGGGCAGGGCAAAATACATGTCGGGCGCTTCGTCACCCTGTCAACCTGCACCGGCACTGCCATGCGTGCTCATGAGTTGGAGGAACGCTACCACGGCCTTTGTGAGAATATGGAAGGGGCCGCGGTCGCGCAGGTGGCGGAACTGCATGGTGTTCCCTGGCTCGAGGTCCGCGGCATATCGAACATCGTGGAAGACCGCGATCTAACAAAGTGGGATATCCCGAAAGCGGCTGGGGCAGTGCAGCGGGCGGTTCAACATATCGTGGAGGGCTGGGACAGGTGACACACACGCTCACTATCGGCTATTCACCGTGCCCGAACGATACCTTTATTTTCTACGCGCTCGTACATGGCAACGTTCATGTCCCGGGCCTTGAATTCCGCGAAAAGCTTGCGGATGTCGAAACACTGAACCAGATGGCGCTCGAGGGCAGTCTGGATATCACGAAAATTTCGTACCACGCACTCGGCCATCTGCGTGAGCAGTACGCCCTGCTCCGTTCCGGCGGCGCGCTCGGACGCGGTTGTGGTCCGCTCATTGTTGCGAAACCGGGAACCAGGCTCGCGGACATTAAGCAGGGTACGATCGCCATCCCCGGTATGCTGACCACCGCCGCTCTTCTTCTCCGGCTGTATGATCCGTCGATCACCAATATCGTTGTTATGACCTTTGATCGCATCATGGACGCGGTTTCAACAGGAGCGGTGACTGCTGGGCTCATCATCCACGAGAGCCGCTTCACCTATCCGCTCTATCACCTTGAAAAACTGCTCGACCTTGGCGCGTGGTGGGAAGACCATTCCGGCCTCCCGATCCCCCTCGGCGGCATTCTCGGGAAGCGATCGCTCGGTCGGGAGGTACTGCTTTCTGTCGAAACCGGCATCCGTGAGAGCCTGCAGTATGCAATGGCGCACGCGGAAGAGGTGCTGAATTATTGCGGGCAGCACAGCCAGGAGATGGACAAGACAGTGATGAAGAAACATATCGACCTGTATGTGAATGACTACTCTCTTGACCTCGGACAGGACGGCCTGGCCGCTGTGCGCAGGCTCTTTGACGAGGCGGAAGCGTGTGGAATATTCTCGCGCACCGGAAAAGCGCTCTTGGTGGATGGATAATTTTCTCCCTGTTCACCGGAAAACGCTTATGATATAATCACCACTACGTTAGCCTTTACAATTCCTAACCCGGACAAGCCGGAGCCAGGCAAATCATTTTCGCGCAAAGCCGCAAAGCGCGCAAAGGAAAGCTTGTAAGTCTTGATTTAAAGCAATAATCCCCTTTGTTTTTGCCGTTCCTTGCGGCCTTTGCGGCTTTGCGCGAGATAAGGTTTTACGTTTTCGTCTTAATATTCTATCCATTTTGGAAGAATTTAATTCTTAGTTACTAAAATCCCCATCAGGAGGCCCTATGATCGCGTGGATTATACTCGCAGTGCTCGGTTTGGTTCTGATCTGGCTTGTTCTGATCTACAACGGACTCGTATCGATCCGGAACGACGTACAGAATGCATGGAAACAGATCGACGTGCAGCTCAAACGCCGGCATGATCTGATCCCGAACCTCGTCTCTACCGTGAAGGGGGTAATGGAGTTCGAGCAGGACACCCTCGAGAAGGTGATCTCCGCCAGGGCAAAGGCCGTGTCCGCCGGCACCCCTGCCTCCAAGGCCGAGTCCGAGAACATGCTCACCCAGGCACTTGGCAAACTCTTCGCCGTAATGGAGAACTATCCCGCGCTCAAGAGCAACCAGAACGTCATGCAGCTCCAGGAAGAGCTCACGTCAACAGAGAACCGGATCTCCTTTGCCCGTCAGCTCTACAACGACCTGGTCGCGAATTATCGCACGAAGATCCAGGTATTTCCGAACAACGTCGTTTCCTCGATGTTCAATTTCCAGCCAGAGGAATATTTCGGGGCTGAAGAAACGGACCGCGCGGTACCTGGAGTGAATCTGAGCCTGAG
>Ga0184615_10002389_pt1 | contig 10071 bp, 8 predicted proteins | sample PLM4_65_coex_FD_133134 | JGI IMG/M metagenome (GOLD analysis project Ga0184615, IMG submission 133134) | Groundwater sediment microbial communities from an aquifer in East River, Colorado, USA - PLM4_65_coex | ecosystem: Environmental > Terrestrial > Soil > Riparian zone | place: USA: East... | reverse complement strand
TTCGGCAAGGCGTGGCTCGGCGGGACCATCCACGAGCCCACCAAGGACCGCGACTGGATGCGCGGCGACACGGTCGTCGCCCGGTTCGCCAGCCGCGACTCCGCCGGCACCCAGCGCGCCGTGCTGAGCCGGATCGACGCCCACCGGAGCGCCCAGTCCTACCACATCGAGCCGAACAAGCGGGCGCCCGCACGCCCTTCGATCAACTATGCCCGCGGGGACGCCATCACGGTGACCATGAAGGACGGCGCGGCCGGCGGAGGCGGGGTGGATCGGGTGGACATCCGGGGCAAGGTGGACGGCATCCAGCTCGAGGCGGAGGGCGAGCCGGCGGCCGCGCTCCCGGATTCCACTCCGGGAGGAGGAGGCGCGCGATGAGCGCCCCGGAGTGGATCGCCACACTCGGCGACCGCGACCCGTCGGTCCCCATCGCGCTCGCGGCGATCACCCGCGCGGCGGGCGCCTCGGACACGGTGGATATCGGCGACCTGGTGATGAGCTACCGGGAGGCCCACATCGCCTGCCACCGCCAGCTGCACGGGCCGGTGCAGGTCGAGATCACCGGCGACGAGGTGCGCGACCACCTGACGCGATCGGTGCTGCCCCGGCTCGCCACCGAAGGGTGGATCCTCGACGCCCCCGGCGGCGACTGGAACCCGGTCAAGCCGCGGGTCCCCTGGTGGGGACAGACTCCGGAGGCGCGGCAGAACGTCTACGAGGCGCTGCTCGAGGCGGCACGCCGCGCGGCCCAGCGCGCGAAGCCCGTCACCCCGCAGGCGCCCTCCGCGAGCGTGCTGGAGGGAATAGATCTGCTCAAGAGCTTCAAGGGCCGGCGGGTCGTGGACCAGGTGACGGTGCGGGTCCAACAGGGCGAGATTGTGGGACTGCTGGGCCCGAACGGGGCGGGAAAGACCACGACGTTCTACCTTATTACTGGTCTCATCCGTCCCGACGACGGCCGGGTCCTGCTCGACGGGCTCGATCTGACCCGGGCCCCGATGTACCGCCGGGCGCGCGCAGGGATCGGGTATCTCGCCCAGGAGCCTTCGATCTTCCGCAAAATGACGGTCGAGGAAAATATTCTGGCTATCCTGGAGACCCGGGACTTCGGCCGAGCCGAGCGTCACCAGCGGCTCGACCGGATGCTGGACGAGTTGTCCATCAAGCATCTCCGCCGAAGCAAGGCGTACTCCCTCAGCGGCGGGGAGCGGCGCCGGCTGGAGATCACCCGGGCGCTCGTGAGCGAGCCGAAGTTCATGCTCCTCGACGAGCCGTTCGCCGGCGTGGACCCGATCGCCGTGCACGACATTCAGACCATCGTCGCCGGGCTGCGGCATCGCGGCATCGGCGTTCTCATCACCGACCACAACGTCGAGCAAACACTCGACATCGTCGACCGGGCCTACATCATGTTCGAGGGCAAAGTGCAGGCATCGGGGAGCGTGCGCGATCTGGTCTACGACGATCGCGTCGCCCAGCTCTATCTGGGGCCGACTCTTACCGCGCGCTTGCGGGCGCGGCTCGAGGCGGTGGCATGAGGACCGGGCTCTCGCAGCACACCAGCCTCCGCCAGGAGCTGCGGGTCAATCCGCGGCTGTACCAGGCGATGGACATGCTGTACATGCCGATGATGGATCTCCAGCAGCACCTCAAGCAGGAGCTGCTCTCCAACCCCTTCCTCGAGCTGCTCGAGCCCGAGGAGGAGACCCCCGAGCAGAAGGACTCGGAGCAGGAGAAGGAGCAGAAGGAGAAGGAAGAGGAGATGAACTGGGAGGAGATCCTCCTGAACGGCTTCGAGGTCGGCGGCACCCGCGAGCAGTTCGAGCAGCTCGAGTACACCGAGCCGGTGACGGTCGAGACCAAGGATCTGACCGACCACCTGCGCGAGCAGCTCCAGATGCTCACCCTGAGCCCGCGGCAGCTGCTCCTCGCCGAGGAGTTCCTCGGCAACATCAACGAGGAAGGGTATCTCGCCGCGTCGCTGGAGGAGATCCTCGGCTCGGTAAACCAGCTGGTGGCGGCGCACGTGAGGGGTGAGGCTGGCGAAGAGGGCGGGGAAGGACTCGAGGTCGGCGAAACCGATGGCGGGCGGCCGGATCCCGAGGCCGCCTCCGATGCCGAGGCGGGCACGCCGCTGCCGGCCGACCTCCCGTCGCCGCCGTACTACTCGAGGGCCGAAATCGAGGAGATGGTCGGCATCATCCAGAAGCTCGACCCACCCGGGATCGGCGCCCGCGACCTCCGGGAATGCCTCCTGATCCAGCTCCGCGAGGAGAAGGACACCGACTCGCTGACCTTCCGGCTGGTGGACGAGGCGTTCCCCGACCTGATCGCGCACCGCTGGAACGACCTCGCCAAGCGCTTCGGCGTGGAGCCGGCATCGGTGCAGGCCGCGGCCGACGGGCTCGCCCGGCTGGATCCGAAGCCGGGGCTCAAGTACGCCGACCAGAACGACGGCTACATCATCCCCGACCTCATCGTCGATAAGATCGGCACCCGCTACCAGGTCTTCCTGAACGACACCGGGATGCCCCGGCTTCGCCTCAGCCGGTCGTACCAGGAGATCGCGCGGGACAAGAAGAAGATGACCCCGGAAAACCGGGAGTTCATCGCGTCCAAGATGAACAGCGCGAACTGGATGATCCAGGCGATCGAGCAGCGCCGCCAGACGATGCTCAAGGTGATGAACTTCATCGTGGACCGGCAGCGCGACTTCTTCGAGCGGGGAATCGAGTACCTCAAGCCGCTCACCCTGCGCGAGGTCGCCGAGGTCATCAACATGCACGAGTCCACGGTGAGCCGGGTGACCAACGAGAAGTACGTCCAGACGCCCCGCGGCGTGCTGCCGCTCAAGTTCTTCTTCTCCAGCGCGCTCGCCACCGCCTCGGGCGAGGAGGCCAGCGCGCGCTCGATCCGGGCGAAGCTGCAGAAGATGGTGGCCGAGGAGGACAGCGGGAAGCCGCTCACCGATCAGCAGATCGTCCATCTCTTTCAGGAGCAGGGCATTCAGATCGCGCGGCGCACCGTCGCCAAGTACCGGGACCAGCTCGGGATCCTGCCGGCGCGCATGCGGAAACGCGTATGACCCTTCCCTCCGAGGCGCTGGATGTCAGCGTCCTCGTACCGGCCAAGGACGAGGCCCCCAACCTTCCCGAGTTCGTCCGGCTCTGCGCCGAGGCACTCGCTCCCGCCGGGTTTTCCTTCGAAGTCGTGATCGTGAACGATGGCTCCCGCGACGAGAGCGCGCGGGTGCTGCGCGAGCTCGAGCGCGAGTACCCGTTCCTCCGCGTGGTGACTCACCGGCGGCAGCGCGGCATCGCGGACGCGCTGCGCTCCGCGGGCGACGTGGCGCGCGGCGACGTGTTCGTCTACTATCCCGCCGACCTCCAGTACCTGCCCAGCGATATCCCCGGTTTGGTATCGCCCATCCTCCAGGGGCGGGCCGACATCGTGACCGGGACCAAGCAGGGCAAGTACGAGCGCGCGTTCGTCTCCCGGGTCTACAACGGGCTCTGCCGCTGGCTCTTCGGCGTGCGGGTGACCGATCTGAACTCGGTGAAGGCGTATCGCCGGGAAGTGATGCTCAACGTTCCCCTGCGTCCCGACTGGCACCGCTACATGGTCGTGATCGCCGCGGCCGACGGCTTCCGGCTCGACGCCCTGCCGGTGCCACTCTATCCGCGAAAGGCCGGCATCTCCAAGTTCAATTGGCGGCGCATCCCGGTCGGCGTCTTCGACCTCGTCTCGGTCTGGTTCCAGCTCCGCTTCGGCCGGAAGCCGATGCTCTTCTTCGGCGTTGCCGGCGCCATCCTGTTTCTGATCGGCCTCTCGGCCGGCGTGACCGCCCTCGTCCTCCGCTTCGGGTACGGCATCGGGTTGCGTCCTCTCCTCAACCTGGTCGAGACGATGGTCATCAGCGGCATCGTGCTCTTCGGGTTCGGTCTGCTCGGCGAGATGATCGCCGGCATGCAGGAAGAGACCCGTGAAGTGGCCCGCACCCTGGCCCGCCTCGAAAAACTCGACGTGCGGGATTGAGCTGTGCGGGTGGTCTTCCTCACCCACAACTATCCCCGGTGGGCCGGCGACGTATCCGGTGCTTTTCTCGCCACGCTCGCCCGAGCCCTGGCGCGCCGCGGCATCGCGGTGCGCGTCGTGGCCCCGAGCGACCAGGGGCGGGGAGGCGAGGAGGAGCTCGACGGCATCCCCGTTCGCCGGGTTCGCTATGCCTCCGCTGGAGCCGAGACACTGGCCTACCGCGGAACGATGCAGGCGGCGCTGAAAGCGCCCTCGGGCCTTAGCGCGCTCGCCGGCCTCTGGCGCGCCCTCCGGCGCGCCGCTCGCGAAGAGGCCGACGCGGGCGCGGACCTCTTCCACGCCCACTGGTGGGTACCGGGCGGGCTGGCTCTCCCCAAGAACGCGCCGAGCGTACTCACCGTCCACGGCAGCGACGCGGCGCTGCTTCGACGCTCGCGCATCGCCCGCACGCTGGCCCGGCCGGTCTTCCATCGGGCGAGCGTGGTCACCGCGGTCTCCCGCGAGCTCGCCGGCTGGGTGCAGACCGGCACCGGAAGGTACGTGGACCCCGCGCACGTGCAGCCGATGCCGGTGGACAGCACCAACCATCCGTGGTCCGTCGGCGGCGGCGGGGCGGTCGTCATCGCGCGGCTCACTCCCCAGAAGCGGGTGGGGCTGGCGATCGAGACCGTCGCATTCCTGGCCTCCTGCGGCCACGAGCTGCCTCTCACCATCGTCGGTGACGGTCCCGAGCGCGGGGCGCTGGAGCGCCTGGTGGAGAAACTCGGCGTCGGCCCTTTCGTCCGCTTCACCGGCGCGGTCGCCTCGGTCGAGGTTCCGAGCTACCTGGCACAGGCGGACCTCCTGATCTTTCCGTCGCAGGGCGAGGGATTCGGCCTGGTGGCCGCCGAGGCGCTGATGGCCGGAGTGCCCGTGGTGGCGTGCTGGGACGGCGGCGGCGTGCTGGACGTGGTGCCGCCGAGCGGCGCCGGCAGGCTCACCCTGCCCGCGCCCGAGGCGATGGGCGACGCGATCCTCGGCCTCCTCGCCGAGCATGACAGGCGGGACATGGCGCGGCTGGTGGGGGAGTCGTGGCGGGCCAGGCTGGATCCCGATCACGTCGCCGAGATCTGCGAGGGATGGTACCACGAGGCCCTGGGTGGGTGATCGCCGGATCCGACTACTCCAGTGGCTCCTCGGACTCGCGATCGTCGGCCTCGCCGTCCGATCGCTGGTGCGGAACTGGGACCAGCTGCGGGCCCAGCCGCTCGAGTGGAGCATCGAGCCGGGCTGGATCCTGCTGAGCGCGGTCGTCGTCTGGCTGATGTACGCGCTGCTGATCGCGGCGTGGCGGCGGATGCTCACCGCATGGGGCCGGGGCCTCGACCTCTGGTCCGCCGCCCGCATCTGGACCGTCTCGAGCCTCGGGAAGTATCTCCCGGGGAAGCTGTGGGCGGTGGCGGGAATGGCGGTGATGGCCCAGCGCGCGGGGATCGGTGCGGGCCCCGCGACCGGATCGGCCGTCATCCTCCAGGTGCTGGCGATCGGGACCGGCGCCGCTGTCGTCGGTCTCACGGGGTGGGGTGCGCTTCGCGCCGCGTATCCGGTCGCGGCCACGGGGCTCGTCGTGCTCCTCGCGGCCGCCGTCACGGGCATCGGGCTGCTCCTCTGGCCGGCGTTGGTGAACCGGGTGCTGCGTATCGCCGCCCCCGACGCCGGCCCGGTGACGCCGCCTGCGGGCGCGGTGGCTTTGGGCGTCGTGGCGAACGCGGTGGCCTGGGTGGGCTACGGCGTCGCCCTGTGGCTCCTCGCGCGCGGACTCCTGCCGGGCGCGGGCCTGGACCTGCTGCCGGCGATAGCCGTGTTCACCGCGTCGTACCTGGCCGGTTTTCTCGCCCTGTTCGCTCCGGGTGGGATCGGCGTCCGAGAAGGAGTATTCATATTGATGTTGCAGGGACCCATCGGCATCGGGGCCGCGACGGCGCTCGCGATCGCTTCGCGCCTGCTGCTCACGGTCACCGAGCTCGGGGCCGCGGTTCCGTTCCTGCTGTTTCCCCGCGGGAGGCGGCGTGTCGGCCACTGACGAATCTCAGAACATACTTGAGCCTCGCCACGCCAACTTGTTGGCTGGGGCGGTCTTCGCGCTCGCTGCGTTGACGCTTTGTTGGCCCATGCTCACCGGGCAGTTCCTCCTGGGCGACGACCAGCATGTGGCCGGCTACAGCTTCCGGCTGTACGGGGCGGAGATGTTCCGGCAGACGGGCAGCATCCCCCAGTGGAATCCGTACCTGTTCGGCGGGCTGCCGTTTATCGCGGCGATGCACGGCGACATCTTCTATCCCACCGCGTGGCTCCGATGGTTCCTGCCGATGGATACGGCGATGAACCTCGCCTTCGCGGTCCACCTGGTCCTCGCCGGCTTCGCCATGTACCTGCTGCTCCGAGCCCTCCGCGCAGGTTGGGTCGCGGCCTTGGTCGGCGGCCTCGCGTACGAGCTGAGCGGGATCGTCGCCTCGCTGGTGAAGCCAGGGCACGATGGCAAGCTCTTCGTCTCCGCGCTGGCGCCGCTCGCCTTCCTGGCGCTGCTGCGCGCCGTGCGAGACCGGAGGCCGGCGGGCTATGCGCTTCTGGCGGCGGTCGTGGGGCTCGGCCTGCTGAGCCCGCACTATCAGATGACCTACTATCTGCTTGTCGCGGCCGGACTGTGGACGCTCTATCTGGTGTTCTTCGCGCCCGACCGCCCGCAGCAGGTCCGCTGGCCGGTCGTGCTGGGACTCGCGCTGGGCGCGGTGGTGCTCGGCGTGGCCCTCTCGGCAGTGCAGGCGCTCCCGTTCCTCTCCTACATCCCGTTCTCTCCGCGAGGCCAGGGGGGAGGCAGCGGCGGATGGGACTACGCGGTCAGCTACTCGATGCCGCCCGAGGAGCTCTTCACCACGATCCTGCCGCAGTTCAACGGCATACTGGAGAGCTACTGGGGACGCAACTTCTTCAAGCTGCATACGGAGTATCTCGGAGCGGTGGTGGTCGCGCTGGCGGCGCTGGGCGTCGGGGACCGCTCCCGGACCAGGTTGATCCGCGCCCTGGGCGTGATCGCGCTCCTGTTCCTGCTGGTCGCCATGGGTGGACACTCGCCGTTCTACAGTCTCTGGTACGAAGTGATGCCGATGATGAAGAAGGTCCGTGCGCCGGGCATGGCCTTCTTCCTGGTGGCACTGCCGGTCGCGGTGTACGCCGGGTTCGGAGCGGAACGCCTGCTGCGACGCGAGGTATCGCTCAAGGCGCTCACGATACCGATGGCGGTGCTCGGCGGCATCGGGCTGCTGGGAGCCATCGGCGTGCTCGAGAGCGTGGCCACGCTCTTCGTGTCTCCCCAACAGGCGCCGAAGCTCGCCGCGAACGCCCCCGAGCTGCGGCGTGGCGCGCTCCGGCTGCTCGTGATGGTGGCGCTCTCCGGGGGAGTGTTCTGGGCGATCTGGGCGGGGAAGCTCCGGCACTACGCCGCCGCCGCGGCGCTCGGCACGGTGGTCGTGGCGGATCTCTGGAGCATCGATCGTAACTTCTTCGACTTCAAGCCGCCGGCATCCGAGCTCTTCGCCGACGACGCCATCACCGCGAAGCTCCGGCAGGAGTCGAAGCCGTTCCGCGTGCTCGACGTCGGCGTGTATCCCGGCTCGGTGCTGATGGCGTACTCGGTGCAGAGCGTGCTGGGGTATCACGGCAACGAGCTCCGGTTCTACGACGATCTGCTCGGCGGCAAGAACGTGTGGCGCAACCTCGGCAACCCGAACCTTCACGACCTGCTCGCGGTGCGCTACCTGTTGCTGCCCGACTCCCAGGCCGTACCGGGCTTTCACCCGATCTCCGGGCCCACGCCGACGCGGCATGGGTCAACCGGCATCCTCTACCAGCGGGACACGCTTCCCGACTATGTCCGGGTGGTCCCGGCCGCCGCGAAGCTGCCCGAGGAGCAGGTGGTCCCCACGGTCATCGATCAGCGTTTCCCGCGGAACGACGTCGTGCTGCTCTCGGATACCGCCTCGGTCTCGCCCGAGCCGGTCCGGAGCGGGGCCCCGGATACCACGGCGGTGCGGGCGGCACTCACCGAGTGGAAGCCGGGAAGCATGCGGATCGCCCTTGCGGGAAGCGATTCGAGGCCGCGGTACCTGCTCGTGAGCGAGACCTGGTACAAGGACTGGCACGCGCGCGTGGACGGCACCCCCACGCCGGTCCACCGAGGAAATCACGCGCTGATGACGATCGTTATTCCGCCTGGCGCCAAGGAAGTTACCTTGGACTTCGACTCGCCGGAGTACGCCCAAGGGAAGGTGATCAGCCTGCTCGCGCTCCTGGCGATCGCCGGACTTTACGGCTGGACCCTCGTGACCGAGCGGCGGCTCGCCCATGGGCGGCTCGCCCATGGGCGGCTCGCCCATGGGCGGCTCGCTCATGGCTGAGCGGGCGCTGGTGGTGGTGCCGACGTACAACGAGGCCATGAACCTGCCGCTGATCATTCCTCATATCCTGGTGCAGGACCCGCGGATCGACGTGCTGGTGGTGGACGACAACTCGCCCGACGGCACCGGGCAGGCGGCCGACGAAATGGCCGCGGCGGAGCCGCGGATTCACGTCCTGCATCGGCCCGGGAAGGGCGGCCTCGGTAAGGCCTATCTGGCCGGGTTCCGCTGGGCCCTGGAGCGGGACTACGAGTTCGTCTTCGAGATGGACGCCGACTTCAGTCACGACCCCAAGTTCCTGGGCGTGTTTCTGGAAGCGGCGAAGGACGCCGATCTGGTCATCGGGTCGCGCTACAAGACCGGGGTGAACGTCATCAACTGGCCGATCTCGCGGCTCCTGCTGTCGCTCGGCGCGAACCAGTACGCCCGGTGGGTCACGGGGCTGCCGATCGTGGACTCCACCGGCGGCTTCAAGTGCTTCCGCCGGAGGGTGCTCGAGGCAATCGACTTGGAGCGGGTGCGCTCCAACGGGTACTCGTTTCAGATCGAGATGAGCTTCCGGGCCTGGAAAAAGGGCTTCCGCCTGGTCGAGATTCCCATCGTGTTCACCGACCGGGTGGAGGGGCAGAGCAAGATGAACAAGCGGATCGTGCGGGAGGCCATCTGGATGGTGTGGTGGCTGCGCCTGAAGTCGCTGGCGGGGCAGCTGTGAGGGGGACGATCATCTACAAGATGACCGGCTCGGGCAATGACTTCGTCATGCTCGACGGCCGGTTCACGTCACCCGACCGCTGGCCGGCCACCCGCGTGGCCGCGATCTGCGATCGCCGCTCGGGGGTGGGGGCCGACGGCCTGGTGATCCTCACGCCGGACGCGCCGGGCCGGGTTCGGATGACCTACTGGAACTCCGACGGCTCCAGGGCCGCCATGTGCGGCAACGCGGCGCTCTGCAGCACCAGGCTATCGGTGTACCTGGAGCTTGCCGAGCCGGGCGACCTCTGCCTGCTGACCGACGCCGGCGTGGTTCCGGCCCGGTGCAACGGCGCCGGTGACGGGGCCGAGATCCGGCTGCCGGACGCCGAGGTGCCCGCGGAGGTGCCTGGCCTGGAGCCGGTGGCCGGCGAGCGGTGGCTGGCCCTGGGTGCGGTCGGGGTGCCGCACCTGATCGTCCGGGTGGACGACATCGAGCGGATCGACCTGCCGGGACGGGGGCGCGCACTCCGGTTCGACCCGCGTCTCGGTGAGGCCGGCGCCAACGTCAACTTCGTGGCGCCGGGGATAGCCGGCGGCGAGCTGTGGGCCATCCGGACGTACGAGCGCGGCGTGGAGGCCGAGACGCTGGCCTGCGGCACCGGGACGGTAGCCGCCGCGATCGCTTTGGCGGCCCGGGAGGAGGCCTCGCTTCCGCTCAGGTTCCGCAGCAGGGGAGGGCCCGAGCTCCTGGTCCGGGCCGAGCTGAACGGTGGGCTGGCCCACGACATTTGGCTCGGCGGTCAGGGCCGTTTGTTGTTCAGGGGGGTCTGGGAAGGCATCTGACGAACGATTTCCACGCACCGCCGCAGGTCTTCCAACTGTAAGTCCTACATCATCTTGTGAACAACCA
>Ga0184615_10002388_pt1 | contig 10073 bp, 11 predicted proteins | sample PLM4_65_coex_FD_133134 | JGI IMG/M metagenome (GOLD analysis project Ga0184615, IMG submission 133134) | Groundwater sediment microbial communities from an aquifer in East River, Colorado, USA - PLM4_65_coex | ecosystem: Environmental > Terrestrial > Soil > Riparian zone | place: USA: East... | reverse complement strand
CTGCATCACATCGGCGCGGGAGCGCTTCGGCGCGTTGTTGATTTCGGCGAGAATCTCGATGTCGTGCTGGCCGTAGTCGCGCGCCTGGGCGGCCTGGCCGAAATAGACCGGAATCTCCCGCAGGTCCTTGGGTCCCTTCTCGGTGGCCACGCCGAACTGGTCCTCGAGGACATCGGCGCTGCCCTCGACCAGACCGGGAAGCAGGATGAGCCCGGTGTCGGCCGGAACCTTGAGAAAGCGCGCAATCCAGGGCGTGGTCATCAGCGCGGCCACGGTGATCTTGAGGACGGCCACGTCCCACTCGAACGGCGGGTTCATCCGGGTGAGGGTCCGTCTGAGCGCCGGCTCGGCGAGCCTGCCGGTGACGAAGAGGACTCGGCGTGGAGGAGGGGGCATCGCGGCGGCGGGCGGGGCGGACACGGCGGGCGGGGCGGGCGAAACGCTTTAACGCGAAACACGCGAGCAGGGCATGGAGGCGGCACGGGTCAGAGAGCGGGCCTCAACGCACGTTGAGTTGCCCGCCTCGTCCGCCTCTTCCGCCCCGCCCGCCCTCACTTCGGATCTCCTCCGCGCACCCACTTGTTCGGTGTTCCCTCCAGCGCGCCGCCGGACGGCTTCCACAACACCGAGTCTTCGATCTTCCGGGCCAGCTCCCAGTCCTTGTCGCTGATGCCGCCGGCAGAGTGCGTCTGCAGCTTCACCCAGACCTTGGCCCAGGTGACCGTCAGGTCGGGATGGTGATACGCGGCTTCGGCCAGGAAGCCGATGGTATTCACCAGGGCCAGCGTGGTCAGCCAGCCGTCGGTCTTGTACTGGCGCCGGATCCAGCCGTCCTCGTAGTACCAGCCGGGGAGGGCCTTGAGCCGCTCGGCAATCTCGGCGTCGTTGTAGGTGCGTTCCTTGGTGGCCATAGCTGTGCTCCTTCCTAGGGTCAAGCACTAAAGTGCTTGCTCGGCGTCTGAAGGGCTTAAGCCCTTGCCGGGCGAGTGCGGATCCAAACCCTTGGTCCGCCTGTCCGCCCTACATCACATCTCCCCCGTTCACCATGATCATCTGTCCCGTCACGTAGCGCGCGGCGTCCGAGGCGAGGTACACCGCGGCCCCGGCCACATCCTCGGGCGTGCCCCAGCGCCCGAGTGGAATCCGCGCTGCGATCTGATCCTTGAAGGCGGAGGGCGCGGACACACCGAAGGCGGTCTCGATCCAGCCTGGGGCGAGCACGTTCACCCGCACCGCGGGAGCAAGGGAGCGGGCCAGGGAGCGGCTGAAGCTCAGGATGCCACCCTTTACCGCCGAGAACAGCTCCGGGTTCTCCCCTTCCATCCCCTGCAGCACCCGGTCCCACGACATGTTGATGATCACGCCACCGCCGGTCTGGGCCCGGAGCAGGTCGGCCGCGGCCCACGAGGCCAGCATGGTGCCGCGGAGGTCGACCTCGAGCAGCAGGTCCAGCTTCTCCCGGCGGGAGAGACTGGCGGCATCACCCGTGAGGATGTCGGCGCCGGCGTTGTTCACCCAGGCGTCAACGCCGCCCAGCGACTCGCGAGCCATCTCCAGAAGTCCGGCGAGGTCTGCCTGGTCGCTGAGGTTGACCCGGACCAGCACGGCCCGCCTGCCTGCATCCCGGATTGCCGAGGCGACGGCGCCGGCTCCGGCTTCGTTGCCGCGGTAACCGATGATGACATCGGCACCCGCCTGTGCGCTGGCCAGGGCGATGGCGCGTCCGATGCCGCTCGACGCCCCGGTAACGAGGACCCGCTTGCCCGCCAGGCTGAAGGGAGAAACCGGAGTAGCGTTGTCGGCGGCCATGGTCCAGCGTAACATACCGGGCCGGTGACGGCATTCAAGGGAGAGAAAAGCATGCAACTGCTGGTGAGTGTGCGGAGTGCGGACGAGGCGCGGGTGGCGCTCGCCGGCGGTGCCGGTATCGTCGATGCCAAAGACCCGGAGGCGGGTGCGCTCGGCGCCGTTTCCCCGGAGATGCTGGCGGGAATCAGGGAGGCCGTCCCGCCGGATGTGCCGCTGAGCGCGGCGCTGGGTGACGTCACGAGCCAGGAGGATGTCGCCACCGGCTTTGCCCGGGTTCCCGTCTCCCTGTCGTTCGCCAAGCTGGGTTTCCAGGGTGTGAGCCAGGCGCATGTGGTCGAGCGACTGCTCGGCGCCGCGGTGAAGCTGGCCGCAGGCCTCACCGGAGGGCCCGGGGTCATCGCGGTAGCCTACGCCGACTGGAGCCGCATCGGATCGCTCCAACCCGGTGCGTTTCCCGAAATCGTCCACCGGGCGGGCGCCCACGGCCTGTTGATCGACACCGCCATCAAGGGGAAGGGAAGGCTGCCCGATTTCCTTGCTCCCGAGGAGTTACGGGCCCTCGGTCGCGCCCTGAGGCACCACGATCTCTGTTTCGCCGTGGCGGGTTCGCTGAGCCTTGCCGACGTGCCCTTCGCGCTGGCCGCCGGCGCCGATATCCTCGGCCTTCGCGGGGCGGTCTCGATTGGCGGGCGGAATGGCCGGATCGACGAGCGGCTGGTGTCGGCCTTTGCATCCCTGGTGAGGCGGGGCGCTCAACCCGCTAGCCTGCCCTGCCCAGCACTTCCTCCAGCCGCTCAATCTCGCCGATAGCCAGCACCGACCACCGCATTCCAGCCGGCACGGTCCGGGTGAACCACGGATCCAGCAGCTCCGCGCCGCCGGCCACCGGCTTCACCATCACCAGCCGATCCGCTCCGAGCAGCGTCGCCAGGTATGCCGCGAGGCTGTCGCTCGTCACATCCCAGGTGTGGGGCAGCTCGTCGGTGGCCCGGAGCCAGCGGGCTGGCGCAAGGACGGGGAGCTTCCCGTCCGTGTGAGCCGCCTGGATCCCGGCACGGTCCTCGACCAGCCGGGACTCGGGGATCACGTCGCAGAGGGCAAAGGCGTACTGGTCCATTCCCAGGATGGCCATCCAGTGCGCGGCATCGGCGGACAGCTTGTTGGCGCGATCGAAGGCCCGGACCTGATCGGCAAAGGGCCCGCCGCCCGGGACGACGACCAGCCGGTGCCGGCGCGAGGCTCCGGCCAGCGCCTCACCGAGCCGAGCCAGTTGCCCAGGGCTCCGGGCAAGGGCGCCGCCGACCTTCACTACCGCCAGTTCGGGAACGCGCTCCGGGGTCATGGTACCTTTCGGGGCAATGGAACTCATTCCGGTACTCGATCTCCAGCACGGCCAGGCGGTGCATGCCCGGCGGGGCACGCGTGAGGAATACCAGCCGGTCGACTCCGCGCTCCTGCCCGGCCGCGCCGGGGATGCCCTGGGGCTGGGGCGGGCCTATCGCGAATCGCTCGCCGCATACCGCTGCTACGTGGCCGACCTCGACGCGATCCAGGGGCGAATCCCGCAGTGGGATCTCCTCGAGGCGCTGGCCCATCCCGAGACGGGGTTTGGATCGGGGCTCATGATAGACGCCGGCCTGAGTACCCCGGAACAGGTCGAGGCGCTCATCGCCGCCGGAGCGGAGACGCTGGTGGCCGGCCTCGAATCACTGCCGAGCTTCGCCGAGCTGGGCGAGATCGTTCGCGAGGCCGGTGAGCGGCCCGTGGTCTTCAGCCTCGATCTCCTGGATGGCAAGCCGGTCCGGCACCGCACCGGGCGGATCGCCAGCCAGGAGGGTGTCGCGCTCGAGCTGGGTGCCCGCGCGGCCGATGCTGGTTGCCGCGGCCTGCTGGTGCTGGACCTCTCCCTGGTGGGCAGCGAGGCCGGCCCCTCGAATCTCGATCTGATCGATGCCCTGAGGCGGATGACCGGGATACCGGTCTACAGTGGCGGAGGAGTGCGATCGCTGGAGGATGTGGCGGCGCTGGAAGAGGCCGGTTGCGATGCCGTGCTGGTCGGCACCGCGCTGCACACGGGGACGATCACCCTGCCGTAGTCCGTCATCCCTCGCTCGCTACGCCTGCTCGGGATGACGAGCGTCAGTCCCCGGCGGACAACCGATAAGTCGCGGCCTGCCCGAAGCTCTCCTCCACTTCCATCTCGATCGCCGTGAGATTCTTGATGCCCTGCTCCCGCAGGTCTTCCTTCACCCGCTGGGCGAAGTACTGGGCCAGCATTTCGGCGGTGGTATTCTCGATCGGTACCATGGCGCAATCGACGATGGGGAAGACATAGGTCGGTTCCCCGAAATAGTTCACGTGACGCGACTTGCCGTGGTCCTGGAAGCTGAGCTTCGGATTCCGGAGCGGCAGCAGCACCTTGTGATCGATCTCGTCGACCAGCCGGCGCACGATCTTCTTGAGCACCGAGAAGTCGACTACGAACATGGTTTCGTTGTCGACCGAGCCCTCGACGCTGACCCCGACGCGGTAGTTGTGCCCATGCAGGGTTTCGCACTGGTGGCCGCGGAAGGTGATGAAGTGAGCCGAGCTGAAGACCAGGTAGTCCTTGCTGACGCTGACCTTGAAATCACTGCGCACAGTTGTCCTCATCGTTCAGGCTGCCACCCGTCCTCCAGGAGGGCCACGAAGATCGCGGCCGCGGTGAGGTCGGCGGTGGTGCCGGGGTTCTGTGAATTCTGCGGGTCGCGCAGGTCGGCGTCAAACCGGACGAGCTCGGCGCGCCCCGATTCGGACCTGGCCCCGCCCATCCGCCGGATCTCCGCCGCGCGGACGCTCACCGCCTCGGCGGCATCGGGTCCGAGCTTCCGGGCGATCAGCGTGTCCGGCCGGGCTGCGAGCAGGGCCAGGAATGTCTCGATCACCGCGGCGTCCCACGGGAGACCGGCGCTCCGCGCCTCCCGGAGGGCGGGGACTCCGGTGCCGAAGGTCAGGGCGTAGTCGCTGGCGTATTCCGCCGCGACGGAATCACGCCTGGCGGCCAGCACCATCGCCTCTCTGAGCGTCACACTGGGCGAACGCGAGACATCCTCGGCGTCCACCTTACCCAGCCCGCCCGCGCCGGACTCGCGGATTGCGCCGTACACCTCGGCGGCATCGGCGACGGTGGTGGTGCCGAGAACCCGGCCTGCCCGCTGCCGCAGGGTGTTGCCCTCGAGTCCGGCCAGTTCCGCCCGGGCCAGTGGTGCGAGCAGCAGGGCGATGCCGAGATTGGTGTTCGCCCGGGTCCAGCGGCGGGTGGCGCGGAGGACGTCTCGAATGGTCTCACCCAGCGGACGCCGGCCCGCCTGCTCCAGGACCGGCCCGATGGCAACCGCGCTGGCGAGGAAGTCCTCGTAGCTCATGTCGCGGAAGGGCCGCCCGGGGGACACGTTACCCGGCTTGGCCGCGCTGGCTTCGAGGAGACAGGCCAGCGTCGCCAGCGAGGCGACTTCGGATGGGCTAGGCATGTTCCGCGTTCCGCGTTCCGCGTTCCGCGAGCGACCCATGCCGCAGCCCGTGTCCCGAGCCATCTCTGGCCGGCAAACGCGGAACCCGGAACGCGGAACGCGGAACGGTACTACCGAAGCAACTGCTCAATGACCGCCCCCGCCACGTCGATGCCGGTCGCCTGCTGGAGTCCTTCCCATCCCGGAATGCCGTTGACCTCGAGGACGTAGACCGAGCCGTCGGTCGAGGGCAGGAGATCGACCCCCGCATACTCCGCTCCCACCAGCTGCGCCGCGCGTACCGCCAGGCTGGCCCATTCGGGTGGAAGGTCCACCGGCGCGGCCTTGCCGCCACGGGAAAAGTTGGTGCGCCAACCGGGCGCGGTGCGCTGCATGGCGCCGAGCATCTTGTCTCCCACCACAAAGGCGCGGAGGTCGCGGCCCTCGTGGGGCACGAACCGCTGCAGGTAATACACGCCGCGCACGGTCTCCACCACCCGGAACACCCGCCAGGCCATGTCCTCGTCGCTCACCCGGCTCATGCCCAGCCCCATCGAGCCGAAGAGTGGCTTGACCACGACGTCCTGGCCCAGCGCCCGGAAGGCCTCGAAGGCGTCTTCCGCCCGTTCACAGATCACGGTCTCGGGAGTAGGGAGCCCGCCGCGGGCCAGGAGGGCCGAGGTCCAGGACTTGTCGACGGTGCGCTCGATGGTCCGGGCGCTGTTCATCACCCGCACGCCATCCTCCTCCAGCCGGTGGAGGGTGTCCACCCGATAGATGATCTGCTCGAGCGACCCGCTGGGAATGATCCGGGGGAGCACGGCCCGGGCGCCGGCCAGCAGCCTGCCCTCGTTGCTGACCCCGCCGGCTCCACCCACCCGGCTGAGATTGGCCTCCCAGGGCAGCACCAGCGGCTCGAGCCCACGCGCGCGCACGGCGCGGGTGAGCTCGTCGATGTGCCAGCCGGTTGTACTGGAGAGAATAATGACCGACATGGGGGTTCCCCGTTCCCCGTTCCGCGTTCCCCGTTAGTGCACGACCGCTTCGGGCAAGAAACGGGGAACGGGGAACGGGAAACCGGGCACGGCTACTTCGAAGTCAGGTGTCCGACCAGGGCCGTCAGCCCGCCATCCGCGAACTTCGGCAGATCGTCGCCCACCGCCTTGAACGCCGCGGTGCCGGTGCCGGTCTTGAGCGCCGCTTCGCTGGGGAAGTAGAGCTTGGCCTGGCGGTAGAGCGCGGCCGGCGAACCATCCAGGTTCCGGCTGAACCGGGTGAGCTCGGCCCGGTTGAAGGCGATCTCGGCCGCGCCGGTGCCGACCAGCGGCACGTGGGTGGCGGCGTAGTACGCCTCGAAGGCGGCGGCGTCCTTCGGCTGGTTGTAGATCACGGTGACGAAGGCGGTGGTGTCGCCAGTGAGCAGATCGCTGTGCTCGCCGGTCTCCTCGCCGATCATCCCGGTCAGGCCGCCGGTGGCGAAATTGGCCAGGTCATCCCCGATCGCCTTGAAGCCCGGGGTGGCGATGCCCTTCTCCAGGTCGGCCATGTTCTTGAACCAGAGCACCGCCTGCCGGTAGTAGGTCGGCTTCTTGCCATCGAGCGTGGCATCGAACTTGGTCAGCTCCGCGCCCACAAAGCCCACTTCGGCCTGCTTGGCGCCGACCAGTGGCACGTGCGTGGCCCAGTAGTACTTCTCGAAGTCCGCGGCGCTCTTCGGGGTGTTGTAGATCACGGTGACGAACGCCATCGGCTGGGGCGGCGGAGCGGGTACCGCGGCGGTCGTGTCGGCGGCCGGCTTATCGGCCGGCTTGGAGCAGGCGGCGAGGGCAATCAGCCCTAACGCGGAGAGCATGGTACGGCGCAGCATGGGGGACCTCTGTGAGGGGTTGGCTTGAGCAACGTGAAAGGGAAACGTGAAGAGGGGCATTGTCGTCCAGCCACTTTTCACCTTTCACCTCTCACCTTTCACTTTTCCCTACGGATACAGCGACTGCCGCAGCACATCCGCATTCACCCTGCCCGTGTGATAGCTCTTGCCCGAGGTAGCGCTGGTGAGCCAGACCTCGGCCGGGCTGAAAAGCAGCGGATCGATCTTGTAGAAATCCCTGTCGTACCGCTCGAAGATCTCATAAAACGGAGTGCCGTAGTCCTTGGAGGCGCTGGCCGGCAGCTTGACCGCCAGGTCGGCGAGTTCGGTATCGCCGGCCTTGACGGTGTAATGGGCCTGACCGCCGTAGAGGATGCAGTCGTTGGTCCGGCCGATGCCGCGCAGGTCGTTGCTCGCCAGCGGCGCGATCGGCGCCGTGCCGGTCCCGCTCACCACCTGGCGGACATCGAAGCCGAGCGTTTCCATCTTGTGGAGACCGGTCTCGAGGATCCGGGCCGAGATCTGGGTGCCGCCCGCCAGGCTCGCGGTGGGTGCGACGATCAGGGTCAACTGACCGGGGGAGAGGCCCGCCTTCCGCGCAACCCAGGTGGCCACGGCATCGGTCGGGAGCTGGCGGCCCTCCAGCACCAGCACCCCGCAGGTGGCCTGCTCGGCGTAGTGCAGCTTCTCGAACAGTTCCTTCTCCACCCTGGCGTGCGACCGGAGCGGGCCGGAGCCCATCGCGAAGTACTTGTCGACCTGGATGGCCCAGCCGGCATACTGCGAGGCCATGCAGGCGATCGCGGGATGGTCGGTGCGCACGTCCACCGCGGGCCAGTTCTCGCCGCCGAGCGCGACCGTGGTGTAGTCCACGTCGCCCAGCCCGCCCAGGCAGATCTCGCCCAGGAGCAGACCCGCATTGAGGCCGCCATCCACGTCCACCCCGGCGTCGATGATTCTCGCGCCTCCGGGGAGGGTCTGGCTGGCGATCCGGAGGCTGGCGGCCTCCTCGACCATCACGTCCGCGAGGTCGCGGGCGCGCTCGTTCATGCTCAGGCTGGGCATCGGGGCCAGAAGATAGTGAAAGATTGGCGAGGCGCCACGGGGCGGGAGCGGACGGACAGGACGGACAGGGCGGACAGGGCGGACGGGGCGGACGGAGCGGACAGGGCGGACAGGGCGGACAGGGCGGAAAGGGCGGCCGAGTGGGGCGACGCGACAATGCAGCCCCGGCGCTCCGGCAGCCCTGTGTCCCGCCTACTCCGCCTGTACCAGAATCTCCCCCCGCCCCCCATTGGCCAGATCACCCAGGTAGCGTCGCACCCGAAACCCGGAATCGGGCAGCCTCGCGAACTTGCCGGGCAGCTTCCGCCAGGAGCGGGCCAGCAGGGTGAGGACGTTGAGGGGGTACTCGCCGCAATCGTTGAAAGTTGGCAGGACCGCAGCCGGCGCCTGACGGAGCAGCAGGGTTCCCCGGCGCATGGCCAGACCGGGAGACCTGCCGACCTCGCCCCATACCCCGAGGGTGCCCGCCACCATCCGCGACCCACAATAGTCGCCGGCGTTTCCTTCGATCAGCACGCTGCCGCGCCGCATCCGATCGCCCGCCCGGTCGCCGGCATTGCCCGCGATGACGATCGCGCCGCCCTTCATGCCCTGATGATCACCGGGAATCGCGGCGGCTAGGAAATCGCCCACATTGCCCGAGACCTGGATCAGACCCGCGGTCATCCCGGTGCCGACCCAGGCGCCCGCGTTCCCCCTGAGGTCGATGACGCCGCCGGTCAACCCGGCTCCGAGGTAGGCGCCCGCATCGCCGGTGACGACCAGCCGGCCATTGGCCATCCCCGCGCCGATCCGGTCGAGCTGGTCGCAACTGTTCCGGATCTCGAGTTCCGGGCCCGGCTGGCCCGAGAGATCGAAGGCATTGCCCAGCCTGATGGTCCGGTTGCCGCTCCAGAGCTCGATCGCCGCCACTTCGCCCACGGTCCGGCCAGCCAGCGGAACCGCGGTGAGCGGGGCGAGGTCGATCCGCTGCGCCGGCCGGTCCTTCAGAGTGAGCACCAGGGGACTCATGGAGCCATGATCTCCCGGAGCCGGAAGTGGAACTTGCCGAGCTTGCCGCCATAGTTGCCGGCGCTGATCCGGCGGATGCCGCCCTTCCTACCGAGATCCACCACCGCCTGGATGCCCGCTTTCATTGCCGCGGAGATGTCGGACGGGGCGAGTCCGTCGATGACGATCTCCAGCACCGATCCGACCTCGGGCGACAGCTGGGTCCGGGTGATGCCGCGGATGGTGGGACAGAAGGCGTCATTGGTGGAGGCGCTGAGCGCCGTGTACTTCGACCCCACCTTGGAACCGGAGCGCACCACCCCTCCAGGGAAAGGCATGATGACGTTCGGCACCTTCTTCATGGCCGCGATCGCCGCCTCACACGCCGTCAGCACCTGGCCCTGCGACTCGGCCAGCACCAGGAAGTTGCCGCCGCCCACGCTGGAGACCACGGCCGTGGTCTCCTCCACCAGGAATTCGCCGTCCATCACCGGCACCCGCCAGTAGCGCCGTCCGTCGATCAGCTTGGAGCTCTGGAAGCCGTCGCCGAAGAAGCGGAGGTTCTGGCCCAGGGCAACCGGCTCGCCCTCGGTGAGCCCGGCAAAGGCGGCGCTGGTCGGCGAGGTGAGGACGCACTGGCCGATCCGCCGCTCGACCTGTTTCGCGAGTTCCTTGCCGGAGACCGCGAACAGCAGGATGGAAACGCCGGGCCGGCCGTCGGGGGTTTCCGCCGGCGCGAGCTCACGCTCGATGCCAGCTTCGCAGCCGCAGCCGATGACCGAGGTGGCAAGGCCGGTCGCGCTGTTGGCCGCGTGATACGCCCAGGTCAGATTCTGCGCGGTGATCACGATCCG
>Ga0184615_10002387_pt1 | contig 10073 bp, 7 predicted proteins | sample PLM4_65_coex_FD_133134 | JGI IMG/M metagenome (GOLD analysis project Ga0184615, IMG submission 133134) | Groundwater sediment microbial communities from an aquifer in East River, Colorado, USA - PLM4_65_coex | ecosystem: Environmental > Terrestrial > Soil > Riparian zone | place: USA: East... | reverse complement strand
GTCGAGCAGCTCGAGGCCGGCATCGTCGGCACCGATCAGGACGGGACGACCGGACGGCATGTCAGGCACTCCTCTCGAGCGGGCTTGCGGCAGGACGGGTGAGCGGGAGCGGCGTCGCCGCGATCGCCGCGAAGCGACGGGGATCGAGGGCGGCCCGCCCGACGAACAGGCCGGCGACCGCCGGGGTGGCGAGCAGGTCGGCCGCGGTCGCCTCGTCGACGCTGCCGCCGTACAGGACGCGGCGGGTCGTGGCTCCGCGCGCCGCCAGCCAGGCGTCGATCGCGCGATGGAGCTCGGCGACGTGGGCCGGATCGGCGGCCGCGGCCCCCTCCCCGATCGCCCAGACCGGCTCGTAGGCGACGACGACGCGGTCGAGGTCGGTCGGGGCCAGGCCGGCGAACCCGGCGTCGAGCTGGGCGGTCACGATCGCCCGCGCCCGCGCGGCCGGGCCCTGGTCGCGCTCGCCGACGCAGACGATCGGGACGAGGTCCCAGCGGAGCGCGGCGCGGACCTTGGCGGCCACGATCGCGTCGGTCTCGCCGTGGTCGCGGCGGCGCTCCGAGTGGCCGATCTCGGCGTAGCGACAGCCGAGGTCGACGAGCATCGGCCCGGACACGTCGCCGGTGTGGGCGCCCCGGTCGTCGGAATGGATGTCCTGGCCGCCGTGACCGATCGCGGAGCCCGCGAGCGCGGCGCGGGCGGCGGCGAGGGCCGGGAACGGCGGCAGGACGAAGAGGTCGCGCTCGACGGTCAGGGGCTCGAGCAGGGGCCGGGCGACCGCGAACCAGGCCGTCGTTTCGCTCGCGCTCAGGTTCATCTTCCAGCTCGTCCCGATCAGCGGCCGCATCAGGTCGATCCCCCCGGGACGGCGGCGACCCGCGCCCGCCAGGTCCAGGCCGCCGCCGCGATCGCCGCCTGCATCGCCCGGCCGCCGGCCGCCGCTCCGTCGGGATGGCCCTGGATCGAGCCGCCGGCGGCGACGATCACGTCGATCCCGGCCGCGTCGACGATCGCCGCGACATGCTCGGGGCCGATCCCGCCGCCCATCATCGGCATCGCCGGCCGGACGTCGACCCCGGGCAGGGGCCGCTGGAGGCCGTCGATCGTCGCCCGGTAGGCGCCGTCCGGCAGCGGCCGCGGGGCATGCGGCGTGCTCGTCAGGACGGCGTCGGCGCCGGCGAGGCGGAGGAGCCGGGCGAGCGCGCCGTGGCCGATCCCGCCCTCGAGCGCGCCGGTGAACGTCTCGACCCCGGCGACGTGGGCGAGGATCGGGACCCCGACGGCCGCCGCGAGCTCGGCGAGCGCATCGAGGCCCAGTGTCAGGGGCGTGATCATCACCGCCGCCGCCCCCTGATCGACCGCGGCCCGGGCGGTCGCGAGGAGCCGCGACGGCGTCGTGGTCACGTGGGCGACGTAGCGCGTCGCCCGCCCGGTCTCGGCCGCGACCCGCTCGATCGCCGCCACGTACGCCCGGGTCCGCTCCCCGACCCGGCTGAACGACGGGTCGGCGAGGAGCTCGTCGTCCTTGATCAGGTCGACGCCGCCACGGGCACTGTCGGCCGCGAACCCGGCCCCGACCTCGGGCGGGAAGCCCGTGCACGGCTTGATCATGTTGAGCAGGAGCGGACGGTCGTCGACGACGGTGATGGCCCGCCAGCCGGCGACCCCGAACCGCGGTCCGGGAAAGGCCGCGACGAACGCCGGCGGCACCTCGAGGTCGACCAGCCGCATCGCGATCGAGGTCGACGGATCGTTGCCGATCGCGGTCGTGAGCAGCATCGCAAGCGAGTCGCCGAGGTTGACGAGGGGGAACGCGACCCGGAGGACCCAGCGCCCGGCGGCGGGCACCCCCGCGACCTCCTCGCCGCCGGCGGCCCGCCGGAGGTCGACCACGCGCGCGCCGTGGGCCGCCCGCATCGTGTCGGTGATGCCCGGGACCGGCTTCCATGTCCCGAGGCTCTGGCCGAGGGCGAAGGCGTCGGCGGCGGCGCGGGCGGCGGCCTCGGCGGCCGGAAGGGCGGCGAGATACGTGACGACGACCTCCGCCCGGGGCTCCGGCCCGGGCAGCGCCGCGGACCCGGCCCGCGGCGCGGAGCCGGCCTGCCGCGCCGGATCGGCGTGCCTGGCGCCGGCCGTGGCGCTCATGCGGGCGTGGCGCTCATGCGCGGACGACCGCCGCGAGGGCGTCGGGCGCGGCGGCGGCCGTGACCGTGTCCGGGGTTGCCACGGAGCCGGACGGTTCGTTCGCCGGCTCGGCGAACAGCGGCGCGAGGGCCTCGTACAGTCGGCGGAACCGCGCGAAGCCGGCGTCGTGGCCGACGCGCCGGGCCGGATCGGGCTCGAAGGTGCGTTCGACCCGGACCCGATCCCGGACGAAGCGCAGGTCCGGCTGGGCGCCGATCCCGACGAGGGCGCAGGCCGCCGCGCCGACCGCCGCCGCGTCCTGGGGCCGCTCGATCGAACCGATGGACCGGCCGAGGATGTCGGCGATGATCTGGGTCCAGCTCGTCCCGATGAAGCCGCCACCGACGCCGCGGATCAGGCCGATCGGGACGCCGTATGCCGCGCCGTACTCGAGGGCCCAGCGCATCTGGTAACCGACGCCCTCCATCAGGGCCCGGAGCAGGTGCGCGCGGCCGTGGCGCAGCCCGAGCCCGACGAACGCGCCGCGGATCCGGTCGTCGAAGACCGGCACCCGCTCACCGCTCAGCCACGGCGCGAACAGCAGCCCGTCCATCTCGTCGGCGACGGCCGCGACCCCGTGGTCGACCTCGGCGAGCACCGCGGCGCCCGGATCCTGCCCGTCGCCGAGGAGGCGGAGCAGCCACGCCAGGGCGCCACCGCCGGTGGCGACCTCGAGCCAGAGGATCCAGAGCGCCGGGTCGGCATGGCCGATGACGCCGAGCTGACCGGCCGGGTCGGCGACGGGGCGGTCGGTCGTGATCCCGAAGTAGACAGCGGTGCCGAGGCTGACGTGAGCGTCGCCGGGGTCCGTCGCGCCGGCACCGAGCTGGCTCGCCGGAACGTCGCCCGTGCCGACGACCACGGGGATCCCGGCCCGCAGGCCGAGCCGCGCGGCAACGGCCGGCAGCAGCCCGCCCGCGATCGCCGTCGACGGCTCGACGTCCGGAAGGCGGTCGATCGGGATCCCCAGCCGGTCGCAGAGCTCGCCCGACCACGCCCGGGCGATCGGGTCGTACAGCCGGAACGCGAGCGCCCCCGCCGGATCGATCACGGCCCGCCCCGTCAACCGCAGGACGATCGCCTCCTTGCAGTCGAGCAGCCAGCGCGTCGCGTCCCAGGCAGGCCCGGACCGGTCGCGCAGCCAGAGGATCTTCGGGACGACGTCCTTGGCCGTGAGGATCGAGCCGAACGCGCGGGCCTGCTCCTCGCGATCCATCGCCCGCCCGAGCGCGTCCGCCTCGCGGACCGAGCGCTGGTCGAGCCAGCTGAGCATCGGGACGGTCGAACGGCCGGCGGCGTCGACCGGGGCGAGGTCGAACATCTGGGCCGTCAGCCCGATCCCGTCGATCGCGCCCGGCGCGACCTGCCCGGGCTCGAGCAGCTCGCGGCTCGCGTCGACCAGGGCGGCCTCGATGGCGTCGAGATCCTGCTCGACCGCGCCGTCGGCAAGGGTCGTGAGGCCGTAGCCACGACGGGCCGAGGCCACGACCCGCCCGTCGCGGTCGACGACGACGGCCTTGATCCCGCTCGTCCCGATGTCGTAGGCGATGACGCTCATCCGCGGAGCGCGGCCGCCGGCCGGTCCTTTTCCGTCGCGGCCCGCCCGGTCAGCCGGTTCATCGCCCCGCCCGTCAGGGCCGGCTCGGGCGCGGGCGCCTGCGGGCCGCCGGCGATCGCCCGCCCGAAGACGTCGATGAAGCGGTCGTTCTGATCGACCGTGCCGATCGTGACCCGGACGAATGCGTCCCGCAGCCGGTGCGCGGTCATCGCCCGCAGCAGCATGTTCTCGCGCCTCGCGAAGTCGACGATGTCGCCGCTCGTCCGGCCCGTGCCGGACACGTCGATCAGGATGAAGTTGCCCTCCGACGGGAACGGCTTGAGACCGGGCATCTCCAGCAGGGCGGCCATGACCCGCCGCCGCTCGGCGGTGATGAACGCGCGGCGTTCCTCGAGCTCCTCCGGATGCTCCATGGCGGCGAGGCCGGCGCGCAGGGCGACGAGGCTCAGGCTGAACGGGATCCGCAGCCGCAGGAACGCGTCGACGAGGACCGGCGAGGCGATCCCGTAGCCGAGCCGCAGGGCCGCGAGGCCGAACGCCTTCGACATCGTCCGGGTGACGATCAGGTTCGGGTGGGCCGCTACGAGCGCCGCGAACGACGGCGCGTCGCCGCACTCGAGATAGGCCTGGTCGACGACCGTCGGGACGCCGGCCGCGAGGACCGCCTCGAGCTCGGCCCCGGTCCAGCTGTTGCCGGTCGGGTTGTTCGGGCTGCAGAGGAAGATCACCTTCGTCCGGACGTTGACGGCGGCGAGGATCGCCGGCACGTCGAAGCGGAAGTCGTCGGTCATCGGGACGAGCAGCGGCTCGCCGCCGTAGAGCCGCGTCTGCGACTCGAAGAAGGCGTAGGTCGGGACCGAGATGACGACCTCGTCCCCGGGCCCCACGAACGAGCGGGTGACGACGTCGAGGACCTCGGTCGAGCCGTTGCCGAGGATGACGCTCGAGGGCTCGACACCGTTGAACGCGGCGATCGCGGCGCGCAGGTCCTCGCCCGAGTTCGGGTAGAAGTTGGCGATCTCGAGGGCGGCCGTGGCGGCCGCGATGACCGATCGCGACGGCGGCAGCGGGCACTCGTTGGACATCAGCCGATCGAGCTCGCGATGGCGCCAGGCGAAGTCGTGGTGGCGGGCGTCATACGGCGAGGCCGAGGCGATGCCGGGCCGGAGGAACTGCGCGATCGGGGTGTCGCTCATCGATCTCCTCGGGATGGGCTGGCCGGGCCCGCCGCTTCCGGGGGCGGGCCCGTGGTCGTGGTGGTGGGGTGGTGGTCGAGTGGGTGCCGGCGCGAGCCGCGGGCCACCGGGGCCCGCGCCGGCCGATGGAGCTAGCTGGGTTCGGTCAGCACGCCGCCCCCGACGGGCTGGTCCGGAGCGGCACCGGGCACGCCCGCCTCGCCCCGCTGGATCCGGCCGCGGAGGACCGCGGCGTACCAGACGGCGGCCAGGACGAAGAAGCCTCCGGCCATCAAGGCCGTCTGCTGGTTCGCGGTCGGGATCGTCAGGATGGCGATGACGAGGATCGACCAGACGAGGGCGATGGACCGGACCAGCTGGGCCCGGGAGCCGAGGTCGAACGAACTCTTCGCCTTGAGCAGGCCGCGCCGGGCGGCCAGGATCGCGGCGAGGATCGTCAGCGCGTAGACGGCGTAGTAGCCGACCGACGCCATGCCCACGATGAGGGACAGGGCCTGGGCAGCGATCGTCGAGCCGATCACGACGAGGACGATCGCGAAGCCGGCGGCGAGGAACAGCGCGCCGGACGGCGAGCCGGTGCCCCGCGAGACCGACGACAGGAGCCCCGAGAACGGCAGCATCCGGTCGCGCGAGAGCGAGAAGATCAGGCGCGACGACGCCGCCATGTTGGCGAGGCCGCCGGCGAAGAGGGCGACCATCGCGACCACCTCGAAGATCAGCGCACCGGTCGAGCCGAGCGCCCCTTCGAGGACGTTGACGATCGGGACGGTCGCCGACGTCGTCGCGTCGAGGTCGCGGATGTTGATCGTCAGGGCGACGATCATGAAGAAGCCGATCACGACCGAGACGGCGAGCGACGTCACGACGGCCTTCGGCACGTTGCGCCGGGCGCCCTGCGTCTCCTCGGCCAGGTCGGCGGCGCCCTCGAAGCCGGTCAGGACCCAGATGCCGAGCAGGCCGGACAGGGCGAAGGCGACGAGGAAGCCACTGTCGCCCGGGGTCGACGTCGTGAGGAACCCGACGCCCTGGACGGGGTTCGTGATGAACCCGACGACGAGCAGGATCAGGGTCAGGACGATCGACAGGCCGAGCTCGGCGGTGAACGCCGCGATGTTGTTGATCCGCGACGCGATCTTGACCCCGGCCAGGTTGATGAGCAGCTGGCTGATCGTCAGGACGATCGTCGTGATCATGATCGTCGTGACGTTGACCTCGATCCCGAGCCTCGAGAGGAGGATCGGCGAGAGGCCGAGGTTGAGCCCGGTGAAGCCCGGGGTGAATGCCATCAGGCCGGCCCAGCCGGTGAACCACCCGTAGTGCGAGTTCATCAGCCGGCTCGTCCACTGGAAGGCGTAGCCGCTGAGGGGGATCCGGCCGGCGAGGTCGGCCAGCACGAGGGCCACGATGATCTGGCCGATGGCCACGATCGGCCAGGTCCAGATGAAGGCCGGGCCGACGGTGCCGAGCGAGTAGGCAAAGACGGTGAAGATCCCGGCCGTGATGCACATGCACGAGATCGAGATCGACAGGGAGCTGAGCAGGCCCATCGATCGATCGAGCTGGGGCTCGTAGCCGAACGACCGCAGGTCGCGATCGTCGTCGTGTTCCGCCTGGGATGCGCGGGTCAGGGACATGGGGACGTCCTCTCTCCTCCGACGCTGGTGACGGCCGTCGGTCGACGACGGCGCACGGTGCCTCCTGGGCGATCGCTGAACGCTTTCCTCATCGAACCTCCCTAGCGGATGGGTGGACGGTCTCGCGTGGACTCGCTGGATCGGGCCGGCCCCGCGGGGTCAGCGGTCGTCGGCCGGTGCACCGTGACGGATGCGCCGGACGCTCAGGTTCAGGACGGTCGGAACGTAGTGCTCGGACGAGTAGAGGACCGCCCGGTCGGCGGTGGTCCGCTCGACCTGGTCGATCCGGAGGAGGGCGAGGCCGACGTCGATCCCGAGGAGGCGGGCCAGGCTGCGGTCGGCGCTGACGGCGGTCACGTCCGCCTGGCCGCCGACGAGCTCGAGCCCGCAGACCTCCTCGAGGAAACGGTAGACCGAGCCGCCGTCGTAGCTGGCCGCGCCGACGACGCTCGCCGGGATGACGTCGATCGCGTGAGCGGCCGGGATGTCGTTGACCTTGATGACGCGCTCGACCCACAGCGCCCTGGCGCCGGCCTGGAGCTCGAGGCGCTCCGCGATCGGGAGCGGCGCCGGCTCGACGGCCGCCCGGATGAGCTGGACGCCGAGGCGCTGGTTCGCGGCGGCCACCGCCTCGGTGACCCCGAGGTCGAGATCGAACCGGCTGGACACGGCCGGCCGGGTCTGGGTCACGAACGTGCCGACGCCGTGGACGCGGCGGACGAGCCCGTCCCCTTCGAGGCTGCGCAGGACGTCGCGGATCGTCGGCCGGCTGACGCCGTAGGCCGTCGCCAGGTCCGGCTCGGACGGCAGCCGATCGCCCGGCCGGTAGCTCGCAGCCAGGTCGGTCAGGACCTCGCCGCGGACCTCCACGAAGCGCGGAGTCCGGACTCTGGAGCGGCTGGTCGTCTCCGGCACCGACGTAAGATGTCAGACATCAAACATCACGTCAAGAGGTCATTCGACGTGACCGCCGGGCCGCGGCGTGGCCGAGGCGAGGCCGCGGCCGTCTGCCGCTCGCAGCCTGCGTTCCTTGGCCCGGATCGCGGGCGGATTCCGGGCGGGCACGCTCAGCCGCGGTCCCAGCGCCTGGGGTCACGCACGCGGCGCGCGATCCTGACCCGAATGGCGGGTCATCGACGGGTTCAGGTCCCGGCGCCGGCGCGTCCGTTGAGGATGTCCAGGACCGCGTCGTGGAGGAGCCCGTTCGTCGCGAACCCCTCGCCGCGCTCGAGGCTCCGCCGCCCGTCGAAGTCGGTGATCCGACCGCCCGCCTCCTCGACGATGACCCACGGCGCGGCGAGATCCCAGGGGTGGAGGTCCTGCTCCATCACCGCCTCGGCGACGCCGTCGGAGACCAGGGTGTAGCCCCAGAAGTCGCCGAAGCCGCGCTCGCGCCAGGTCGCGCGGAGGAGCCGCTGGAAGCCGGCCGCGACGCGCGATGCCTCCATGTCCCGGATCGAGCGAAAGAGGACCTGGGCACGTGCCAACTCGTCGACGGCGGACACCCGGAGGCGCCGCGGCCCGTCCGGGTTGGCCGGGCCACCGACGACCCACGCTCCCCCGCCGCGGGTCGCATACCAGCGCTGGCCGAGCGCGGGGGCGCTCATCACCCCGGCCTGGATCTCGCCGTCGCGCTCGACCGCGAGCAGGGTCGCGAACAGCGGCACGCCGCGCATGAAGTTGTGGGTCCCGTCGATCGGGTCGATGTACCAGCGCTCGCCGCCCGCCCCGGCCTCGGCCTCGCCGTACTCCTCGCCGACGAGGCCGTGGTCGGGGTAGCGCTCGGTGATCCGGCCCCGGATGAACGCCTCCACCTCGCGATCGGCGGCCGTCACGAAGGAGCCATCCGCCTTGCGGTCCACGGCGAGCTCGCTCCGGAACGCGCCGAGGGCGATCGGGTCGGTGACGTCGCACCGCCCGAGGGCGAACGCGAGCCACTCCGCGAGCTCCGCCGGGGACCCGCGGCGGCGGCCCGCGGACCAGTCGGCGCCCGCGGCCCGGATGTCCTCCATCAGCTCCGGATCCGTTCGTTGGAGGGGTCGTACAGCGGCTCGCGCATCACCTCGAAGCCGACCCAGGCGCCGAAGACGTCGATTTCGCCGCGGGTCCCGATCGGCGCATCGGGCGGAAGATGCGCGTAGGCGATCGAGCGCTCGACCGCGTAGCCGTAGCCGCCGGAGGTCACCCGGCCGACGATCGCGCCGTCGATCCGGACCGGCTCGTTGCCGAGGCAGACCGAGCGCGGGTCGTCGAGGACGAGGCAGCGGAGGCGCTTCCGCGGCCCGGCCACCTTCGCGGCGACGAGGGCCTCGCGGCCGAGGAAGTCGGCGTCCTTGTCGAGGGCGACCGCGAAGCCAAGGCCCGCCTCGAACGGCGTCTCGTCCGGCGTGATGTCGCTCGACCAGACGCGGTAGCCCTTCTCCAGCCGGAGCGCGTCGATCGCCCGGTAGCCGGCGGCGACCATGCCATGCGGCCGGCCGGCCTCCCAGAGCGTCGACCAGAGCGCCCGGCCGTAGTCGGCGCCGGCATACAGCTCCCAGCCGAGCTCGCCGACGTAGGTGACGCGGAGGGCCAGGACCGGCACGTGGCCGACGCTCAGATCGCGGGCCGTGAGGAACGGGAAGGCGGCGTCGGTCAAGTCCGTGCCGGTCAGGCCGGCGAGGATGTCGCGGGCCCGGGGACCCCACAGCCCGAAGCAGACGCGGCTCGCCGTCACGTCGCGCAGGAGGACCGAGCCGTCGTCGGGGAGGTGGCTCCGCAGCCAGGCCGCGTCGTGGTTGCCGAACGCGGTCCCCGTCACGAGCATGAACGCCTGCTCGGCGACGCGGGTCACGGTCACGTCGGCCTGGATCCCGCCCCGCGGGTCGAGGAGCGGGGTGTAGACGATCGCCCCGACCGGCCGGTCGATCCGGTTGGCGCACATCCGCTCGAGGAAGGCGAGGGCACCGGGACCGGCGATCTCGAGCTTGGCGAACGAGCTCTCGTCGAAGAGCCCGGCCGCCGTCCGGGTCGCGAGGGCCTCCGCCCCGATCGCCGGCGACCAATGTTGCCCCGCCCAGCCACGCGGCCGGAGGGCCTCGTCGCCGGCCGCAGCGTTCGACTCGAACCAGTTGGGCCGTTCCCAGCCGGACTTCTCGCCGAAGACCGCGCCGAGAGCGGTGAGCTGCTCGTACGTCGGGGCCGTGCGGAGCGGCCGGCCGGCGACGCGCTCCTCGTTCGGGTAGTGGATGTCGTAATAGGTCGCGTAGTTCTCGATCGAGCGGGCGAGCGTGTAGCCCTGCGACCGGTAGGCCGGCCCGAATCGCCGGATGTCCATCGTCCAGAGGTCGAGCTCGGGCTGGCCGTCGACGATCCAGCTCGCCATCTGGCGGCCGATGCCGCCGGCCCCGGCGATCCCGTGGGCGCAGAACCCGGCCGCCACGAAGAACCCGCGGACCTCGCTCTCGCCCAGGATGAACTCGTTGTCGGGGGTGAACGCCTCGGGGCCGTTGATCATCCGGT
>Ga0184615_10002386_pt1 | contig 10074 bp, 11 predicted proteins | sample PLM4_65_coex_FD_133134 | JGI IMG/M metagenome (GOLD analysis project Ga0184615, IMG submission 133134) | Groundwater sediment microbial communities from an aquifer in East River, Colorado, USA - PLM4_65_coex | ecosystem: Environmental > Terrestrial > Soil > Riparian zone | place: USA: East... | reverse complement strand
CCCTGCTGGTCGCCGTGGGCCGAGAACCCGCCGATGGTCCATACCCGGGCCCAGACAGCGATCTCCTCGCCCCAGATCGAGACCGACCGGCTGCCGTCAACGATCCGCCTGCCCAGCGTGCCCTGCGCCTGGAACCCGACAAAGATGATGCTGCACTCCGGCCGCCAGAGGTTGTGCTTCAGGTGATGGCCGATCCTGCCCCCTTCGCACATGCCGCTGCCCGCGATGATGATGGCCTTGGACTTGACCTTGTTCAGGGCCATGGATTCCTCGGCTGACTGCGTGAACCGGACCGAGATGGCGTCGCCGATCCTGCCGCCCCTGAGCAGCCGCACGGCCTCCTCATCGAAGAGCTCGGGATGGCTGAGGTAGATCTGCGTCGCCTTTTTCGCGAGGGGGCTGTCGATCGTGACGGTAAGCTTCGGCAGCGTCCCTTCGCGCACCAGCCGGTTGAGAAGATACAGGACATCCTGCGTCCGGCCGATGGCAAAGGCCGGGATGAGCACGTTCCCGCCCGCAGCGAAGGTGGTCGTGATCGCCTCGGCAAGTTCCCTGGCCGAATCTTCGTTGTTCTTGTGCAGACGATCGCCGTAGGTCGATTCCATGACCACGTAGTCGGCCGAACTGGCGAGCGTTGGGTCGTTGATGATGGGGTTCCCCTTCCTGCCGATGTCGCCCGAGAAGATGATCTTTTTCTCCCTGCCGTTCGCATTCAGCCAGAGCGCCAGGCTGCCGGAGCCGAGGATGTGGCCCGCGTCGAAAAAACTGTACCGGACGCCTCTTCCCGTATCAATGACCTGGCCGTACTTCGTCCTGTCGATGAGCGGCAGCACCTTCTCGACGTCTTCGGTCGTGTAGAGCGGCTCAATGGGCTCGCCGCCCTTCCGAAGCGCCCGCCGGGACATCCTCTCGGCGTCGTTCTCCTGGATCTTCGCCGAGTCGAGCAGCATCGGATCGATCAGGTCGGCCGTCGCCGTGGTCGTGATGATCCTGCCCTTGAAGCCCTCCTTCACCAGGCGGGGGATCAGGCCGGAGTGGTCGAGGTGAGCGTGGGTCAGGAAGAGGACATCGATCCCTTTGGGGTCAAAGGCGAAGGGCTCGCGGTTCCGGTCGCGGGAATCGCTCGAGCCCTGAATGATCCCGCAGTCAACGAGGATCTTCGCCTTCGGCAGGGTCAGCAGGTAGCAGGAGCCGGTCACCGTGCGGGCAGCGCCGAGAAAACGGATGGTACCGATGCTCATGATGGCCTCCTTATGCTCATGATTGTTGCGCCTTACGAGTATCGTGACCGGCAGCGGCCGTCAAGAGCTCTTTGATCGGCAGGATGGACCGGACCCTATAAACGGGCTATGCAGCTCATGACGAATTATACCCTACATATCGCCGGGAGAGTACAGGGTTTTGATAACGGATTGTTAAATAGCGGGAATCCGAGGCAGTTATCTGTCCGGTGGGGACTGGACAGCGGGAACATCCGAGATCGAAAATCCGTGCTATACTATCACCCAGATGCGTAGCGTCTTTCGAATTTACCAGTTTGCCTTGGGTTTTGAAGGGAGAGGTACCGGAGTATAAAGAACGCCTCCATGCATCATGCGGTGTGCAAGCCCTCACAAGCGGCAGAGAGGGAAGCCTAAAGCATCTGCTGAGGCAAATACTGTGGAACCAGCCTCGCATACATTCAAAACTCAAGGCACATTTTTCCCTGCCTTTGCTGGTCTCTCGTGGTACGTGACATACAATTCCGGCCCGTTCGTCTGATCGTCCTTTCCTCTTGTCCGTCTTTACCGTCCCCCGCCCCCCCACGTCCCCGCGTCACCGCGTCGGTTCTAATTGTCCCCGGCCTGCCTGTGAGTTTGCTCAGTTGATGGCCGTTGTCGAACGACGCCCCCCTGGTCCTAGCGGGGTGCATCACGAAGCTTATTGTTCAGGAACCCTGCTCCGGGAAACTGCCGCAGAAAGGACGCGGGGATCTCATCAGGGGCCGGGACATTGTTCATGATGGCCCAGGCAAGGGTCCACGCCCGGGCAACATTCGCCACGTCGTACCCGCCTCCTCCCAGGGCAACCCATTTCGGGGCCAGGGACCTGATCATTCCCGCCATCCTGCAGAATCCCCCGGTCGTGACGTTCAGGTGCGCCAGTGGATCGTTCCGGAACGTATCCACGCCGAGCTGGCTCACGACGACATCAGGCCTGAACCGCTCGATGCGCTGCGGAACGACCGAACTGAAGGCACGGACGAACAGCTCATCCCCGGCTTCCGGCGGCAGCGGAACGTTCACGCTGTACCCCTTCCCTGCGCCTTCGCCGGTCTCCTGTTCGAACCCCGTGCCTGGAAAGAGCGTTTGCCCCGTCTCATGCAGGGAGATGGTCAGGACCTTGTCCGTGTCGTAGAACGCCGCCTGCACGCCGTCGCCATGGTGGGCATCGATGTCGATATAGGCCACCCGCCTTCCGCGGCTCACCAGCAGTTTGATGGCAAGCACCGGGTCGTTGATGTAGCAGAATCCCGAGGCCCGGGAGGCGAGCGCATGGTGCAAGCCGCCGCTGATGTTGAAGGCGATCCCTGCTTCCCCGCTGTCAACGAGGTCAGCAGCCTTGAGCGAAGCGCCGGCGACCAGGAGCGACCAGTCGAACATGCCGGGGAACACCGGGTTGTCGCCCTCCCCGAGCCCGTAGACCGAAGCAGCGGGAACCGCCTTCCCGCTGTTCGAAGCCTCCAGCATGTCGATGTAGTCAGGCGAATGAAAGGCCAGGAGGTCCTCCCGCTTCGCAGGGGTCGGCACGATCACCCGCGGGTCATCAGGAGCGAGCAGGCCGCATGCCTTGATCAGCTCGTAGGTGAGCTTCAGGCGGAAGGGTTTGAGCGGATGGGTGGAGCCGTAGCTGAAACGGGAGAAGTCGTCGGTATAGAGAAAGGCTGTTTTCATGGAAGGCTTTCGAGCGCTGTGACCGCGCACCTGACCCTACGATGTTCCTTCCCCATAGATCTCCCTGTTGACGCAATTCGGGAGTCTGCGGCCGTCCAGCCCGGCAAGCAGGTTCTCGCAGGCCATCTCCGCCATGCGGCGGCGCGTGCCGTGCGTGGCCGAGCCGATATGGGGGACCACAAGACAATTCGGCAGATCGTAGAGAGGATGACCCGTGGGCAGCGGCTCCGGATCAGCGACGTCGATCCCGGCACCGGCGATCCAGCCTTCCTGCAGGGCGCGTACGAGGGCCCCGGTGACGACGATCGGGCCGCGGCTCGTGTTGACCAGAATGGCGGTGCGCTTCATTTTTTGCAGGGCCGCCTCATCGATCAGGCCGCGGGTCTGCGGGGTGAGCGGACAGTGCAGGGAGACAAAGTCGCTTTCCCGGAGCAGGCTGTCCAGCGGGAGATATCGCGCGCCAAGCAATGATCCGGTCTCCGGATCGCGCTGCGGCTTGAAATAGACGATGTTCAGGCCGAAGCCTTTTGCCCGTTCAGCCACGGCCCTGCCGATCTTTCCCATGCCGATGATGCCGAGCGTGGCCCCGCGGAGGTCCGCGCCCAGCCAGCCCGTGGGCGTCCAGGCGCGCCAGAGGCCGTTGCGGGCATCCATCGCGGCTTTTACCGTTCCGCGCGCGCAGGAAAGCAGGAGCGTCATCGCCAGGTCCGCAGTGGCGTCGGTCAGCACGCCGGGGGTATTCCCGACCGGGATCCTGCGGCGGGTGCAGGCCGGGACGTCGATATTATCGTAGCCCACGGCATAGTTGCTGACAACGCGCAGGCGCGGGGCTCGGCTGAGCAGGGCATCGTCGACCTCGTCAATGAGCATGGTCATGATCCCTTCGGTTTCATCGAGCTGTTCGAGCAGATGCGGGGCAAAGCCGTGCGGCTCTGCGGGGCCGACCAGCAGCCGTACGCGGTCCTGCAGGGATGCCACCCAGTCCTGCGGCAGCGGATGGGTCATGAGAACAAGCGGCAGCGCCATTCTTTTATCCTTCCCGCGTCCTCGCGTCAGCTGTCTCTTCTCCAAATCTCCCTGTCACCTTGTGCCCTTGCCTGTTTTACTGTCCCCGCGCCTCCGCGTCTCCGTGCCCCTGCCTGCTTTACTGTCTCCACGTCAGGTGTTATTCTGCCTCTGAACTTAAATCCGCAATCCGAAAATGCGCAATTATGAACTCCCCGGCCCCGTGTCTCCGCGTCCACCTGTCCCCGTGTCGGGTTTTAGGGGTAGACCGTCAGACCGAGACTTCTGAAATCATTGTCAAAGGTCAGGCAGGGCATTGTATCGAGCAGACCGGTTATTATCACGTAAGAGAGCGCATCACAATAGGAGATTTTTTTGTCTTTCGAAAGCTTTTTGAATACTTCTTCCGCGGCCGTCCGGACTGAATCATCATACCGTACGATCGCAAGAGTCGGCTTTACCACATCCAGAAACTGAACCGCCGTCTTGTAGCTTGCCCGATAGCGAAGAAGGGTGACGGTCTCGCTGACAACATCCCACGTGGTATGAAGCGTGACCGATTGCCCCTGACACTCCGCGAGGATATCCCCGGCCCTGTCATAGTTCGTATCTCCGGGATAGAGCGAAGCAAAAAAGAATGACGTATCGCAAAATGCTTTGCTCTGAGGAAAATTCACGACTTGTCCTCGGCAACATAAAGGTGTTCCTTGCTGTTTTCAGAGACAGGGTATTTCTTCGACCTGCCTTTTGTCGCGGTTCGCTTCCTCAATGCAAGAAGCTGCTTTGCTGCTTCACCCGGCTTAACCCGGGGAGAGGTCTTGATCTCCGCAACGACTTCGTCGTGCACTGTCACCTGATAGACCATATCGGGCGACTCTCTCAGCTTTTTTATGATGCCCGGCAATTGTTTCCTGGCTTCAGAAATGGATATGACCGTCTTCATGATCGAACCCTCAGCAAGGTTAATTTTGTACAATTTGTACAATTATTTTACCATAGGGCGGAGCATTTGTCATCCCTTACCAGCGGAACGGCTGTCTTATGGGTCTTCGCGCGTCACCGCGTCCCCGTGTCTCCGCGTCCCCGTGTCGGTTCTTTCTGTCCCCGCGTCTCCGCGCGTCGTATACCCTGAAAATACCCCATTTTTCCGGCCAGATCTCCTTGATAGTCAGGAACAATCTAGCTATAATCGACTTAACTTATAAAAGGAGGGCGCCCTATGCCTATGTACGGAAAAAGGCTTTTGCTGTTTGTCGTCATCGCTGTCGTTTTGCCGGGTATTGCATTCGCCGAAATGAATACGGATCTACGCTTCAAATTCGGCAGTTCGGCGCAAGCCGATGAACTTACTATCGACGGTATGACGGGCACGGGAACGGGTGAGAGCAGCAGCAACTTTCAGGTCGAGTTGATTTTCAGCCCGAAAACTCAGGAGCCCGTCGGGTTCCTTTTCGGCGCGGGACTCTTTACGAGGAAGCATTCGGGCAGTGATAATGACCCGGTAACGCCTGTCACGCTTGATTATAAAGCAGCCGGTTTGAGTCTGACAGGGGGCATCGGAATAAAGGCGAATGACAACCTCCACTTCGAAGGGAAGTTGGAGCTTGGACTGGGTGCCGGTGAACCCACGCTGTCTTCCCCGGGTTTTGTATTCAATTCAACGGATTCGGGGGCGTATTCCTCGGTATCGCTCATCCTTGGAGCATACTACACCGTGAGCAGCCCCGGCTTTCAGATCGGCATGGAGCTTGGCGCGCAGTCATTCGAGGGTGATTTTAAAATATGGAACAGTGGCGGCTTCTGGTCCAGTGGAACCGTTGAAGGCAGCAGTGGAACAATCAATCTTCTCTTGGGATACCGGTTCTAACTGCGACGTTCTGCTGTTTGTCCCGTGCACGGGTTGCCGGGAACGGATGATCTCCGGCATTGCTCGCGGACAGATCGTTGCGTGACCGGAAAACCGGTCATGCCCGGTAGTTTACCGGCGTTTCCATGAGACAAGTTTAATAATTTCTGCATTGCCAATGAAAAAGGGATGAGCGAATAGTCGCTCGTCCCTTTTCTTTTCTCGATGGGGCCGGGGGTGAATCTTACGCGCTTCTCTTGGAGCCCCTCGCTTTCTGAACGACGGAACGCTGCTGCCGGCGTTACCTTGCGCGGCAGACCTTCAGGTTGCATGTTGGTGCGCACCGGGCGCACCGGTATGCATACCGCACGATCCCGAAACTCAGGATCACTGCAGCTACAGAGGCGATCACCACCGCTGGCAGCTGCTCACTTCCGGTGATTTCAGGCAGGACACCCCGTAAACCGAATAACGCGAGGCCTGCCAAAACCAGTATTCTCACGATGTTGTCAAATATATCTTCCTTCATGTCCATCTCCTTTTGAACACCCAAGTGCAGGCGTTCTTTATTTCTTTTGTTCATCCATTATTTTTATTATAACTCGACTTTTTCATTCCTCCTACAGGGAGAAACGCCTGGCCGGGGCGCCTTGCACAATGCTCCCCTTCATGGTTATAATGACCCATGGGACATTCCTTCACAGACCTGATCGCCCTTGCCGCGCTCCTGCTCTGGCCCGCGATCCCCCTCTTCTGGATCCCGGTCCACTGCGCCCCGCGATTCTTCCGCCGCCTCGGCTTCCTTACCTATATCCTCCCCTTCCTTACCTGGCTGCCCGTTGCCTTTATCATATTCGGGCTGCGGGAGCACCTCCTCGCGTACCGGATCCCGCTGCCGGCGATTGCGAACGTCCCGGGCGTGCTCCTTTTCATGCTGGGGGCGGGTCTCCAGGCCTGGACCATCATCCTGCTCACCATGCCGGGCATCATGGGCATGCCGGAAGTGACCCGGGCCGTGCCGGGCAGGCTCGTGACATCGGGACCTTTCGGCGTCCTGCGACATCCGACCTATCTTTCGCACACGCTGATGCTCGCGGGCCTCTTTCTCTGGACCGAAGCGGCCGCCCTGGGCGCCGCGGCCGTCATCGATGCGCTCGTCGTGAACACCGTGGTCATTCCGCTCGAAGAACGGGAGCTTCTGGAGAGGTTCGGGAAGGAGTATGAAGAGTATCGGCGGAAGGTGCCGTCGCGGTTCCTGCCCCTGCGGCGGCGCCGGTGAATGGCGGGGAGATCAGCAGTTCATCGCTCACCGCGATTAAAAGCTCCATTTCCCCGTCAAAAACAGCACTCTAAGGCCACAACGGGGTCCATATTCTCAGCAATACATTTGCATTTCAGATGGTTGACTTGGTCCGACCCCTACCCGCGACCCGTCACCTCAATGCGGACAGTATCCAACGATCGTACTCATACAGGCCGATGACCCTGTTACAGAAGCTCGGCCGACTTCATGCTTTTGATCTTTTCGTATAGTTTTCTGTCCGCGGTCACGAATGGACATTTGAGCCTCCTGCTGAGCTCAACATAAGCAGCATCATAGAGTGTTATTTTGTATTTCCTGGACAAGACAAGACCACTTTGAAATTCTTCCAATCCGAGGTCGAACCGTTCGAGGGAAAAATCCCAGAGCAGTGAAAATGCCTCAGCAATGGCCGCTTCGGAAAGCCGTGTCTTCGTTGCCAGTACGTTGCCGATCTCATAGAACAGCAGGTCGGGCACGGCTACGATCTCATGCCCGGTGACATGAGCGTCCTTCAAACGGGCCGCCGGGATTCCGCCGTCCTCGCCATCGAATATCCATTTGAGGACCACCGAGGCGTCCAGGACGATCATCTGCGCTCCCGTGCTCCACGAATGGCTTTTACGACGTCCACGCGAGCGGTCTCTTTCCGGTGCTCCTTCTTCCAAGCATCCATTTTAACCGAGAGTTCTTTCAATTTACGCCCCCGGTCGCCTTTCAGCACCTTTTCCTGATACTCTTCAGCGGAAATGATGACCGCAAGCGGCTTGTTCGCCCGGGTGATCGTCACCGCTTCATGCCCTTCCGCCACGGAATTGAGAACGCTGCCCAGTTTTTTGCGCAGATCGAGCGCAGTTACCGTTTTCATCAGAAACCTCCTTGCATTGATAGGCATAATATAGACTATCATAGCAGGTATGTCAACTGCTGAGGGGAGCAGGCCACGGGGGCGGCGGAGGGATGCTTGGCCGGAATGTCACTAACGTCAAGCCGCAAGATCTGACCCTATGATTCTCCTATGATTCTCTCAGGCTCCCGAGGAAGACGGTCTCCCCCGGCCGATGCTCGCCACGATCTCGGCGCCGAAGAGAAAAAGAGAAAGGGACAGGTATATCCACATGAGGACCACGAATAGCGATTTGAACGAACCGAAGGCAATACCGTATCCCGGGTTGTAAGCAAGAAAAAGATAAAAGGCCGGTCTCAAGGCGAACCAGAGGAGCGAGGTTACCAGAGAGCCGATCACGAGATCACGAAACCGCGCACGGGTGGAGAACGTGAAGTAGAGCGCGAACACGACGACCGTAAACGCGATAAAGGCGGCGATTTCCTGCAGGGCGACCGGGAGCGGTCCCAGCGGCAATGTACGCTTTATCAGGGGGAGCGCCACACCGGCAATTGCCGCGACAGAGAACCCGGCAAGGAACAGCATGCTTATGGCGACATCGAAAAGCTTTTCCAGGAGAAAGGGCCTGCCCGTCGCTTTCTGGAAGATCGCGCCGAGCGAGTTTCGCATGCCTGCCACGAGCCGGGTGACGATCCAGAAAAGCACGAAGAAGTTGATGACGCCGATGGAGCGCTTGTGCCTCATGATCGTGCTCAGTTCACTGAGGATCACCTGGCTGTAGGCAGGAACGAGCTGCTTCAGGAGCCCCTGCGTTTCTTCGAGCGCCCGGGCCGAAGATCCGATCAATGCGCCGAGCAGGAACGTGAGGAGAAGGAGCGTCGGGATGAGCGCCAGGGTCGACAAAAAAGCGAGCGACGAGGCGGCGGTCAGACCCTTGTTCCTCCGAAAGGCGGAAAAGGCCTCAGAGAGAACATTACGGATTTTTTTCAGAAGACCGATCGCGCTATGTATCATATATTTTCTGACCGGTACCACTAAGAACGGCAAGAGAAAAACCTTTGACACTGATTTACACAGAGAACAGCTTCGATAACGGCGGATACGGCAAAGCCGGTTAAAATGCCTGAGAGTTTTTTTGACACTGAAGCCACTGATAACAGCTATGATCATTAATGTACATCTTATATGTCGCTCTTATCGCTTCTCCTGTGTCCTCAGTGGCTAAAGACTTACCCGCCTTTATCGTCTTATCAATCCCCATTCGCCTGGAAGCGCCTACTTCTGGTATCCGTGTCAAAGATGGATCCGATATTGATCATCGAGCTCTACCCGGATTGTCCCCTGCGTCTGAGCCGCCTTTTCATCGAAGTCCTTTGCGGTCTTCATCACACACCTCCCGACAGCCTATACCGGTTATATAGACTAGATAGTTTTGGATTGCAAGGGGTTTTTACAAGCAGCCGGCAAGCGACCCTATAGTTCATCCCCCTTGACCCTTCTCCGAGGCTCGGTCCCGGCCGGTATGCATAAAGAGTACCGAATGGGCCCGGCCATTGTCCTTGACTTCCCTTAGCCGAGAGTTATAGTGCATGAACAACAGAAGTCGGAAGGTCCTATTCTTTAGGACAGGAAGGAGGGACACGGCAGGCCAATGTTGCACCAAGGAGGCATATCATGGGAACGGCAATGGAACTAAAAGAGAAGGAGTACTTTGTAGACGTTGAAAGGGAATTGGAAGGCATCAAGAGGAGGATCTACCTGCTGCGCGAAGAACTTGCCAGGACCTACGGCAAGGACGACCCGATGCTGATCGCCCAGGACCGTCACCTCGTTGAACTGGTGGAGTATGTCGACTGGAAGCTCCAGGTCCTTGAAAAGGGAACAGCCTTCGACTGGAAGACCTCGAGAGGCAGCGGGAAGGACATTCAGAGCGACGTTTCTGTTCGAGAGACCGAGAGCGGGACCGGACCGGACATTTCCGGAGGGTATCTCGGCGGGTAAGGCGGGTAAGGGATGACCAGTGGGAGCAGCCACACAACCGGCGAAGAGGTTAACCGGACCCTGGATGTTCTTACGAAGCGAATGCCTGGCCTAAGCGACCCAATACCATACTTTAAAGGCAGATAGACGACGCAGTCGTCTT
>Ga0184615_10002385_pt1 | contig 10076 bp, 11 predicted proteins | sample PLM4_65_coex_FD_133134 | JGI IMG/M metagenome (GOLD analysis project Ga0184615, IMG submission 133134) | Groundwater sediment microbial communities from an aquifer in East River, Colorado, USA - PLM4_65_coex | ecosystem: Environmental > Terrestrial > Soil > Riparian zone | place: USA: East... | reverse complement strand
CGGGAAGTCAACGAGCACCGCCCAGACTTCGGCCGTCGGCCGCGCGATGGGCACGGTCTCCGTCAAATGGAACATCAGGGGAGCCCTGGAGGCCTCAGGCGATGCGCGGAGCAACAGCCGGTCCACTGGCGCGGATCGCCTGAACACCGAGCGCGAACCACCCAAGGGCGATGCAGGCAAGACCCACGGCCCCGATCGATTGCGTGTTTGGATTGCCGATCGTGAGGAAGAGGACTGAACCGACGCCCAGCAGGACAGAACCTGCGCGTGAAAGGGTGCCCGTCCGATACGTGACGATGGCGAACAGGACGGATCCGACGATGGCGATCCCGGTACCCAACGCGAACATCATCCAGAGCAGCTCCTCGTCGGTGGCAACCAGGATGCCGATGATCCCGATGAGGCACGCAACCGTCCCGGCCGCAGGAACAAGGAACGCCACCCACGCCAGCGTTGCCTCTGTTCGCGCCTGATGCGCGCTCAGGCCGGCCAGCGCCACGAGCCACACTGGCATTCCCGCCACGAGCAGGATCGAGGGCACGGCCACGTCGACATCCACGAAGACGCCTGAATTCACCAGCCCGGCGACCGCCCACAGGGCAGCACCGAGGATTGCGGCGAAACCACCGATGCGAAGCGACATAACGAATCCCTTTCCGTGTGCGAGGCCGGTGTCATGACCGCGCAGCCGTAGCTGAGCGTCGAAGGCGCCGAGGAGGATGTCGGCCACATCGAGCGGGCCGAGTGGGCGCTCCTGAAGGAGCGCAGCGAACTCGTCGCCGTAGCGGGCCCGCCAGGGGGAGGGGTAGAGACGAAGCAACAGGGAGTTCATGACGGGGTCCGGCCGAGCTGGCGCAAACCCTTCTGGGCGAACGCGGATAGGCCATGGAGCTGCTCGGCGAGGTTCGACGCACCAACGGCCGTCAGCCGGTATGGCCGTCGTCGGTCGACTGGCGGCAGGGGCTCGATGAGCCCCTGCTCCTCGAGACGGGCCAGAGCGGCGTAGAGGGTGCCCGCACCCATCGGACGGCCGGTGCCCTGCTCGATGTCCTGCATGATCGCGTAGCCGTGCTTAGGCCCGTCACTCAGGCTGACAAGGATCAGTAGCGACGGTTCGGCGAACTGGCCGAACTCCGGGACCTTCGACGCCATCAGGGCTCCTCTTACGACAGTCGATATATCGATGGCCGATATATACGCCCGACGCGGCCCCGCTGTCAAGGGGGTTCAAGTTCCCCACTGGTCGGGACGCCCTAGGATGGGTGGGTGACGTCGCGGATCGAGTTGCGCCATCCTCATCCCAGCATCCATGTCGAGGCGATCGTCCTGAAGTCGCTGATCTCGATCGTGCTGGCCGCCACGGTCCTCGGGGGTTGCGGGCCTGCGACCAGAGTCGAGCAGGGGATGCCAGCCGGCGCGGCGATCTTCGACCAGACCGACCCCACCTGCCTTCCGAACCCCGATGGCACGAGCTTCCGATGCACGTTAGCGCGCCCGCCGGCGGGCGAGGCCGGAACCTTCCTCGGGTACAAGGAGGTCCTCGCCATCGACGGCGTCGCGGCCGGTGGCTGCATCGGCATCGATTTCGCCGGGAGGACCTGGAACTGCTACCTCGGCCAGGCCGCCGTGGACCACGAGATCATCAGCCAGGACTTCCTAGGCGAACCCGTCCTGGGGCCCGGCCACGGCTGATTGTCTACTGCGCGGAACGACTCGCCGGCCCGCCGAGTCGTTCCGCAGCTCCGTATTCTGGGAGTCGTAAACACCGGGGTTCGTGAGGCTCAAGCCCCGACCTCGGTTCGCTCGCCGACTCGAGGCGAGCTCGGCCAAGCTCGAATCGAGCGGCCAACGACGGCCCAGTCGCGATAACCGGGGCCCAACACCTCGCCGGTAAGCCTGCTGGGAATACTGCCCGTGCTGGCGGGCCTGGCGACCTCCGACGCCCTGAGGGCCCGGCGACACGCCGGCGGGTCCTTCCGCTCCGCGATCCCGACCGATCCGATCGTCTACGATCGGGCCATGACGGAACCACGGCAGCGCGTCGCGTTCATGGGTCTCGGCACGATGGGCGCCGCGATGGCCGCCAACCTCGCCCGAGCGGGGTTCCAGGTGACGGCCTGGAACCGGACGCCGGGACGGGCGCCCGAGCTCGGGGACCTCGGCGTCGCCATGGCGGACAACCCGGCGGCCGCCGCGGCCGCGGCGGAGATCGTCGTGATCTGCGTCTCGGACACGCCGGACGTCGAGTCCGTCCTGTTCGGCCCGGACGGCGTGGTCGGTGGCGCCCGGGCGGGCACCCTGATCGTCGACTGCTCGACGATCGCCCCGTCGGGCAGCTGGGACTTCGCCGCCCGGCTCAAGGAGCACGGCCTGCCGATGGTCGACGCGCCGGTGTCCGGCGGCAGCGAGGGCGCGAGGAACGCGACGCTGACCATCTTCGTCGGCGGCGAGACGGACGACTTCGAGCGAGCGCGCCCGGTACTCACCGCACTCGGCCGGACGATCACCCACGTCGGCCCGATCGGCGCCGGGCAGGCGGTCAAGGCGGTCAACCAGGTCATCCTGGCCGGGGCCTACCTGGGGGTGGCCGAAGGGATCGTCCTGGCCATCAAGGCCGGTCTCGACGTCGAGCAGGTCGTCGAGGCGCTCGGCGGCGGGGCCGCCCAGAGCTGGGTGCTGGCCAACCGGAGTGGCCGGATGATCGATAACGATTATCCACTCGGGTTCAAGGTCGCGCTCCACCGCAAGGACCTCGGGATCGCGCTCGAGCTGGCGAACCAGCTCGGCGCCGTCCTGCCGGTGAGTGCCCTCGCTGCGCAACTCGAATCGGGCCTGATCGCTGGGGGCCATGCCGATGACGACATGTCGGCCCTGGCGCGCTCGATCCGAGGCCTATCCGGCCTCGACGACTGACCCTCGCTCGCGTCGCGGTCGCGGGCAGCGACCCCGTCGTCAGTCGAGGCCGACCAGCAGCATCGGGTCGCCCAGCTTGCCGTCGTAGCGCGGCCGGAAGCGGGCGACGTTGTACATCGCCGGCACGTCCACCTTGCGCGGTCCGAGGGCCGGGTCGGGCAGCGCCGTGTGCGCGTACTTCCCGTCCTGGATCGCGACCATCCGCCCGGTGATCCCGCTTTCGACCAGGTCCATCGCCACGTTGGCGAAGGTGGTCGCGACCATCGAGTCGATCGAATCGGGCTCACCGCTGCGGAGGTCGTAGGTCAGCTCGGAGGCGAGCGTCTCGATCCCGGTCCGATCGCGCAGCTCGTACGCCAGCGCTTCGCCGATGTTCGCCTTGTGCTTGTGACCGAACGCGTCGGCCGAACCGACGTCGGCCATCTGGGCGCCCTTCCAGATGGCGCCCTCGGCCGTGATCACGAACGCGTAGTGGCTCGGGTTGGCCTGGTGGTCGGCGGCCATCAGCTCGGCCAGGGCGTCGAGGTCGTAGGGCATCTCCGGGATGACGCAGCGGGCCGACGTGACGTAGGCGGTGTAGAGCGCGGAGAAGCCGGCGTCGCGCCCGAAGATCCGGAAGACGCCGATCCGCTCGTGACTGCCGAGGGTCGTCCGTTGCCGGTTGATCGCCTCCTTGGCCCGGGTGATCGCAGTGGAAAAGCCGATGCAGTACTCCGTGCCCTGGACATCGTTGTCCATCGTCTTGGGGATGGCCACAAGAGGCACGCCCGCGTTGACCAGGACCTGCGAATAGGAGAGCGTGTCGTCGCCGCCGATGGTGACCAGCAGTTCGACACCGAGTGCCGAGAGGTGGTCGAGGACCATTGGCGTGATGTCGTACACGCCGTCCCCGATGGCGAACCGCGATTTCGACGCATCGTCCATCCATGGCGGCAGGCCGGCCTCGCGCATCTTGCGCGGGTTGGTCCGCGAGGTGTGCAGGATCGTTCCGCCGGTGCGCTCGATCGTCCGGGTATTGATCCGATCGAGCGGCCGCAGGTACTCGGCATCGAGCTCCGGTCCCGGGCGGACGTGGGTCAGGCCTTCCCATCCCCGGCGAATGCCGAGGACGTCATAGCCGGCGTCCGTCGCCCGGTAGACGACGCTCTTGATGACGGCATTGAGGCCAGGGACGTCGCCTCCGCCAGTGAGGATCGCGATGCGTTTGGTGGTAGTCATGGCGCGCGACATGCTACGCCTCCGCCGCCTTCGGGGTCGATTGCGGTTGGGGTTCGGCTGGGCCCGGCGGGGCACCAGTGCCCCGTCTGCTAGCATCCCGACATGAACTACGAGCTGTTCATGGGCGAGGCGCTCGAGGAGGCGAAGCTCGCGCTCACTCTCGGCGAGCGACCGATCGCCGCCGTCGCCGTGGTCGACGACGCGATGGTCGTCCGCGCGCACGACCGGGTCCAGGAGACCAATGACCCGACCGCGCATGCGGTGGTCGTCGCCCTCCGCGAGACCGCCCGCAAGCTCGGGACCGTCCGCCTCGCCGACGCCACCATCTTCACGACCCAGGAGCCCTGCCCGATGTGCGTGGGCGCCCTCCTGGCAAGCGACATCGATGCGCTCGTCTATGCCGCGGCCAACGACCGCTACGGCGCCGCCGGCACGATCATCCAGCTGGCCCAGCACCCGGACCTGCCGCGGCGGATCAAGCTGGTCAGCGGCATCCGACGCGAGGAAGCCGAGCGGCTGTTCGCGCCGGTCGCCGCGCGCTGAACCCGGGCGGACCGCGCGCTGAACCCGGGCGGAACCGGCGCCGGCCGGGCCGGCGGGCATCGTTTGGTATCCTCTGCCGCGGAGAGGTGTCCGAGTGGTTGATGGTGCCGCTCTCGAAAAGCGGTGTGCGAAAGCACCGCGGGTTCGAATCCCGCCCTCTCCGCCATCGTGTCACCCGTGGATCGGCTCATGCCCGCGTTGGCGCCTGCGCTCCTCGCTTACGCACTTCTCAGTGCGCGCGCTCCGGTGCTCGGACGCCGCCTTGGCCTGAACCGCCCACGTGCGCCGCGGATCACGTGGCGCCGTCGTGTTGGACGTCTGGGGCGGCGCTCGGTCAGTCGGCGATCGGAGGTCCGCACCGAGCCGCGCGAAGCCGCGGCGGATGGTCGATCATTGACCCGCCGGCGGGCGCCCGCCGGTCGCACGTTCTCCGGGGAGAGGTCGCCTAGTGGACTATGGCGCCGCACTGGAAATGCGGTTCGGGGAAACCCGTCGCGGGTTCGAATCCCGCCCTCTCCGCCATCTCCGCACTGCGTTGGACGCCCACCGCGGTGCTACGGCGCTCGCCGCACTTTCTCGCCGGCCCGCGATCGTTCGTCGATGACTGACGTCGGGCATGCCGAGATCACGGCCCTCGAGCTCGGGACGTTCGAGTTTCCGGGTGACGAGCTGCCGGGGTTGCAGGGCGTGGTGATGGGCTATCTGGTGCGCCATCGTGGCGGATTGCTGCTGTTCGATACGGGGTTCGGGTTCGGCAACGCGGAGCTGGACGAGCGATACCACCCGCAGCCGCGCCCGATCGCGGATGCGCTGCGCTCGGTTGGGGTGGAGCTGGCCGAGATCGATGCCGTCGCCAACTGCCATCTGCATGCCGACCATGCGGGGCAGAACTGGATGTTCCCGGAGGTGCCGATCTTCGTCCAGGCCGCCGAGTGGCGGATCGCCCACACCACCGACCACACGATCCTCGAGTGGATCGACTTCGATGGCTCGCGCTACCAGGAGCTCGCCGGAGACCACGCGGTGTCGGACGACGTCAAGATCGTCGCGACGCCCGGTCACACCCCGGGCCACCAATCGCTGGCGGTCCGGACGGTGGCGGGCCTGGTCGTCCTCGCCGGTCAGGCCTGCTACACGGCCGCCGAGTGGGCCGGGCAATCGACGCCGCTCGAAGGCCGGTCGGCCGCCCCCGACATCGATGCCTACGACCGCTCGATCCGTCGCCTTCGGGACCTCGGCTCGGCCCAGGTCCGATTCGGCCACGACCGCACCACGTGGACGGCGTGATCCACCCGGCCGGGGTATCCTTCGGTCGCCGTGCTAGGCGGGGAACTAGCGGTGCCCTGTACCTGCAATCCGCTCCAGCAGGGCTGAATTCCCTCTCGAGGTCTCCGCTCTCGAACGCCGCCCGACGATGCGACGTTGAGGACCGGGTCCCGCGCAGCGGCGAACCGCGAACCGTGTCAGGTCCGGAAGGAAGCAGCACTAAGCGATCATCGTCGGGTGCCGCGGAACGGCCTGGTCCGAGCCGCTCGTCACGGTGGGCACGGGAGTTCCCAGGTCGACAGAGGGTGCACGGCAACTCCATCCCGCTCGCCCTCGAACGGAGGAGGTCGTGACCTCGACCGTCCCACACCAGGCCCTCTACCGACGCTGGCGAGCCCAGACCTTCGCCCAGATCGTCGGGCAGGAGGCGGTCGTCGAGACGCTGCGCAACGCGGTGCGCTCCGACCGGGTCAGCCACGCCATCCTCTTCGTCGGACCGCGCGGCACGGGCAAGACGTCGCTTGCCCGGATCCTGGCCAAGGCCGTCAACTGCACGGACCTCAAGGACGGCGACGCCTGCGACGTCTGCCCATCGTGCGTCTCGATCCGGGAGGGAACGACCCTCGACCTGATCGAGATCGATGCGGCGAGCAACCGGGGCATCGACGACGTCCGCGGTCTCCGCGAGCGGCTGCCGTATCCGCCGGGCCAGCTCAAGCGCAAGGTCTACATCCTCGACGAGGCGCACCAGATCACGCGCGACGCCTGGAATGCCCTGCTCAAGTCGCTCGAAGAGCCACCCGACTTCGTCATCTTCATGTTCGCGTCGACGGAGCCGTCCGGCTTCCCGCCGGCCATCCTGTCGCGGCTCCAGCGCTTCGACGTCCGCCGTCTGACCGTCCCCGAGATCGAGGGCAAGCTGCGCCGGATCCTGGACGCCGACGACCGCGCAGCCGACGATGCCGCCGTTCACCTGATCGCCCGGCTGGCCGCCGGCGGCATGCGCGATGCCGAGTCGATGCTCGACCAGCTCCTGTCGACGGCCGTCGACCGGATCGACGAGTCGCACGTCCGCGACCTGCTCGGTCTGGCCGATGCCGACGTGATCGACGCGTTCATCGATCACCTGGTGCGCGGCGACGCGGCGGCCGGCGTGGCCTTGCTCGACGCAATTGACGAGCGTGGCCGGGACGTCCGGGCGCTGCTGGACCAGGTCGTCGAGGCGATCCGCGCCGAGCTCGTGGCCGGGTTGGCCGACCCGGCGGCGGCGCGCCACGATCCCGCCGGGCTGGCCGCGGCCGCCCGCCGGATCGCGGCGATCGATCCCAATCGCGCGGGGGTCGGCGGTCTGCGGTTCCAGCTCGAGCTCGCCCTCTTCCACTCGGCCGGGGGCCTCGCGGCGGATCAGGCGACGAGCGCCCGGCCGGCGACCACCCCGACCCGGTCGGTCTCAACCGGCGAGGCAGCCAGTGCGCCGACGACACCGGCGGCCGCGGAGCCGGCCGAGCGCCGCCCACCCGCGAAGTCGCCGCCGGCCATCCCAAAGGCGGCCGAGCCGGTAGCGCCGCAGGCATCAGCGGCCGCGGGTCCGAAGGCACCCGAGGCGACGGTCCCGGCTGCCTCGCCGGCGGCGACCGCGAAGACGCCCGAGCCGGCCGCACCGGTCGCCGCCGCCGGGCGCGCCGAACCGCGGGACCCCGCGCCGGCTTCGACCGGCGATCGCGCCCCCGATCTCGATCGCCTGGTCGGTGGATGGGCCGAGGTGGTCGCCTCGGTCGGTCCGGCGACCAGGGCGGTCATCAACGAGTGTCGCCCGCTCAGCGTCGAGGGCAACGTCGTGACGCTCGGCTTCCCGGAGGCCAAGGGATTCCTCAAGGACGTTGCCGAGCGAAAGGCGAAGGAGCTCGACGGCGCCGTGGGCGCGTTCCTCGGACGCGCAGTCAATGTGCGCTGTGTGGCCACCAACATCGAGGTGGCCGCCGGTCCGCCCGACGCGGCCTACGTGCTGGCCGAAGCCCGCCGGATCTTCGCCGACGACATCGTCGACGTCGGCGAGGTCAGCTGACCCACCGCGATCCAGCTGGTGTGCAGCCGTCGGATCGTTCCGCCAGACTGAACGGCACGACAGCGACGAGAGGAGACACCCGATGGGGATGGCCAACCTGCAGCGAGTGGCGCAACAGATGCAGCAGGAGATGCTGCGCGTCCAGGGTGAGCTCGATGCGGCCAGGATCGACGGATCGGCCGGTGGAGGTGTCGTGAGCGCCACGGTGTCCGGCAAGCAGGAGCTGCTGGGCATCACCATCGATCCCTCGGCGGTCGACCCGGACGACGTCGAGATGCTGCAGGACCTGGTCGTCGCCGCCGTCAACGACGCGCTGCGCGCGTCCCGCGAGCTCGCCGAGCAGAAGATGGCCGCAGTGACCGGCGGTCTGCGCCTGCCGGGGATGTAGGGCCCCACCGTGGCCAGCCCCGTCATCGAGCCCGTCGCGCGCCTGATCGAGGCGTTCGCGCGCCTGCCCGGGATCGGCCCGAAGACGGCCCAGCGCCTGACCTTCCACCTGCTCCGCGCCCCCGACGCCGAGGCACGGACGCTGGCCGGGGCGCTCGTCGCCGTCCGTGACCAGGTCGTGTTCTGCGATCGATGCTTCAACATCTCGGACCAGCCGCTCTGCCCGATCTGCCGCGACCCGGGTCGAGATGAGACGCGCTTGTGCGTGGTCGAGGAGCCACTCGACGTCCTCGCCATCGAGCGGACCGGCGAGTTCAAGGGCCAGTACCACGTCCTGCACGGTGCCATCTCACCGATCGACGGGATCGGTCCCGATCGGCTCAAGATCAGGGAGCTGCTCGCGCGCGCGGACGAGGCGTCCCGTGCAGGGAAGCCGTTCGCTGAGGTGATCATGGCCACCAACCCGACGCTCGAGGGGGAAGCGACGGCGATGTACCTCGCTGAACGGCTGGAGTCCGTGGTCGGGACGGTCAGCCGGATCGCCCGCGGGCTGCCGGTCGGCGGTGACCTCGAATACGCCGACGAGGTGACGCTGATCCGGGCCTTCCAGGGCCGTCGCGCGGTCTGAGTCGCATGAGCAACCTCGTCAACGAGATCCTGCTCCGACTTGCCAAGGCAGCCGGCGCGGCGCTCCTCGGGCTCGTCCTCTACCTGGTCCTGGTCGGGCCGGTTGGCACCGCCGGATCGGCCGAGCTCGCGCTGCTGTGCTGGTTGAGCGGCGCCGCCTTCATCCTGCTGGTCGAGACCGGTCCGCTTTAGGCGACGGGAGCCATGGGGAGCCATGGGGGCGGAGGCAAGGGCGACGGAGCGCCACAGCGACCGGTGCCATGGCGCCCGGAGCGCCGAGCTCCACCGGTGGCGCAACAGCCACCCCGGGACTCTTCTGGCCGGTCAGACGCCCGCCGGAGCGCGTTTCACATCCACTGGCGCACCGAAGGCCTCCTCGTCGCGCCCGATCGAGCGAGAGCCCGGGCGCCACGGCGTCGCGGGTGGTCTGCGCACCGCTCCTTCGGCCATACGAGTCCACCCTTGACCATTCCGCCGTCCCGCCAGCCGACCCCCACCATCCGGCAGCCGTCCCGGCCGCATGCCCGGCACCGGGGCTACCGGAGGCCCGGTCCGGTCAACCGACAGGGCCCGGACGGCAAGACGCCCCGATGGTCAGCCGCGTCGATCGATGCCAGCCTTCGGATCAGCAGGCCGCGCAGCCGCCGCGTCCACCCGCCGATGAACCGGCGTTTGACAGGCCGTCGGGCCGCCCATACCATTCGCGCTCGTGCCACCTCCCAGGGAGGGGCGCACGGGTGGTCCGGAAGCCCGGTCCATCAGGTCGCCAGGTTTGACACCTCGACCGCCAGGCCTCATCATTCGACGTCTGCGCCGCGGGCCGTCGCGCCTCGGCCGCTGCACCTTAACAACTGAAGAGTGACAGGAAATCCGTGATAAGGATGTGCGAGTGGTCAAACCCTCGGACGAAGTCGCGACCGCAAGGTTGCGCAACTTTTGGAGAGTTTGATCCTGGCTCAGGATAAACGCTGGCGGCGTGCATGAGACATGCAAGTCGAACGGACGATCGAGGCTTGCTTCGATCGTTAGTGGCGGACGGCTGAGTAACGCGTAGGTG